>ENA-UEQP01003013-UEQP01003013.1-human-gut-metagenome-genome-assembly--contig:-NODE-3013-length-11594-cov-11.490232_pt1 | contig 11594 bp, 6 predicted proteins | sample MGYA00242951_ERZ507951 | MGnify/ENA primary metagenome ERZ507951 (study PRJEB26167, sample SAMN06115539) | human gut metagenome | host: Homo sapiens | place: China:Shanxi | collected 2015-11-18...
CTTTTTCCTCCGTCTTCCTTGCGACTTCACCGCCCGATAAAGGCGGAATCGGGGGATCTTGCTTGTATTCTAACCCCTTCGCCCTGCGGGCACTCCCCCTATATTCCTTGTAGGAACACAGGGGAGAAGGGTAATACCCGCTTTGGAAATGAAGTTGAGTTTTATTGTTTTGTGACACCTCGCCATGTTACGGGGCACGGCAGGGGGAGAAGGTTGGATACTAATAATTTTCTTTCCCTGCCAAAGATAGTCTCGGTTGCACTAATTTGCGTTATTTGTTCATTCTTCTCAGCAACGAGAAGAACGAATCAAGAAGCGCCGCCGTTTTTATTAACCCCTCCGTCCTTGCGGACACCTCCCCTATATTTTGCTCTACAAAACACAGGGGAGGAGGGGGAGATGTATTTTTTTGCCTTAATTTCGGTGAAATGCGACACAATGGGAGGAGAGATTGCGTTTTTCTTTTTCGGGATATGAGGGTTATTTCATCAATCGTTTAAGCCATTTGAGTTTGTCGGCATATGGCGGGAATTTGAAATTGGGATAGAGGTACAGGGAGGAGTAGACGATGCTGCGGCGATGACTGAATGTCTCGAAACTTTCGCGGCCGTGGTAGGCTCCCATTCCGCTGTTCCCGATTCCTCCGAAGGGGAGGTTTCCGTTGGCGGTTTGTACGATGGTGTCGTTGATACAGGCTCCGCCCGATGTGGTGTGTTGTATCATGTAGCGTGCCCGTTTTTTGCTGCGGGTAAAGTAGTAGAGGGCGAGGGGCTTTTCCCGGTCGTTGACGTATTCGACACAGTCGTCGATGTCGTCGAACGGGAGTACGGGGAGTATGGGGCCGAAGATTTCGTCGGTGAGCAGGGGGGATTGCGGGGGTATGTCGGTGAGCAGTGTGGGGGCCATGTATCGGTCGGCAGGATCGCTTGTGCCTCCGCAAAGTATCGTGCCGTGCGAGAGGAGCGCCGACAGGCGGTCGAAATGCCGAGCATTGACGATACGGGGATAATCGGGGCTTTGTTGTGGATTTTCGCCGTATTGGCGGGTGATTTCGTCACAGATATATTCTGTGAGTTTGTCTTGGACTTTGCGATGTACCATGAGGTAGTCGGGGGCTACGCAGGTTTGTCCGCAGTTGAGGAACTTGCCCCATACGATGCGGCGTGCGGCGGCTTTCAAATCGGCATCGTCATCGACGATACAGGGACTTTTTCCTCCCAGTTCGAGTGTGACGGGGGTGAGGTGGCGAGATGCGGCTTGCATGACGTGACGCCCGTATTCGACACTTCCTGTGTAGAAGATGTAATCGAATCGTTCTTGCAGGAGTAGCTCGGTGGTTTCCCGATCGGCATCGGTAACGGCGATGTATTCTTCCTCGAAACATTCGTCGATAAGTTCTTGCAGAGCGGCAGCCGTACAGGGTGCTTCGCCCGATGGTTTGACGATTGCACAGTTACCGGCCGCTATGGCTCCGATAAGGGGAGATAAAGCTAATTGCAGCGGGTAATTCCACGGGGCAATGATGAGTGCGCAACCGTAGGGTTCGTAGTGAATGCGACTTTTCGAGCCGAAGAGAAAGAGGGGGGTGGGACGATGTCGGTCACGAGCCCAGCTTTGCAAGTGATTTTTTGTCGTCCGTATTTCGTGAAGTAGGAATCCGATTTCGGTGGCATAGCTTTCGAATGCGGATTTTCCCAAGTCGGCATGCAGGGCTTCACCGAGTTGTTTTTCCCGGCTAACGAGAGCTTCGGCCAAGCGGTCGAGAGCACATAGCCGGAATGGAATTTCTCGTGTGATGTGTTCGTTGAAGAATGCTTTTTGAAGTTTTACCAAACGGGTGTATTTATCATTTGTCATCATTCGATTTTTTTTGATAAAGATAGCGAATTGTTTCGTAGGAAGGAAAATTCGGAACTGAATCTTTGAGGGGGTTGATTTTCTATGGTGTGACTCGATAAGCGTTTTTTCGCTTTCTCTTACAGGTGGGGGAGGTTCGATAAAGGCGGAAGGAGGCAGGAGTTTGGATTTTTGTAAACTATTTCGAATTACGACCGTTATAATTTATTATCGAAAAAGGCGTTGTCTCGAAAATTTATTTCGATTGAACGATATAAATCAATTAAGAAGCTGTTTAACGTTATGTGTAAAGTTTTTTTTATTCGAAGTCGGCTTGTTGCGTCGGTATTGATTCTCCTTTGCGGAGGGGCTGTTTATGCCCAGCAACCGGCTACTCGTTATTTGTCTGACGACATACCGAAGGCGTGGACTCCCGATACATTGTTTTCGCAGCAGTTGCCTCCTGAGGATTTATGGTGGAGCGAATTTAACGATGCTTGTCTCGACACGTTGATTCAAGAGGCGGTGGACAGTAACCATAATTTGTTGGCGGCCGCTGATCGTATACGTATGGCCAGAGCGGCTTGGCGTATGGAACAGGGCGGTTTCTATCCGTCGGTGAATTTTTCGGCCGGTTGGACGAAGACCCGTAATAGCGGTTATCTGGGGCGAGAGGCTGCCGATAACACTTATTCCCAATATGCTTCGGGTGATTTGTCGGTGAGTTGGGAAATCGATTTGTTCGGTTCGATACGTCAGAGGGCCAAAGCGAAGAAAGAGTTGTTCCGTGCTTCCCGGGACGAATATAACGGGACGATGGTGTCTCTGTGTGCCCAAGTGGCGACTGCTTATATGACATTACGCACGTATCAGCAACAGTATATCGTGGCCGAGAGCAATATCCAATCGCAACGGAGTATCCTGCATATTACGGAGGTGAGGTACGAGACCGGATTGGCGTCGCAACTCGACGTTTCGCAAGCCAAGACGGTTTATTTCAATACAAAGGCTTCTTTGCCGTCTCTTGAAGCGGGTATAGAGAAACAGATCAATATTATCGCTATTTTGTTGGGGAAGTATCCCGATGAGTTGCGTCCGATGCTTCGGACGACAAAGCCGTTGCCCGATTATCAGAGGTTAGTGGGTATAGGTATTCCCATGAATTTGCTCCGCCGCCGTCCTGATGTGAGGCAGGCCGAACGGACGGTAGCATCGTATGCGGCTTCGGTGGGTGCAGCCAAGTCTGATTTTATGCCGAAATTGTATTTGAACGGCAGTATCGGGTTCGCTTCCAGAGATATGGACCATTTTTTCAATAAGAGGAGTATGACCTATCAGTTGGCTCCTACCGTCTCGTGGCCTTTGTTTCAAGGGACACAGCGCATACAGGCTTTGGCATCGGCGAGGGCTCAGCTCGATAGCGGCATAGAGCAGTATAACCAAACTGTGTTGACGGCTGTCCAAGAGGTGGAGAATGCCATGAACAGTTATACGCATATCGTCAAACAAATTGCAATGTTGAAAGAGCTGGTGGCCGAGGGTGAAAAGACGTTGTCGCTCTCGCTCGACTTGTATAAGCGAGGCTTGTCGGGGTTCCAAAATGTACTCGATGCGCAGCGCTCATTGCTTTCGTATCAAAATTCTTATGTGTCGGCGCAGGGAAACGCCATCAATGCGCTTATTCTTTTATATCAATCGCTGGGTGGCGGTTGGATAGATTCGAGTCAACCCTAAAATTAAAATTCATATTTTATGAGATGTTTGTTTTCTTATATGCCGATAGTGGCTGTGGCTGTATTGTTTTCGCTTTTTTCCTGCCAATCGAAAAAGGGGGAGAAGCAAAGTGGCGATGTTCGGCTGCCCGAAATATCGGTGGCTTATCCGGCGGTCGATTCGGTGGTTTTGATAAAGAGTTATCCGGGTTACCTTACTTCGTTACAAACCGTCGATCTGGTGGCTCGTGTAAACGGATATCTGCAACAGGTGGCCTATACGCCGGGTGAGATCGTAAAGAAGGGACAGTTGCTTTTCGTTATCGAACCTTCGCAATACGAGGATGCCGTGGAACAGGCCGAGGCAGCGTTGAAAACGGCTCAGGCACAGTATGATTATGCAGAGAATAATTACACCCGAATGAAAGAGGCGGCGCAAAGCGATGCCATCAGTACGATCGATTTGATACAGGCGGAGTCGAAATTGGAACAAAGTAGGGCCTCTGTTCGGAATGCCGAGGCTGCGTTGTCGACGGCTTGCATACAGTTGGGGTATTGTTATGTGAAAGCCCCGTTCGAGGGCCGGATATCACGCAATTTGTACGATGTGGGTAATTATATCAGCGGGTCTTTGCAATCGACGAAGTTGGCGACTATTTATCAGGATAAGAAAATGTATGCCTATTTCAATATCGAGGATAATCAATATTTGAAAATGTTGCTGAACCAGAGCAAAGGTAAACATTCCGTACCGAGCGACCGGGTGGAGATTCTTTTTCAGGAGCCTACCAGCCGCAGTTATTACGGCAGACTCGATTATTTGTCGCCGAATGTGGACTTGTCGACGGGAACGCTTTCGATACGGGCCGAGGTGGATAATCCTGCCGGCGAGTTGAAGAGTGGTTTGTATATTTCTATCCGGTTGCCGTATGGTAGCCGCAAGCATGCGATATTGGTGAGGGAGGCTTCTATTGCCACAGACCAACTTGGCAAGTATATGTATGTGGTGAGCGATTCTAATGTGGTGGAATATCGCCCTGTGGAGACGGGACAGTTGGTTAACGATACTTTGAGAGTGATCGACGAGGGGATTTCACCGACCGATCGTTATGTTACAAAGGCTTTGTTGAAAGTGAGAGCGGGCATGCCGGTTCGTCCGGTTTTGGAAAAGAATTAATGGTTCCTAAAAATGAATGGGTATGATTTCGAAATTTTTTATTAACAGGCCTATTTTCGCTACGGTCATCGCCATTGTTATGGTGCTGGTGGGATTGGTTACCATCTATACGCTCCCGGTCGCCCAGTTTCCCGATATAACACCTCCTACGGTACAGGTGACCGCTGTATATCCCGGGGCGAGTGCCGAGACGGTGGCGAAAACGGTAGGTGTACCTATCGAGGAGCAGGTGAACGGTGTGGACGGAATGATTTATATGAGTTCGTCGTCTTCGTCGTCGGGGCAATATACGCTGACCGTTACTTTCGAGGTGGGAACCGATATAGATATGGCGACCGTGTTGGTACAGAATCGGGTGAACATAGCGCAGGGAAATTTACCGGAGGCTGTCATACAACAGGGAATTATCACGAAGAAGCAGTCTACTAATATCGTCATGTTCTTGGCGTTGGAATCGGATAATCCATTGTATAACAGTTTATATCTGTCGAATTATGCCAAGTTGAACATTACCGACGAGTTGTCCCGTTTGCCGGGAGTAGGCGGTGTGACGGTGTTCGGAGCCGATAATTACAGCATGCGTATCTGGCTCGACCCGGAGTTGATGCGTATACGGAGCCTTACGCCGGCCGATGTCTATTCGGCTATTCAGGCACAAAATATGGAGGTGTCGGCCGGTAGTGTGGGACAACCTCCTACGGATACGGACGAGGCTTTCCAGTTTACATTGGTTTCGAAAGGTCGCCTTTCTACGCCGGAGGAGTTCGGACGGATCATCATCAAGTCGTTGCCCGGCGGGGAATATCTGAGGTTGCGCGACATCGCTACCATAGATTTGGGAAGTGCGACTTACAATACGACATCGACTATTAACGGTAAAGAAACGGCGGCTATCGCCATTTATCAGTTGCCGGGGTCTAATTCTCTCGATGTGGCAAAAGCTGTGAAAGCGAAGATGATGGATTTGAGCCGTTATTTCCCGAACGATGTGCAATATAAGGTGGTGCTCGATACGACTCAATTCGTGAGTGCATCTATTGATGAGGTATTGGTTACGTTTGTGGAGACTTCTCTTATCGTGATGCTGGTCATTCTTATTTTCTTACAAAATTTCAGGGCAATGATTATTCCTTCTCTGACCATACCGGTTTCGCTTATCGCAACATTTGCCGTGATGAAGTTGATGGGATTTTCTATCAATACGCTTACTCTCTTCGGCCTTGTTTTGGCAATAGCTATCGTGGTGGACGATGCGATCGTAGTGGTCGAAAATTCGACCCGGCTTATCGATACGGGAAAGTATAGTCGCAAGGAGGCGGTCGAGAAGGCCATGGAGGAGATTACGAGTCCGGTTATCGGCGTGGTATTGGTGTTATTGGCCGTGTTTATCCCGACAGCTTTTATCGGTGGTATCACAGGAGAACTGTATAAACAATTCGCTTTGACGATCGCTGTCGCTACCGTATTCAGCGGGTTCAATTCGCTGACGTTTACTCCGGCTTTGTGCGCATTGTTTCTCCAACCGACCCGCGAACCTTCGTTTTTTTTGTACAAGTGGTTTAATAAGGGATATGGAGCGACTTTGAACGGATATGTGAAAGTTATCGGCTCGATGTTGCGTAAACCTTTGGTGTCGTTGTCGGCTTTTATCGTGTTGGCTTTGGCTGCTTTCTATGGATTTGCCAAGTGGCCGACTTCGTTTATTCCACAGGAAGATCAAGGTTATTTTATCGTATCGGTGCAGTTGCCCAATGCCGCATCCATGGAACGGACCCGCAAGGTTTGCGATGATTTGAATCGAATTATACAGTCGTACCCCGAAGTGGAAAATGCCTTGAATATCGTGGGTTTTTCGGCGTTACAGGGTGGAAGTTCGTCCAATTCGGCAACGTTTTTCGTGGTACTGAAACCCTGGGACGACCGGAAGGGGAAAGAACATAGCGTGTTTAATGTGGTGGAGCGGCTGAACCGGGATGCATCTGTTTTGCAAGAGGCTATCGTGTTTGCCGTCAATCCGCCAGCTATCAGCGGACTGGGTGTTTCGGGCGGTCTCGAAATGCAACTCGAAGATCGTAGCAATTTGGGGGCGGGCGAATTGGAATCCGCAGCGAATGCTTTGATCGGTAATATCGGTAGCGAGCCGGCTTTGATGCAGATAAACTCGATGTTTCAAGGGAATACCCCGCAATATACCTTGAATATAGATCGCGATAAGGTGGAGATGCAGGGGCTTACTCTCAGCAGTGTTTTCTCGGCTTTGTCGTATTATATGGGATCGGCTTATGTGAATGATTTCGTGGAGTTCGGCCGTATCTATCAGGTGAAGTTGGGCGCTCAGGCCGGAGCGAGGGCTCATATCGACGATGTGATGAAACTGAGCGTGCGAAACCGGGACGGTAGCATGGTTCCGTTTTCTTCGTTTACACAGGTCGAGGAGACGATGGGACTGAATTTAGTAAGCCGGTACAATATGTATTCATCGGCTGCACTCACGGCGATACCGGCTCCGGGGATAAGTTCGTCGGAGGGTATGGCGGCTATGGAGCGATTGGTCCGGAATACACTGGGTACGAATTTCGGATATAGTTGGACGGGGGAGGCTTATCAAGAGAGCCAGAGCGGTTCTACGGTAGGTCTTATCTTCGGACTTGCGATATTGATCGTGATTCTGGTGCTGGCTGCCCAGTATGAAAGTTGGACTAACCCGATAGCCGTAATACTGAGTTTGCCCACTGCCATATTGGGGACGGTGCTGGGGTGTATTGTCATGAGTTTGTCTATCAGTATTTACAGTCAGATAGGATTGATTTTGCTCATTGCCTTGTCGGCCAAGAACGCTATCCTCATTATCGAGTTTGCCATGGATTACCGCAAGCAGGGCGAATCTATCCGGCAATCGGCGATGGAGGCGGGGAGGTTGCGCCTGCGACCTATCTTGATGACTTCGTTCGCTTTTATCTTCGGGGTTCTTCCGCTGATGTTCGCGACAGGTGCGGGAGCCGAAAGTCGTATCGCTCTGGGTACGGCTGTCGTGTTCGGTATGGCGATGAATACGGTATTGGGTACGTTGTTCGTTCCTAATTTTTATGAATTGATGGAGTCTGTTCAAGAGCGCTGGTTGTCGAAGGTATTCAAAGATAGGGGTGAAAAGGGAACGACCGATTCGGCAGATTAGGATACTATATCTTTATTCCTTTTTGTTATTCTTGCAACCCCTCCGTCACTTCGTGCCACCTCCCCTATATTTTGCGTTGCAAAAACACCCCGCCATGCTGCGGGACACGGCAAGGGAGGAGGGTGCTACAAAGGACTTTCTTTCCCTGTCAAAGAAAGTCCTTGTTACACTAATTTGCGTTATTTGTTCATTCTTCTCAACAGCGAGAAGAACGAACCAAGAAGCGCCGCCGCTGTTATCGGGCTTTTGGGTTCGTCGCTACGGTCACCGTCGGGGGCTGCGGAACTCGCTTCGCTCGGACAGTCCTCGCCCTTTTTCCTCCGTCTTCCTTGCGACTTCACCGCCCGATAAAGGCGGGGATTTTGCTCGTGCTTTTGCTGGTCTTTTCAACCCCCTCGCTCTTTGGGCACTCCCCCTATATTCCTTGTAGGAACACAGGGGGAGAGGTTTAAAATAAAAACAGGTTATAAATGCTTCGAGAAGAGGGGGTAAAGAAAAGGCGGCGGATATGCCTCCGCCGCCTTGCCTGAAAAAAGGAAGAACCGGAATTGTTATTTTACCGCCACTTTCTGCGAGCGGTCGCTCGTGCGCACGATATACATACCGGGGGCAGATAGCGTCACGCTGCTGTCGTTGCCCGTATAGACCAACCGGCCGGCGGCGGTGTACACCCGGTAGGATTCCCCGCCGTTCTCCACATGCAAGGTGCGGCCAGTCGCATAGATGCCTCTCTCCCCGTTTTCCAGTGTTTCCACGGCAGAGCCGACCGGCGCGAACTCGGCGGTGAAGGTCATGTCGCCCGTGACCGTTATCGTGCGGGGATTGTCGGTATTTCCGTCGTTCCATCGCACGAAATAGTTCTGCCCGAAAGGTACGGCGACAAGGGTCGCCGTGCTTCCCTGCGGATACTCGCCGGCGCCCATCACATATCCCATCGTCTCGTCTGTGGCGTTGGCCGTAACCGTGTGCAGGGTTACGCCGGTTTCCCGAATGTCGGTGAAATTGTTCCAATACTCGGCCTCGGCATATTTCGGCTTACAGCCCGCCGGGACATAGAATGGCATGCCATAGTCGTCGAAGGTCATTGCCCATATTTGGGGAGGTGTCACGGCTTTGGAAGTCACGTGCTCCAAACTACTACAATGGTAAAATGCCTTGTCTCCGATAGATTTCACGGAGTTGCCTATTGTCACCGTTTTCAAGCCGGTGCAATAGTAAAATGCCTCGTCTCCAATATCTGTCACGGAGTTGGGTATGGTGACCGTTTTCAAGCCGCTGCAAAAGCTAAATGCGTTGGTTCCGATAGAAGTCACGGAATTGGGTATAACAATGGTATTCAGCGATGTAAGTTGATAACACAAATAGTCCGGAATATGTTCTACTTCTTCCCCGAATACGAAATCGGTCAATCGATCACAACCTGAGAATGGTCGACTACTATTATCTTGAAAATCTTGAACATTACGAGCGTTCCATATCACCTCAGTCAAGCCGCTACAACCGTCAAATGCACTGATTCCGATAGACGTTACGGAATTACCTATGACAAGGTTTTTCAGTGATGCAAGTTCACAACACAAAAGGGCCGGAATATGTTCTACTTCTTCCCCGAATACGAAATCGGTCAGTTGTTTGCAAGATAAGAATGGGTACGTAGAATAATTGTGAAGAAAATTCTGAACATTACGAGCGTTCCATATCACCTTTTTCAAACCGGTGCAATAGGCAAATACCCCGTCCCCGATATGTGTTACGGCATTGGGTATGGTTACCTCAGTCAAACCGGTGCAACCTGAAAATGCCCTGAATCCGATTTCTGTCACGGCATTGGGTATGGTTACCTCAGTCAAGCCGGTGCAACCTGAAAATGCACCGCTTCCGATATATGTTACGGCATTGGGTATGGTTACCTCAGTCAATCCGGTGCAATAGGCAAATGCCCAGCCTCCAATATCTGTCATGGCATTGGGTAGGGTCACCGCAGTCAATCCGGTGCAACCTTTAAATGCATGGCTTCTAATATTCGTCACGGAATTACCTATGACAAGGTTTTTTAGTGATGTAAGGTTATAGCATAAATAGTCCGGGATATGTTCCACCTCGTCCCCGAATACGAACTCGGTCAGATTCTCACAATCTGAGAATGGGGTATCATCTTGAAAACCATTAGCATTACGAGCATTCCATATCACCTTTTTCAATCCGGTGCAACTGGAAAAAGCATAGCTCCCGATAGTCGTCACGGAATTACCTATGACAAGGTTTTTTAGTGATGTAAGGTTATAGCATAAATAGGCCGGAATATGTTCCACCTCGTCCCCGAATACGAAATCGGTCAGATTCTTACAATATAAGAATGGAGGCATTGGGGTTCCGGATTTATTTAGAGGAATATCTTGAACATTATGAGCGTTCCATATCACCGTTTGCAAACCGGTGCAATAGGTAAATGCCCAGCCTCCAATATCTGTCATGGCATTGGGTATGGTTACCTCAGTCAAGCCGGTGCAACCGTAAAAAGCATAGCTCCCGATAGAAGTCACGGAATTGGATATGGTTACTGTTGTCAAACCGGTGCAATCGCGAAATGCATTCCTCCCGATAGATGTCATGGCATTGGGTAGGGTCACCGCAGTCAAACCGGTGCAATCGCGAAATGCACCAGTTCCGATCTTTGTCACGGTGTATTGTTTCCCATTGTATGTGACCGTCGAAGGAATGACTATGTTACCGGAATACTTTCCAGAGCTACTGTATGTTACACTTACTTCGTCATCGTCCTCGTTTGTATAATAATATCGTATGCCATCGACAGTGAACTCACCTGATTTCGCTTCCATCGCATAGCCGAAGGCGAGGAGCAGGAACAGGAATTTAATTATCTGTTTTCTCATACCGTATGTGCTTTAATGGTTAACGTTTTATGAATTGTTCGAGGCAGGTGTGCCAATATTCCCAAGAGTAGCCAGAGGAGGGGTGGTTGTGGGAGAGCACCTCGCAGCAGTGGCCGTCGCCGAGCGGATAGACCCACACTGCCCGGGTGGAATCGTCGCAACTCACCGGCTCGCCTTCGCGCCCGTCGAGCGGTGGGAGCTTGTTGTAGAGCCTGTCGCCCCACGGGATAATCCGGTCGGGCCGGTATTCGCTCAGGAGCCGGGAAAAGACGGGGACAGCCTGCTCCCACTGTGCGGCCGTGGGGGCCGTGCGGGAGGCGGGAACGGGCGTTTGCACGTAGTTGTCGAATATCACGGCGTTCCAGAACGCCAAACATTCCTCGACGGTCGTCTCGTGCCCATACATCGCCCGCTCGAATACGATAAAGGTTTTCATCCACGACCGGTACTCCCCCTCGCCTTTCCTGTAAGAGAGATAGTCGTCCACGGTTTTCCGGGGCATTTGCCTACATTCGCTGTCCGGCGCAAGGATACACGGGTCGCAATCGTCGCAATAGAAGCTTTCGCCGAGCACGAGGATATGTTTACCTCGAAAGCCGGCGGAATAGTCTTTCCCGATCCACGGGAGTAAAGACGTGTCTGCTGTCGTTGACATAGTAAGATTTTTTCTGGTCGCCCGTTCCCCTTCGGCCGACGTTTAAAAACAGAAAAGCGCAGGGAACATTCTGTTTATCTTTTACGAGGCATCGCCAAACGCCCATACGGAAATAAACAGCCCACCCCACGCCATGCCGATATAT
>ENA-UEQP01003018-UEQP01003018.1-human-gut-metagenome-genome-assembly--contig:-NODE-3018-length-11578-cov-5.572907_pt1 | contig 11578 bp, 9 predicted proteins | sample MGYA00242951_ERZ507951 | MGnify/ENA primary metagenome ERZ507951 (study PRJEB26167, sample SAMN06115539) | human gut metagenome | host: Homo sapiens | place: China:Shanxi | collected 2015-11-18...
AGAAACGTGCAAATCTCCAAATGAGAAATGCACGTTTCTCTATAACTATTTCACAATTTTCCAGTTTTCCCCGTTCTTTTCCAGCACAAGGTAAAACTGCGATACCTGTGTTGTCATGGTCTGGTTATCCAGATATTTTACTGCAAGGGAAGCTGTCACCTGATTTCCGTTTCGGTTGTAGACAGGATTTACCAGTTCCGAGAAGATATATTCTTTCCCCACAGGTTTCAGCACGCCCTCATTCACATAATAGGTCAGCTCTTTTGCGGTTGCCGTAGGGTACAGCTTGAAAAAGGTAGTGAGAAATTCGTTGATTTCCTCCGTGGTGATGGAATCCACCGTACCGTCACTTTGTACCGCTTTTGGGGTGTAACCGGATTTTACAGGAACGCTGGTGATGGTTGGGTTCTGGATAATCGTCAGGTTTCCAGAGCCGTCCACATAGACCGTCACCTGATAGGCGGAACGGACGGTTTTACTGGATTCTCCCTCTGTGATACGCTGTTCCACTGTATAGGTCACTTGATAATGCTGCTCCTTTTCTTTTGTAATTTCCCATATCTGAAAATCGGTCAGGGCAGACGATACGGGGATGTCCTTTCGGACAGTATCTACATTCAGGGCTTGCAGCTCTCCGGTGAGATACCCTTTTAAAGCGTTTGTCCGGTTGTCAATGGAAGTGGCGGACTGTTCCCATGAATAGTAGACTTCTGCGAAATTCTCCACAAAGTTTTCTATCTTGTGAGTGTCGAGGATGGTTTCCTCAATCACTTTGGTTTCATGGACAGTATGAATGTCTATCGCCGTGAAATTCTTATAGACGGCAAACAGGAAGCTCATTGCCAGCAGCACCCACAGGGCAATCACGGTTTTTTTGTGGGTATTGACTTTGTAAACTTTCAGTTTCTTTTCTTTCTGCTTTTTCTGGTTATCCTCTTTTCTAATCTGAATCATATCGGTTCATCCTTTCTTATTGTTTGATTCGTCCGGCTCCGGCAAGGTGCTGTTGCCAGTAGGAGCCTGTCAGGTCTGCGTAACCAATGGGATTTCCGGCATGGTACATCCGGTTATTTCCCACATACAGCCCCACATGGGTGATGTAGGTTCCGGCGTTGTAGGTGGAGTGGAAAAAGACCAAATCCCCTGCTTTTGCTTCGGACAGGGGGATGTGCTGCGTCACATTATACTGTTCCTGTGCTGTCCGTGGCAGGGCGATTCCTGCCTTGCCATAGCACCACTGCACCAGTCCCGAACAGTCAAAGGAAGTGGAGGGGGAATCGCCCCCGTACACATACGTCCAGCCCTCATACTTTAAGGCTTCCTCCATGATAGCCTGTACCGTTTCATCATCAAACTGTGCCACAGTCAGGTATTGCGATACCAAGAGGACATAGAACATATTCCCGTAGGAATACCGCCATCCCCCGTTTTTCTCTACGGCAACAGGGTTAGTGTAGGTAACTTTCTTTCCACCGGATTTGTCCCTTGCGAAGCTCTCTGCCAGTTCAAAGGTGTACGTTTTCCCGTGTCCTGCTACATAATCTAAAAAACCGCCGCCGTAGTTATAGGACTGAATCACGCTGTTTAAGTCACAGCCCTTTGTTTCTGCTGCTGCGAGCAGTTCCGAGAAATACTTGCAGCCCTGTTTGATGGATTCCTCTGTACTAAGGGAGTTCGGAGGAAGCCCCAGAGATTCCGAGGACTGCATAACGTCTTCCAGCGTGCCGCCGGATTCCACCTGAATGATGGCGAGCAGCACATTTAAGTATTCCTCTATGCCATATTCCCTTGCATACTTTTCCAGCATAGGTTTATGGGCGAGGACTTCCTGTGATACGCTCACGCCCCCATAGATAAGGTTTCCGCCGCTTCCGCCGTCTTCCTCATCCGAGAAGACAATTACCACCAAAAGGAGCAGGGAGAACATCATCACGAACACGCCGGAACAGGCAAAGAAAAGGTGTCTTAACTTCATGGTTTCTCCCCTTGCTTTTGTTTGGCAGCCGCTTTTACCGTTTTTGTCCACTCCTTTCTGGCGGTGGTACGCCGGATGGTAAAGTTCGATTCTTTTACCACAGGGGCAGCCCGTTTCCTTTCCGGTATCACAGGAGCCGTATCATTCTGGACAGGTCTTGCCGGATGGGGAGCAGCAGGGGTGATGGTGGGACTTGTCTTTTGTCTTTCCTCTGGTTTGTCTGGGGAAACCGGAGGGAGTATCTGGCGTTCCGTCCTTACTGGCGGTGTTTGCTCATGGTGGATGGAAGCTGCTTTTACCACCGGAACCGAAGCCCGTTCCGCCACAGTTCCCCCATAAGAAACCTGTCCCCGTTCCCTGATGGATGGGGAAGCTGGCTGCATGGCTGGTTTTCCTGTATGATGTCGGAAATCTTCTGGCTGCTTTGCAGTAACAGGGCGTTCATGGACAGGAGCCGCCCCTTTGGGTGCTTCGGAAGCTGTCTTTTGCGGCTGTTTTGCCTGTTCCAGTTCCGCCCTGCGTTCTGCAATGGTCTGTCTGCGGCTTTCTGCCTGTGCGTTTCGCTGTTCGGCTCTGGCAGTTCGGGTCTGGGTCACGCTGGAAGTAAAATCCCGTACTCCCTCTGATACCTGTGTTTTCCCGTGGTAAAGGGCGTACTTTGCATTGACAGGCAAATCCTTTGCCTGCTCCCGAAGCTGTCCGGCAGTATCGGCTATCTTATCTTTGGTATCTGCCACCGCACCTACCGCAGAGCCAGCCCGTTTCCATGCGGATTCCTTTTCCGGTGCTGCCTGTCCGTCTGGTCTGCTGTGGTCTGCCTGCGTCCGTTTGGAAGAGCCGGAGCTGGAAGCAGTTCTCTGGTCTGAGCCAGCCTGTTTTCCTGCATGGTAGGCAGCCGTACCAGCCCCAAGAGCCGCCACAGAACGTCCTAACTTATGCTGTAAACGGTGCATATGGGCGTGCATGAGCATACGGGGTCTTCGCATGATACGGCTCCCCATGCTTTGGGAATCCCCACTCTGTAAGGAGAACATCCCCATCAAATCCCCCAGCTTGAAATAAATTCCGGCAAAGGTCACTATCTGCAAGAACGCCGTCAGGAAGAACGGATATTCCCCAGACAGGTTGTAGAGCATGGTGGAAATACTGAACGCTACCGTGATAATCAGGGTGATTCCGGCTCTGGTAAGGATGGTATTGAACAGTTTTGTAATGGCACGTTTGGACATCCCCTCAAAAGAGGGAACCATGCTAAGGAGGAAGCTCACAGGCAGGAACATGGCGTAGATGATAAAAAGCACCTGTGAAAAAATCATTATCCCTGTGAGCAGGAATACAAAAACGGAGATACCGATATTGAACATGAACAGGAAGAAGACGGTTCCCAAGCGGTTGATGGTCTTTGTGATGGTAAGGTTGGTGTTTTCCCTGTCTTCGATTTCCTCCACTACGATTTCTTCCCTGTCCTGCCCATTGTTTTCGTTTGGGCTGGTTGAGAGCAGGCTTTCCACACGGTCAGCCCCAATGCTTTCCACATCCGAGTTGCCGTATTGCAGCAGGAGCCACGGCTGCTTTACCTGTATGGAAAACAGGCTGTCCCGTATCAAATCCACGCTGTCTTTTCCTTGACTTTCCGAGTTCGGCAGCACAATCTTTGTACCAAGGGTCAGGCTGGCATTGCTGATGTCTGCGGAAAATTCATTGATTTTCCCGATATAATCAGGGGCATAGGTGATAAAGGCAGCGGACAGCACGAACACCATCACGAAATTGACAACGGCATGGATGGCTTTTGTGGTTTCCCGTTTGATAAGCCCTGTGTAGGCAACGTAAATCCCCACCACCAGAATGAGAATCAGCAGGAACCCGATATAAAATCCCTCCGAGGACAAGCCGCCTGTGGTAACGCCTGCCAAGGTCTGCATATTTTTTCCAATGGAATCCGCCGTAGAGGAAATGAAGTCCAGCGAGTAGGCTTCCTGAATCAGATACCCCGTGGCGTTGGAAAGGTACAGGCTGATTGTCCAGATAAAATTTGTGATGGCATATAGCCCGTACATCACCTGTTTTCCGATACCGTCCAGCCAGTTCCACGGGAGCCAGTCCCATCCGCTGTCCACATAAAAATCAAGCTGGTAGTTGTCCAGAGGATATTTGCTGTATTCGTTGGCAGCGTCCACCGTATCATCCACCAGTCCGGCAGCGTGGGCGGCTGTGCCGAAGACTGCAAACAGCAGGAGGATGAAAAGGAGTGCCAGAAGCACTTTTCCTGCTATACTCCCGATTTTTTTAAAAGAGTTTTCTCCCTTTGTCCGGCAAGGGACAAGAGCTGTCCCCTGCTGGATGGGCTTTCTTATCTTCATTCCTCCACCTCTTTTCTTACGGGCGGTCTGGTATCAAAGGCATGGAATAGGTCTTCAAAGATAGGATGGAACTGTATCACTCCCACACGCCCGTACAAATCACTGATAAGGCACTGTCCGTTTTCCAAGTCATGGAGCCGCTTCTGGTTGTTTTCATCTTCGGAATCCACCCCGAAAAAAGCGAGGGTCTTCTTGATTTCGTTGATGTCCGTGGAGCGGAACGCAAACTTCAAGCCCAGATTGTTTTTCAGCTTTTCATCCAGCAAATCGTCCGTGTTCTGGGTCACAAAGTAAACGCCTGCGTTCATGGCACGTCCGGCACGAACCAGCTTCATAGAAAGGGTCTTGCCCTGTGCCACCTGTAAGAAGCTCCATGCTTCATCCAAATCCACAATCTTAAACACGCTGCGGTCGGTATGGATGAAGTCGAGGGCAAAGGTGCTGATTACAATGAGCATTGCCACGGAAAGCAGCTCCATTGTGGTGTATTCTTCAAACGAGGTTTCCTTATCCGGCAGCACCAAATCCGCCACCTGAATGATGTTGAGCTGCTTTTCAAGGCTGATGGACTGTGTGACATCCCCATCCGAAAAGAGCAGGTGTGCAAAGTCATAGTCCGTAAAGGATTCGATATGGTCTGCTATGCTGGTGCTGATGGTGGTTCCCTCTGCCCGTAGTTCCTCAATTACCTTGAAAAGCCCCCGTTCCTCACTGTTTGTCACCGCACGGATGGCTTTCCGAAGAACAGGGAACTTCTCCCCGTCACGGCTGGAAATGCCCGTTAAAAAGGTCAGGATGTCGATTGCCAGTGATTCGGAATCCTTTGGGTTCTCCATAATCACATAGGGGTCGAGTAAGCCCCTGTTCTGTTCCTCCGAGGTCAGATTTACGATATTGATTTCATGGGCGATTTCCGGCAGGGTTTCTTTCCAGCGTCCCCGTTCCGCTTTCGGGTCAACAATGAGAGCCTGTGCCCCAAATAGTACGGAATAATAGACAATCATGTTGTTGCTGAATGATTTTCCACCGCCGAGGGAGCCGACAAAAGCGGCAGCAAGGGCGTTGGTGACGGAGCCTTTTACCCCTTGACTGGCAAGGGCAGGCTTTAAGTACACGTTTCTTCCTGTATCAAGGCTGTACCCGATATAAATGCCCTCCGGTTCCCCCAACATCTGGGTTGCCCCGAAGCCAAGACCAGCGAGGAAGTCGCTGGTGACATACTGGATGTAATCGTTCAGATACCGTTTGCTGGCAGGGAGAAATTCCCCATGCAGCCCCAGCATATCCCCAAAGGGGCGAACCAGCTTCACGTTCAAATCGTCATAAAAATCTTTCACCTCATTGCAGCGGCGTTTCAGTTCTTCCAAGTCGGGAGCCGTTACACGCACCACATAGGACAGCTTATACATGGATTCCTTGCTCTGGTCTAAGGTGGATTCCAGCTCATTTACGCTGTCTAAAGCGTCCACCACGTTTGTGCTGGTTTCACTGTCATTCTGCCATGCGTGGTTGTCCAAATCTTTTAGCTCTTTTTTCTTGTTCCGCACCGTGGAGAGGGCTTTCCGGTTTGTCACAATCTCCACATTCATAGAGGTATCAATGGGAAAGGTAAATTGCTGCTGCTGATAGTAAAAGATTTCCGAGGATGGGAAGTCCAGTTCCCCCACAATACTGTTGATGGTGAAGTAGGCGGCATAGACCGTCCCGTCTTCCTGTTCGATTTTCAGATACCGCTGGTTTTCCTCTATCAGACAACGGGTGGGTTTGATGAGGTCATAGTATTTCACCAGCGTTTCCTCCTGAAACCGTTTCTTCGGAAGATAATACTCATAATCTTCGTAGGCGGTTCCGGTCTGCCCGTATAAATGCTCAATCAGATAGCCAAAATCGTCCTTATCAAGCCGTCGAACTTTAAAGCGGCGTGAGATTTTATTTTCCAGCAGTTTTTCCATCTTCTGAAACCGCCAGATTTCCTCATTGCTCATGGAAACAAAATCCCCCATGAGCTTGTGGTTGACTTCGTGGATGAAATCGGAAACGGCGGTCTTTGCTTCCCTGCCAAACTGCTTCATGGTGACTTCCTGCTCATTAACAAGCAGCTTGAAGCCGATAAAAAAGCGGTAGTCCACCTGATTTTCCCCTATCATGGAAATCAGGGCTTCGGTCTGTGCGTCAATCTTTGCACAGGCAACGTCCTTTAGCTTGCCTGTCACTTCCTGTTTGGAGCGTTCCTGTGCCGCCCGTATGCTGGATTCAGTGCTGATTTGCAGGGCGTGAATCTTCCCGTCCCTGTTCTGGGCGATAAGCTGCCGGAACGAATCGTGTACCTGATACTTCTGTTCAGGGCTTAAAAAGGAATAGTTGTAGGGAAGCAGCTCATAGTAAGCGAAGCACTCCCCGTCATGGTTGAACACAAGATTATTTTCGATATATTTAATCGGATATGCCATAAATATCACTCCTTACTGCCGTGATGGGCTGTGCCGGATATTCCTTTTCCAGCTTCACGGGCTTTCCTGCATAGGTCAGTTTCGGGCGTACCAGATATGCCAGTACGGATTTCAGGAAGCCGTAAGGCTTCTTCCCGTCAAAGGTCTTCTGGCACATGAACCAAGTGAGGGCAAAGGGCACGCCGAAATATTTTAAAAATGCCCCGTCAATGAACGAAAGGGGAGGGAGGTTCCCCAAGAGCATAACTGCAAACACAGATACCACGAACCACGCCATCTGTGTGAACGTGATGGGGAATGGCAGTTTAAAATCATTGATGGAATAGAGTACCTTTTCCACCGACCAGATACTGGTATAGCTTCGTATTTTCTTCATGTTGTCCGTCCTTTCTAAAAGATGGGGGCAGCAAACGAGCTGCCCCTGAATCAAAAAATCCGCCTGTATTTCCTGAAAGAGATACAGACGGGTCTACCGTAAGATTTCATATACGCCGTGGTTCGTGACAACAAAGGTTCCCTCCAATTCCATGTCACGCCCATAGGCAGCATAGTCGATATAGTTTTGTAAGTGTGTCGGAAGTTCCCCAAGCTGTCCGCTTTCTTCCAGATAGTAACGAGCCACATCCGCCATATCGTCACAGCCGGAATGGCAGATAATATCGTCTTCATGCTCACAGAGTTCTTCGATACTGCCAAAGTAGGATTGCAGCTCTGATAGTTCCTCCTGAATGTACTCCGGTAAGTCCTCCACCATTTCACACAGGCGGTTGACTTCCTCAATGGGGGTATATTCGTCAATCTCAAAGGGCAGCTCATAATCATGGATGGCGTATTCCTCATATTCATCATTCAAACCGATACGTTCCTTGACTTCCTCAAAGTCCACAGGCGGCGTGAACCATGCCCCGACCAGTTCGCCCTCATTGTATTTGCCTAAGTTGGCAATGTAAATCCGCATTTCTTCCAAGTTCCTCCACCTCCTTTTAGCGGTAATAAAAGATACCATTGTCCGTAAACAGGTAGTTTTCGCTGGTTTCCAGTTCCCGACCAATGGAAGCGTAGTCGATATGGTTCAACAGGTCTGGATGTACTTCTCCAAATAGCTGTACCTCCTGCACCAGATAACGGGCGAGGGATTCTCCGTCCTGCACCGGATAGCAGCGTATTTGGTCTTTGTGGTCGATAAATTCCGTAAAGCTGGGAAACCACCGCTTTTGTACCACATCCATTTCATAATAGAGGGGCGTTCCCTGCATTTCCTGTATCATCCGGCAAAGGGCGTTGATTTCCCAGAGCCTTGTGTTGCCCTCCAATGGAAACGGCAGCTCATAGTCTTCAATTTCGATTTCTTCCTCACTCTGAACTCCAAGACGTTCCCTGATTTCTTCAAAATCCACAGGACAGGAAAACCATGCCCCAGGATATTCCTCAAAATCTTCATGGTAAAACCTTGTGGTGTTCAGGATGTAGATTTTCATTTCCTCAATCAGTATCACGTCCTTTCTCTGTCAGGTTTTTGGGGAGTTACGCTCCCCAAGCCCCTAGTGGACTTCCGCCATGAAGCAATCAGAGCTTGCTACATAACGGAAGTGTAACAAGGGTTTCCTATGCACCGATAATCTTATTGAACAGTTCCAGTAAGATGTCCTTTACACCGTCCGCATTGAAGACCAGACCGACCGCTACAAGGGACACCACCAGAAAACCGATAAGTTTGGAAAATTCCCTCTTAAATCCGAGGTACAGTCCAATCACCACGATTGCCAGCAGCACAAGGGACTGGGCGTTGGATAAAAACCAGTTGTAAAGATTCTGTCCGAAATTCATAAAAGCTCCTTTCTTTCCTGTAAGAGTTCTTAGGTTCCAAAATTGCCGCCGTTAAAGCACCACCTCCTTTGCAGCGGCGGCTTGCTGCTTCAGGATTTTTTCGTGCTTCTCCGTCAGCTTTGCATGGGTGATGATGTCATGGACAATCTGGGTGTGGTTCATCTTATCCAGACGGAGAGCCAGCTTTAACGTGGGTGCTACCTGATGGGAGAGCCAGTGCAGGGTGCGTTCAAAGGAATAGGGTTCCGGTTTGGTTGTCAGTTTCAGGCTTCCCCTGTGTTCCCCCATAAACCACGCCCATTCCTCATTGATACGCCAGTCAGAACGGGGCTTCGTATCGTCCCTGTCCACGAACCGGACATAGCGGTTGATGATTTGAAAGGCTGTCCGTTCTGGATTGTCATGTTCTAACAGGTCACGGATGGCGTAAAAGGCACGCTCATTTTTCAGCCGGATTTCAAAGCGGTTCTTTACCTCTGCGTCTTCAATGGGAATATCGTGCTTTTTGTACTGCTCATAGTCCTTTTCGTAAATGCAGAAGTACACCTCACTTTGGAGGGAGCCGATATACAGGGTGTTCCCCATACATTCTTTTTCCTCACGCCGTACCAGTTCACCGCTGCGGTAGCTTTTGAAGCTGCGGAAGACCGAGATACATTCCTCATTCCGGCACTTCTCTGTCAGATGGGGAATGTTCAGGATTCCCGTTTTATCATTGATGGCAAGGTCAAGCCGCTTCATCACGCCGTCCTCCATGAGAACATCCATAAAAAATTCATACCAGCTCCGTTCCTGTGCCAGAAGATAGCTTTCAAACTGGCGGCAGCCACGTCCTTTCAGCTCCAGCAGCACCCCTTTTTCCAGTTCCGGCGATACCAGAACGAAAATATCACCCAGGTAGTAATGCTCTGTGTAAGAATAGAAGCCGTAGTCTTCATGGATAAAGTAAGGCAGCTTTAGCCGCAGCACGTCTTCCACGATATGCTTCACATCCGTAGTAGGAAAGCGAATCCGAACATAGTCAAAGAGCATTTCAAGGGGATTGTCTGGATTGAAGCGTTCCAGAGCTTCTGAGATGGCTTCCTGTAATGCTTCGGATGGGTGAGCCTTGCCCGTTTCAATATCACTCAGGTACGGACGGGTGATTCCGGCAGCTAGGGCAAGTTTCTGTTGTGAGATACCGTAAACTTCCCGTTTCTCTTTGATGTCCCGTACCCATGTTTCTTCATTCAGTGAAAATCCCTCCTGTCTAAAAAAGCGTATGTCAACTTTCAGAGCCTTGTTGACATACGCCGGATATGGGAAAAATCCCTTGTGTATCGTGGGATTCTGCCCTGTTGTTTGATTGTTGCCTGTCGATTTGTACCCCTCTGTTAGATACGAGGGGTTCCTGCTGGCGTGCCTTACGGCACACCAGCCACAGCAGGTCAGTCCGCTTCTGCGGCTTTCGCTTCGCACGCCGCCTGCACTTCCTGCCTGCTGTCTGTCAGTTTTTTTATTTCTTTGAGGAAATCGTGTCCTTTTGGTACTAGGGGCGTGTAAAATTCCGAGATAACGCTGGTTCCCACATCCACATAGCCACGCCCTTTTATCTGCTTTAGGAAGAAATCCTTTGTGGTTTCCCCGAACATCATTCCATAGCCCATTTCCGACATCCGCCCCAGAGCCACACGGAAATTAAACTGGTCACGGATTCCGTCCCCCAGATACTTTGCGTCTGGACGCTGGCAGGCGAGAATCAGGAAGAAGCCAGCCTGCCGCCCAAGCATAACGATTTGTTTTAATTTGTTGAGGACGGCGGCGTTTTCCTTTGTGCCGAGCATTTCCATAAATGCCACATATTCATCAAAGATAAGGAAATGTGCCGAAAGTCCCAAGTAAGCGTAGTTTTCCCCTGTCCGGTAATTCTCCATGAGCTTCATGTCTTCGCTGCGTTTCATCATTTCTTCATAGAAACGGTCAATGCAGGCGAGCATATCTTCCTTTTTGTAGTACACATCCGGCATAACCGCCTGTAAATCCGCAAGGTCAGCGTTCTTTGGGTCTAACACGAACAGGACAGCGTTGGTGCGGAGCAGGGCTTCAATAAGGGTCAGGATGAAGTAGGTCTTTCCGCCGCCGGTTCCTCCGGCAATGAGCATATGGGGGAGCTTATCATACTCCCACCAGACATTTTTCATAAGCCGGAGCCTGCCGTCCTTTGCCTGTACATCCTCAATGGAGATACGGTTGGCAATGGTATCATAGAGCAGGGTGTACTCCACATAGGAATCCTTTAATTCCTTATCCGTCAGCTCACAGTACAAGCCGCTTTCCAGCTTTTTCTCCAAGTTTAAGAGCTGTTCCTGATATTTCCCCAAGGTGATTTCCACACGGATATGGAGCAAGCCCTGTTTCATCCGGTAGTAGATTTTGGGAAAGTAAGTGATGGTTTCTTTGGAACGGCTGGAAGACAAGTCCTTGAAAAAAGCGTCTTCTTTTCTCTGCTCTGATTCATACCACTTGTTTTCCAATACCATCCTTGCCAGCTTTTGACGGTGGATGAGCTGCTTTACTTCATCCCTGCGGTATCGCCAGAACAGAAGAACGGCTGTAAGGCACACCATTCCTGCCACGCCCATGCTGAATAGCAGATAAGGGGGATTTACATCCTGTGTTATCTGGGAGAGGGACACTTCCTGCCAGTTGGTTCCGGCAATTTGCCGGATATGAAACAGCAGGACAACCAGCAGGAAGACAGGGAGCAGAGAAGCAAGGGCAGTATAGAATACAAGGTCTTTATCCGTGGGACGGATACGTTTTCCACGGGGGAAAAGCTGTTTCATGGGAACAATCCTCCTTTCGTTTTTTTATGTTCCTGTTATTTTACAGGGGGAGCGTCTTTCTTCGGCGGCTGCGGATTCATGGAAGCCCCTTTTTTCAGGACAATATCCTCCGCCTTGATGTACCAGTCCACCTCTGCT
>ENA-UEQP01003021-UEQP01003021.1-human-gut-metagenome-genome-assembly--contig:-NODE-3021-length-11545-cov-4.052319_pt1 | contig 11545 bp, 10 predicted proteins | sample MGYA00242951_ERZ507951 | MGnify/ENA primary metagenome ERZ507951 (study PRJEB26167, sample SAMN06115539) | human gut metagenome | host: Homo sapiens | place: China:Shanxi | collected 2015-11-18...
CGCCAGCGGCGGAAACAGGGAGGAGCTGTTGGGGCCGCGGCCAGCAGGATGCAAGCGACAGCGAAGCAGACGCTGGGTGCCGCAACCCGGCTTTGGCGAGCGCAACGATGCCTGAGAGGGCTACTTTTATTATACCTACGAAACCAGTTCCGCGTCAACCTGTTCCAAATCGAGTTTGAGCAGTTTGGAGACGCCGTCCTCCTGCATGGTGACGCCGTAGAGGACGTTGGCAGCCTCCATGGTGCCGCGGCGGTGGGTGATGACGATGAACTGGGTCTTGTCGCTCACCCGGCGCAGATACTGCGCAAAGCGGACGACGTTGGCGTCATCCAGCGCGGCCTCGATCTCGTCGAGGATGCAGAAGGGCGCGGGGTTGACGGCGAGGATGGCGAAATAGATGCTGATGGCCACCAGCGCCTGCTCGCCGCCAGACAGGGCTTCCAGATTCTTGATGACCTTGCCCGGCGGGGCCACCCGGATGCCGATGCCGCAGGAGAGCACGTCGCTCTCATCTTCCAGCACAAGGCTGGCCTCGCCGCCGCCGAACAACTCGGTAAAGACGCGGCCAAAATTCTCGTTGATGGCCCGGAAGCTGTCGGTGAAGATGTCTTTCATCTGGCCCGACAGGCTGGTGATCATTCTGGTCAGCTCGTTCCTGCTGCCCTCGACGTCCTCCACCTGAGCGCGGAGGGTGTCGTAGCGGGCCTTGACCTCCTGATACTCCTCGATGGCGCTGACATTGACGTTGCCCAGAGCGCGTATCTTTCCCCGCAGGTCGGCCACCTGCGCCCGGAGGACGTTCACGTTCTCGAACTCCACGCAGAGCTCTTCGGCCTGAGAGAGGGTCAGCTGATACTCGTCCCAGAGCTTCGCGGCCATCTGGTCGTATTCGCCCTCGGCGGCGGCTTTCCGCTCCGCCAGACGGGCCATCTCGCGGCCCATCTCTTCCCGCTCATCGGCGGCGGCGCGGCCCTTTGCAAGAGCCTCCGTCTCGTCCTTCTGGCAGAGCAGGCGCTTCTCGGTGTCCTCGCGTATCTCGGCCTCTTTTGCCGCGATGAGCGCGGTGCTGTCGGTCTTGGCCCGGCGGATGGCCTCTATCTCTTCCTGACAGGCCCCGCTGCGGGCGGCGAGGGCCGTGAGGCTCTCTTCCAGCGCGGCGCGGCGGCTCTCGGCATCTCTGGCCTGTTTTTCCAGTGCTTCGATCTGGCTGCGGGCCAGCTCGGCGTCCTTCTGACGGGCCAGCTGCTCCATCCGCTTGGCGCTCAGGCGCTCGGCAAGGCTCCGCTGCTGTGCAAGGAAGGCGTCGTCGCCCTCGGCGATGCGTTCCAGCTCGGCCGTCCGCGTCTCGATGTCGGCGGCAAGGGCTTCTTCCTGCTTTGCGGCGTCTTCGGCACGGGCGCGGGCGGCGTCCAGCTGGGCTTTCCGCCGCTCCATCTCATCCTGACGCCCGGCGAGCGCTGCTTCCGACTGCTCCACAGCCGCCTCGAGGCGTTTCTGTTCGGCCTCGGCGCGGATGCGGTCATTGGCCGCCGTAATGATCTCGCTCTCGGTGGCGGTCAGCTCTGCGGCCAGCGCATCCACCTGCGTTTTCAGCTCGTCGGTGCGGTCCTGCGCCGCGAGGCAGTCCTTCTGGAGTTTGGCGGCCCTGACGCGCAGCTCTTCCATCTCCTGCTTGCGGGTGAACAGGCCCGCCGACCGCTGGACGCTGCCGCCGGTGAAGCTGCCGCCCGCGTTGATGACCTGACCGTCCAGCGTGACCACCTTGTTGTGGTAGCCCAGCTCCCGGGCCACACGGGAGGCTTCGTTGATGTCGTCCACCACCACGATGCGGCCCAGCAGATTCGACACGATGTTCGCATAGCGGGGGTCGGCCTTCACGAGGCTGGACGCCAGCCGGGCCGAACCGGAAAGACTCCCCCGGAAAAAGCCGGGCTGAACGGTGTCCAGCGGCAGAAAGGTGGCGCGGCCCGCGTTCTCGCTGCGGAGCAGGGCGATGCCGGCCTTGGCGGCGGCTTCGTTCTCCGCCACGATGTTCTGCAGCGCGCCGCCCAATGCCGTTTCGATGGCGACTTCCCGCCCCGGCTCGACGCTCAAGATCGACGACACCGGCCCGATGATGCCCCGCAGGCGGCGGGCCGACGCGGCCCGCATGACCGTCTTGACCGAGTTCTGGTAGCCGTCCATGTTCTTTTCCAGCTCTTTCAGCACGCCGAGGCGCTGACGGGCGGCGTCCAGTTCACGGCCAAGCTTCTGCTCGGCGGCATCGGCCTCATTGAGGGCGGTGCGGCGGCCTTTCAGCTTGAGCTCCACGCCGGCCTTCACATTTGCCAGCTGCTTTTCGTTCTCGGCCAGCATCTTCCGGTACTCGATGGTATCGGCGAGGTCCTGCTTTGCCTCGTCCCGCTGGGCCTCGAGGGCCTCGGTGTTCTCGGCGAGGGCGGGCAGCTGCTCCTGCGCGGCCTGGGCGGCGGCTTCGGCGGCGGCTTTCGCCACCTGTGCCTCGGTACGCTTCGCCGTCAGGTCGGCCGCCTCGGCCCGCAGGATGTCCCGGCGGGCGCCGCTGGCGTTGTTCTCGCTGGTCAGACGCAGGAGTTCTGCGTCCAGTTCGGCCAGCTCTGTGGCCAGCTTCTCCCCTGCCGCTGCCATGGACCGGGCCACGGCGCGGTGGCGTTCCAGCGCGGCGGCAGCCTCGGTGCTGTCCTGCTCGCCTGCGGCGATGTCCTCCCGCAGTGCGGCGGCGCTCTCCTCGTTGCGGGCGATGTCGTTTTCCAGCACGGCGATGCGGCTGTCGCTGCCGGAAAGCTCTTCTGTGATGCTGCGAATATCCCCATTCAGGCGCTCGACGGCAATGGTCAGCTGCTGTGCCTGCATACGGATCTTCTCAGCCTCGGCCTCGGCGGCTCTGGCCTCCCGGTCAAACCGCTCATACTCGGCCTGAGCGGTCTCATAGTCCCGCACCTGACGGCGGACGGCCTCCCGGGCGCGGCGGACGCCGTCGGTCCAGAGGGTGACTTCCAGCGTCTTCCGCCGGGCGCTGAGCTCGAGAAAGCGCTGGGCCTTCTCGCTCTCTTTTTCCAGCGGGCCGACCCGGGCTTCCAGCTCGTCGAGGATGTCCCGCAGACGCTCGAGGTTCTCTGCCGCCGCGGCCAGACGCCGCTCCGCCTCGTTTTTGCGGTAGCGGTACTTGGCGATGCCGCAGGCTTCCTCGAAAATTTCGCGGCGCTCGCTGCTTTTTGCGGCGACGATCTCCGCGATGCGGCCCTGACCGATGACGGAGTAGCCGTCCCGGCCGATGCCGGTGTCCAGCAGCAGCTCGTAGATGTCCTTGAGGCGGCAGAGCTGGCCGTTGATGGTGTACTCGCTCTCGCCGGAGCGGTAGTATTTGCGGCCGATGACGGCTTCGTCGGCGTCGATGTCCAGCGTGTGGGCGCTGTTGTCCAGCGTCAGGCGCACCATGGCAAAGCCCATGGCTCCCCGGCGGCGGGTGCCGCCGAAGATGACATCCTCCATCTTTCCGGCAGCGCGAAGCTGGCGGGAGCTGGTCTCGCCCAGCACCCACCGCACCGCGTCCGACAGATTGGACTTGCCCGAGCCGTTGGGGCCGACGACGCCGGTGATGCCCTCGTCGAAGCGTATCCTGACCTTATCGGGGAAACTCTTGAAACCTTGAATTTCCAGTTCCTTGAACACCATGTTACTTTTCCTTGATGACGCCCAGCAGTTTCAGGGCCTCGCGGGCGGCGTGCTGCTCCGCCATTTTCTTGCTGCGGCCCTCGCCCCGGGCCACACAGTCCGAGTTGAACCGGACGGCCACCACAAAATGCTTGTTGTGGTCGGGGCCGGTCTCCTGCTCCACCACATAGCTCAGCTTCTCTTCGGGATTCTGCTGGACGATCTCCTGCAGGCGGGTCTTGTAGTCGGCCTCGGCGTGCTTGCCCTCGGTGATAAAGGGCAGGATGAAGTTCTTTGCCACCTCCATGCCGCCGTCGAGGTAGAGGGCGGCGATGAGGGCTTCAAAGGCGTCCGACACGACGCTGGGGCGGGTGCGGCCGCCGCAGTGCTCTTCGCCCCGGCCCAGACGCAGGTAATCGCCGAGATTGATCTCCTGAGCGAACTGGAACAGTGCGCCCTCGCTGACGAGGCTGGAGCGGATGCGGGTCAGATCGCCCTCGGGGCGGTCGGCATAGGCGTGGAACAGGTAGTCCGCCGAGACGATCTGCAGCACGCTGTCGCCCAGAAACTCAAGCCGCTCGTTGTGTTTGACGGGCGGGCGGGTCTCGTTGGCGTAGCTGGTGTGGGTGAGCGCCGTTTCCAGCAGCTCCGGGTGCTTGAACTTGTAACCAATAATTGTTTCCAACTGATGGCTCATGTTTTTTTACTCCCTTTTGCGATGTTATTCCTTGGTGGTGTTCAGTTCATCCAATGCGCTCTGCATGGTGCCGCACAGATCGTTCTCCACGCAGATCTTAGCCTGCCGGATGGCGTTCTTGATGCCCTTGGCCTTGGAGGAGCCGTGAGCCTTGATGACCGGCTGCTTTGCGCCCAGGAAGGGTGCGCCGCCGTACTCCTCGCTGTCCATCTGGTGCTTGAGGTCGGACACGCTGTCCTTCAGCAGCAGATAGGCCAGCTTGCCGCCCAGGTTCTTGAGGAACATTCCCTTGAGCATCCCCAGCAGCATCTTGGCGACGCCCTCGGTGAGCTTGAGGATGACGTTGCCGGTGAAGCCGTCGCAGACCACCACGTCCACGTCGCCGTTCGGCACGTCACGGGGCTCGATGTTGCCCACAAAGCGGATACCCGGGATGGTCTTGAGCAGCTGATGGGCTTCTCTGAGCATCGGGGTACCCTTGCTCTCCTCGGCGCCGTTGTTGGCCAGCGCCACGCTGGGGGAGGTGCGGCCCTCCACCTTGTTCACGTAGCAGCTGCCCATGACGGCAAAGGCGGCCAGCATCTCGGGGCGGCACTCGACATTCGCGCCGCAGTCCAGCAGCAGATACGCCTTGTTCTTGGCCGGCACCATGGTGGCCAGCGCCGGGCGCTTGATGCCCCGCAGGGTGCGGACGATGAGGCTTGCGCCCACATGGAGCGCGCCGGTGCTGCCGGCGGAGACGAAGGCGTCGCCTTTGCCCTCTTTGAGCATATTCAGGCCCACGACGATGGAGGAATCCTTCTTCGTGCGGATGGCCCTGGCCGGCTCGTCGCACATCTCGATGGCCTCAGTGCAGTTCACCAGCTCGATGCCGTCCAGAGAGATGTTGTTGTCGGCGGCGGTCTTGCGGACAAGGGCCTCGTCGCCCACGCCGATGAGCTGGACGCCGTATTCCTTCACGGCAGCAGCCGCGCCTTCCAGCACGGCCAGGGGGGCGTTGTCGCCGCCCATCATATCTACGATGATCTTCATAGGTTTCATCCTTTCTGTCAGCAGCCTAGCCCTCTCAGTCACCTTCGGTGACAGCTCTCCCAAAGGGAGAGCCACTGGCGTGTCGGTCAGGCCCACGCTGGACGAGCAAAGCTCGATATTTCGAAAACAGTAGTGCCTTGCTGCCTCGATTCACGGCAGCTTGACAAGGTGCGCTTGTCCAGAAGCTGCTGGCCTCTGTAGCAAGGCCCGCTCTTTTGCGCCATATCGAGCCTTAGACGTCCAGCTCAGAGCTGCCCGGCCTGCCAATGGCTCCCCCTCTGGGGCAACAACGACGACCGCCGCCAGTGGCGGAAACAGGGAGTCGTTGTTGGGGCAGCGGCCAGCAAGACGTGCGCAATGCGCAGCGGATGCTGGGTGCCGCAACCCGGCCTTGTCGAGCGATAGCGAGACTGAGAGGTTGGTTCATTTTTTAATTTTCCGCACCAGCCACGATCTCGGTGATCTCCTGCGTGATGGCGGCCTGACGGGCGCGGTTGTAATACAGATTCAGATGCTCTATCATCTCGCCGGCATTCTTGGTGGCGGCATCCATGGCGGTGCGGCGGGCGGCCAGCTCACTGGCCACGCTCTCGCACACGGCGCCGTAGAGGACACCGGCCACATACTCGGGGATGATAGCGCCGAACACTTCCTCGCAGCTGGGTTTGTACAGGATCTGGCTCCGACGGGCCTCGGCCTTCTGGGCCTCGGTGGGCTCGATGGTCAGGGGCAGCACCTCGAGGGTGGTGGCCGTCTGGGTCATCATGGAGTCAAAGCGGGTGTAGCAGAGCTTCACCGCGTCGTACTCGCCCTTGAGGAAGCCTTCCGTTATCTGGTGGGACAGGGTGAAGCACTCGCTCACCGACACATCCGCCGCCATCAGCACCTCGGGGGTGAAGAGGCCGGCCCCGTGGTGGGCGAAATACTCTGCGGAGCGCTTGCCGATGGGCAGCACGGTGACGGGGCCTTCGGCGGCGTCGGCCTGCTTGAACACATTGGCGTTATAGCCGCCGGCCAGACCGCGGTCGCCCGCGATGACCACCAGCAGAGTCCGCTTGATGTCGTCCCGGCGCAGATAGGGATTGCGGGCGCGGGGGTCTGCCGCCGCTATCTTGGTCAGCGATTCGTACAGCGTCTCAAAGTAGGGGCGGCTGTGCTCCACCCGCTCCTTGGCACGGCGCATTTTGGAGGAAGCCACCAGCTCCATAGCCTTGGTGATCTGCATGGTACTCTCTACGCTTTTGATGCGCAGCTTGATGTCCTTCATGGAACCTGCCATGCGTTACGCCTCCTTCCTGTCAGTGTGCCTTGATAAAGTTCTCGGTGTAAGCGGACAGCACACCCTTCAGAGCTTCCTCGGCGTCCTTTTCCAGCTTGCCGGTGGTGCGGATGGTCTCCATCACGGAGGCACCGGCTGCGTCGGTATCGAGATACTCGTACAGGCCCTTCTCGTACTCGGCCACGGCAGGCACCTTGATGTTCACGAGGTAGTCGTGGATGGTCGCGTAGAGGATGGCCACCTGTTTTTCGACCGCAACGGGAGCGGAGCGGTTCTGCTTGAGCACCTCAACGATGCGCTCGCCCTGTGCCAGACGGGCCTTGGTGTCGGCGTCCAGGTCGGAGCCGAACTGCGCGAAGGACTGCAGCTCACGGTACTGAGAATAAATCAGCTTCAACGTACCGGCGACCTTCTTCATGGCCTTGATCTGGGCGTTGCCGCCGACACGGGAGACCGAGATGCCGGGGTTGACGGCCGGCATGACGCCCGAGTGGAACAGCTCCGTCTCAAGGAAGATCTGGCCGTCGGTGATGGAGATGACGTTCGTGGGGATGTAGGCGGACACATCGCCCGCCTGCGTCTCGATGATGGGCAGTGCCGTCAGGCTGCCGCCGCCCAGCTCGTCGGAGAGCTTGGCCGCGCGTTCCAGCAGACGGGAGTGCAGATAGAAGACGTCGCCGGGGTAAGCCTCACGTCCCGGAGGACGGCGGATCAGCAGCGACAGGGCGCGGTAAGCGACAGCGTGCTTGGACAGGTCGTCGTAGATGATCAGGACGTGCTTGCCCTTGTGCATGAAGTATTCGCCCATGGCACAGCCGGAGTAGGGTGCGATATACTGCAGGGGCGACAGCTCGGATGCCGTTGCCGACACCACGATGGTGTAGCTCATGGCACCGGCCTCGGTGAGGCTCTGCACGAGGTTTGCCACGGTAGAGCGCTTTTGGCCGATGGCGACGTAGATGCAGATGACGTCCTTGCCCTTCTGGTTGATGATGGTATCGGACGCGATGGTGGTCTTGCCGGTCTGGCGGTCGCCGATGATGAGCTCACGCTGGCCGCGGCCGATGGGGATCATGGAGTCGATGGCCTTGATGCCGGTCTGCAGCGGCTCCTTGACGGGCTGGCGCTCGATGATGCCGGGAGCAGGGCTCTCGATGGGGCGGAACTCCGTCGTCTCGATGGGGCCTGCGCCGTCGATGGGCTGGCCCAGTGCGTTGACGACACGGCCGATCAGTGCCTCGCCCACAGGGACGGACACGACCTTGCCGGTGCGCTTGACGGTGCTGCCCTCTTTGATTCCGACGTCGGAGCCCAGCAGAACGATGGAGACGGTGTTCTCCTCGAGGTTCTGGGCCATGCCGTACTCGCCGTTCTCAAACTGGAGCAGCTCGCCTGCCATGCACTTTTCCAGACCGCTGGCGCGGGCGATGCCGTCGCCCACCAGAATGACCGTGCCGACCTCGCTCTGCTCGATGACATTTTCGTAATGCTTGATCTGAGCACGGATGATCTTGGAGATCTCTTCAGGTTTCAGTTGCATTGTTGTGTCTTCACCACTCAATTCTTTGTAAACTTTCGGGTGGATAGCCCTCTCAGTCAAAGCCTGATGGCTTTGCCAGCTCTCCCGTGGGGAGAGCCCTTGGCAGGCCGGTCTTGCCGCATCTCATCGCCTTACGGCTCTGAGAGCTGCCGGGCCTTGCGTTGGCCGGAGGGCTTCGTATGATTTACAGCGTCGCTGCTGCGATGCTGCTGCGCAGGCCGGCGAGGCGGCTGCGGACGGTGCCGTCCAGCTCGGTGCCTTCGATGTCCAGCCGGATGCCGCCCAGCACAGCAGGCTCGACCTTCGTTTTGAGGTCGATGTGCCTGCCGGTGACTTTTTCCAGCTTTTCGTGCAGGCGCCCGGTCTGCTCTGCCGTGAGAGGCACAGCGGAAACAGCAGTCGCTTCCAGAATGCCATGGGCCTCATTGTAGCGCAGACGGTAAGCCCGGGCGCAGCCCGGCAGCTCCCGCAGCGCGCCTTTTTCGCACAGCAGCTTCATAAAGTTGAGCACATAGAGGTGGACATGCCCGCGGAAGGCTTCGTCCAACAGCGCACAGCGCTCTTTCTTGGGGATGCTGGGGATGCTGAGCAGATGCAGATACTCGGCGTCCCCGTTCAGCAGGGCCGTCACGCCATCCAGTTCGCCCAGAATGCGCTCGTCCAGCCCTTCCTCCGCGGCCAGGTCGTACAGGCTTCCGCCGTACATCCTTGCAGTCTCGGTCATGATGCTTCACCCACGTTTTTGATAAATTCGTCGATCAGGTCCTGATGGTCAGCCTCTTTGATCTCGCGCTCGACCACCTTGGAGGCGATCTCCATCGCCATACCGCCGATCTCGTCCTTGACCTCGTTGACCGCCTTCTTGCGCTCCTGCGCAATGTCGGCCTCGGCCTTCTGCTTGAGGGCAGCGGCCTGTGCGCGGGCCTCGCCCAGCAGCTCTTCGCTGCGGGCGGCAGCCGTCTTCTGGGCGGCAGCCACGATCTGGTTGGCCTCGGTGCGGGCATTCTGCAGGTTCTGCTCGTACTCCGCTTTCATGGCCTCAGCCTCGGTGCGCAGCTTTTCGGCGTCCGCGATCTGGCTGTCCGCCTTGGCCTTGCGCTCGGCGACGACTTTTTTGACCGGGTTCAGCAGCAGCTTTTTGAAGATCACCAGCTGGATCATCAGGTTGCAGATCTGGGCCAGAAACGTCCAGCCATCCAGCGTGATCAATGCCTGATAAAGTTGCATAAGCGTCTCCCCTTTCTCTTGAAATCAAGCTCTGAAAGGAGCGCTTACTGCAGGTAGTTCATGAACATGCCGGGTGCGAGGAAGATGAGCAGCAGGCCGGTGACGAAGCCGTAGATACCGGTGGTCTCAGACAGTGCGACGCCGAGGATGAGGGTGCTGGTCACGTCGCTCTTGCACTCGGGCTGACGACCGACAGCCTCACAGGCAGCAGCGGCAGCGTTGCCTTCGCCGATACCAGGGCCGATACCTGCGATCAGTGCGCAGCCTGCGCCGATGCCGCAGCCAGCCAGAGCGATACCACGAGCAAGGAATTGAAAGTCAGTCATAGTTTGTGTCCTCCTGAAAATGTTTGTTTTTGGGGGATGCCGGGGCGGGAGGCTTACTCCTCACCGGCAGCACGTTTGATGAAGATGGTGGTCAGGGTACAGAAGATGAACGCCTGAATGCAGCCGCCGAACCAGTCGAAATACAGGCCCGTGAAGGCCGGGATGCCGATCTGGAACAGCTGGAGCTGGCTCAGGAAGCCGGGCAGCCAGCCAAAAATGACGTGGCTCAGGCTCGCCAGCGCCCAGTACAGCAGGGTGGAGATAACGGTACCGGACAGGATGTTGCCGAAGTGACGGAAGGCCATGCTGACAGGGGTGGACACCTCCGACAGCACATTGATGGGCGCCATCAGGAAGATGGGGTCCAGCAGGCCCTTCAGATAGGCGAGGATGCCGTTGGTCTTTATCTTGTAGTACATGATGATGATGAACACCACGATGGCCCAGGCCGCCTCGGTGTTCAGGTCTGCCGTGGGGCTCCACAGGCCCACCACACTGATCAGGTTGCAGCCGATGCTGAGTGCGAAGATCGCACCCACCAGCGGGATGAACTGATCGAAGTGCCAGCCCATGTTGTCGTGAACGAACTGGTCCAGCCGTTCCACAATGAACTCGGCGGCGGCCTGCCGTTTGGAGACGTTTTCCAGTTTGAGGTCACGCCCCAGCCAGAAGGCCAGAGCCGAGAGCAGCGCCATGACGATCCATGTGCTCACAAGAGTCTGGGTGATCTTGAAATCGCCCAGCACAGGGATATTGGTATGGATGGTATACAGGATCTTTGCGCCGTTCAGTTCCATTTGTTACGTTTCACCCCCTTTTTCATCGGGTGCGGACTGCTGCGCGTCGGTTGGTTAGGATACGGCCACCACCGAGACGTCCACCGGCTCTGCCTTCGGCGTGAGCGGTTTGTACTTGCCCGTTATTTGCAGGTAATAAATGGTGACACGGGGGAAAAACAGCGGCAGCACACTGGCAAAGGGCTGGAAGCAGGGGGCCGCGATGGCCACCACCACCCACAGCGCCTGCAGCAGCATCCGGCTGTTGTAGGAAAGCTGTAATGTTGCCTTGCGGCGCTTCTCATCCGGCTCGTCGATGATCTTTTGGACCACGAAGCAGATGCCCGCAAAGTTGCCGATGGCGACGGCTGCGCCCACGAGGCTGCCGAGGACGACCGTATAGTCGAACTTCACCCAGCCCACCAGATGCAACGCCGCGAAAAGCACCCACATGATCGCGGTGCAGAATGCCGTGCCGCCCGCGATGCGGAGCAGTTCCTTTTTGGATTCCGGCTGTAATTTCATAGGTGTAACTCTCCCTTATCTCATAAATGCGAGTTAAAGCCTGTCCGGCGGGGCTTGTCCTTTTTGGAGCGGTCGAGCCGCTCTTTGACGAAGACCCAGAAGTTCTGCGCCCCGGCGGCAAGCCCCAGCAGCACAGCGGGCAGATACACCCACATGGGCCAGCCCCAATGGCTGACGGCCCACCAGCAGCCGCCCAGACACATCACCAGCGGCAGCAGCATATTCAGCCCCAGCTGGGTCAGCCAGACCAGATCTTCCAAAGCCTTGTACCAGCCCTTCAAGTTCTGCGCCGCTCCTTTCTGCGGGTGCCGCCCGCATTCCAGCATTTGGAAAAAATGCCAGAGACGGACAGGCAGCCAAAAAGTCTATGCCCTCAGTATACTTCAAAGCGTCGGATATTGCAATCAATTCTCCACCGAAATATAGTAAAATTTCATAGTTTGTTAAGACTGATTCCATAAATGTGCGCGT
>ENA-UEQP01003023-UEQP01003023.1-human-gut-metagenome-genome-assembly--contig:-NODE-3023-length-11539-cov-2.960129_pt1 | contig 11539 bp, 16 predicted proteins | sample MGYA00242951_ERZ507951 | MGnify/ENA primary metagenome ERZ507951 (study PRJEB26167, sample SAMN06115539) | human gut metagenome | host: Homo sapiens | place: China:Shanxi | collected 2015-11-18...
ACAACCCCCAACAAAAAATCCCCCTGCACCAGCCTTTTTACGGGTCATGGTACAGGGGGATTATCATTTTACGCTGACTTTGCGCTGACTCAGCCCAGATTCAGCGTATTCTGGGCAGCGGCCTGCTTGGCGGCGACGTGGTTGGCGTCGATCTGGGCCTCAATACGATTTTCGAGGTACTGGGTCGTATCGCCGAAGTTGCTCTTGATGTAGTCCTGCGCGTCGTTGCTCATGCTTTTCAGGGCAGCAGACACGGCCCGCATCAGTGCTTCCTTCTGCTCCGCCTCATTGAACGTCCCGGCGGCTTTGAGGTCGTTGACGTATCTCTGGTTCATCGCGGCCACGGCATTGGCAACGGCATCGCCGATTTCCTGGACGAGCCGCTGCGCCTTGATGTTCTGAGTCTGGGCGTTGATTGCATCAACGGCAACTGGCAATGCCTTTCTGGATGCAGGCGGTCACGATGGGAACGCAGACCAGCAGGGCGACGTACAGCAGGCTTCTCGTAAACTCATTCATATTCGGTTACTCCTTTCATTCAGTGAACCTGATTCTTCAGGCTGTTCATCCGCTTATCACCTTCGATGGCGGCGGCGGTAAAACTGTTGTTCTTCCACCATGCGGCCAGCGCAGCACCGACGGTAAACCCAGTAGAGATCATCTGCTCAAGCTGGGCATTGTCGATGGGCAGCAAAGGCTTACCCGCTGCGCTGAGCAGCTGATTTGCCAGGGCGAGGCCCAGCACAGCAGTGCGGGTCAAAGTACCGGTGGAGATTTTCTTTTTCATGTCAGTCCTTGCCTTTCTCGGGCGTCTCGGCCCGCTGTTTGAGGATGTCGATGGCCTTGGTGATTGCTGCGGGGATGGGCAGTCCCATCAGGCCAGCGTTCTCGACGATGGAGATGGCCTCGTTGGCCGAAAAGCCGATGATCGCCGCGTCGCGGACGAAGCTGCCGCCGATGACAGCATCAAGCTGGCAGGCCACCAGCACGATGAGCAGCGTCTCGCCCTTGCGGATGAGGCCCTTCCAGCCAGCCTTGCTTTCCAGCGCGCCGGTCTTGGTCTTGGGGCTGGCGTGGAACACGCCTGCCACCACCAGACCGGTGATGTAGTCGATGGCCATAAAGATGACCAGCGTCTGCAAGGCGGTGTCCCAGCCACCGAACAGCGAGGCAATGACACCGCCGATGATGCCGATCGCGGTGCAAATGGTATCCTTCATTTTCTTCACTCCTTACAGTGTCCACCGGCTCTTATTCGCCCGGGTATCGATATGCACCCAGCCGGTCTTGCGGGTGGGGTGCTTTGCGTCCTTCGGGTAGCGCCCGATGCCGCCCCGCCCGGGCAGCAGGGTCTCGGCGTAGGCGGCCACAGCGGCCACGTCTACACCTTCGACGTAGAAGTCCGCCGCCCGACCCAGCAGGTGCTGGCTGGACTTGCTGCCGCCCACGGCAGCGTTGTGGGCGGCGGTGCGGTAGCCGCTGGTGATATGTACCGGCTTTCCGAAGTGCTCCCGGATGCACTGGAGCAGCACCACCAGCTCCTCGTCGAGGAGCACGACGTCGCTGCCCTTGCAGCCGAACTCCCGCACCTTGAAGCTGGGCGAGAGCTGCCGGGTGGAGTCCCGGGACATGGAATATTCTTTGATAGCGATAGAGAACACGACCTTTCTTTTGAGCAGCCCCGGGTGGGGGCTGCTTTTTGTTTTGTCAGTAGTAGTGGTAGCCCTCGACCGTGAGATACTCGTTGTTACTATCCCACGGATAAGACAACGTTATCTTGCCGCTGGCATCAAAGGCAATTTTGCCATAGGAGTAGTTAGTTCTGGCGTTGCTGTAGGAGCCATTAGTCTGATACCACGCCACATTGCCAGTGCCTCCGCGAGCCACCCGGGCATCCTTTGGCTGAGTGGATGATGATGTTGTCATCGCCATCGGCCTTACTACGATATAGTCCACGGTGTCCGGTGCCGTGGCGCTCAGACCGCCAGACGCACCCATTGCTGCGCTCCAAACCAGCTTACCGTCCATATACATCAACCTCTCTTTCGTTTTCTTGCTCATGCCGCCGCTGATGGCGACGCTTCCCAGCGCCATTTACAGCACCCCCTCGTCTGCGTCTGCGGCCTCGGGGGTGGTGTCGTCCGGCTCGGCGAGGCCCCACTCCTCCCGCAGGGCCTTGAGGGCGGCGTCCCTGTCCTCGGTCTCTCCGGCCAGAAGGGCGAGGATGGCGGCTTTGGCAGTATCGGTCAGGCCGGTGCCGGGGTCACCCTTTGCGCCCTGCGGCCCCTGCTCGCCCTTGGGCAGAGTCAGGCTGAGCTTTCCGTCCCGGATGCTGGCCACCGGGGCGTCGCCGGTGGTCACGGTGCCGATGCCCTCCACGGCTGCGGCGCAGGCGGCGGCGATGCCGTCCTCCATCCGGTTGAGTACGTCGGGCAGGCTGACCTTCATGCCGGTGACGAAATGCTGTTTCACATACTTCATGGTGTACCTCCGTTACAAAGTCGTGTCTTCGAGGACGGTGTCGCCCAGGGTGTCCTCTCCGGTGTCAGCGGTCGAGGCCGAGGGCCCCAGCAGCTCCACCTGCATCTGGATGTCCCCCTCCGGGACGTTCTCGGCCCAGAAGGTGACAGTACCCGCCCCGGTCTCGCAGACGCCCGCGAGGCCCGCAGAGACGGCGGTGGTGAAGGTTTCCGGGGTGGGTACGGCGGAGGGGACGTTTGCCTCTCTCGCCGCCCGCAGCTGGGCCGTCTGCTTGTAGGCGTAGCCGGGTACGTCGGTGCAGTCGGCCCAGCCGTCTGCCGGGAGGGTCACGGGCCAGATGCCGAGATAGCCGCCGGTGTAACTGGCCAGCAGCTTGTCGCAGAGAGCCGCCGTCTCTTTGGCTTTCGCCAGCGCCTGTCGGCCCAGCTCGTCCATGGGGATGCCGGTGACGCCGTCCCGCATGAGGCCGCAGAGGGCCTCGTCTGTGCGGGTGTCGGTGAGGTCGGCGGTGGAGACGGAGGTCTGGCCCGCCGGGCGGGAGACCTCGGCGAGGCAGAGGTCATAGACCATCTCGGTGCGGGAGAGGTCCGGGCCTGCCGGCTCGGAGGACGGCGCGCCCTGCAGCACCTGCAGAGAGGTGCTGCGGCTGGTAGCGTCGTACCGGAGCACGACGCGGTCGATGCGGGGCAGAGCGCTGTCCGCGAGGGGCAGCGTGAGGGTCTGGGCCTCCCGCATGGTGACGCTGAGGCCCACCCACCGGCTGACGTGCATCCACGCCTGCCCCGCGCTGACGGTGAGGTCGGTGTTGCCATCGGCGGCAGCAGCCACCGCGAAATCAATGTCGGTGCTGTAAACGCCGCTGGTGCGCCCGGCAAAGTAGGCCGCAGCATCCTCGGCGTCATAGGTGATGCCGCCCAGCGGGTAGGTAATAATTCCGGGGGAGCTCAAGCTATCGCCTCCTAGATCTTGTGCCAGACGGGCGTACCCAGCCGCGCGGTGCGGGTGGTGCCGTCGGTCTGACTCTGAATGATGATGTCGGCCACCCGGACGGTGGCCTTGTAGCCGAGATCCGGCAGAGAGCAGAAACAGACGTCACCCGGCTCGAGGCCGTCGGCGTCCAGCGTCATCTCGATGCTGCCGGTGCGGAGCTGTTCGAGGAGCTTCGACGCGCCCCGGTCGGCCAGCCTTTTGAGGTAGCTGGCGCTGGTATTCGTCTCGCTGTCCTCGGGCTGGACGTCCCGGGCGTCGATGATCATCTCCCGGCGTTCGGCTCCGGCGGCATCGGTGTCGCCCACCCAGACCATCGCCCGGCTGCTGCCCTCGCCAGCGCCTAACACAAGCGCCACGTTGGCATAGCTGCCGTCGCCGAAGGCCCAGCTGGCCTCCCGCAGGCTGCCCCACTTGGTCGAAAAGCGGTTGTTGGGGTCTGCTGTGGGCCGGAAGACCTCGAACATGAGTTTTTTCGCGCTGTTTTTACCAGCGAGCACCACCCGGAAGCCCAGGTCGCAGGCTGCACCAACCGTCTTGAAGTAGTCGAAGAGGGTATTCCCCGAGGTCTGCTGTTCAAAGGTGGTGTCAAAGCCCTTGGCCTCGGCCACCTCCAGCTTGGGCCACGGAGCCGCTGCCTTGGCGAGGGCCAGCATGGCGGCCTCGGCATTCTCGTTCTTGATGGCGGACGCGGACACCCGCTTGGTGTAGATCCACGTGGCCGGGTAGCCGGTGACGACGAGGTTCGCGTCCTCGTTCTCATTGCTCCGGTGACAGATGCGCATGGGTACACGGGTCGCGGCGTCGGTGCGGACGAGCCAGCGGCCATCCCGCAGGAGCGAGAGGTTCTCCTCGGTGGGGCGGACTTCCAGAGTGAAGCTGCCCTCGGAATTGTAGGGCTCATCCCAGTACACCGACACCCATACGTCGATGTTCCCGAGGCGGGCGAGGGTCGTTTCATCCAAGACGTCGAATGTCATTTCATCACCTCCGGCAGGATGCCCACCGCCAGCGGGTAAAAGGAGATGGACGCCTGCAAGCCCTCCCTGCCGCTGGCGGCGTCGGCGGTGAGGACGTTATCGCCGGGGTGCAGCTCCATCAGGTCGCTGTCCTCGTCCAGCAGGGCGAAGGCGTTGGTCTCCACGCTGCCGGAGATGAGCTTGACGGCCAGACGGTCGGTGGTGGTGCGGTAGATCTCCAGCACGTCCCCCTTGTTCAGGGTGGTGTCAAAGCCGATGTGCTCCCCGGTGACGCTGTTGCGGATGGCTGGGTTGACCACGATACCCGAGGAGCGGAGCTTCGCGGTGAAAGGCACCGGCAGCGCACCGGGGTTGCGGATGTTGAGGAAGTAGCTCTGCCGCCACTCGCTGTACTGGTGGCTGTCGTAGCAGAGCGGGAAGCGGAACTGCGGTACGAAGCCGCCCATGACGGCGTTCTGGCTCTCGAGGCTGTACCAGTAGGGCTTGGGGCGGTAGAGCATGAAGTCCAGCCGGGGGTAAGGGTGGAGCTGGACGGTGTAGGGGGTCTTTTGCAGCACGAAGCGGGAGAAATACTTGTCGCCGAAGTAGGCGGTGCCGGAGGTGAAGAAGGGGAGCTTTTGCAAAAACAGATTTGCCTGCCGCTCGCCGTCCGGCCCCCAGAAATCTGCGATGATCTCGTGAGGCACTCCCTCCACGCTCTGGCCCTCCACGGTGACCCCCTGCTGGTTGACGCCCTGGGCGGTCTTGAGGGTGACATCCACGCCCGAGAGGTTGTCCATCTGGTAGGGGATGCCGTAGTCCCAGCCGAGGTCGAGGGAGGCTCCGGCGTCCGTCACGAGGCGGAGATGGTCATTGCGCATGGTGGGCCTCCTTTCAGTGTTTTTTGGCCTTGGCGCGGTCGGCCTCCCAGCGGGCTTCGCGCTGGAGGTCGGCGGCGGTGTGGGCCTTGGAGTAGATGTTCTGGGTGATGTTGGTGTCGCCCTCGCGGTAGCTGCTGGCAGCGGCGGCGATCTGCGCCGTGCCGGAGGCCGCCACCCGGCTGCTCACGGCCATGTTGTCGCTGAGGACAAGGGCGTTTGCGCTCTTGACCAGCTTCGCGAGGGACTTGTTGATTTCGGTGAGCTTCGCGGTGTTGGCGTCGATGGTGTCCGTCAGCTTGTTGGACCCGTCGGTGATGCTGGGGGTGTCGAGGTCGAGGCCGGAGCTGCCGCCCCCGCCGCTGCCGCCGGAGCCGCCGGGACTGCGGTGGCTCCCGCCCAGCTTGGACACGATGGCCGCGATGGCGACGCCCAGAGCGACGGCGGCAGCGGCCACCACGAGGCCCGCCGGGATGCCGAAGAGGGTGGAGGTGAGGGCCGCGCTGATGGCGGCCAGCATCCCTTCGACGGCTGCGCCGATGGTGCCGATCATGCCGGCGAAGCCCGCATAGATGGCCGGGAACATACTCAGGAGGCCGCCGGAGAGGCCGGCGCTGATGGCTTTGGCCGCAGTGGCCAGCGGGGCCTTGAGCGCCCCGAACACGCTTTTCAGGGTGCTGCCCATCTTGACGGCCATAGAGGAGATGTCGCCGAACCTGCCGGTGATACCCTCGAAGAGCGTCTGCCCGATGCTCCATGCCGTCTGCGCCAGACTGCCCGCCGCGTCCCCGAGAACGCCGTTCAGGCCGTCCACCATCTTCATGGCGAAATCCCATATCTGCTGCTTCTGCTTACTGGTCAGGCCGCTGTAGAGGGTGGAGGCCACCCACTTGCCGATGCCCACCCAGTCGCCGGATTTGACGGCGTTCCACAGGGCGTCTACCGTGCCGAGGATGCCCTCGTTGGCGCGGTCTTTGAGGGCAGACCAGAGGCCGTCCAGTGTCTTGGCGGCGCTGTCCTTGATGGTCTCGGCCACCTGTTCGGTGCCGTCGGCGGCAATGGTCTTGACGGTCTCCACCGTGCGGAGCACCCCGTCGATGACCTTGTCCTGCGTCTGGGTGATGACCCGCTGCTGTTCGGTGGTGCCGTCTGCCAGCGTCTTGGTGACGGTCTCGGTCGTGGTCTTTACCCCGTCCACGATGGCCGTGGAGGTGTCCTTGACCGTGCTGACCAAATCCCGCACCGTCTCCATGGTCTGGCTGACCGTCCGCTTGCCGTCTGCCGCGATGGTCTCCACGGTCTTGATGTCCTTGAGCACACCGTCCACCATCTGGCGGCTGGTGGAGGTGATGACCTGCTTCTGCTGGGTGGTGCCGTTGGAGAGGGTTTCCGTGACGGTCTCGGTGGTCTTTGTCACGCCGTCCCTGACCGCCGTGGTGGTGTCAGAGATGGACTTGACGATCTCCGCCGACGCCTGCTTTGTGCTGCTGGCGGCTTTCTGGGCGGCGCTTGCGGCGGCAGAAGCGGCAGATGCCGCGTCAGAGGTACCGGAAGAGCTGCCTGCCCGGTCAGCCTGAGCCTGCGCTACACGGTTATCGTGTAACTGCTGGCGGCGCTGGCGGTCTGCATCCGTGGTGGTGTTGGTCTTGGCGGGCGTTTTGCTGGCCTTGTAGTCATCGTAGCTGTCGAAGCCGGTATACCCGTCTTTGCCGAGGAAGCTGTTCAGCCGGTAGCTCAGCTTATCCAGCCAGCCGATGGCCGCACCGATGGTGCTCTGGGCAATACTGGCGACGGCCTGAAACGCCCCATTCACGATGTTGCGGAAGGTCTCGCTGGTGTGGTAGGCTGTCACAAGCCCCGCCGCCAGAGCGGCCAGAGCGGCCACCACAAGCCCGATGGGATTGGCCGAAAGCACGGTATTCAATGCCGCCTGTGCCACTTGCAGACCGGTAGCTCCTGCGGCGGCAGCTTTATGGGCCGCAGCCATCGCGGTGGTGGCAGCGGTATGCAGCGCCGTGATAGCTGTAGCTGCTGCCACGGTCGCCTTATAGCTCAGGACTGCCGCCGTGACGGCCACGACCGCCGCCGTCAGGACGCCGATGGTCTCCTTGAGCGCAGCCATTTTGGCGTCGTCCTCGGTGATGGAGACGACCAGCTCGTTTGCCTTGACGAGGATGTCCCCGAGCGCCGAGAACAGCCCGCTGGTCAGTTCACCGGTCAGCGCGGCCACATTGTCCTTCAGGGTAGACAGCCTGCCGTTGAAGGTCTGGCTGGCCTCCAGCATACCGTTGTAGAACTGCCCGCCCTCGCTGGTGGCAGCGGCCACGGCGGCTTCCAGCTCGTTGAAGCTGACCTTGCCGTCCGAGATGCGCTTGTAGAGGGCGCTCATGCTCTCGCCGGTGGCGTCGCAGATCTGATTGAGCGGGTTGAAGCCCGCGTCGATCATCATGTTGACGTTTTCCAGCGTGACCTTCTGGGCGCTGGACATCTTGCCATAGGCCCGCACGAGGGTCTGGAGCTTGTCCGCGTTGCCCAGCGAAATATCGCCCAGACGTTTCAGTACGCCGGTGGTATCGTCCGCCGCGACGCCGAACTGTAAGAGGGTCTGGGTCCCCTCGGTCAGGTCGGACAGGGAGAAGGGCGTGCTTGCGGCCATCCGGCGTATCTCTTCCAGCTTCTCGGCGGCAAGCTGTTCGTCGCCCAGCATGACCTTGAAGTTGGTCAGATAGCTTTCCATGCTGCGGTTGTAGTCCAGACCGCTCTTGACCACGCTTTGCAGGCTGGATGCAGCTTTCTTGGCAAAGTCCGCGATGAGCTGGCCTGCGGCCACTGTCCACTTGCTCGTGGCTTTCTCAGCCGGGTCACTGTTGAGCTTTACTTCGCCGGTGATGGAAAAATCTGCGGCCAATGTGTCCACCTCACTTTACGAAACAGAGCGCAGGCACAGTGGCACAGGCTTAGAGTTTTATTTCGATTTCTTTGCGGCCGGCCGGGTTCTTGCATTTGACCCAGATGCCCCGGGCGCTGGCTTCCGGGATGGCCCAGACCGGCAGAGGCCGACCGCACAGGGGGCAGAGCACCGGGGCGCGGTCAGCGCCGGAAGCGGGCCGCAAAGGCTTCGTTGCGGTCTTGCAGGGTGACAATGCGACCGCCTCCTTTCCGCAGGGCAGCGGGCAGCGCGAAGCGTTCCTTCAGCTCGGCACGCCGCTCCCGCTCTGCGCCCTGAAACTGCGCAGGGTCAGCCGTCCGGAAGCCGATGATCTTCACCAGCTGGGTCTCCTCGGGCAGGTTGGACATGAGGGCCTTGAACCGCCACCAGTGGAGCCTTGCCCGGGTGAGGTCGATGCCGTAAGCCTGTTGGAACGCAGCCACGATGGCGGGGCCGTCGGTGACGTAGTCCAGCGCCAGCTCCTCGGTGCGGCTGCTGCCGGGGCGGTCGGATACCTCCTGCGGGCCTGCGGTGTAGAACTCCACCAGCGCCTTGAAAGCGTCCACCTCTTCCTCCGGCGGGACGGCCACGCGGTAAAACCGGCGCATGGTTTCCCGGGCCAGCTCAGGCAGGCCCTTTTCGTCCTCCGGAAGGCGGAGATACTGCCCGTTGAACCAGACCATAGGCCGGAAATCCCAGTCGATGGGCCTGCCTGCCCACATGCGGGGCAGTTTGTCCAGCAGGATGTCAGCCATTTTCCAGAGCCGCCAGCTCGGTCAGAAGCTGCCTGCGGCGGGCGGCCTTATCCACCCGCTCGACCATCTGGGCGGCGGCAGGCTGGGCCGGATAGCTCACGGGCGGCTTGTGCTTGTCCTTCTGGCGCTTCTCAGCCCGGCGCTGGGCGCGGTTCTGGGGGACGGCCGCCGGGCGGGAATAACGAGCCTTCTCAGCAGCGGCTGCCTGCGTGATCTCGTCGAGGACGTCGTACAGACGGCTGACATCGTTTTCGTTCAGCCCCAGACGGGCGGATGCCCCTGCGCCCAGGATCTTGTCGAGGCCGCGCATGGAAACGCGGGCCTGTGCGCGGAGACGGTCGCCCAGGCGGACATTCTCCCGTTCGCACCGGGCTGTCTCGGCCTCACCCTCCCGGGTCATCTCGTCCAGTGCTTCCTCCAGACGGTCGAGGTCGTTGGCGTTCAGAAGCGAAAAATCAAATTCCTGTCCATGGATCAGCATTTATCGGTGCTCCTTTCTCTCAGCCCGCGACGGCGGTGTTATAGTCGAACTCAGCCGGGGTGCCGATGCCCTTGAAATCGGCGGCAAAGGTGGCATTCGCGCCGGCGCTGCCGCCCACATCGCTGGTCAGGATGAGCGCGCCTTCGCCCTTCTCGCCCTTGCCGGTGCAGAGAGAGAAGTAAACATAAGGCACCACTACGCTCTGGCCGGAGCCGAACGCAATCTTGTGGGAGAGCAGGAAGTCCTGAAACGCATCGCCCACATAGCGGTCGCCCTGAATGGAGAGGGTACGCTGGACACTGCCTTTGGTGGTGACAGGGCCGGTGCGGATGTAGGTGTTGTCCGTGGTGGAGGCGTTCAGTGCGCCGCTGTGCTCCCGCACGTGGTCAGCACAGACCACCCAGTTTTTCACGTCGGTCTGGCTGGCCTCGGTCTGGACGGCCAGCAGGAAGTCGTCGGTGGTCTCCACGCCGGTATAGTCGGCGCTGGGGGTCAGGCCCGACAGCTTGACGGCTTCGGTAACAGTCATAGGAAAAACTCCTTTCGTTTCAGCCCTTGGGCTGGTAATATTCGAGCCGGAGCTGCATCTGCATCTTACAGCTGCCCGACTCGGCGACGACGATGTAGCCGCTGGACGTCACCGAAACGCGCAACGGCTCTTTGCGGCCGCCCAGCCGGGGCAGATGATGCCGGTCGTTCTGGGCCAGCACCCACTCGGTCAGCTGCTCAAAAAAGCCGCTGTTTGCGATCTGGACGCTCTGGGCCTCGCTGTAGTCGCGGCGGCTGACGAAGATGTAGCTCTTGGCGAGGTTGCGGCCGGAAAAGAAAACAGCCGTCACCGGGTCGGTGGGGCTGTCCTCGATGGAAAACTCGGCCACAGGCTCCGGCGAGAGGCCGGAAATGCGGAAGGCCGCGCCGTTTTCGCTCTGCTCCTCGGCGATGAGGGGGCAGGTCTTGAGCCACTCCCGCATGGCCGTGATGGTGGCTTTCTCGCTCATAAGTGTCCCATCCCTCCCCAGAAAGTCGTGACGGCCTTGGCCCCGAAGAGGGCCAGATGTTCGCCCACATCAGCAATAGCCCGCTGGCCCCAGTAGGAGCCGCGCAGGCCGGTCTCTCCACGAAGGTCTGTACCCTTTGCATGGAGGTAATACTGCTTCCGGGCATAGGGGGTGTTGTACACCAAAAGGCCCTCGTCGTACTTGGAAGCGGTCTGGACGCTGTTTTTCAGCTGGCCGGTGTCGAAGGGAACGTAGCTGTCAATGAGCCGCGCGGCTTCCTGCGCAAGGGCGAACTGTGCCTTTTGCAGGGCAGCGGTCTTTTCTGCGCCGAAGTCGGGACGCCATCTCAGTTCCATCCTGATGCCGTCCACCTGATATTTCAGGCCGTAGGGCTGGTCAAAAATGGGTTTGCTCATGCCATCAGCTCCCTTCCACATGAAAATGCGGCAGCGGGACGCCCCTGTTGTCCGAGACATCCGCCACCGTACAGCAGATGTGCGTTTTTTCGAGGGCGGCGTATTCGGCCTCGGTCAGGCTGCGGACAGCGCCGCAGAGGAGCTTGCCGCCCCGCTTGAGCGTCCAGTGTGCGGCTTTCTCTGCGGTCGGCAGAAGCGCCCACTGGGGATAGGGCAGATAGCCCGGCGCAGGCGGGAGGCGGATATGCACCACCCTCTGGGGGTCCCCGGAGGCCGAGGTGCGGCGCGTCTCCCGCCAGCTGCACCCGGTGAGCACCTTGCAGACCGGCCGGTCTGTTTCGGTGGCAATGTCATGCAGAAGCATGACGACGGTGACGGGCGTCTGCATCAGAAACACCCCCGATACAGCAGATTGTGCGGGTCGCTGCCCAGTGTGTTGGCGAGGATGTACGCCGCCTCTGCCGCCAGCCGTTCGGCCAGTGCGCCGGAGGTGAAGGTCATGGACACGCCATCGTTGGAGACGCTGGACGCGCCGGGCGGCGTGCAGGCGCTCTGCACGGCATTCGCTGCGTCGATGATCTGGATGCAGGCGTCCGCCAGTGCCTCTGCACAGCCTTCGCACACTGCGGCGTGGCCCTCTGCCCGGCCAAAGGTC
>ENA-UEQP01003025-UEQP01003025.1-human-gut-metagenome-genome-assembly--contig:-NODE-3025-length-11527-cov-3.839651_pt1 | contig 11527 bp, 11 predicted proteins | sample MGYA00242951_ERZ507951 | MGnify/ENA primary metagenome ERZ507951 (study PRJEB26167, sample SAMN06115539) | human gut metagenome | host: Homo sapiens | place: China:Shanxi | collected 2015-11-18...
CATTATAAAAATCCGCAAGTTCGATCAGTAGACTCAGTTCTGGCATATTTATTCCGTTTTCCCATCGAGAAACACTTCTTGTCGATACATTAAAATGTTCTGCCAACTGTTCCTGCGTTAATCTCTTTTCCTTCCGCAGTTCTTTTAATAAAGAACCGATTTTCTTTTGATCCATGCTGTTACCTCCTTTCCACTGACAGAATATCGAAATAATTTATATTTGAACACGACACAAAACGAGAAATGCTGTGTTTATGTATACCCGACACGCCTTGTCAGGTTGTTGATCGCTGACTGTTTCATCATAGCATAAATAACATATGGATTCTATCTTCAGTATAAAATAGGTCAAAACCATCATAGAATCGGTCATTTACTTCTATTTTGTAATATACTATCGTAGACATACAAGCATTTATATTAAGGAGATTAGGTTACTATGGAAAAAAAGCAAAATCATTTTTCAGGGCAACTCGGCTTTGTCCTGGCTGCAGCCGGTAGTGCTGTGGGTGTGGGAAATCTGTGGCGTTTCCCATATCTTGCCGCAAAAGATGGGGGCGGACTCTTTTTGATCATTTACTTTGTGCTCGTGCTGACGTTCGGCTTTACGCTTTTGACATCCGATATCGCAATCGGTCGCCGCACCAAGCAGAGCGCGATTGGCGCTTACACACAGATGCATTCAAAGTGGAAATTCCTGGGAATACTTACATTCCTTGTTCCGGTTCTCATCATGACATATTACGCAGTCATCGGTGGCTGGATCACAAAGTATGCAGTAACGTACATAACCGGACAGGCAAAGGCCGCTGCCGGCGATGATTACTTTACCTCGTTTATTACTTCATCGACTTCACCAGTCGTTTACGCTTTGATCTTCATGGGCGTGACTGCATTTATTGTATACAACGGTGTAGAGGGCGGCATTGAGCGCGTTTCCAAGTGGATGATGCCGATCCTTTTAATCATTGTTGTTATTATTGCCGGATATTCGCTGACACTGCAGCATACCGATGCTTCAGGCGAGGTTCATACCGGATTACAGGGATTTCTGTATTACCTTACGCCGAATGTGGAGGGACTTACCGTAAAGCGTTTCCTGCAGATTCTGCTGGATGCGATGAGCCAGCTTTTCTTCTCGCTGAGTGTATCAATGGGAATCATGATCACTTATGGTTCTTACGTGAAACCGGAGGTGAACTTAAATAAAGCGGTCAACCAGATTGAGATCTTCGATACCGGTGTTGCATTCCTCGCAGGAGCGATGATCATTCCTGCCGTATATGTATTCTCCGGAACCGAAGGCATGGGTGCCGGACCGAGCCTGATGTTTGTCTCGTTGCCAAAAGTATTCGCAGCGATGGGTAAGCCGGGCATTGTGGTAGGAATCCTTTTCTTCGTGACTGCGATCTTCGCAACACTGTCATCCTGCATCTCCGTATTGGAATCCATTGTTGCAAACTGCATGGAGATCTTCCATACCGGACGCAAGAAAACCGTTCTTATTCTAACCGCGATCTATCTTGCAGCATCCGCAGTCATTACACTTGGTTACAGCATCTTCTATGTGGAAGTGAAGCTGCCGAACGGCTCGACCGGACAACTGCTGGATATCATGGATTATATCAGCAATAGCGTTATGATGCCTTTTATCGCGTTGCTTTCAACGATCCTGATCGGCTGGGTTATGACACCGGATTATGTCATCGACGAGATGGAACGAGGAGGCGAGAAGTTCCGCCGCAAAAAGCTTTACTGCATCATGATCCGCTACGTTGCACCGGTGATGATGCTTGTACTTTTTTTACAGTCGACCGGAATTTTATCATAATTTCATACTATTTAAAAACCGGAGTAACGAAAAATCATCGTTACTCCGGTTTTTATTTTATTCTTTATCTGATCGGTACCGCAACCTCCGTAATATAATCATTGCTATTTGCACCACGGCTCGGCGGTCCCTCTAAATAAATACTGCGATACTGTCCGGTTGTCTCCACATGATTCTTCCGGACATATGCGTCTAAAGCCGCAATTGCAGTCCCGATTCCCTCATAGGGACCTCGATAATAGATACACAATGCAGGTGTCTCAACAAACGCTTTCCTCTCCGCTCCCGTAAATCCATCATTGACCGGAATGCAGCACATGAGATCCAGGCTCTCACACGCGCTATCCATACGCATTGTGAACATTCGTGCATTCATCGACATCATCCCCGTTCTTGCCGCTGCAATATAAGTGTCGCGCAACTTGTTTGCAGCATCTGCCGTATCTTCACACAGATAGCGGTAGCAAAAACATACCTGCCGCGGAAGGCGCACCTGATGCACCGTCAGGTCCCCCTGCTTAGCCGAGCGGACCTGAAGCATCTGGATATTGCGGTCTAAGACGGCACGCAGATTCATCAAACGTTCAAGATGGTGATCCAGATTCTCGGTATCGTAGTAATATTCCGCTATTTCCGCAAGTGACAACTATGTGACCGCGGGACTGATTGAAACGAATCAGTTGTTTCAGGTAACAAAGCCGACACCAATCAACGGACATTATCAGATTTATTATAAACAAGGACTTTACTATGTGAATGCCAAATATGTAAATCTTAGGATGTCCAATGAAAACAAGCCGGCGATGCAATATAACGCAGTTGTAACCTGCAGTGATCCTGTCAACATTACCACAGAGGCAAATACATCCTCATCCGTGGAAGGAATCGCAAAAAAAGATGCAAAGCTTCAGGTGGTCAAGAAAAACTACGGCAATGGTTATTCACAAGTGTGGTTTAACTCAAAGAAATGCTACATCCCTACGAAGAATCTGACCGGATTTGAGACTTATCTTACGCTCGCAGCGTTAAAAAAACCGAGCAAAGCCAAGGGAACACTTGTCATAGATTCTCCATGGGCCGCATATGGTGCCAGCGCCTTCACGGAGGCCGGACTAAAGATATTGAAAAAATACCATATGGATCCGGATAATTCGAAAGCACTTAAAAAATGCCTGGACACCAAAAATGTTTATTTTATGCAGGCTGGCGAAAGGGCTTCCGTCTAGAAAGGAAGTAAAATTACCGATTCTACAGAGGCATTTCCGGATTATAAGGAAACCGGAAAACTATACAAAATTTTATATAACGGAGAAATCTGTTATGTAGCGGATGTGGGAAATGCACCTTTTACCTATTATCCGGGCAATAAATATTCGAAAAAGGTAAAGGCGGAAACCAAGGTTCTCAGGGTTTATTGTCAGAAAGGTGGCAGCAGCGGAAATCTGGAGTGCTATAAGATCAACGGTCAATATTATTATAAATTGGACGATATCGCATACCTGATGTCCAAAACAAATAAATCCTTTCATGTGAAATACGATAAAACCAAAGATGCAATGATCATCAACAGTATGACGGCATATAAGGGAAAAGCCGCATCCCTGAAAAAAGGTAACGGTAAAAAGCATAAAGTAACTGTCCCTGCCACGAGTATCGTGTGGGATGGCGAAGTCGTGGGGATCCCTTGCTACAAGATTGACGGAAAATATTATGTGTCGCCGGACGATATCGGCGAACTGACCGATTCCCGTTTCGAAAGTGACGGAAGTGGTTGGTGTATAAGGACTCTCCTTCCTCACAAAATAGACGCAGTAGGCTAAAATAGGAACCGGAATCTAAGATTCCAAAAATGTAAAATTGCATCCATAACAACAAAATACCGAACCATTTTGTTCCTAAGAAATCAAATTCTTTTCTCAAATGGTTCGGTATTTTTATATGTTTTACAGTTCAATAATCACTGCCTGATATCCAGCAAGTGTGATACGGCTGTCATCATCCACATCCACACTGGCACAGTTGTTGAGAATCACATTACCCGCCTCTTCCGGAAGCATAACCGTCTGCGGCTCGTTCTGGAAGTTTGCAAGAACAAGCAATGTCTGTCCCTCTCCCTTGCGGAAGTATGCAATCAGATTCTTCGTCTCTCGCTGATACGGCTCAAAGCGGCCGAATGTCAGAGTCTCATGGTAAGCCGGATCTTTGTAGAGTGCGATCATCTTCTTATAAAATGCGTAAACCGAGTTTCTATCATCTTTTTGCTTTGCAAGATTGATTTCCTTGTAATTCGGATTGACAAGCATCCAAGGCTTATGCGTGGAGAATCCGGCATTTTCCGCATCACTCCACTGTACCGGCGTACGCGCATTTTCACGGCTGTAAACGCGAAGCAGCTTCATGCTTTCTTCCTCGGAATAGCCTGCATCGCGGCACACCTTATACTCATCCTTTGAGCTGATGTCATCAAGCTGATCGATGCTGTCAAATGGGCAGTTTTCCATTCCAATCTCCTGTCCCTGATAGATGAACGGGATTCCGCGCAGGAAGAAGTATACGGCCGCCAACGCCTTCTTACTTGTATCGTTTAAATCTCCCTCCGGAATATAACGGCACACCCCGCGCGGCTCATCATGATTTTCAATGATATTGGAAAGGAAACCGATGTCTGCCACACGAAGCTGACTGTCAAAGATCGCATTCTTGTACATCTCCGGTGTTACACTCTCATGCTCATACCATGCGCCGCCTTTTCCACACATCTCCGGTGCGAAATCAAATTTCGATGAAAAATGTCCATCCTCTCCGATGAACTCACGAAGCTCGGAGTCCTTCTCGTTAAATACTTCTCCTACGGTAAAGGCATCATACTTATCAAATGTCTCATGCTTCATCTCCTCTAAGAATTCGCCGATTCCCTCGGCATCCTCAAGCATACGAACGATCGAAACCATTCCGTCATCACGATCCGGCTCATAATCACAGAACGGAAGCTTTTTCTTGATGTTGATGATTGCATCGATACGGAATCCGGCGATACCGCGCTCAAACCACCAGTTCATCATCTTATAAACTTCCTGGCGGACTTTTGGATTCTCCCAATTGAGATCCGGCTGCTTCTTATGAAAAGCATGAAAATAATATTTATCGGTTCCCGGAATCGGCTCCCAGACGCTTCCTCCGAAGTAGGAACGCCAGTTACATGGCAGCTTTCCGTCTTTCTTCTCCGCAATATAGAAATATTTTCCGTACTCTCCGTCCGGATCGGCACATGCCTTCTTGAACCACTCATGCTCATCGGAGCAGTGGTTGACAACGAGATCCATGACAATGTACATATCGCGCTTTTTGGCCTCTGCAAGCAGGCGGTCCATTGTATCCAGATCGCCAAAAAGCGGATTGATATCATAGTAATCGGAGATGTCGTATCCCTGATCCACAAGTGGGGACTTGTATACCGGCGAAATCCAGATAATATCGATTCCAAGATCCTTCAGGTAATCGAGCTTTCCGATGATGCCTTCAAGATCACCGATTCCGTCTCCGTTGCTGTCTGCAAAGCTTTTCGGCCAGATCTGGTATGCAACCTTTCCCATCCACCATTTTTTCTTCATCTATCTATCCCCCTACTTTTTGATCTGTCTTACCGTCGCTTCATACGGGCGGAGCACTGCCGGCATATTTCCCACATAATTACTGATCATGATCGGCGCATCATCCGGAATCTGTGCCATCACAGCTGCAGGGATTGCAACGTCGTGATCCGTAAAGTTACAGAGCACGACCAGTTTCTCATCACCCAGCGTTCTTGTGTAGATAAAAAGCTCTTCGTTGTCCGGCTCAAGCAGTTCGTAATCACCGTATACAATCACTTCATTCTCGTGGCGCAGACGAATCAGTTCCTTATAATATGAAAATACGGAATCCGGATTGCCAACCTGCTGCTTTGCATTGATTTCCTTGTAATTTGGATTTACCTTAATCCAAGGTGTTCCGGTCGTAAAACCAGCATTCTCGCTGTCATCCCACTGCATCGGCGTACGCGCATTGTCGCGCCCGATCTTCTTGAGGTAACCCATCATCTCTTCGTGAGAAACCCCACAAGTCTCTGTAAGTTCCTTGTATGCATTAAAGCTTTCTACATCGCGGTAATCTTCAAGATTATCGAAATATACATTGGTCATTCCTAGCTCTTCGCCCTGGTAGACATAAGGCGTTCCCTGCATCATATGAAGGCAGGTTGCAAGCATCTTCGCAGATACCTCACGATATTCCTCACTGTCATTGCCGTAACGCGATACGCTTCGTGGCTGATCGTGATTGGACAGAAAAAGGCTGTTCCATGCTTTGCCCGCGAGTCCTGTCTGCCACTTGGACAATGTTGCCTTCCATTCCGGAAGCGGCATTTTGTCAGAATCCCATTTTCCATAACGGTTGTGTGCATCCTTTCCTGCGCCGGTATGTTCAAACTGGAAGACCATATTGAGCTCGCTTCCGTCTGCATTCGCATACTTCTTTGCTTCCTCTAATGTAACACCGGCAGCCTCTCCGACTGTGATCAGATCATATTTCGAAAGTACCTCTTTATTCATCTCCTGCAGATACTCGTGCACATGCGGTCCGTTTGCGCAGCCACTGTCTCCGTATCCGTTCTCTCCGACCTCTCCGTCTGGAAGTCCTTCCGGCTTGGAAATCAAGCTGATCACATCCATTCGGAAACCATCAATGCCTTTTTCGCACCACCAGTTCATCATGTCAAATACCGCATCACGTACCTTCGGATTGTCCCAATTAAGATCCGGCTGCTTCTTGGAAAACAGATGCAGATAATACATATCTGTCTGCGGATCATACTTCCATGCAGAACCGCTGAAGATCGATCCCCAGTTATTCGGCTCGCTTCCGTCGGCTTTACCCGGACGCCAGATATAGAAATCACGATAAGGATTATCCACACTCTTGCGGCTCTCCACAAACCACGCATGTTCATCGGATGTATGATTGACAACCAGATCCATCATGATCTTGATACCAAGTTCGTGCGCTCTTGCAAGCATCCGGTCGTAGTCTTCCATTGTTCCGAACTCTGTCATAATCGCCTGATAATCACTAATGTCATATCCATTGTCATCATTCGGTGACTGGTATACCGGCGAAAGCCAGATCACATCAATGCCAAGTTCCTTCAAATAATCCAGTTTCTCTGTGATTCCGTTGAGATCACCGATTCCATCTCCGTTCGAATCCATAAAACTTCTCGGATAAATCTGATAGACAACGGATTCTTTCCACCATGCTTTCTTCATAAAGTACTCTCCCTTTCCTTTTAGTTATGCGGTTAACTTCTAAATAAAAATTAACACAGACATACCGCCTGTGTCAATGGTTAAGCGCATAACCATGAATATGCACAAATATGGATTCCATTTTTGTGCATATTCAAATTTTCAAAAGCAATCACTCTCTTTTCACCAGTATCTCACTTATGCACTACTGCACATTCGCTGCCTCAGAAAGTTTCCGAACTGACTCCCGCTCCACCAGCTTAACCTGCAGCACATGCTGCTCCTGTGCCACCTGTTCGACCTCTTTATCGCGCAAGGCGAGCAGCGCTTCAACTGCCATCTGTGCCTTTTTCCCGATATTCTGGTTCATTGTCGTCAGCTTCGGACGCGCAAGACGCGCATAGATCAAATCATCAAATCCGGCAATTGAGATATCCTCCGGAATCCGTATACCATGACTTTGTAAGAATGCGCTGACCTCGAGCGCATACAGATCGGATGCAACAAAAAGCGCCGTATAATTCTCAAATTCCGGCAGCCACTGCTGCAATTCGAGTTCTCTTACTGCCTCTGACGTAGAGAAAATATAATGATCCTTCTCCGTCGTCTCAAGTCCTGCTTCTTCCATCGCACGCTGCAATCCCATCCAACGATAATGATCAATATCCAGATCATTGTCCGCAAGCATCGCAATCTTCGTATGCCCCTGGCTGATCAGATATTTTCCCATCTTGTAGCCGCCGCCGAAATCATCCGTCGCGATATTCACGAAATTCGACTTGCGATTCAGATAAGTATCGATCGAAACAACACCTTTCCGGTATTTCTCACACAGGCTCTTCAGCTGGCTCTCTGCCACGTTACACACGATCAAGCCCTCGAGATTCCATGCGATCGCCTGCTTTAACACTTCTTCCTCACTCTGCTGCACGATCAGATACATATAACAGTCATGCGCACGGATCTCCGCCTCCAGATTTCCGACCAAAGCGCTATAATATGGATCCTCCATCGTAACCTTCATACCTGGCCTCTCCGGAATCACAACACCGATCATATTGGAATTCGTCTGCGCCAGCATCATTGCAGAACGGTTGCGCACATATCCCATCTCATCGAGCGCCTTTTGGATCCGCTCACGCACCTCTCCCGAAACGCGCTGATCCTTACCATTGATCACATTTGAAACTGTCGCGGTACTGACACCGACCGCCTCCGCCACATCCTTAATTCGAACCATTCTCATCCCTCATCGCAACTGTTTTGTACGGAATTCAACTCTTCCAACTTGCCTATCACTGCTTTGTCAGTTCCACATACTTACAGATCATCTCCACCACACCGTCCACGCCAAGCACGGATTCGTCGAGGCAGAGGTTGTAATTTGCAGCTTCGCCCCAAGCCTGATTGCAGTAATACTCATGGTATGCCCTGCGTCTCGCATCTGTTTTCTCTACGAGCTGCTTTGCCTTCATCTCCGGGCAGCCATGTTTCTCCATGATCGTCTGCACGCGCACTTTCTTATCGCCGCACAGGAAAACTGTCACGGTATCCGGTTCCTGACCATACACATAATTTCCGCATCGTCCGATGATCACGCACGGTTCATCCCCGATCGTCGCCTGAAGTGCCTTCCCCGGAGTCTGTCGGATCGTCTCGTTCTGCTCACTTTTTACCATCGCAGCCAGAAACGGATCAGCCTCTTTTTCCCCGAAGAAATTCGGGTAACGCTCATAGACACCGTTCTCGTCCGCCAACGCCTGAATCGCTTTCTTATTGTATAATGTAAGTCCCAGCCGTTCCGCTAGTTTCTCACCAACCAGATCGCCGTTGCAGCCACACTGTCTTCCTATCGTAATTCTCATATTGAACACCATCCTCTCTATTTTTTCAATTCCTTTCGAAAATCTTCCCATTCCACGATTCTGCCGCTTCGCCCGATTCCTCGGAAAAAGCCTGCGTTCCGGCGCGGCTTCCTGCCCGGATTCTTCGAGATCATCAGCTGCTGGTGAAATGTGTAATCTTCCCATTCAAGCAGCGTGAACGGATGCTCCTCCGTCACAACCACATACGCATTCTTCTTTGTATACTCCGGATAATGCCCCTCGTATCCACGCTTTAGCATCTCCTTCTCTACTTCGTGACGCTTGTGCTGCATCGACGCATTGGTCTGCTTTCCATAATCACGCGCCGGGTAAGGCTTCGATGCCTTTACCACCTGCTCATACAGATAATGATAGATTTTCTCACGTTTCGGCGAACGAAGCGCCTTGCTCAAAATCTTCTCCAACTGCTTTGTCGGGAAAAGGCGATACAACCGCACCATCTGTGCATACATCGTATCCCCTGCTTTGAGCGCCACGCGCTCCATGGCATCAAGCCCTTCCTCCCGCAACGGAAAATGCCACGCAAGCGGATCCTCGATCGGTGACCAGTCTCGGAACGGCGAAAAATAAATGAGACTTTGCAATTCACATTCTGTCTTGTTGCAATATTTCTCCCCCATGTACCGGTACTTATCCGCGATCGTTCCGATCATGTATACCAGCTGTCGCCACTGCTCCTGTCCCTTCATCCAGAAGTGCCCGATCTCATGGTAGCGGAAACATGCCGTATGTTCCCGCAGATTTCGGAACCAAAGCGTGCACACATTCTCCTCTCCCTGGTGCATCACCAGTCCGTAACGAGCCGATTCCGTCAAAAGCTCAGCACTTGTCACCGGTATATCTTCCACATATTCTCCCTGTAACGATGCATCCTGCACCTCCAGATAGCACTCCACAGCATCGTTCAATATGTAAGGAATCACATACTGTATCTCACCATCTTCTTTTGCAATATTGTGTCCGTCCTCTGTCTTGTTTTTATTCTGAGCGCCATGCTGCGCACAAAGTTCAAATGCGCCATAATCCAACAATTCCGCGATTCTCGCAAAACATTCCGGCATCTCATCCGTGAGTCCCGGAAGCATCTGTTTTAATTGTTCATTTCCCTTCATTTTTGTTCCTTTTTCTACTGTGCCTTCGCTGATTGCAACCTACTCCGGTTTGTTCCCATCAGAATGATTGCACATTTCCATTTTCTTTCCATATATACTCTACATTATATCCACCTCGTCGTTTACTGTAAAGACCGCTTGCAAGTCCCGGAAAAATGTTATACAATGCAATCGTTTCTGCAAACTTAATAATTTGTAACTGTTTTTGAAATTTTATTTGGCGGATACGCCACACCGACGAAATGCGTAGCATTTTGGAGGTTGGCTCTGAACAGTTACAATAATTTAAATAAATGCACGAAGCATCACATGATTATGAATGTGATTGGGATAACTTGAATACGAGGAAAACTTTATGAGAAAAATCGCTTTTTTTGATGTAGATGGAACTTTAACTTCGGAGATCGACGGTTCGATCCCGGCAAGCGCGGTCAATGCGATCCGCGCAGCGCGTGCCAACGGCAACTTAATGTTTATCAATACCGGACGCTGTTTTCACAACCTGGAAGAACGTTTTCAGTCGATCGGATTTGACGGATTCGTATGCGGCTGCGGAACGGATATCTACTGTGACACCAGGCAACTGATGCATGTAACGCAATCCCACGAAACAACCATGCAGCTGCTCAAGAAGGCAAAAGAAATCGATATGGATATTGTATTTGAATCCTGTGATTCCACAATATTTGACATTTCCCGCCCAATTCATGATCTAGACGCTCTCAAGCTGCAGGAAGAAAATTTAGAAAAAGGCTTTGAAGTATTTGATCCTTGGACAGCACCAAATTTTCGCTGCGATAAATTTGTCACCTGGATACGCGACGAAGCACAACTTACAGAATTCCGCAAAGTGAGCGACCAATTCTTTGACTGTATTGACCGCGGCGGTTTATTCCGCGAGTTTGTACCGATCGGCTATACGAAAGCAACCGGTCTGCAGTACGTCTTAGATCACTACGGACTCACCAAGGAAGATGCTTACGTCTTCGGCGACAGCAACAACGATCTGCCAATGCTGACCTACGTTCCGAACAGTGTCGCGATGGGCAACGCCGATCCGGAATCCCTGAAGGAAAAAGTGGCTTACGTTACAAAAAAATCCAGTGAGGGCGGAATCGCCGCAGCACTGGAACATTTCGGATTTATCTAATTCCTATCCATTTTATATACATCCATCTTAAAAGGGAACTTTTCCAGTTCCTTTTTTATGTACAAAAAAACTGCCTCACCGAGTGAGACAGTTTTTCGTTTACTTGTATGTAACTGTGATTAGCCCTGAGAGATAGCTCCAGTTGGGCAAACACCTGCACATGTACCACAATCTACACAAGCAGATCCGTCGATCTCGTACTGAGAAGCACCTGCAGAGATTGCTCCTACAGGACACTCGCCTGCACATGTACCACAGCTAACGCA
>ENA-UEQP01003037-UEQP01003037.1-human-gut-metagenome-genome-assembly--contig:-NODE-3037-length-11500-cov-3.749365_pt1 | contig 11500 bp, 8 predicted proteins | sample MGYA00242951_ERZ507951 | MGnify/ENA primary metagenome ERZ507951 (study PRJEB26167, sample SAMN06115539) | human gut metagenome | host: Homo sapiens | place: China:Shanxi | collected 2015-11-18...
CGCGGCGGACGGGAGCTTTACGGCGAGATCACCGTCAGCGGCGCCAAAAACGCCGCCGTTGCCATTATCCCTGCCGCCCTGCTGGTAGACGGTGTCTGCCGCATCGAAAACATCCCCCAGATCAGCGATGTCACGCTGTTCTTCTCCATTCTGGAGGAGCTGGGCGCCAGGGTGCGCGTGCTGAACCGCCACGCCATCGAGATCGACTGCCGCGCCATCCACTCCACCCGCCCGTCCTACGATCTGGCGCGGCGCATCCGTGCCAGCTACTATCTGCTGGGCGCGCTGCTGGGCCGCTTCGGTCAGGCTACCGTGGCCATGCCCGGCGGCTGCAACTTCGGCGTCCGCCCCATCGACCAGCACATCAAGGGCTTCACTACCATGGGCGCTGACGTGTCCGTGGAGGGTGGCTTCATCCACACCGCCGCCAGGGGCGGCCGTCTGACGGGTGCGCCCGTCTATCTGGACGTTGTCTCCGTGGGCGCCACCATGAACATCATGATGGCCGCCGTGCTGGCACAGGGCACCACCACCATCGAAAACGCGGCCAAGGAGCCCCACATCGTGGATCTGGCCAACTTCCTCAACTCCATGGGCGCGGACATCAAGGGTGCCGGCACCGACTCCATCAAGATCCGCGGCGTGGAGCGGCTCACCGGCGGCACCTACTGCATCATCCCCGACCAGATCGAGGCCGGAACGTATATGGCGGCCGTGGCCGCCACCGGCGGTCAGCTGCTGCTGAAGAACGTCATCCCCAAGCACATGGAGTGCATCAGCGCCAAGCTGATGGAGATGGGCGTCTCCGTGGTGGAGGACGACGACTCCCTGCTGGTGCGCCGCACCTCCCCCCTGCTGAAGACCAATGTCAAGACCCTGCCCTATCCCGGCTTTCCCACCGACATGCAGCCCCAGATCACCGCGGTGCTGGCGCTGGCGCAGGGCACCAGCCTCGTCACCGAGGGCGTGTACGGCGCCAACCGCTTCAAGTACGTGGACGAGCTGAAGCGTCTGGGCGCTCACATTCAGGTGGACGGCAAGGTAGCCGTGGTAGAGGGCGTACCCCAGCTGGTGGGCGCCCCCATCCAGGCCTGCGACCTGCGGGCGGGCGCGGCGCTGGTCATCGCCGGTCTTGCGGCGCAGGGCACCACAGAGCTGAGCCACATCAACTATATCGAGCGCGGCTACGAGGATCTGGTGGGCAAGCTCCGCGCCGTGGGCGCGGACATCTCCCTTGTGGACGTGCCTGACGACAGCGACGCCGAGACGCACGTGGGCTGAATTGAACATCCGCCATCCAGCGCCCGCTGCGAGAGGCCGCAGCACGATCTGCGGCTTGCCGCGGCGGGTGCTTTTCCTTTCCCGCGCCGCGCGGCGGCGACTCTTTTCTTCACCTGTGAGGTTATGACCATTGTTGACCGTACATATACTCGCCAGCGGCTCTGAGGGCAACAGCCTGCTGGTCAGCGGCGAGGGCACCCACGTTCTGCTGGACGCGGGCATCTCCGCCCGCCGCATCACCGCCGCTCTCCGGGAGCTGGGGCTGTCCCCCCGCGACCTGTCCGGCGTCCTGCTGACCCACGAGCACTCCGACCACGTCTCCGGGCTGGCTACACTGGTCAAGCAGTACCGCCCGCCGCTGTACGCCACGGTCGGGACGGCGCGCGCCGTGTGCCGCCGCGTACCGGCTGCCGCCGATGTGCTGCGTGCCATCCCCCGGCAGGGGACGTTCGACGTAGGCGATATCCGCGTCACCGTTTTCCCCACCAGCCACGACGCGGCGGAGAGCGTGGACTACCGCTTCGACTGCGGCGGCAGCGCCGTGGGCGTGCTGACGGACACCGGCTGCGTCCCTCCGGCGGCGGAGGACATCCTCCGGGGCGTGGGGCTGATGGTTCTGGAGAGCAACCACGATGTGGAGTGGCTCCTGTCCGGCCCCTACCCCTACTATCTCAAGCAGCGCATTCTCGGTGCCTGCGGACACCTGTCCAACAACGACGCCGCTTTTCTGGCGCAGCGTCTGGCGGCCTCCGGAACGCGGCAATTCGTTCTGGCGCACCTGAGCCGGGAGAACAACACGCCGGAGCGCGCCCGGCAGACCGTGTCGCTGGCGCTCAGCGGGCTGGACGCATCCGTGACCGTAGCGCCCCGCGGTCAGCTCAGCGGCCCCTACGGGGCGGAGGTGTTTATATGCAGCGAGTGACCGTCCTGTGCGTGGGAAAGCTGAAGGAAAAATGCTACACGGACGCGGCGGCGGAGTACGTCAAGCGCCTGCAAAGATACTGCAAGCTGGACGTCGTCGAGCTGCCGGAATACCGCCTGCCGGAGGAGCCCTCCCCGGCGGAGATACAGAAGGCCCTCCAGACCGAGGGCGCAGCCATCCGGGAGCGCCTGCCCAAGGGCGGCGCGGTGGTCGCGCTGTGCATCGAGGGCAAGCCCTGCTCCAGCGAGGAGCTGAGCCGCCGGATCATCGACTTCGGCGTACAGGGCAAAACGCAGATCACCTTCCTCATCGGCGGCAGCGTGGGGCTGGATGAGGGCATCAAAAAGCAGGCGGACTGGCGGCTGAGCATGTCCCCCATGACGTTCCCCCACCACATGGCGCGGATCATGCTTTTGGAGCAGATCTACCGTGCCTACCAGATCGCCGCCGGCACAAAATATCACAAATAGGAGGCAGACTATGGACAACTGGAATTTCACCGGAAAGCCGGACGTCCCCGCGTGGCCCAAGGACCCGCAGGGGCAGGACGAGAAGGCCGTTCTGCTGATGCAGACCTTCGACTCCCCCGCCGACACGGATATGGTCATTTCCCTGCTGGCGGCTTACGGCATACCCTGCTTCAAATACTACGATCTGGACGGCGGCGCAGGAAAGGTCATCAACGGCTTCTCCGGCTACGGCGCCAGCCTGTATGTGCCCCAGTCCCGGCTGGAGGAGGCGCAGGAGCTGCTGCAGGCTCAGCCGGTGGAGGACGAAGAAACGGAACAACACGCCTGAAAGGAGTTTATCACTATGCTGGATTACAAGAAGGAATACGAGCGCTGGCTGGCCAGCGACGCCCTGAGCGCCGACGAGAAGGCGGAGCTGAAGTCCATCGCCGGGGATGAAATAGAGATCGAGAGCCGGTTCTACGGCCCGCTGGAGTTCGGCACCGCCGGACTGCGGGGCACCATGAAGGTGGGTCTGCACCAGATGAACGTCCACGTGATCCGCTGGGCGACCCAGGGCTTCGCGGACGTGATCGCCGCCGAGGGCGACGAGGCTAAGAAAAAGGGCGTGGCCATCTGCATGGACTGCCGCGTCCACAGCATGGACTTCGCCCGCGCCGCGGCGGAGGTCTGCGCCGCCAACGGCATCCGGGTGCGCATGTTCGAGTCCCTGCGCCCCACGCCGGAGCTGAGCTTCGCCGTGCGGTACTACGGCTGTCAGGCGGGCATCAACGTCACCGCCAGCCACAATCCCAAGGAATACAACGGCTACAAGGTCTACTGGGCGGACGGTGCGCAGCTGCCGCCCCAGCACGCCGCCGCCATCGCCCAGCGGCTGGAGAAGATCGACATCTTCACCGGCGTGAAGCACATGGCCTTTGACGATGCGGTGAAGGCCGGGCTTATCACGCTTCTGGGCGAGGAGACGGACAAGATGTTCATGGCCAACGTCATGGCTATGGTCAACGACCGCAGCTCCATCGCGCAGGTGGCCAACACCTTCAAAATGGTCTACACCCCCTTCCACGGCTGCGGCTGGAAGCTGGTGCCGGAGGCTCTGCGGGGTCTGGGCGTAAAGAACCTATACTGCGTGGAGCAGCAGATGGTGCTGGACGGCACGTTCCCCACGGTGGCCTCCCCCAATCCGGAGAACCCGGAGGGCTTCTATCTGGCCATCGAGCTGGCGGACAAGGTGGGCGCGGACTTCATCCTGGGCACCGACCCCGACAGTGACCGCGTGGGCATCATGGTGCGGGGCGCGGACGGGAAGTTCATCCCTGTCACCGGCAACCAGACCGGCGTGCTGCTGCTGGACTACCTGATCGGTGCCATGCGCCGGGCGGGGAAAATGCCGGCCAAGCCCTATTTCCTCAAGACCATCGTCACCACGGAGATGGCGCGGAAGGTGGCCGAGAGCAACGGCGTCACCTGCTGCGACACCTTCACCGGCTTCAAGTTCATGGCGGAGAAGAAGAACGCGCTGGAGGCCGCCGGCGAGGGGCACGTCATCATGTCCTACGAGGAGAGCTACGGCTACATGCTGGGCGACTACGTCCGTGACAAGGACGCCGTCACCGCCTCCCTGCTGATCACGGAGATGGCCGCATGGTACGCCGCCAAGGGCATGACCCTCTACGATGCCATTCAGGCGCTGTACGAAAAGTACGGCTGGTACGGCGAAAAGACCCACAATCTGGTGATGCCCGGTCTGGACGGTCTGGAGAAGATGGCGGCGCTGATGAAGCGCCTGCGCACCGCGCCCCCGGCGGACATCGCCGGCGTGACCGTTGTCACCCGCAAGGACTATCAGGACGGCACCGCCACGGACTGCGCCACCGGCCGCGTGACCGCCATGGAGCTGAAGGGCAGCAACGTGCTGCGCTACGAGCTGGCGGACGGCACCACCATTCTGGTGCGTCCCTCCGGCACCGAGCCGAAGATCAAGGTCTATATCCTCACCAAGGGCGCGGACGCCGCCGACCGCGACGCTAACATTGAAAAATATTCCGCCTGGGTCAAGACCCTGACGGAGTAAACCGCGAAAACACCGGAGCCTCCCGCGGGAGGCTCCGGTGTTTTCCGCCGGGCACCTCCGGCTTATGTGAAAACGCACGAAAGACTTGTAAAAAGCTATTGCTTTTCAGGTAAAATTATAGTAAAATGCAGGTGACAATCCAAGATTGGTAGCTGTAAGGAAGTGCTTCGCGCACGGGCTGAAACTATCACTCGGCGGACGCTTGAGTGTTTCAAACCCTCGAAAACAGGGTTTGGGGCACTTTTTGTTTACCGGGGAGTAGAGCCATATTGGGGAGAACACACGAACACTATCGGAAACAAAGGAGGAATACACATGGTTCTGGTAACAAACGGACGGCTCATCACCCGCGACAGCGAGGGCAAGGGCTACTATGAGCACGGCGCGGTGGCCTATGAGGGCGCCAAGATCGTGGAGGTGGGCGAGGAGGCCGCGCTGCGCGCCAAGTATCCCGATGCCGAGATCATCGACGCCAAGGGCGGCGTCATCATGCCCGCCTTCATCAACGCCCACACCCACATCTATTCCGCTCTGGCGCGCGGCCTGAGCATCGTGGGCAACAACCCCACCAACTTCTACGAGGTGCTGGACGGCACATGGTGGGCCATTGACCGCCACCTGATGATGGACGGCACCCGTGCCTCCGCCACGGCGCTGTATATGGACAGCATCAAGCAGGGCGTCACCACTATTTTCGACCACCACGCCAGCTACGGCGAGATCCCCGGCACGCTGTTCACCATCAGTGAGGAGAGCCGCCGTCTGGGTCTGCGCTCCTGCCTGTGCTATGAGGTCAGCGACCGCGACGGCGAGGAGAAGTGCCTGCAGGCCATCAAGGAGAACGCAGACTTCATCACCTACTGCCAGAAGCAGAACGACCCCATGCTGGCGGCCATGTTCGGCGGCCACGCGCTGTTCACCATCAGCGACAAGACCTTTGACCGCATGGTGGAGGCCAACAACGGCCGTACCGGTTATCACATCCACGTGTCCGAGGGCATGAACGACGTGTACGACTCCCTGCAGAACTACGGCCGCCGCCCGGTGCAGCGCCTGCAGGATCACGGCATTCTGGGCGAGAAGACCATTCTGGGTCACTGCATCCATGTGAACACCGCTGAGATGGACATCATCAAGGAGACAGGCACCATGGTGGTGAACAACCCCGAGTCCAACATGGGCAACGCCATCGGCATCTGCCCGGTATTGCAGCTGTACAAGCGGGGCATCCTGCTGGGCATGGGCACCGACGCCTATACCAACGACATGCTGGAGTCCCTGAAGGTGGCGCTGTGCTCCCAGCGGAGCCAGAACTGCCTGCCCAACGTGGGCTGGTGCGAGGTCACGGACATGCTGTTCAAGAACAACGCCAGGATCGGCGCGCGGTACTTCCCCGATCAGCTGGGTGTGCTGAAGGCCGGCGCTGCGGCGGATATCATCGTGATGGATTATAAGCCCTTCACCCCCTTCTCCGACGAAAATATCGACGGCCACATGATCTTCGGCATGACCGGCCGCCAGTGCCAGACCACCATCGCCGCCGGCAAGCTCCTGATGAAGGATCGCGTGCTGGTGAACATCGACGAGGAAGCCGAAAACGCCCATATTCTCGAGGCCGCCAAGAAGCTGTGGGGCGACCTGAACCACCGGGTATATTGATAAAAGGAGGAATACCCATGTCTGAAAAAATGTATCCCATTCCCTTTAAGTCCCTGATGAACTGGGTGGTCACCGAGTACGCCAATTCCGGCGAGATCTTCGGCGTCCGCAAGGCGTATCACGCCACGGGCAAGAGTCTGCCCATCTTCGGCGAGCGCATCGAAACACCCTTCGGCCCCGCCGCCGGCCCCAACAGCCAGCTGGCGCAGAACATCATCGCCGCGTACATGGCCGGCGCCCGCTTCTTCGAGGTCAAGACCGTGCAGAAGATGGACGGCGAGGAGCTGGCCGCCTGTGTGCCCCGCCCCTGCATTCTGGCCAACGACGAGGGCTACAACCAGGAGTGGTCCACCGAGCTGACCGTGCCCCAGGCCATGGACGAGTACATCAAGGCGTGGTGCGCCCTGAAGGTGCTCAGCAAGGTATACGGCTTCGGCGATCCCAACGGCTTCGTGTTCAACATGTCCGTGGGCTACGACCTGGAGGGCATCAAGGGTGAGAAGGTCAACACCTACATTGAGGGCATGAAGGACGCCAACAAGACCGCCATCTTCGGTGAGTGCAAGGCCGTTCTCAAGAAGCTGTTCCCGGAGGAGAGCGACTATATCGACGCCATCGACCCCCGTGTCAGCCGCAGCGTGACCGTATCCACTCTGCACGGCTGTCCCCCGGATGAGATCGAGCGCATTGCCAGCTATCTCATCACCGAAAAGCACCTGCACACCTTCGTGAAGTGCAACCCCACCATTCTGGGCTACGAGACGGCGCGCCGCATTCTCGACCGCATGGGCTACGACTACATCGTGTTCGACGACCACCACTTCCGCGAGGATCTGCAGTGGGCGGACGCGGTGCCCATGTTCGAGCGTCTGCAGGCGCTGGCCGACAGCAAGGGTCTGGAATTCGGTCTGAAGCTCAGCAACACCTTCCCGGTAGACACCACCCGCGGCGAGTTGCCCAACAACGAGATGTACATGTCCGGCCGCAGCCTGTTCCCCCTGACCATCGAGATGTGCCACCGTATCTCCCGCCAGTTCAAGGGCAAGATGCGCATCTCCTTCGCCGGCGGCGCGGAGTACTTCAACTGCGACAAGCTGTTCGCAGCCGGTATCTGGCCCATCACCGTGGCCACCACCATCCTCAAGCCCGGCGGCTACAACCGTCTCTATCAGATGGTGGAGAAGGTGGAGCCCATGGTCTACAAGCCCTTCGGCGGCACCGACACCCAGGCCATCTGCGAGATGTCCGCCGCCAGCCACACCGACGTGCATCACGTCAAGCCCATCAAGCCCCTGCCCAGCCGCAAGAGCGACAAGCAGGTGCCGTGGATCGACTGCTTCTCCGCACCCTGCAAGGGCGGCTGCCCCATCGCGCAGGACATCCCGGAGTATATGGAGCTGTGCAATAAGGGTCTGTACGCCCCGGCGCTGAAGCTCATCACCGAGAAGAACCCCCTGCCGTTCCTGACCGGCACCATCTGCGCCCACCGCTGTCAGACTAAGTGCAGCCGCAACTTCTATGATGAGTCTGTGCGCATCCGCGATACCAAGCTGCTGGCCGCCCAGAAGGGCTACAACGCGCTGATGGCCTCCATCAAGCGTCCGGAGCGCGTGACCGGCAAGAAGGTCGCCATCATCGGCGGCGGCCCCACCGGTATCGCTGCCGCCTATTTCTGCGGCCGCGCCGGTATCGAGACCACCATCTTCGAGCGCGAGAGCTGCCTGGGCGGCGTGCCCCGGCATGTGATCCCCAGCTTCCGTATCGCCAATGAAGCCATCGAGAAGGATATCGCCCTGATGGAGAAGTACGGCGTGGAGGTCAAGTGCGGTGCGCCCGCCCCCTCCGTGGACGAGCTGAAGAAGCTGGGCTACACCCACATTCTGCTGGCCGTGGGCGCATGGAAGCCCGGCAAGCTGGACATCGCCGGTGACGTGGCAGGCGCCATCCAGTGGATGAAGGGCGTGAAGGCCGGCAACATCGCCGTGGCGGGCAATATCGCCGTCATCGGCGGCGGCAACACCGCTATGGACGCGGCGCGTCTGGCCAAGCGCAGCGGCGCCGAGCATGTGACGCTGGTATACCGCCGCACCCGCAAGTATATGCCCGCCGACGAGCACGAGCTGGCGCTGGCGCTGCAGGACGGCGTGGAGTTCGCGGAGCTGGCCGCTCCCGTCAAACAGGCAGACGGCGTGCTGACCTGCGAGAAGATGGTGCTGGGCGAGGCCGACGCCTCCGGCCGCCGCAGTCCCGTGGGCAGCGGCGAGTTCTTCACCGTTCCCTGCGACCTGGTGATCTCCGCCGTGGGCGAGCAGGTGGACGACGCGCTGATGGCCGCCAACGGCATCGAGCTGGACAAGAAGGGTCGTCCCGCGTTCCAGACCAACGTCGAGGGCGTGTACGCCGCCGGTGACGCCAAGCGCGGCCCCGCCACCGTGGTGGAGGGCATCGCGGACGCCGCGGCCTTTGCCGAGGCCGTGATCGGCAAGGTGTACACCTACGATATCCCCGAGCAGGCCTACGTCACCAAGTCCGATGCCGAGGCCAAGAAGGGTACGCTGAAGATGAGCGAGTGCATCTGCTGCGAGGGCGAGCGCTGCCTGCAGTGCGCCACCGTGTGTGAAAACTGCTTGGACTCCTGCCCCAACCGCGCCAATGTCACCATTCGCATGGCCGACGGCAGCCACCAGATCGTCCATGTGGACAAGATGTGCAACGAGTGCGGCAACTGCACCCAGTTCTGCCCCTACTCCTCCGAGCCCTGCCACGACAAGTTCACGCTGTTCCAGACGGCGGAGGACATGGCGGACTCCAAGAACGCCGGTGTGCTGTTCCTGGGCGGCGACAAGGTGCGCGTGCGCACCTTCGGCGAGCCGAAGGAGTACGACCTGAGCGGCAAGAACGATCTGCCCGCCGATCTGGAGAAGCTGATCGTCACCCTGCGCGACAAGTACGGCTATCTGTACAACTGAGTGATCCGATGTAAAGCGGGACCCCCGGCCTGTGGCCGGGGGTCGCTGCGGCGGGTAATTGAACGCGAAAGGGAACCCTGACGGTTCCCTTTCACACTATCCTTCCCTCCGATACTTGTAACCGGGCAGGTTTTTTGACAGTCTGGCGGAATATTACATGAGCTTTACGCAGCGGATGCCGGGCGCCTGCTGCGCGGCGAAATCGTCGCCGTCGGTCATGGTGCCCACGATGCTGCCGTAGTGGGTGGGCACCGCGGTCTGCGGGTGCAGGGCGTTGGCCAGCGCTGCCGCCTCCGCCGCCGTCATGGTGTAGGTGCCGCCCACCGGCAGGAAGGCCGCGTCGCAGGACACCGCCCGCGCCTCCGGGATGTCGTCGGTGTCGCCAGACACATAGACCCGCAGGCCGTCCAGCTCCGCCACATAGCCCACCCAGCCGTTGCTTCGCGGGTGGAAGGGCTTGCCGATGTTGTAGGCGGGCACGGCAGTAAAGGGAATGCCCTTGACGGTGTAATGCTCCCCCGCCCGCACCGGCAGCAGCTGTGAAGCGGAGAAGCCTGCCGCCAGCGCCGCCGCCCGGCAGCTCTCCGGCAGCACCAGCACCGCGTCCGGCTTCATCACCCGACGGATGTCCTCCGGGGAAAAGTGATCGTAGTGGTCGTGGGTGATGAAGATCACGTCGCCGTCCCCGGTGGTCTTTTCCACCCGGAAGGGGTCGAACCACACCGTCACCGCGCCACCCCAGCGGATGCTGCTGTGGCAGTTGATGGAAAATGGGCTGATGGGATCACGCATAGTCTGTCCTCCTTTGGACAAAAGCCGCCCGCAGGCGGCTTTTGTGCTTTATTCATGCTTTCGTCGGTTGTACCACGCCAGCACCGCCGCCAACAGCAATATGGCCGCGGCCGGCAGCCATGCGCCCTGCGCCGATGCCGTCTCCGCGCCCGTCCACGCGGCATACAGCGTCATGTCCGCCGTCACCGGGGTCGTCTCCAGCCACGGCATGGTCAGATCTATGTCGCTGTACCATCCGGCAAACGTATAGCCCGCCCGCGCGGGCGGCTCCGGCAGCGTCAACGCGTTGCCCCGGTAGACCATCTGGGGCGGTATATCGCCGCCGCCGTTGGTCTGGAACGTCACCCGGCACAGCTCCGACACCACCACGGCGGCGTCCTCCGCCCCGGCGGGAAAGTGGGTCATCCCGTCCTGTGACGACACCAGGTAGTTGCTGCTGCACAGAGCGCCGGTGCCGTCCTCCGCCAGCACCCGCAGGCGGAAGGATCCGAGAACCGTCTCCCCCGCCCAATCAGCGGCGCTGCCGTAGGAGATGAAGCTCATGTACACCGCCTGCCGCCCGTCACGCAGGTGCAGGGTGGAGGTTTTCACGCCGCTGCGGGTCAGGACGCTGTCCGGCTCGAAGGCGAAGAACGCCGGGTCGAACACGATCTCATCCTGCGCGGCGTATACGGCGTCCGTGCCGGAATCGCAGCGCACCGCCAGCGTGACCGTTACGATGTCCCCGGCGGCGGCACGGCAGCTGTCTGCGCCGTTTGCCGTCAGCACGAAGGTGTATTCCGGTTCGTCGGCGCTGACGGCGGTGGGCAGGAGCAACAGCGCCGCCAGCAGAAGCATCACACAGCGAAGCGTTTTCATGGGTATCGTCAGTTCAGGAAGTCCTTCAGCTTCTTGCTGCGGGAGGGGTGGCGCAGCTTGCGCAGCGCCTTGGCCTCGATCTGGCGGATGCGCTCACGGGTGACGTTGAACTCCTTGCCCACCTCCTCCAGGGTGCGGGTGCGGCCGTCCTCGATGCCGAAGCGCAGCTTCAGCACCTTCTCCTCCCTGGGCGTCAGGGTACTCAGCACGTCCACCAGCTGCTCCTTCAGCAGGGTGAAGCTGGCGGCCTCGCTGGGCTCGGACGCGGCCTCGTCGGGGATGAAGTCACCCAGATGGCTGTCCTCCTCCTCGCCGATGGGCGTCTCCAGCGACACAGGCTCCTGGGCGATCTTCAGGATCTCCCGCACCTTGTCCACGGGCATGTTCATCTCCTCGCTGATCTCCTCGGGGCTGGGGTCGTGACCCAGCTCCTGCAGCAGCTGGCGGGCGACGCGGATGACCTTGTTGATCGTCT
>ENA-UEQP01003044-UEQP01003044.1-human-gut-metagenome-genome-assembly--contig:-NODE-3044-length-11488-cov-9.382350_pt1 | contig 11488 bp, 9 predicted proteins | sample MGYA00242951_ERZ507951 | MGnify/ENA primary metagenome ERZ507951 (study PRJEB26167, sample SAMN06115539) | human gut metagenome | host: Homo sapiens | place: China:Shanxi | collected 2015-11-18...
GCTCGCGCTGCTTGGATTGAAACTGCCGCCTAAAACTCTCCGCTGATTTATGGATCAGTTAACCGGGAGTTCAGGTATATTCGATGCCCGAGGCATAGATGGAGGTGCCGAAAAAGCGCTTGCGGTCCAATTGGTAGCCAAGATCCTGCAGCATGGCGAGCTCGGCTTCCATGAACGTTCCCCAATTGCGCCATGACTGATGTGAGAGCAAACCGTTTTGAAGTTCTAAGTGGCTGAAGTCGAGGTTGCCCATCTCAGCGCCTAAGACGGGAATTGCACCAGTCACAGATATGGCCTTTTGAACGGCATCTTCGCTGTCTGTGACCTCGTCGGGAAAATACATTACGGTTTCCTCACCAATGACTTCCCTGACATTTTTTCCCTGAAAACCGATCCCGGAATATCCTAAATACCAGCGCACTTTGTTTAATTCGGTCTGAAGGTTCGCCGGCATGCTGTCAAAGGAAACCAGCCCGCTCAAAGAGGATCCCGCTTTAATCGGATTTCCATTGAAGGTGAGTTTCTCTGTGAACGCGGTATGACACCAGCCGTTCGGACATTCGAATCCCAGATAGTCACCCGTCTCTATAATCGCCATGCCCGCGCTGTGCGCGAGCTCATGAAGAATAGTGCTGATTCGCGAAGAACCTAAAGCGTGCGCGGGCAAGACTGCAAGAGGGCTGTAATCGTATGACGCCCCGGGTGCCGGACCCAGATAGACGCTTCCCGAAGGCTGAGAACTCGACAGTCCCTCAGTCCAAGACAAAGCCATGGCCGGCCTTCCATTGTCGTCAAACCAGGCACCGCCGGAGGCGTACGTAACGAAAGGATTTGCTGCAGCAATGACCGTCGGAGCGGTTGCCGGCGTTCCAAAAAGTTCGCCGAGCCACGCCCCGGCTTCGAGCAAAGCGCCTTGATCGGCAGCAGACACATCTTCTCCGGTCCCTGACTCCGCGCCCGAAAGCAGCTTAAAAAGCATGACGTCATTGCCTTGAGCGTTCTTCACCGCAGCAATAACGGAAGCATTGGCGACGGGGGCCGTGAGGAGCGTGAGCACCGCCGCTGCAATAGAAGTGAGCCGCGGAAAGGGAGCTAGCCAGGCGGATTGAAAAATCGAGGCATTTTGGGCTGAGCTCATGGCGGCTTCTTCCTTCACGTGCGAGCTGCATTTCAGCAAGAGTGGACGAACGGGGCTATTCCCATTGTAGCGGGATTACGTTATTTCACAGTTTTCGCCACAAAACGCAGCTTTCTCACTGCGGCTCCCGGGCATTGGCATAACGGAGCGAATTGACCTCTCGAGCTCTTCCGCACTGCAGCGCTGGCCGTTCGTCATCGGGAGGTTTCGGGGTTGAGCATGTACTTGGGGAAAGCGTTCTGCCTAGCCTCCCGCGTCCATTGAGTTACGGCAGTTAAAGCTTGGGAAAATCGCCATAGCATTAACCGCTTTTCTTTTATGCACGCATCTTTCGAAATGCGCTGAATAATGCCCTAGCGGCCTTCCTCGGGGTGAACAACATGTCCGCCGCTCAGCGTTTCTTTAACAGCATAAGAGATCATGCCGCGCATCCACTGCATAGCCGGATCGAGATGACTTCTTTCATGCCAAATGAGCTTAGTGACGAATCCCTTGCTCTGGACATGCTCGAGCTCTTCGGAAACAACCGGAATGCGCCGCAGCGCGCCCAAACTGATGAACCAATCCGCCATGATGTCCGAGAGCAGCATCACAAGATTGCTTTCGGAAATAATCTTCGCCGCCCCCATGAAGTAAGGCGTTTTAATGACGATGTTTCTCTCGCTTAAGAGCGGTGAAAGCCGGCTTTGAGTAAGCCGGTAGTAAGTTGTAGGCCGCCAAGTGACCTCCACAAAGCCGTAACGGATCACGTCGCTTTCCGTCACCCGTCCCGTTTTTTCGTAAAGCGCTTCAAGCGGGTGCCCCGGACGCACGACAATGCCGGTCGTTCGGCCTTCCCAGAGCGGCAGCCACGGGAAGCCCTCGGGAACGGTTTCCATCGGACTGATCAGCAGATCAAGCTCGCCGGTGCGAAGCTGCACGGGCCAGTCGTTCGTGAGCTCGGTCATGTCGACCGATACGCCGGGCGCAAGTTCTGAGATTTTGGCAATCGCCGGAGCGAGAAAAATAACGCCGTGATCAACGCCGGCAATCTTGAATTCACGTTTGAGCGTCTTCGGATCGAAAAGCTTCGGTTCGAGCAGATGATCGTAATCCGCCAGGAGCCGAATGACGTCAGGCATAGCCTGAGTTGTTCGCCATGTAGCAGCGAGCCCGCCCGAGCAGCGCGTGAAGAGTTCGTCATTGAAAACCTCACGAAGCTTGCCGAGCATGCGCGAAGCTGTGGCCGGCGGGATGCCCAGCTGATTGGCAGCATTGACGAGATTTTTGGTCTCGTAAAGCGTCTTTAAAAACAGCAATGCAGATCTATCAAGGGTGGTTTTCATTTTTTCGGAATTCTGTGTTTCCACTCAGCCCAACTTGCCGGCGGGAACCTCAGAATAGCATGTCTACTCCTTAAGACCTACTCTTTCGGGGTCGGCAGGATATGTGCCAAAAGGTACAGCCAGCTGAACCATGACACTTCAAAGGAGTTGTTTCACTATGAATATTAAAGCAAAGATTACCCCGGTCGCCCTCGCCATTGCGCTGGCCGCAGGTTTTGGTCTCCCGGCCGCCGTACAGGCATCCGGCGGCGGATCCGGCCCGGCCGTGACCTATGTTGCCCCGGGTCAGATCGGTGAAATCGTCGTCAACCCCTATAAGATCGCTCCGCTCACCGCGGTCATTAAGAACGGCGGCTATCAGCTTAAAGACGCTACGGTCCGCGTGGTTCCGAAGCAGGGCGGACAGGAAATCAGCTACAAGGTCACAGACACGCTTCTGCGCACGCACGCCGGCATTCCGGTGTTCGGTCTTTACCCTGACTACAACAACACGGTCGAAGTGAGCTATACGATCGTCGACCAAGGTCAGGAACGCCGCGTTGAGAAAGAGCAGTACCGCATCTACGCGCCGGCTGTTTATACGCCGGTCAACGGTTCGATGGCTCAGCATCACAACATGTTTGAAACGGAAGTGGTCAAGGTTGATCCGGAATTCAAAGACCGCCTCTATCTGATCAACAACTTCCTTTCGACGGCTCCGAAGCAGGCCCGCGTGGTGTGGAACAACCCCACCGGCGGCGCACTTGAATGGAACTACTATCCGCAGAACGCCATCATTGATACGACGGGCGAAGTCCGTTGGTACATGTTCGTCGATCCTATCTATGATCCGGAAACGATTTATCACTCCGGCATCATGATGGGCTTCCACATGAATCAGGACGGCTTCCTCACGTTCGGCTACGGCCAGCGCTATGCCAAGTACGACCTGATGGGCCGCGAAGTCTTTAACCGCCGTCTGCCGACGGGTTATGCCGACTTCTCGCACGCACTTGATCCGGCTCAGAACGGCCACCTTTTCCTGCGCGTCTCCTCTTCCGACTACCGTCGTCCCGACGGCAAGCGTGTCCACACGGTCCGCGACGTGATCGCTGAAGTCGATCAGAACGGCAACGTGGTTGATGATTTCCGCCTCTTCGAAATTCTCGATCCGTATCGCGACGTTGTCATTAAGACGCTTGACCAGGGTGCGGTATGCCTCAATATCGACGCTTCTCAGGCCGGCAAGACGCTTTCGGCTGAAGAACTCGCCGCCATGGACAAGAATGATACGTTCGGCGACATCCCCGGCGTTGGTCCTGGCCGCAACTGGGCACACGTCAACTCCGTCGACTATGACCCGACCGATGATTCCATCATCATCTCGTCGCGCCATCAGTCCGCCGTCGTCAAGATCGGCCGCGACAAGAAGGTCAAGTGGATTCTCGCCACCCCGACGGGCTGGAAGGAAGATCTCGCCAATAAGGTGCTCACGCCTGTTGATAAGGACGGCAAGCCTCTGAAGTGCGAAAACAACCGCTGCGAAGGCGGCTTCGACTGGACCTGGACGCAGCATACCGGCTGGCGTATTGACTCCAAGTCTGATGAACACGTCATCTACTTGTCAGTCTTCGACAACGGTGACGGCCGTGCGCTCGAACAGCCCCCGCTGCCCGACATGAAGTACAGCCGCGGCGTGATCTATAAGATCGACCAGGACAAGATGACTGTTCAGCAGATCTGGGAATACGGCAAGGAACGCGGCCACGACTGGTACAGCCCGGTGACCTCGCTGGTTGAGTACGAAAACGATAAGGATTCCGTGTTCGTCTATTCCGCCACCGCCAGCCTTGATCTGAGCAAGTTCAATACGGAAGCTCCGAATCCGTGCATCAACGAATTCCACTGGGGTTCGGTTGAGCCGAGCGTTGAAATCCGCATTAAGAGCTCGCTTGGCTATCAGGCCATGCCGATCAGCGTTGAACGCGCCTTCTCGGGCAAGTAATCCGCTTAACCAGCAGCCGCTTCACGCCGGTTCTTCCCCCGCCTGTCCGTTCTCTGAGCGGCCGGCGATAAGATCCTCGTGAAGCATCTCTAAAAGCGCAGCGCGGCTCAGCCGCCCTGCGCTTTTTGCTGTACATCAGCAATGAGCGACAAGCACTCCATTGCCGAGCCCGTCATTCCATGAATGAACAAGCCCCTGCTGCAGAAGGCAGTTTCGCCAAACAATGGATTGGAAATGATTTGGATGATCTTGCCGGCCGTCATCCCCAGCGCGGTATTGTGAATGCCCGCACAGTTAAGCGTCCTTCTTCTGATTAGGCTGCGGATCATCGAATTCAATCTCTTCTCCGCGCCGATAAGCAGAACTGACGTCGCGGGGATCAATTTCAATCTGATTGAGCCGCACTGAACGTACTTTTCTCATCACCAATGTCGAGAAGATGCCTGTACGTCCGATCACTGCCCAGTAAATTAGGATACCGACAGCCGCAACTGATGCCGCAGCAAAATAAACAGCCGAAAAACCGAAATACGGAACAAGAAGTCCGAGCGTATAAGGCCCAATGCCGACGCCGACATCAAGCAGTACAAAGTACGTTGCCGTTGCGCGGCCGACATATTGTTGCGGGCTGACAAACACTGCGAGGGCATGGCACGCTGAGGTAATCGTAGCGAACCCCAATCCGAGTACAAGTGCTCCAGAGAGCAGCATGCCGTTAGAACGAGCCGCACCGATCAGCACCATAGCCGCAGCGAGAAAGATCAGCGCCGGATATACCACAACGCTGCCGCCGAATTCATCAAGCAAACGCCCTGTCACCGGACGGCTGATGATCGAAGTGAAGGCAAAGCCCAAGAAAAACACTGATCCGGCCCAGAAGAGCGACAGCGATTGCGAATAGGCGCCGATATATGCAAGAACAGTTGAATAACACACGCCGCCCAGCATTGCGATGAAGGATATCGGCAGTGCCTCGAGCTGAAAGAATGTCGAGAACTTTAACGTACGCATTTCTTTCTTCTCGGCCTCTGTCATGCGGTGCGCCGGTGTACGAATGAGCAGAGACAGCACAAAGGCAAGCACGCCTACCGCCGAACAGATCCAGACGGACGCTTCATACATGCCATGCTGTGTGAACCATATGCCGAGAAAGGGGCCAATGGCCGACGCAATCGTAACGCCAAGCGTGAAATATCCAATTCCCTCACCCTGGCGTTTGAGCGGAATAATCGTCGCGACGATCGTGGAAGCCGCCGTAGAGGCAAGCCCGTAGGCAAACCCGTGAACCACACGAATTGCCTCAAACTCGAGCATTGACGTAATGAAGAAATAAAGCAGCATGGAAGCGGCATAAAGCGCTGTGCCGCAGCGCAGAACGAATCCGCGCCCCAAACCGTCGATAAAGTGACCAGCCAGAAGGCGGGCAACCAAAGCGGAAATGATGAAAAGACCCGCTGCCAAACCTGCTTCACTCACGTCCGCTTTCCAAATGTGCATGGCATAACTCGTGGTCCAAAGCATCAGCTGGTAATAAACCACGTAGAGCAGAAAGTTGGTGACGATGACAAGCAGGTATTGCTTCGTCCACAAACGATCTTTCATTCTGAACGATCCTCCTGAAAATGTATTTCTGAGGACCGTCATTCTTGTCCAACTCTAAGAGGCTGCAATGTAAAAGCAGCCGTACCCCGCAGTCCTAAGATTGATCTGAAGCCTGCCCCTTACATTCCTGTACTTCTTATGAGATACGCCTTTAGTATTGAATATGCAATATTCACGTATACAAAGGCAAGAGAGATCTTTTAATCAGCCATATCGAAATCGTAAGCACTGCTCAATTCTGGTTTTCGAGTTCGAACAAGGCACGGCAAGTCCAACCGGCTGGTTTAGGCTTCACCTTCATCCTTATTTTCAACAACGCCGTCGCCTCTGGGACGAAGACCGTCCAAATCGACGATGAGCACGTCTTGGTCTTCATCAATAGCGCTGCTCTTCCCCAGAGAAAGCGGCACTTCCCCGTCCTTCCATTCCAATGCTTCACCGGGCTGCATCTGAGCATCATGGTCGAGCACGTAGCACGCGGCGCTGTTGAGCAGAATGAAGGCATCGTGAATATCGGCCGCAGTGGATGGGATTTCCATTTCGAGCTTGTCGAACCTTGCGAGACCATTAGTCCAGGCTTTAAGGCGCGGCAGACCGTCAGCGCCTTCGGGCAGGCGTGAAAGACCGATCCAAAACAGGATGGGCGTAGCGAGCGCCTGCTCGCGCAGCGCCAAAGCCGTTTTGCGGAAATGAACCGGTTCACGCAGCACGTCGCAGTCTAGGAATCCAATAGCCGATTCATTGTCCAGAATCGTAGCGGCTGCGCGGATGAAGAGCGCTGCCTGCGTACTGCGGTGAGTGCCGCCGCCCACGGCAATCATCAGTTCGGACTGCATGCCGCGGATCAATGAACGCCCTTCCGGCCAGAGATAATTTTCTGCCGCACCGTCAATGAAGCGTTCAATACCCATACGTCCCGGCCGTTCGATCACATTGATGACCACTCCGGTGCCCGGCAGCGCCGCAGCAAAAGGCTGCCCCGGACCGCGCTCGTCGGGCAGCACCTCGAGTTCAATGCCCCAGTCTTTGGCAAAAGATTCAATGAAGTCCTCCGCATCCCAGCCGGGACGGCTGAGCGCAGCCGCACCGATAAAGGGCAGCTGCGACTTGAGCATGGCATTGATTTGACGGATTTCTTCTTGAGAATGCATGGATTCGTCGGGAGCGGTCACAGCGGAAACCTCGAACTGATAAAAAAGGAACTGCAGTAAAAATCGAACCTGCGATTTTAGTCAAACCGCAATAATGCCTTAGTCGGAGCGGCTTCGGGTGCTTCACTGCAAACATCCGCTGCTGATCGCCTTCAGAAACAGGCTGCCGCTTTCAATGGCTCTGGATGATGCTAGTCTTTCGATCATTCAATTACTCTTGCGAGATTTCGCTGCTATGACCCATTCCGCGCCTAATGTTCTCGAACGCTTCCTCCGTTATGTCCAGTTCGACACCCAGTCCGATGAGACGAGTGCGGCAGCTCCGTCAACCGCAAAGCAGCTCAAACTCGCTGAAGCCCTCACGGATGAACTTCATCAGCTTGGCATCGGCAATGCAGTGATTGGCCAGGGCGGCATCGTTTATGCCCACATTCCGGCTTCCCCAGGATGCGAGCACTTGCCCGCTGTCGGCTTTATCGCCCATATGGACACGTCGCCCGATGCGTCCGGATGCCAAGTCAAACCGCAGATCATCCGTTTTGACGGCACTGATGTGCTGCTCAATCAAACGGAAGGCATCTGCTTTCCTGTTGAGCGCTTTCCTGAAATCAAAAAGTACATCGGTGAGGACGTCATCTTTACCGACGGCACGACGCTCCTTGGCGCTGACGATAAGTCCGGCATTGCCGCCATTATGGATATGGCCGCCAAAATCACCGCTGATCCGACGATTGCTCACGCCAAACTCTGCATAGCATTCACGCCGGACGAGGAAATCGGACGAGGCACCGACAATTTTGACCTGGAGCGCTTCGGCGCAGACTGGGCTGTCACGATTGACGGCGGCGAGGTCGGAACCTTGGAGAGCGAAAACTTCAATGCCGGCTCTGCCGTCGTCGACTTTCAGGGGGTCGGCGTTCACCCGGGGAGCTCCAAAGGAAAGATGGTGAATGCGCTCCGCATGGCCGCAGCCTTTATTGACGCCCTGCCTGCGGATATGGCGCCCGAAACCACCGAAGGCCGCGAGGGCTTTCTTCACCCCAATCAGCTCGAAGGCACCGTCACGCATGCCAAACTGCACCTTCTGATTCGCGACCACGATCGAGCGCTTTATGAGGAGAAGAAAGTGCTCCTCGAGCGCATTGCCGAGGACATCCAGTCGCGCTTCCCCAACGGCACAGTGACGCTTTCCGTGAAAGACAGCTACGAAAACATGAAGCCCTATATCGACCGCGTGCCGGCCGTCATGGAACATGTTCGGGCAGCGTACCGAGCCGCCGGGCTCGAACCCATTGAGGAGCCGATTCGCGGCGGAACAGACGGTGCGCGGCTCTCCGTCATGGGGCTCCCTTGCCCCAATGTCTTCACGGGGGGCCTCAACTATCACGGCATCTATGAATGCCTGCCCGTGAAGTCACTCGAGCTGGCTGCCAATGTGGCCTTTGAGCTCGCGGTACAGTCGGGTAAAAAATAAATGCACCGCTGAGGATTTCGTTCTCGGGCGTCAGATCTCTGATCCTGCAGGCGCGATATCAGTCCTATCCGAAGCAGGCCGCTGAGTTTTCTCAGCGGCCTTTTTCTGTTTTTAGTTCGCCGCAGCGCTCAGTACTGCACCTCCCCCTACGATGGGGCATCGATGTGCCAGCGGTCCGTATGTGATGCATAATTGTGCATCTATACAATAAGCGGACCTAACGCTCGATTTGAGTCGTGGTCGTTCGCGGCTTTCTATCCAGCATTACCCAAACCCGAGGTTCAGTACATGCAGCGCCAATGGACTCCTATTAAAGAATACTCAGACATTCTCTTTGAATACTTCGAAGGAATCGCCAAGATCACCATCAACCGCCCGCAGGTGCGCAACGCTTTTACGCCGACCACTGTTGCGCAGATGTCGGAAGCACTGGTCATCTGCCGCCAGCGAAACGATATCCGCGTAGTGGTTCTCACCGGAGCCGGCGACAAGGCCTTCTGCTCCGGGGGCGACATGCATGTCAAAGGGATCGGAGGCTACATTGACCCCACAGGTGTGCCGCGGCTCAATGTGCTCGACGTGCAAAAACAAATCCGTTCTCTCCCCAAACCCGTCATCGCCATGGTGAACGGCTTTGCGATCGGCGGCGGCCATGTGCTTCAAGTCGTCTGCGACTTGTCTGTTGCGAGCGAGAATGCCGTGTTCGGACAGACCGGGCCCCGCGTCGGTTCCTTCGATGCAGGGTTCGGGGCGAGCTATCTCGCCCGCTGCGTCGGACAGAAGAAAGCGCGTGAAATCTGGTTCATGTGCCGCAAGTATTCGGCCCAGGAAGCGCTCGAGATGGGATTGATCAACAAAGTCGTGCCTTTTGATCAGCTTGAAGATGAAGTGGTCGACTGGGCCAAGACCATCATGAACCACTCGGCTTTGGCCATCCGCATGATCAAAGCCGGTCTCAATGCTGAGCTCGACGGTCAGGCCGGCATTCAGGAGCTCGCCGGGGACGCCACGATGCTCTATTACATGACTGAAGAAGCACAGGAAGGGGGACGCGCATTCCTCGAAAAGCGCGTGCCGCACTTTAAATACAACACGGATCCTTCGAATCCGTAAGTGCGCTCAATCTGTATTTGAGGATGATTTCATGAAAACCGATGAAGCAGGCATTGTGATCAGCGGCCGCAGCTGGTCTGCCTCCGATTTTGTGCGTGCAGACGGCACGCCGGGTCCGTGGACGTCTAAGGCGCTTGAGGCGGATCCCCTGAGCTTTGAGGCCGAACTCGGCCGATTCCTCACGGAATTCTTTTCGCCCGGCGCAGCCGTAACGGTGCACACCAGCGGATCGACCGGCGCTCCCAAGGCTTTCGCTGCAGAAAAAAGCCGCATGCGGGCGAGCGCTCGTGCCACCATCGCGTTTTTGGGGCTCAAACCCGGCTGCACCAACCTGCTGGCTATGCCGCTTCGCTTCATTGCCGGAAAAATGGTGGTCGTACGCTCTGTTGAATGCGGTCTTAACCTTATTCCCGTCGAGCCTTGCGCCAATCCGTTCCTCGAGCATCGTGAGGCCGTTGACCTGTGCGCACTCACGCCGATGCAGGCCGCCACGGTGCTTGCCAATCCCGCTACGAGCCGCTTTCTGCTTGAATCGCGCGCGGTTATATTGGGCGGCGGCCCCGTAGATGAGGAGTTGACGGCAAAACTTCAGTCTGCTCAGGGTGCGGTCTATGCCTCTTACGGCATGACAGAGACACTCTCGCACGTCGCCCTGCGCAGACTGAACGGCCCGACGGCAGACGCGGGTTTCCGCGCGCTCCCGGGCGTAACGATTTCGCTTTCGGCGCTTAACACCCTTCAGATTGAAGCGTCCGCCGTAGCGGCCCAGACGCTCATCACGCACGACCGCGCGCGGTTTAATCCCGACGGAACATTCAGCCTCATCGGACGTTTGGATAATGTCATTAACACGGGGGCAGTGAAGATCCAGATTGAAGAAGTCGAAGCTAAGCTCAAACCCTTCATTTCAGGCAGATTTGCCGTCAGCGCCAGAAAAAGCCGACTCTTCGGCGAAGAAGTCGTGCTCGTTCTGGAGGGGGCACCGGCGCTCCTCAGCGCTTTGGACTTCTCTCGTATGCGGCAAGCCTTAGGTCGGTTTGAGCGGCCGCATTGGGTGATTTGCACCTCAGAGCTCCCGCTCACCGGATCCGGAAAACCGGATCGGCCGGCCATCCGCAAGGCCGCTGAAACGCTCTTTGCTGAGCCTTGGACCGCCCTAGAAGCCGGTGCGGCTTCCAATATCATCGGAAGCCGCTGGGATTCATTTTCAACCGGCCAATCACTGGCTAAGCCGGCTGAGCGGCAAGCCGCCTCTTAATATAAAAGGAGCGGTCAGAATCCCACTTGGTGCGAATTGCCGTTATTCAAATGATTCGTATCGATCTCAACGAGTTCTATTCGTTTTTGAGCCTCACCTTCCCACCAAGTGGTTGAATCGCGTTGACACATTCTTCAATAAAGTTCTTCACTAATTCGGAAGTCGTGAGGTTGTTGCGCCGGCAGAGCGCATCTACCTCAGCTTTAAGCGCATCGCTTGTACGGCAGCAAACAACGGTTGTCTTCGGAGCCTTACGACCCTTTTTGATCGTAGACCTTGGATTTCGTTCAAAGAGGAACATCGGGGGAGCCTCAGGAAGTTTATTGAGCCTCACATTTTAGAAATCGCACCGCGCAAATAGAATCAGCATTCTACCTGAACTACGGGATGCCTGCTCACTAAAACAAGGGCAGTTCCGTCAATATCTTTATCAAGCCCGTGAT
>ENA-UEQP01003051-UEQP01003051.1-human-gut-metagenome-genome-assembly--contig:-NODE-3051-length-11466-cov-3.066994_pt1 | contig 11466 bp, 7 predicted proteins | sample MGYA00242951_ERZ507951 | MGnify/ENA primary metagenome ERZ507951 (study PRJEB26167, sample SAMN06115539) | human gut metagenome | host: Homo sapiens | place: China:Shanxi | collected 2015-11-18...
GGGGCGATATATTGGACTATTTCGTTACCGTTTTTGAGTCGGTGATTGGAACAAGATTGTTTAGAGAATTCCACCACATAACTTTTACGGTATGAGTTGCAGAAAGTAGGGAAACACTTATATTCTCATGTGGTGAATGGGTAGTACAACGTAATAATCTGCCGTCCGAATTAAATTCAGAAATTAAGATAATTCCGCCTGAAGTGCTGTTTGTGAGTTTAACAGATATATTGTTGCCTTCAATGTTGCAGTTAATATCATGTGTAGGACACGTTGTAGCAGTTGGGCTTGTTGCAGGAGTTATTGTCGGATTTGTAGTCGCAGTCGGACGTGGTGTAGGTTTTGGGGTAGAAGTCGGAATTAGTGTCGGACTCGCTGTCGGAGTTGCAGTAGGATTTAATGTAGGTTTTGGAGTTGCTGTCGGAGTTATTGTCGGAGTTATTGTCGGGGTCGGATGTGGAGTAGCTGTCGGACGCGTGGTCGGAGTTATTGTCGGAGTTGCTGTCGGACTCGTTGTATGAGTAGGACGTGGAGTCGCAGTAGGAGTAGGACTCGGAATAGGACTCGGACTCACGGTTGGAGTGGGATTTATAGTAGGAGTAGGAGTCGGAGTCGGAGTCGGAGTGGGACTCGGAGTAGGACTCGGAGTCAAAGTCGGAGTAGGGGTTGTTTCTGCAATTCCGCTAATTTCAAACTCTAATTTATCTGCTGACATATTTGTTACATAAACAAATATGTCGTTACCAATATAAAGTTCTTCGCCGTCACCGACTGCACAATCTGACATAGTTGAGTATTGACCGTTAGAAACAACCTGCATATTCCAGTTAACGCCTGTAGTGTTTATATTTGAGGGAAAACGTACACCTGTGTTAGCAAGATAGCAAATCATTCCACTCTTAAGTGTTACACCTTTTATCAAGTCACCGGTATTGCACGAATAGAGTTTCTTGTTTTTTGTATCATATTTGTTACCATTTCTTCAATTTGCCGCAAAAAGTATGAAACGCGATGTCTCTACTTTTGCGGCAAATTCATTAACGTATCATAACAAGTATGAAACACATTTTTAGAGTATTTACGCTCTTATTCTTATTTACAGCGGTCAGCAATCTGACAAAAGCTGATGAGAAAACAAACGTAGTAAAACAAGGCACTGTACGCGGTCGTATCATCGACACTTCAAAGCAAACCCTTCCGGGTGCCTCCGTTTACATTGAAAAGCTACATGCCGGGGTGACGAGTGACGTCAACGGCTTCTACACTTTCCCTAATCTGGAACCGGGTACTTACACCGTAAAAGTAAGTTATGTAGGCTACTCACCTGTGGAATTAAAAATAACGATTCCCGAAGGACGTACCCTAGAGAAAGATGTCATACTGAACGAAGGACTCGAACTCCAGGAAGTGGTAGTGGGTGGAGCTTTCCAGGGACAACGCCGCGCTATTAATTCACAGAAAAACAGCCTCGGTATCAAGAATGTGGTTTCTGCCGACCAAGTAGGCAAGTTTCCGGATTCTAACATTGGAGATGCTTTGAAACGTATTTCAGGTATCAACGTACAGTATGACCAGGGCGAAGCCCGTTTCGGACAAGTACGTGGAACAAGTGCGGATATGAGTTCCGTCACCATCAACGGCAACCGAGTTCCTTCTGCTGAAGGCGATACACGTAATGTACAGCTCGACCTGATCCCTGCGGATATGATACAGACGATCGAAGTGAATAAAGTCGTTACTCCGGATATGGATGCCGACGCCATCGGTGGCTCCATTAATTTAGTGACCAAGAACTCTCCTTATAAGCGTTTCATCAGTGCCACTGCCGGAACCGGTTACAACTGGATTAGCGACAAAGCACAATTAAATTTAGGATTTACTTATGGTGACCGTTTCTTCAACGACAAATTGGGAGTCATGCTTTCCGCTTCTTACCAGAACTCGCCTTCCGGTTCGGACGATGTTGAATTTGTATGGGACAAAGATGTAGAAACCGGAGAACTCTGCATCACCGACTACCAGGTTCGTCAATACTACGTCACCCGAGAGCGTCAAAGTTATTCCGCCGCCCTCGACTGGGATATTAACGAAAACCACAAACTCACCTTTAAAGGTATCTTCAATAATCGCAATGATTGGGAAAACCGTTACCGCCTCACCGTGAAAGGTATCAACCTGGAAGAGGATGACAATGGCAACGAATACTGTTCTATTAACAACAAAGGTACCATGCGTGTACAGACCAAAGGCGGCACGCCCGATAACCGCAACGCCCGTCTGGAACGTCAACGCACCATGGACTTTACCCTCGGCGGTGAGCATCTCTTCGGCAAACTGGATACAAGATGGAGTGTTAACTACGCCAAAGCCAGCGAAGAACGTCCCAACGAACGTTACATCGACTATCAGCTGAAAAAACAGAAATTCAATATGGATCTGAGTGACGAACGTAAACCACTGCTTACTCCGCAAGAAGGTTCAACCATGTATCTGAACGATGATTTCAGCCTGAAAGAAGTGACCGAACAACAAGAAGACATTCAGGAAAAAGACTTTAAGTTCAAACTCGACTTCAGCCTGCCGCTTACGAAAGGAGAATTCGGAAACCACCTGCGCTTCGGTACCAAAGTAGTACATAAGACTAAGGACAAGGAAATTGACTTCTACGAATATACCCCGCTGGATGAAGAAGGTTTCGACAAAGCCAGTCTGGCTGCTGCCGTCGACCAGAATCGTGACGGATACATTCCGGGAGATCAATACAAAGTAGGCAGTTTCGTAAGCAAAGAATATTTGGGATCTCTCGACCTGAATAATACAAGCCTGTTCGAAAAAGAGCAAGTACAAGAAGAACTCGCCACCAACTTCAAGGCAAAAGAAACTGTCGCAGCCGGTTATCTGCGTTTCGACCAGAAACTCGGCAAGAAGTGGGATCTGATGCTCGGATTACGTCTGGAAAATACACATGTGAAATATTCCGGTAGCCAATTCGATGCAGATGAAGAGAAAACAACCCGCACGCCCTACGAATCGGATAGTTACCTAAATGTACTTCCCTCCGTCCTGGTGAAATATGATGTAAACGATGACTTCAAGGTACGCGCTTCGTTCACCAACACCATTGCACGCCCCAAGTACTCCGCCTTGGCGCCCAACATTACAATTAAGCGCAGCGACAACGAGATTTCCCTCGGTAATCCGGGATTGAAGCCGACACTCTCCTATAACTTCGATCTGAGTGGTGAATATTATTTCAAAAGTATCGGTCTCGTCAGTGCCGGCATCTTCTACAAGAAGATTAACGACTTCATTGTAGACCAGACATTGCGCAACTATAGCTACAACGGAACCACCTATACTAAATTCAGCCAGCCGCGCAACTCCGGCAATGCTGATCTGCTGGGTGTGGAAGTAGCCTATCAACGCGACTTCAGTTTCATTGCCCCGTCCTTGAAGTGCATCGGTTTCTACGGAACTTACACCTATTCTTACTCCCGGGTAGATAACTTCAACTTCGAAGGACGCGAGAATGAAAGCAGCCTGCGCCTCCCGGGATCTCCGGAGCACACAGCCAATGCTTCACTCTTCTTCGAGAAGTCAGGACTGAGTATCCGCCTCTCTTATAACTATGCATCTGCATTCATCGATGAAATGGGTTCGGAAAAGTTCTATGACCGTTACTACGACGCTGTAAATTATATGGATGCCAATGCCAGCTATACTTTCGGCAAGAAGTTGAAAACGACCTTCTATGCTGAAGCTAACAACCTGCTGAACCAGCCTTTACGCTACTATCAAGGTACAAAGGATCGCACGATGCAAAGCGAACACTACGGTATAAAGGTAAATGCGGGTGTGAAAATCAATTTCTAACCACTTAAGTAACAACCAAAAAAAATATCATAATGAAAAAAGTATTCTCTCTCCTTTTAGTTATTCTCCTCAGTAATTGGGCTGTCGCACAGATAACGGACTATTCCATATTCGACAAGAAATTCAATTTTTATGTAGCCAACGATCTCGGCCGCAACGGCTACTACGACCAGAAGCCTATAGCCGAGCTGATGGGAGCCATGGCCGAAGAAATAGGCCCCGAATTTGTAGTTGCCACCGGAGATATACATCATTTCGAAGGCGTACGCAGCGTGAATGATCCGTTATGGATGACAAACTATGAGCTCATCTACTCTCACCCGGAACTGATGATCGACTGGTTCCCCGTACTCGGCAATCATGAGTACCGTGGCAACACACGGGCGGTATTGGACTACACCAACATCAGTCGCCGCTGGACCATGCCCGCCCGCTACTATACAAAGGCATTTGAAGACAAAGGTACCACTATCCGCATCGTCTGGATAGACACCGCCCCTATGATGGACAAATACCGCAATGACTCCGCCACCTATCCCGACGCGTGCAAACAGGATTTACAAAAACAACTCTCTTGGATCGACTCTGTACTGACCAGTGCCAAAGAAGACTGGATCATCGTAGCCGGACACCATCCCATCTATGCAGAAACTTCGAAAGATGACAGCGAACGTCTGGATATGCAGAAACGTCTCGATCCGATACTCCGCAAGCACAAGGTAGACATGTACATCTGCGGACATATCCACAACTTCCAGCATATTCGCAGGCCGGGAAGTGATATCGACTACATTGTCAACTCAGCCGGTTCCCTTGCCCGCAAAGTGAAACCCACAGAAGGAACCGTCTTTTGTAATCCGGAACCGGGCTTCTCTGTAGTATCTGCGGACAAAAAAGAACTGACATTGCGGATGATTGATAAAAAAGGCAACATACTGCATACCATAAGCCGGAAAAAATGAGAAAGACCTGTTGGCGAAATTAATTCCATTGACGATAGTCATGAAAACGAATTCATTCGCCAACAGGTTAAAAAAAGAGATACAGCTTTATATGTCAAAGGAAAGCAATATATTTGTGCCTATCAAATATACAAACGCTATGAAGAAGTTATCTCTCTATCTACTACTCTGTCTACTAATTGCCGCATGCGTTAAAAACGACGACAAAGACGAACCCATCCTGGTAACCGACATTGTAATGCCTGCTCAGACCAGTTTTAACCCTGGTGATAAAGTCACGATTAAAGCACAAGGTATCCAACCCGGTGACGATATTATGTTCGAAATCTATTGGCCGCTCCCCGACCAACCCGCTCTAAACTATCAGGGATATGCTCTTGGAGTATCGCCTGTCATGATTGAACAGACCACTACAAGTATCACCTTCCTGGCACCGGGACATTATCCTGCCTCAACCACCAAGGTACGTCTGCGTCGCTCCGGTGAGATCATGACGCTTGGTGAGATTTCGGTAACCAACGGCGAAGCACCCAAAGAGTTCCAACTCTACGGCATTGTAAATTCTCATTCCGACACGAGTTATGATAACTGCATTGAGCACGTAAACCTCACAGATGGCAGCCCTAAGAACATAGTAAAATTGGCAGAAGACCAGAAAGATTTCTCCTGTGTAGTCAATGTCCCGGAAAGTCAGAACCTCTGCGGAATACAGACGATAGATGGAGTGCGCAAAGTATTCAGCTACGATCTTTCCATGCATTTCTGGCAAGATATGGGACTTGAAAACATATTGACCCTTTGCAACGGCCAAAGCTCTATAATAGCCGTAAGGCAAATATCCACCGATGAAGTGATATTGGCAACCACCGGCTCCTGGCCCTACACCCGAAACATGGATCAAGCTCTAACACGCCAATATAAACTGCCTGCCAATATAAAGCTCGAATCCTTGACACGCTATCCCGGTGTACAAGGCGGCGGCAGCCAACTGCTACTCTCGGCCGCTAACGGAAACAACAGCTTCATCCCCGTTGTACTGGATCTGCAACAAAATAGCGGGAAAATATACATCGGAGATCCGATACAGGCTACCGCACTCATTCCCTTCTGGACAATAATCAGCGGAAAAGATACCGGAACTACTAAATATGTGCGTACCGGTGGATATGCCGTAGTAAGAGCCGATAATGGCCAGACAGAACTGTGTCTTTGGAATCAGACAACAATGAGCTTGGATGAGCCTTTTGCCACATTCCCCAATTCGGCACGTTCAGTAACCATGCTCGCCCAAGATACAGAGACGATGAAAATCTATGTATTGTTCGAAGGTTATCGGAACGGCAGACTGATTTATGCCTACGACTTAGTGAAAAAGGACTGGCAGCAGGTTACAGACAACTATCCTTATTCGGAAATTGTAGCCGCACGATAAAGACACTTCATTTTCTTTATCATCCGCAGCCCTGTCGGACGACTTTAGCAACATTACAAACGGATAACTATCTGTGCGATAAAGCACTTAGTGTTCCACTACATTCACTCGTAGTGGAACACCCGTTCACCCCTATTGGGAAGTACCTTCACTCGTAGTGGGAGATGCCTTCTCTCGTAGTGGGAATCAGTTTCAATCCTACCGGGAGGATCGCTCATTCCCGCACCGGAAAAGGCTTACTTTTTCGGTCGTAGATCATCCTTAGGTATCGTCGTCGCACTCCCGTCGCGTGTAGCAATATAATGTGGAGACATAATTTCTATACCCTCTTCATTAAATCTATCCTGGATATTCTGGTGCAAATCGGAATAAACCTGTGCCAACTGGTTAGCATCTTTAATATATGCATTCACCTGATAGACCGGGTAATAATCCTGAAGAGACGTTTCCAATATAAACGGACGCGGATCATCTACCACTCCGGGAGTATTCAGAGCAGCCTCAACCAGAAGTTGATGTGTCTTCCGCCAGGGAATATCATACCCCACACTCACTTCCGAATGGATAATCAGCCCGTAGTCACGTGCCGACTGACTAAAGTTTACCGTATGCGAAGACATGATGAAAGAGTTCGGAATGGTCACCACCTCATTCTTCGGTGTACGGATGCGCGTCACCAACGGAGTCTTCTCTATTACATTTCCCGTAGTATCATTCAGCTTGATGCGGTCGCCCAACTTAAAGGGACGCATATAGGTGATTACCAATCCCGCAATAATATTCCCGATCACCGTACTCGAACCCAACGAAACAATCAAGCCGACAAAGACCGATATCCCCTGGAAAACGCCCGACTTGGAACCCGGCAGATAGGGATAAATCATAGCAATCATAAATGCATAAAGCAGGAAACGCACAATGTGAAACGTTGGCATAGCCCAATCGGCATAGAAGCCACTTATCTTCAGCCGCTCCGATTGAATTTCACTGGCAAGATAATGCACCAACCTCACCAGATACTTCACGGCAAGCCATATCACAAAGATGGTAAACAGGTTGGGAACATATTCTACTATACCCAGGAAGATGCTCTTTATAGGGTCCCATATATACGAGAATAACTTATAAGCAAGGTCTTTCGTTTGGGGAAATATGGAGAAAAGCAACGGCACCGTCAATATCAACTGGAGCAGCATTACGGCATATCGCAACAGATTTGCCAGAAAGACAAGCAGATTCACCTGCTTCTGCGTATCCAGCAATTCATATTCCTGAATGGAGATAGGTTTCAGTTTGGTATCCTTCAATCGTTGAATACGTACTTTCAGCTTATTGAACAACCAGGTGGTGAGTTTAAACAGCAGATACTGACCTATGATTACAAGAATGAAATAGAGAATACGTTTGCCAAGCTGCCACAGACTATGTTCGTCCTTCATTACCTTCAGCTTGTCTACGATCACTTTACGTTTGGCAGCCGCCAACTGGTCGCGCGAGCAACCTTCCCACAGACCATCCTGATCCGTAAAAGAAGAAAGAACCTTATTACCGTACATCAGATCGGTAACAATATCACTGCTCTCTAAGTAAACCGAATCCGGTTGCAGATTAAATCGCTTGCCCAGCTCCGTTATTGCCGCTGCATTCATTTCGGCACGTTGCTGCGGAGTATGACCACCACGCTTGGCAAACAGGTAATATAGCGTATCGCCTTCCACCACCACCGGCACGCCTGTTGTCATCCGCCTGAGCGAATCAATACGCAATCGCTGCTTTGCCAGCTTCAGGGAGTCCGCCGCATCATACTTCAGCCTCATTTGCTCTATCTCCATCCTGAGATTAGCCTCATTCAGCCTTGCAACCTCCAAATCCTCTTTCATCTTCAGCAGATGAACCGAGTCTGTATCTGCCCTTTGAGCAACAACAGTCCCCAAAGTATCGTCATTAAAGACATCTAATACCTTCTCTACCAACTGGGCAGATGCAACGCCCGCAGGCAACAGCAAGAACCAAAGACACAACGCACGTATTCCCTTCATATAAAAGCCCTTAATCAGGTTATTTAGAAACAACAAATTAATTAACGTGCCAAACATACGGAATGTTTTTCGCTTTTCATGAAAGGAATTAATTATATTTGCACAAAAAACAGAATTCTCATGGATATTCTTTCTCTTCTCGGAGGTCTTCTCCTCATCCTTTTAGGTGCCAACGGACTCACAGACGGAGCCGCATCCATCGCCAAGCGCTTCCGCATCCCTTCCATTGTTATCGGCCTCACCATCGTAGCTTTCGGAACTTCCGCTCCCGAACTGACGGTCAGCGTCTCTTCGGCTCTGAAAGGCAGTGCGGACATCGCCATCGGAAACGTTGTAGGCAGCAATATCTTCAATACACTGATGATTGTAGGCTGTACGGCACTCTTCGCTCCAATTGTTATTTCCAGAAATACACTGCGCAAGGAAATCCCGCTCTGTATCCTATCCTCCATAGTATTGCTGATTTGCGCGAATGATGTCTTTCTGGATCATAGTTCTGAAAATATAATCAGCACTACAGACGGACTGTTGCTGCTCTGTTTTTTCATCATTTTCCTCGGATATACCTTTGCCATCGCTTTTCAAGGGAAGAAAGAGGGAGAGACGGAAGAGGAAATCAAACAACTTCCCATGTGGCGATCCATACTATATATAATAGGTGGGCTGGTGGCACTGATTGCCGGCGGTAATTTCTTCGTAGATGGCGCCAGCGGCATTGCACGCAATCTGGGAGTAAGTGAATCCGTCATCGGACTGACTCTGGTAGCAGGTGGCACATCTCTGCCCGAACTTGCAACCTCCATTGTCGCCGCCTTAAAGAAGAATCCGGAAATTGCTATCGGAAACGTGATTGGCAGTAACCTGTTCAACATCTTCTTCGTACTGGGATGCAGCGCTTCCATCACACCGTTGCACCTGACGGGCATCACGAATATGGATCTATTGGTACTGGTAGGCTCCAGCATACTGCTATGGATATTCGGATTGTTCTTCGCCAAACGCACCATTACCCGCATAGAGGGCAGCATACTGATACTTTGTTATATAGCATACACCACCGTACTCATTTACAACGTTTAATGGAAGGCATCAATATATCATACTTCATGAATGGAGCTGCATTCATGTTTTTCGGATATGTCAGTTTTCGTTTGCTTACACATAGGCCACGCTCACGCATTCAGAGAATACTGGGGCTAACTCTTGCTTTCTGGGCATTACTGGAACTCAAAGATATATTACTCTATTTCCCTTCACTGAAAACCGAACGATTGGTCAACTCCCTGCTATTCATTGACGGATGGGCAGTTGCCGCCTGTTCCTTCTATCTACTGGAATTAACAGCGCCCGGATGGCTTAACTGGAAGAAGATCTTTTTACTTTTCAGCCCTTACCTCATATTTACAATTGCTTATTTGTGTACTTTCTATGCCCCCATTTTCCCTTTTTATTTCGGATTCATTCTACTCTATAGCGCCGTTATTGTACTCATAGTTACATTCGCTGCCCGACGATACCAACGATACATACACAACAACTACTCTTATTCAGAACATATCGATGTGGCATGGTTGAAGAAAGCTACACTCATTCTCGCCATCTGCCTGCTGACATGGGTATATACCAGCATCCATATTACAGGTTGGGGAGATACGATTTATTATATTTCTTCCGTCGTATTATGGTTTGTTATTATACATTATTCAGCCTATCAGATCAGTATCCCTATGCCTAACAACCTGAAAGGCAACCTCCTTGCTAAAGAGCCTGTAGAAGAGAACGAAACCACCGGAACGGAACAGGAAAACGGTTCTTATTATGCTTTCCGGGAAGAGTTACTGAAAGTGATGGAAGAACAGCAACTCTACCTGAATCCAAAACTGACTATCAGTGACGTAGCCAATGCCATCGGAACAAACCGCACCTACTTATCCTCCTATTTCAACAATAAGCTGAATATCACTTTCTACGACTATATAAACAATCTCCGCATTGAGAAAACCGGCAAGCAATTACTGGCTACCTATCCTTACACCATGAATATAGACGAAATAGCCGAACGTTCCGGATTTAACTCCACTTCCACGTTCCGACGTGCTTTCTTCAAAAATACGGGTATGACACCTTTACAGTATCGGAAAAGCATACAGAAATAGATTAGTTTTTATCTCTGCCACGTGGTATTTTAAAGATTATCATGTATCTTTGCCACTTCATTAGACATAAAATTATGGCAATAACAATCAAAAAAGTTTCCACAATGAAAGAATTGAAACGGTTCATCCGCTTCAATTACCGGCTATACAAAGGCAACCCCTACTCCGTTCCCGATCTCTACGACGACATGCTCAACACTTTCAATAAAAAGAAGAATGCGGCGTTTGAATTCTGTGAAGCAGAGTATTTCCTGGCTTACCAAGACAATAAAATAGTGGGCCGCGTAGCTGCCATAATCAACCACAAGGCTAATAAAACCTGGGATAAAAAGAATGTCCGTTTCGGCTGGATTGATTTCATTGATAACCCGGAAGTATCCGATGCCTTGATCCACACGGTAGAAGAATGGGGAAAAGAACGTGGAATGACTCACATACAAGGCCCGTTGGGCTTCACAGACTTCGATGCGGAAGGCATGCTGATCGAAGGCTTCGATCAACTCAGCACCATGGCAACCATTTACAACTATCCTTACTATCCGCAACACATGGAGCGTATGGGATTTGAGAAGGAAGCTGACTGGGTGGAATATCAGATCTACATTCCGGATGCCATACCGGACAAGCACAAACGCATCTCCGATCTTATCCAGCGTAAATATAATCTCAAGATTAAAAAATATACATCTGCAAAGAAGATTGCCCGCGACTATGGACAGGCCATCTTTGAGTTGATGAACGAAGCTTATAAGCCCCTGTTCGGTTATTCCGCTCTGTCCCAACGGCAAATTGACCAGTACGTGAAAATGTATCTCCCCATCGTAGACCTCCGCATGGTGACGCTTATCACAGATGCCGACGACCAGCTTATTTGCGTAGGCATATCCATGCCATCCCTGTCCGAAGCCCTACAGAAAGCTCATGGACGGTTATTACCCTTCGGATGGTACTATCTGCTGAAAGCACTGTTCATGAAACGCCGTGCCAAAATGCTTGACCTGCTG
>ENA-UEQP01003052-UEQP01003052.1-human-gut-metagenome-genome-assembly--contig:-NODE-3052-length-11465-cov-4.291711_pt1 | contig 11465 bp, 8 predicted proteins | sample MGYA00242951_ERZ507951 | MGnify/ENA primary metagenome ERZ507951 (study PRJEB26167, sample SAMN06115539) | human gut metagenome | host: Homo sapiens | place: China:Shanxi | collected 2015-11-18...
TGTGTACCGTCAGGGGCACCACCGCCAGACCCAGCTCCCTGGCCATGTGGTCGGTGAGATCGCAGCAGCTGTCGGTCATAATAACGTATTCGCGCATAGTCGAACCTCCTTGGAAGTGATTTTCTCTGTTATCATATCACGGAACGGGACACAAGAAAAGAGCCAAATGGAAAATAATATGAGATATTAGCAGAAATATACGTCTGTATTGCCTATTTCCCCACGCAGAACCGGGAGAAGATCGTCTCCACCAGATCGTCCCGCACCCGCTTGCCGTTCAGCTCGCCCAGCGCCTCCAACGCCGCCTCGCAGTCGGTGAGCACCACGTCCGCCGTCATGCCGATGCGCAGGGCGCTCCGGGCCTCCGCCACGGCGCTGAGGGCGCGGTTGGCGGCGTCCGCCTGCCGCGCGTTGGTCAGTAGTGCGCCGCCCACCGTCTCGCCCGCCGGGAACTGGGCGGCGATGGCCTCTGCCAGCGCGTCCAGCCCCTCGCCGGTGGCGGCGGAGACGGACAACACGTTGTCGAACCGGTCGGCCAGCGCGCCCACATCCAGCCGCCGGGGGAGATCGCTTTTGTTCACGGCCACGATCAGGTGGGGTGCGGCCTCCGCCAGAGAGATGGCCTCCTCGTCCTCCGCCGTCAGTGGCCGGGAGCCGTCCAGCACCAGCACCGCCAGCGATGCCCGCTTCGCCGCTTCGCGGCTGCGCTCTACGCCCAGAGCCTCCACCGCGTCGCCGCCGGAGCGGATGCCCGCCGTGTCGATGAGCCGCAGCAGCACGCCGCCCACGCTGACCTTCTCCTCCACCGTGTCCCGGGTGGTGCCGGCGATATCGGTGACGATGGCACGGTCGTAGCCCAGCAGGGCGTTCAGCAGGGAGGACTTCCCGGCGTTGGGCTTGCCCAGCAGCACCGTGGGCACGCCCAGCTTCATCAGCCGCCCGCGGGAGAAGCCCGCCACCAGCGTCTCCAGATCGTTCTGTGCGGTGCGCAGGGTGTCCAGCATCTGCTCGCGCTGCACGTCCTCGATGTCCTCGTCCGGATAGTCCACCACCGCATAGAACCGGGCGGCCATATCCATCAGACCGTTGTAAATGCGCGCCACTGTCCGGCTCAATGCGCCGTCCAGCTGGCATACGGCGTTGTGCGCCTGCTCCGCCGTCTCCGCGTCGATGAGATCCACCACGCTCTCCGCCTGGATGAGATCCATCCGCCCGTTGAGGAACGCCCGCTTGGTGAACTCTCCGGCGCCGGCCTGCCGGCATCCGGCGGCCAGCAGCGCCCGCAGCCCCGCGTCCAGCACGATGGGGCTGCCGTGGCAGTGCAGCTCGGCGCAGTCCTCGCCCGTATAGCTGTGGGGCGCGGGGAAGCGCACGCACAGCACGTTGTCGATGACCTGCCCCGTCTCGTCCAGCAGGTCGCCCAGCAGCCGCACCTGCCGGATGCGGGCGTCGAGCTGTCCGGGACTCTGCTGGGCGGCGGGCTTGCCGTTCCCGGCGCGGAACACCGCGTCCAGCGCGGCGCACACGCCGTCTCCGCTGAGCCGCAGGATCCCGATGGCGCAGGGCTGCTGCCCTGTGGCGATGGCGGCGATAGTCTCGGACATATAGCGTCCCTCCTTGGGAAGTGATTTTTTCTCAGTATACCACGTAGCGGCGGAAAAGGAAAGATTTACGAAATGTTCTTTCCTTTTCCGCCGGAAGTTGCTATACTTCTATACGGAACTACCCGAAAAGGAGATATGCGTATGAAACGACTGCTGCGCCTGACGGCGCTGGCGCTGGGGCTGACGCTTTTGCTGTCCGCCTGCGGCCATAAGAATACGGAGCCGGAGCGGAAGGACGCCGCCACCCAGACGGTGCCGGTGGAGGGCATCACCGGCCTGACCCTGTGTGACGGCGACGTGACGCTGCGCTTTGAAAAGGATGAGGAGGGCAGCTGGATCTGGCACGACAACCCCACCTTCCCGCTGGAGCAGAGCGCCATGGACGAGCTGCTGGCGCTGCCTGCGGCGCTGGACGGCGGCGAGACTGTGACCGACGGGCAGGAGCTGTCCGTCTACGGGCTGGAAACGCCTGCCAAATACATCACCGTCACCGCCGACGGGGAGGACGCCACCTACTATGTGGGCGAGGAGACCACCGACGGCCGCTGGTACGTCCTCACGCCGGACGGCCGGGTGCTGTACGCCTCCGCCGAGAGCAAGGCGCTGCTCAGCCGCAGCATCTATGCCATGGCGGTGCTGCCGCAGCTGCCGGTGATCGCGCCGGAGCAGGTGGTCAGCGTCACCATCCTGACGCCGGAGCGCACCGTGGCGTTCCTCACCGATGAGAACGGCGTTCGCCGCAGCGCCCGCCAGGACGTCACCGCCCAGACCGCCGCGCTGGTGGAGGAGCTGGGCGCACTGACCGTCACCGCCTGCGTGGACTATGACCCGGCGGAGGGCGCCGCCGCCGTGTGCGGGCTGGATGAGCCCGCCTTGACGCTGGCCATGAATTATCTCTCCGATACCGGCGCGGACAAGGCGCTGACGCTGGCCGTGGGTCTGCCCACCGGCGATGGCGGCCGCTATGTGACGCTGGACGGCGAGACGACCATCTACCGCATGGAGGAGGCGTCTCTGGCGCAGCTGCTGACCATCGCGGAGACGGGGCTGTAAGGCCGCGCCGTAAACTCACATCAACAAAGGAGGCGCGCCATGCGCATACTCATCGTGGAGGACGAAAAGCGGCTGGCCGGTACCCTGCAGGAGCTGCTGCACCGGCAGGGCTACACCGCCGACGTGTGTTATGACGGCATATCCGGGCTGGACAATGCCCGCAGCGATATTTACGACCTGCTGGTGCTGGACGCCATGCTGCCCGGCATGGACGGCTTCACGCTCCTGCGGCAGCTGCGGCAGGGCGGCAGCCGCCTGCCGGTGCTGATGCTTACCGCCCGCAGCGAGCTGAACGACCGCGTCCGCGGTCTGGACGCCGGCGCCGACTACTACCTGACCAAGCCCTTCGAGCCGGAGGAGCTGCTGGCCTGCATCCGGTCGCTGCTGCGCCGGGGCGGGGAGGACGTGTCCGCCGACCCGGATACCACCGTATTCGGCGACCTGACGCTGCACATGGGCACGTTTCTGCTGGAGTGCGGCGGCCGCAGCGTCCGTCTCAGCCGCCGGGAGTACGACCTGATGGAGCTGCTGATGAAAAACGGCAGCCAGATCGTCTCCAAGGAGCAGCTGATCCTGAAGGTCTGGGGCTACGACTCCGCCGCCGAGGACAACAACGTGGAGGTCTATATCTCCTTCCTGCGCCGCAAGCTGACCCACCTGCAATCCGCCGTCCGCATCAAGACGCTGCGGATGGTGGGCTACTGCCTGGAGGTGGCGTCATGATCCGCCATCTCCGCTGGAAGGTGGTGGCCACCAACATGCTGCTGATCTCGCTGGTGCTGCTGGCGGTGTTCGCCGCCGTGTTTTTCATCTCCCGGGACAACTACCGGAAGAACGTGCAGCAGCAGCTGTATCAGGCGCTGGAGCAGGGGGACTACGGCATCAGCCAGCCGGGGGTGGACAGCATCCCCTGCTTCGTGGCGGAGGTCTACGGCAGCGGCACCGTCCGGGTGGCGGGCAACAGCTACTATGATCTCAGCGACGAGACGCGGCTGGCGGACATCGTCACCGCCGCCCTGCACCGGACGGCGGATTCCGGCACGCTGGACGAATACCACCTGCGCTACCTGCGGCAGACGGGCTATGCCACCACCGCCATCGCCTTTACCGATACCTATCTGGAATACACGTCCCTGCGGACGCTGCTGAGCGCCTGCTCGCTGGTGGGAAGCGTGGCGCTGGTGGTGCTGTTCCTGTGCAGCTATCTGCTGTCCGGCGTGGTGACAAAGCCGGTGGGAGCGGCGTGGGCGCAGCAGGAGCAATTCCTGTCCGACGCCAGCCACGAGCTGAAAACGCCCCTGACGGTGATCCTGTCCTCGGCGGATCTGCTGCGGCGCAGCGCCGCGCCGGAGCAGGAGGCGTATATCGACAACATTCAGGCGGAGAGCCGCCGCATGCGCTCGCTGGTGGAGGATATGCTCACCCTGTTCCGCGCCCAGAAGAGCGCGGGCACCCTGCCGGATACCACGGCGGACGTGTCCGAGACGGCTGTTACCGCCGCCCTGCGGTTCGAGCCGGTGGCCTTTGAAGCCGGGCATCTGCTGGAGTACGACATCGCCCCCGGCCTGTCTGCCCGGGGCGACGGTGCTAGGCTGGGACAGGCGCTGGCGGTGCTGCTGGACAACGCCGTGAAATACGCCGCCCCCGGCACGCCCATCCAACTGGACGCCGCGCGGCAGGGCAGCCGCGCCGTGCTCACTGTGACGAACCGGGGCGAGGACATCCCGGCGGACAAGCTGCCCCACATCTTCGACCGCTTTTACCGCGCCGACGAAGCCCGCACCGACGGCAGCAGCTTCGGCCTGGGGCTGGCCATTGCCAAGGCCATCGTGGACGCCCACCGGGGCACGATCCGCTGCGAAAGCGGCGGCGGCGTCACCCGGTTTATCATCTCCCTGCCGCTGACGGCGGGAAAACAGGAAAGAGGCACCGACCATGTTTGATATTCTTATCCGGGGCGGCTCTGTGGCGGACGGCACAGGCCGTCCGGCCTTTGCCGCCGACGTAGCCGTGTCCGGCGGGAGGATCGCCGCCGTGGGCGACCTGCGGGGCGCGTCCGCCGCGCAGGTGTGGGACGCATCCGGCAAGACCGTTACCCCCGGCTTTATCGACATCCACCGCCACGCGGACGCGGCGCTGCTGCGCCCTGGCTTCGGCGCGGCGGAGCTGTGTCAGGGGCTGACCACCATCGTCAACGGCAACTGCGGTCTCAGCGCCGCGCCCTTCGGCGGGGCGCACGGGGACGCCATCCGGGACTATCTGCGCCCCATCACCGGTGCCATCCCGCCGGAGCTGGTGACGGACACGCTGGCGGGCTATTTCGCCTGCCTGCCCGCCCTGCCGGTAAACGTGGGCATGCTGGCCGGCGCCGGCGTGCTCCGGGCAGACGTGGCCGGGTACGAGCTGGAGCACTTGACCGACGGGCACTACCGCGCCCTGCACCGGCAGCTGGAGCGGGCGCTGGCTGACGGCGCGCTGGGCGTGTCGCTGGGTCTGGGCTACGCCCCGGAGTGCTTCTACACCACCCGGGAGCTGATCCGCGCGCTCGCTCCCATAGCGGGGCAGAACATCCCTTTGACCGTCCACATGCGGCAGGAGGGCGGCGGCGTGTGCCAGTCCGTGGAGGAGATGCTCCTTGTGGCGCGGGAGCTGCGCATCCCCCTGCACATCAGTCATCTGAAGGCCATGGGGCGGGACAACTGGGGCAAAAAGATCCCGCAGGCACTGTCCATGCTGCAAAGGGCCAAGGACGAGGGCATGGACGTGGGCTGCGACGTGTACCCCTATACTGCCGGCTCCACCCAGCTGCTGCACATCCTGCCGCCGGAGTTTCTGGAGGGCGGCATGGACACGGTGGTGCGCCGCTTGGCTGACCCCGCCCAGCGGCAGACGCTGGCGCACCGCATCGAAACCGGCGACGGCTTCGACGACATCGCAAAGCTGGCCGGCTGGGACGGCATCTTCCTCAGCAGCCTTCACTGTCCGGAGGACGAGCAATTTCTGGGCAAGAGCATTGCGGAGGAGGCCGCCATGGAGCACAAGTCTCCGCTGGACAGCTGCTGCGACCTGCTGATCCGGGAGCACTGTCAGGTGACCATGATCGACTTCATGGCCGCGGAGGAGGATATCGCCGCCATTCTGCGCAGCCCTCTCAGCTGCCTGATCTCCGATGCCACCTACCCCACCGAGGGCATGCCTCACCCGCGGGTGTACGGCAGCTGCACGCGGCTTTTGCAGCACTTTGTGCGGGAGAAGGGCGTCCTCTCGCTGGAGGAGGGCGTCCGCAAGCTGACGCTGGAGCCGGCGCGGGCGCTGCGCTTGCCCGGCAAGGGCGTTATCGCCGTGGGCGCGGACGCCGACCTGTGCGTGTTCGACCCGGCGGCGCTTTCCGAGCGGGGCACCTACCAGCAGCCCTGCCGGACGGCGGAGGGCATGACCGCCGTGTTCGTGGGCGGGCAATTGGCTGTGGAGAACGGCCGGCCCACCGGCGTAAAGAACGGCCGCATTATCCGAAGATAGCAAACAGCCCTGCGGCATCGCCGCAGGGCTGTGCTTATTTCTTGTCGCTGCTTGCGGATACGTTGGCGATGAACACGCATACCAGGATGACGGCCACGCCCAGTATCTGCCACAGGCTGAAGGGCTCCTTCAGCAGGATCACGCCCGCCAGCACCGACACCACCGTGGTCACGTTGGAGAACAGGGAGGACTCCGACACCGTCAGGTGGCTGTTGGCGAAGTTCAGCAGGCCATAGGCCACGCCGGAGGACAGCACGCCCAGATACACCACCGCCAGCCAGAATTGGCCGCTCTGCGCCGGTACGGTGATCAGCTCACTGTGCAGACCGCCGGTCTGGAACAGCGCCGCCGGGATAAACGCCGCCATGCCCACCAGGAACATCACATACGTCATCTCGAAGGGTGTGAACACCTTGGCGGCACTGTGGCTGATGCCGTAATACACCGTGTCGCTGAGCATGGTCAGAAGCAGGAACAGCAGTCCCAGCGCCGAGATCATCACCGCACCGCCGGCGGAGATCAGCGCCACGCCGCCCACCGCGCCCACGGCGCACAGCACCTGCCGCCGGGTGACCTTTTCATGCAGCACCAGCACGTCCATCAGGATGCAGCACACCGGCACCACCGCGATGATGGTGCCCGCCACGGCGGAGGACGTGTACAGGATGCCGTAGTTTTCAAAGATGAAGTATGCCACCGGCTGCACGATGCCCAGCAGGATCAGCTTGTACACCGGCTTGCCCCGCAGGGAGAAGGCGAACAGCTTCCGGCCGCGGAGCCTGCCCACCAGTGCGTTCACGGCGATGACCAGCGTCATGGCCGCCACCGCCACCGCGAACCGGAAGGCCAGCAGCACCGTGGGCTGCGCCACCTCTAGCGCCAGCTTGGAGAACATGAAGCTCATGCCGAAGATCACCGCCGACGTCAGTGCCGCCAGCAGCGAAAGGATATGGATCTTCTTTTCATTCATGGTATCGACCTCTTTCTGTGTAACGCGGCTATCATACCACAGGCGGGCGGGAAAGGCAAGAGACGGCTTTCGCCGTCTCTTTTGCCGATATATCCGCTTACTTCCGCAGGAGCGTCTCCACCACGCCGTCCAGCCAGTGACCGTCGAACTGCTCGATGCAGCCGTCGTCGGTGAGCTTGGCCAGCGCCGGGTCGATGGGCATCTTCGCCAGCAGGGGAATGTGGTATTCCTTAGCGGCCTCCTCGGTCTTGCCCTCGCCGAAGATATAGAGCTTCTTACCGCAGTCGGGGCACTGGACGTAGCTCATATTCTCCACCAGACCCACGATGGGGATGTTCATCATCTGCGCCATCTTCACGGCCTTCTGCACCACCATGGACACCAGCTCCTGAGGAGAGGCCACGATGATGACGCCGTCCACCGGCAGGGATTGGAACACGTTCAGCGCCACGTCGCCGGTGCCGGGAGGCATATCCACGAACATATAGTCCACGTCGTTCCACAGCACGTCGCCCCAGAATTGCTGGACAACGCCGCCGATGACGGGGCCGCGCCAGATGACCGGGTCCGTCTCGTGCTCCAGCAGCAGGTTCACGGACATCAGCTGGATGCCGGTGGCGGTGGTCACGGGCACGATGGCGTCGCCCTGCGCCACGGCGCGGCCATGGATGCCGAAGGCCTTGGGAATGGAGGGGCCGGTGATGTCCGCGTCCAGAATGGCGGTACGGTAGCCCTCCCGCCGCAGCGCCACCGCCAGCTGGCTGGTGACCATGGACTTGCCTACGCCGCCCTTGCCAGACACCACGCCGTATACCTTACCGACGCGGCAGCCGGGGCGGAGGGGCTTCTTCTCAAATACGTTGGCTTCCTTGCGCTCGCCGCAGCTTTCGCCGCAGGTGCTGCAATCGTGGGTGCAATCGCTCATAACAGGTTCTCCTTTTCAGATGATCTTACAGCTCGTCCCCGGCGGTGTAGACATAGCCGCACAGAGGACAGGTGGGTTGCTTTCGAATTATTATATATGGTATAACACGATTTGAGGGGATTTGCAAGGGGGGAGGAGCGCCGCCCCTGCGCGGTCTAATGAGATTTCTTCCTATAGTGCCTTTTGATGAGATGGCCGATGAGGAAATAGATAAAAACCTCAACAGAATACACCAATATCCACCACCTGGAATACATATAAGAAAGATATGCACATATCCCCAGATGCATTATTCCCGCGTATAGTGCATAACGAGCATCACGATGCTCTTTTCGCTTATCCGCAAGCGTAATGGGAACCATCAGGAAAAACACGACTCCTATGTCAAATATGTAAAACGCATCGTAGTAAGGATAGCTTGCTTTAATTGTGATACCTGCGGCACATACATTTATGCCGGAAAAGGCGTAGCTGCAAATAGTGGTTAAAAGAGGCATTTTCCGCGGAGATGGAATGTATGGGGGATTTTTACACATGGCACCGTTTTGTCTCCTTTTCACAGCGCCGTGACGGTCACGTTTCCCCTGCCTTCCAGATAGTCCATCTCCCGCTTCTGGCAGGTGAACAGCAATATCTGGCGCCTTTGGCTCTCCTCCAGCAGATAGTCCAGCGCCGCGTGAAGCCGGTCATCGTCGAAGGTCACCAGCGCGTCGTCCAGGATCAGGGGCACCCGCTTGTCGGCGGGCAGCACCATGTCGCATATAGCCAGCCGCACCGCCAGATACAGCTGGTCGGCGGCGCCCTGACTCAGCAGGCGGACGCTGCGCCCCACCGGGTCGCCGGCAGGCTCGGCGGACAGGGAGAAATCCCGGCTCAGCAGCACGCGGTCGTACCGCCCGCCGGTGATGTGGGAGAAGATCTCCGCCGCTCGTGCGCCCAGCGCCGGGGAGAAGCGGTTCTGCAGCACGGTGTTGGCCTGTGACAGGGCGTCCATGGCCAGCGCGATGGCGTCGTACTCCCCCTGCAGGGTCTGGAGCTGCTCCTGCTTCTGCGCCAGCTGAGCCTCCAGATCGCTGGAGCGATCCAGCGCGCGGATGCGGCCGGTGAGGGTGTCGAACCGGGTGCGCTCCTGCGTCAGCATCGTCTGCACGCGGGCGAGCTCGGCGGACAGCTCTGCGCCGGAGGGGAGCGGCGCGGAGACGGAAACGGCGGGGGCGGACAGCTCCTGCTCCGTCAACTGGGCGCGGAGGGCGTCCCGGTACAGAGCGGCTTCCCGCGCCTGCTGGCGGGCATCGGCCAGCGCCGTCTGGCGGCGGCGGGCATCGGCCAGCGCCAGCTGCACACCGGACAGGTCGGTGACGGCGGGGGCAAAGGTGCAGACCTGTGCCAGCAGCTCCCGCAGACGGCGGCGGCAGGAGTTTTCGCTCTCCTCGGCGGCAAGCCGGGCGCGCCGGGCGTTGTCCTCGGCGTCCGCCGCCTGCTGCCGCAGGGGGAGGTATTCGGCGATCTGCTCCTCCAGCGCGGTGCGCTGGGTTTCGGCGAAGCGCTGGCGCTCCCGGATGGCCTGCTGCCGGACGCGGACGGCAAAGACTGTGGCAACAGCGCCCAGAGCGGCCATGCCCATGAACAGCCAGAAGGGGAGCGCACCCTTGCTCCGCAGCAGGAAGGCCAGCGTGACGCACAGGGGGATCAGCAGACCGGAGAAAATGGGCAGGAACAGGGAGGGCGCTTTTTCCGGCACGATGGCGGCGGCGCGCTGCCGCAGCTCCGGCTCGGCGGCGGGGTAAAGAGGGTGCTCTGTCAGGGCTTCCTGCGCGCGGGTGGAGACGGCTTCGGCGTCCTCCGCGGCGCGGCGCTTCTCCGTCAGGGCGGACAGCTCGCCGGGCAGGGCGGCGGCCTGCCCCTCCAGCAGCGTCAGCGAGGCGCTGTCCGGCAGGGTGGCGGTATCGGCGGCCAGTGCATCGGCGCGGGACTGGGCGGCGAGGGCGGCCTGCTCCGCGCTGCGATAGGCATTCAGCCGCTCCTGCCGCGCCTGCGCCTGGGACTGGGCGGCCTGCTGCTGAAGCTCCGCGGCGCGGCGTTCCAGCGCGTCCACCTCCTGGCGGGACTGCTGCGCCTGATCGTTCAGGGCGTCCACCTCCCGCAGGGCGGCGCGCAGCTGGTCGATGTCCCGCTCCAGCGCGGGGATCAGGCCGGTCTTGTTGTGGCGGCGGCGGTTCAGCTGCCGCTTCAGGCGGTCGTAGGATTCGGTGTAGGAGGTGTCCTCCTCGCCGGTGGTGATGAGGGCGGCAATGCGGCGCTCCAGCTCGGCGTCCTGCTCCACGGTCAGGGCGTTCTGACCGATGAAGGCGCTGCGCTCGAACACCTCCCGGGGCACGCCCAGCAGCACATCGCCGGCGTTCTGGCCGGTGATGCCGGGGACGGGCGTGGCCGTGCCGGTGTGGACGCAGGAGAAGTCGCCCATGGGCGCGGCGGCGCGGCGCGTCTCCCGCAGGAGGGTGTAATCGCCGTCTCCGGTGCACAGCTCCATCCGTCCCCAGAGGGGCGCGCCGTTCCAGGGCGCGTAACGGTTCTTGTCGGCCATGGGGCCGCGCTCGCGGGTGGACAGACCATACAGCATGGTGCGGATGAAAGCGCCCCAGGTGGACTTGCCGGATTCGTTGGGGGCGTACAGCAGATTCAGACCGGGGGACAGGTCAAGACGGCTGCGGTCGAGACGGCCGAAGACGCCGGTAAGGTGCAGAATATCCACGGAGTTTTCCTCCCATAATATAGGTGAGATGATTATACCACGGGCGGAGAAAAATGTCATCCTGAACCGACTTGCAAAAAATTGAAGAAATCGAAAAATAATAGTTGACAAATCCGGTAAGACGTAGTAATATATCAACTGTTCCGCGGTTGTGGGACGTGTACCTTGTAAATTAAACAACGAACGAAACGAAAAGCACCAGACGGGAGCGCATCGAAAGATGTGCAACTGAAAACTTGGCGGAACCGGGTTGAGTCAATTACCGGTAAAGCTAAGTATAAAAAGTTTTAAGCTATGACAAATAGCTCTGTAAAGATTTGAACGGCTTCGGTCGTTTAGATACAATTTATAGAGAGTTTGATCCTGGCTCAGGACGAACGCTGGCGGCGTGCTTAACACATGCAAGTCGAACGAGAATCTGCGGAAAGAGGATTCGTCCAATTGAAGCAGAGGACAGTGGCGGACGGGTGAGTAACGCGTGAGGAACCTGCCTTTCAGAGGGGGACAACAGTTGGAAACGACTGCTAATACCGCATGACACATCGGGGTCGCATGGCTCTGATGTCAAAGATTTATCGCTGAAAGATGGCCTCGCGTCTGATTAGCTAGTTGGTGAGGTAACGGCCCACCAAGGCGACGATC
>ENA-UEQP01003054-UEQP01003054.1-human-gut-metagenome-genome-assembly--contig:-NODE-3054-length-11463-cov-3.502986_pt1 | contig 11463 bp, 14 predicted proteins | sample MGYA00242951_ERZ507951 | MGnify/ENA primary metagenome ERZ507951 (study PRJEB26167, sample SAMN06115539) | human gut metagenome | host: Homo sapiens | place: China:Shanxi | collected 2015-11-18...
AGGACGGCAAGACCCTGCGGGTGCTGGCCTACCATATCGGCCAGCAGGATGCCCGCCTGCGGGTGCGCATCTCGTACAGTACCACGGAGCTCGGGCGCCGCCTGCGTGGCCAGGAACGGGTGACCCTCTGGGGCAGCAACTGGCGCGTAGTCCGTGGTCATGCCCAGGAACGGGCCGAGGTCATGCAGGCCATGCTGGAAAGCGAGACCGCCTATGTCTGAAGTCTACGGTATCGATGCCGACTGGCAGGACTGGCTGTCCGATATCTGGGATAATCTGGACAGTATCGCCTCCGAGTCCAGGCTCCGCCGGGCGGTGATTATCTCTACCAACGACACGCTCAAGCACATGCGGACAATCATCACTTCAGTCAAGCATGGGCTTATCAATAAAGTCTACTACGTCAAAAAAGAAGATCTCACAGCGGCCATGCGTATGAACATGGCCCGCCAGCGCGGCCGAAACATCAGAGGCAGCCTGAGCTTCCGTTATCGACAGTCCCTGCCGCTGTCACTCTTTAATGCCAAACAAGGCAAAACCTATGTCTCGGTCAAGGTGTTGAAGACCAGTCGTGCCGGACGCATTCGGCCCGGCGGCGAAAAGAAAATTTTGGCTACGCGCAAACGTCGAGCCGCTGTCTGGATAGCCAGGGGGCAGATATACGCCCGTGTTGAAGGCAGGGAAAAACCGCTAATCCTGTACGGCCCCAGCTTCATGGCCTTTTTCCGCTCTCCGGAGAATGAGGCGATACTCGCCCGCGAAGAGAATGCATGGATGCTCAAACGCCTGCAACAAAATGTGAACTTCTTAAACAGGAAAAAATAAATGCCTGACGACTACCAGCCTACGCAATTCGAGCAGGTCCTGGACCGCGACACGACTCTGGTCTTCCAGGCCCCTCTGGGCGCCGGGATCAGCGTGACCCTGGTGACCGAGGACGGCAGCACCCACGAGCTGCGGGCCATGTTCGCCACCCCGGGAGCAGAGCCGCTCTCCGGCGTTGCCAGTGCACCGGTGGTCAGCGTGGCTCCCACCCTGCACGTGCCCCTGCGCGATGTGCAGGCGGCGCTGGGGCGTCCCCTCTCCACCCGGGACCGCGTCATCGTGCGCGGCCGTACCTACCGCGTCCTGAATCCGCAGGACGACGGTTACGGCCTGATGGAGTGCAGGCTGCTGGAGGCCGCCCATGTCTGATGTCTTGTTCGCCTGGGGCGGCGTCCATCCCCGCACGCTCATCCGCCGGGCCGTCTGTCAGGTCATGCGCGAGCATGACGGTCTGGCCGCTCTCATTGGTGCCCGAATCTGGCCCAACCGCATGGAGCACTGGTTCCGCGGTGAGCTCCCGGCGGCCGGTGTCTATACCGTCAGCGAGCAGCGCGTGGAGTCCGATACGCGGCCCGAACCGCAGGAGCGGGTCATCTCCCTGGCCGTTGAGCTGCTGGGCGGGGAGCTGGAAGCCGTGGACGATACGCTGGACGCCCTCTGCCTCCAGACAGAGCGGGCCGTGCTGCGCCTGGACGCCATCGGCCGGGCCATGGGCGCCATCGTGGACGCCAGTCTGCCCGAGCCCCTGCCGCTGGTCCGCGGTACGCACCCGGCGGACACGCTGCTCTCCATCACCCACACCGGCACCGAGCTGGGCATCGTGACCGACGGTGCCCGCGAGTACGGCGTGGCCACCCTGAATTTCGACCTGGAATACCACTGGCCGACGGTCCCCCCGGAGCTGGCCGATTTCCTGCTGGCCCACACGGACTGGTACGTCCACCCCGGTGATGACCGGGTGGACATGATCTCACAGGTAAACTTTGACCAGGAGTGATCTGATGCCCCATCCCACCACCATGCTTGTCGTGCCCGCCGTGCGCGATGGCCGTCCCCTGCGCATCGCTGATCCGCAGTCCGGCCAGTATCTCCCGGCCACGGGTGCCGTGGTCCCCCGTTCCGCGTTCTGGCTGCGCCGTCTCAAGGACGGTGATGTGCAGCTCAAGCCCGCTGCCAAGGAGGTCTAAATGTCCATCGCCTTCAACGTCCTGCCCGATACCGTCCGCGTGCCTTTTGCGTATGCCGAATTCGACGGCTCCGGTGCCTCTGATGATCCGGCCCTCATGCCCTACACCGTGCTCATGGTAGGGCAGATGCTCGACAGCGGCACGGCCGGGGCCGGGACCGTACAACGTCCCATGAGCGCTGCCCAGGCCGCCACCCTCTTTGGTGAGGGCAGTCAGCTGGCCGCCATGTGCGCCGCCTACCTCAATGCCAACAGCATCACCAAGATGTTGGCCATCGGCGTCAAGGATGCCGAGGAAGGTACGGCCGCCAAGGGTGCCCTGACCATCAACGGCACCTGCGTCAACGCCGCGCCGCTCTGCCTCTACATCAACGGCAAGCTGGTGCGTGCCGCCGCGCCCCTTGCCGCGGAAGCCTCTGCCGTGGCCGAGAATCTGACCAACGCCATCAATGCCGACAAGAGCCTGCCCGTGACGGCCACCTTCAGTGGTGGCGAGGTCAGCCTGACCGCCCGGCACAAGGGCGAGTGCGGCAACGATATCGACCTGCGCATCTCGTACTACGATGAGGACAAGCCCGGCGGCCTGACCTTCAGCTTCACGCAGATGACCGGCGGCGCCGGCAATCCTGATCCGGCTCCGGTCATCGCGGCCATGGCAAACGACCAGTACCACGTCATCGCCTGGCCGTGGACGGACAGCGCCAGCCTTGCCGCCCTGCGCGATGAGCTGGCGGACCGCTGGGGCCCCCTGCGCCAGATCGATGGACAGGCCATCGTGGTCAAGCGCGGCAGCTATGGCGACGTGACCACCTTCGCGGGCGAGCGCAACGACAAGCATCTGACCGTCTTCGCCTCCGAGGGCAGCCCCACCTCTCCCTGGGAGGACGCGGCCGCCACGGCGGGCGTCATCGCCTACTACGGCAACAGCGATCCGGCCCGGGGCTTCAACACCCTGCTGGTGCCGGGCGTCCTGGCTCCGGCTCCGGCCGACCGCTGGACCGACTTCCCCGAGAAAAATCAGGCTCTCTTCGAGGGCGTATCCACCCGCTATGTGGCTCCGGACGGCACGGTGCGCCTGCAAAAGTGTATCACCACCTACCGTCTCAACGACCTGGGCGCCGAGGACAAGGCCTTCCTCTCCCTCAACAGCCCGCTGACGCTCTCCTACCTGCGTTACGACTGGAACAACTATTTGAGGACAAAATATCCGCGCCACAAGCTGGCCTCTGATGCCGATGCCGCCCGCTATGACGCCAGCCAGCCCATCATGACGCCCAAGCTGGGCCGGGCCGAAGCCATCGCCCGCTTCATGGATGCGTGGCTGCCCATGGGGCTGGTGGAAGGCAGCGAGCAATTCAAGGCGGCGCTGCTCTGCGAGCGCAACGCCAAAAACGAGAACCGGCTGGACTGGCTGCTGCGGCCTGATCTGGTCAACCAGTTCGAGGTGGCCGGGACCCTGATCCGGCACATCGTCTAAGGGGGGTGAAGAATATGGGAAACGGAACCAACAATCGGCGGGCAGGCATCATCTACGTCAAAGTGGACGGGAAGCAGTACGACGCCAAGGGCGCCTATACCTACAATCTGGGCAAGCCCAAACGTGACGCCATCATCGGTGCCGACGGGGTGCATGGCTACAAGGAAACGCCGCAGGTGGCCTTTATCGAGGGGGCCGTCACGGACAGCGATGAGCTGGATCTGGCGACCCTGGTGACGGCCGACAACGTCACCGTCACGCTGGAGCTCAACAACGGCAAGGTGGTCACCCTCTCCAATGCCTGGTTTGCCTCCGAAGGCAGCGGCAGCACGGATGAGGGCGAAATCGCCGTGCGTTTCGAATCGCGGCGCGAGGCCGTGGAAAGCAACTAGGAGCGTCATATGGAACCCATCGTCATCAAACTGACCGTGCCGCTGACCCACGGCGCCGAGACCATCACCGAGCTGCGCATCACCCGCCGCCCCACGGCGGGCGACCTGCGCGGCGTCAAGATCAGCGAGCTCACGTTCGACGACATCATCACCGTGGCCTCCCGCCTGGTGGCCTTGCCGCCCAGCGTGCTCAACACTATGGACCTGTCCGATTTCACCGAGCTCTCCGGCGTTATCGGCGCTTTTTTCGGGAGTGGCCAGCCGACTGGGATGACGCTCTGACCCTGCTGGCCTGGCTGTACCACTGGCCCCCCTCGGAGCTGGAGCGGATGACCGCCCGTGATCTGGCCTGGTGGGCTGAGCGAACCAAAAAACTGCAAAAACTCATGGAGCATGACTGATGGCCGAGGGCAAGCAGAGCCGGTTTGACCTGATCATCAATGCCGTGGAGCGTGTCTCCGGACCGTTCCGCCGCATCGAGCAGGCTATGGACGGAGTCCGGGATCGCACCGAGAAGGGCGCGCCAGGCCCTGGGCCGCTTTTCCAGGGTGACGGGCCTGCAGCGCCTTTCCGGCAGCATCGGCAACGTGCGGGACAAGCTCCAGGGCATGGTGCAACAGGGGCAGGCGGGGCTGGAGCGTCTGGGCGCTCTGGCGGGGCGCCTGTCCCTGCTGTTCGGCGCTGCCGGTGGGGGCGCCTTCGCCCTGGGCACCGAAGCTGCCACGGCAGCCGCCGAGGCCAGCAAATTCGCCAGCATGGTGGGCCTGTCCACCGGCAACTGGCAGGAGTACGCGGGCGCGGCCACGATGGCGGGGATGGAGGCCGACGAACTGGCCAGCCTGATGCTCACCCTGCAGGAGCGGGCCGTCAATGCGGCCCGCGGCGAAAAGGGCGATATCGAGATGCTCAAGCTCATGGGCATCAGCGCCAAAAACGCCAAGGGCGAGCTCAAAAACGCGGATACGCTCCTGCTGGAACTGGCCGACCGCGTCAAAAAAATGCGCGAGGCCGGCGAGATGGGCAAGGCCGCGGGCATCATGAACCAGCTGGGCGGCGAGGAAGGCGCCCGCCTCCTGGATCTGCTCAAGAATGGCCGCGAGGGCCTGCTGGCCATGCGCAAAGAGGCCCGGGAACTGGGGCTCGTCCTCTCGGATGAGGCCCTCGAGTCCGCCCTCGAGTACGGCTCCGCCATCAACCGTGTCAAAGCCACCTTCCGGGGGCTTGGTCTTACGCTGGGCACTGCCTTCCTGCCCTCGCTGACCAAACTGCTGGACAAATTCCAGGCCTGGCTGCAGGTGCAGCGCGACATTATGACCGCCGGATTTGAGCGATGGATAGACGGACTCGACCTGGATGCCGTCTGGAGATCCGTAGAAAACTTTTTTGCCTCTCTGGGCCGTCTGGGCAGGATGCTGCAACGTGCAGCCGATCTGTGCGGTGGCTGGAGCAATGTTTTGACGGCACTGGTGGTCCTCATCTCCGGCAAGGCCCTGCTGGCCCTGGGCTCGCTGGCTTTGGCCTTCGGTCAGCTGGGCATGGCCATGCTCACCACTCCCGTAGGCTGGTTCGTGGCTGCCGTGGCTGCCATCGCCGGAGCGGCCTATGCCATCTACAAAAACTGGGATGGTCTCGTGGCCTATTTCCGGGGGCTTTGGGAAGGCGTGCGGAAGGCCTTCGAGCAAGGCTGGCTGCAGGGCGTCGTCCAGGTGCTGCTCAATTTCAACCCGGCCCGCTGGGTCATGGACGGTCTCAGTGAGCTGGTGGCCACCCTCACCGGCCTGGACCTCTACAGCATCGGCGTGCGCTGGATCGATGGACTACTCCAAGGCGTCAAGCAGGGGTGGCAGCAGCTCACGGGCTGGATCGACAAGGGCGTCAGTGCAATCGGCAGCTGGTTCGGCGGCGATGATGACGCTCCGGACATGGCGGCGCCACAGCGATTCCCCACAGCCGGGCAGCCGCTCGACCTGGGCAACAGCGTCCGTCCGTTGATGCAATCCAGCCACAGCGAGCAGGTCATCCGGCAGGAAAACACGGTGCGCATCATCGCCCCCGAGGGCATGCGCCTTGAAGGCGAAGGCCAGGGCCGTGGCCTGGATGTGCGCGGCGATGTGGCCGAGGCCGGGGTCCTCAACGCAGGAGCCATCTGATGGATCTGTGGAAAATGCAGCTTCGGGCCGCCAGCTTTCGGGGCGTGTCCTTCGGGGTCACAGCCGATGAGAGCGAAGGCGGCCGCCGCACGGTGACGCATGAATTCCCCCAGCGCGAGGCGCCCTACGTGGAAGATCTGGGCGGTGCGCCGCGGCGCTTCACGGTCCAGGCCTTCGTGCTGGGCAGTGATTACATGAGCCGCCGCGACGCGCTGGAAGCTGCCCTGCAACAGCCGGGGCCGGGTACGCTGGTGCATCCCTGGTACGGCGAGGTGCAGGTCAGCCAGACAGCCCCCTACAAGGTCCGGCACAGCGCCCAGGATGGTGGTATGGCCGTCTTCCAGCTCTTTTTTTGCCGCGATACCGAGCCCAACAGCCCGGCCGCCAGCGTCAACCAGGGGCTCCGGGCCCGCCTGGAAGCGGGGACGGCGGGCCTGCTGGCCTGCGACAGCTTCGACAGCGTCCTGCGTCTGGCCGGGCAGACGGAATGGGTAGTCAGCCAAACCTACAGCCTTATCGTGGATGCCGTGAGCACGGTACAGGCCGTCATGCACGGCGACATTTCCACTGTGGCGGATCTGCTGGGCGCGGCCACGGGCTATGACCTCATGCCGCTGGCCAGCGTGGGCCAGCATCTCTGGAGCGTGCTGCAAACCATCGGCGGGCAGTCCGGGCTCTCTGATGCGGCCGTGTCCGGACGCTGGGCCAGTGTGGCCCGCACGGACTTTTTGCAGACCGTGCCGGACAACGTGGGCTCCCTGCGTGCGGTGATCCTGAGCAATGGTCATGCCGTGGAAAATCTGGTGCGCCGCCTGGCCCTGGTGGAATCGGCCCGTGCCGCCACCACGGCCCAGCCCGCCAGCCGGAGCGAGGCGCAGCAGCTGCGCTACGATTTTCTTGATGCGATGGATGAAGTTCTGGCTCTGGAGCCGGTGATCCCGGGAATGACGCAGGCCAGCGGTGTGAACCGCATGGAGATAGAGCTGATCGCCTCTCTGGCCAGCCTGCGTTCCGGTACGCTGGCCACACTGGCCGAGGCCGCCCGGCGGGCACCGGAGGTGGTGACCATCACCCCGGCCTGTGTGCTGCCTTCGCTGGCCCTCTGCTACCGCCAGAGCGGCGGTGTGGACCTGGAGGCGGATCTGGTAGCCCGCAACCGCCTCATCCATCCAGGTTTCGTGCCCGTGGAACCTCTGGAGGTGCTGCGTCATGCCTGACGACATCATCCTGCGTATCGATGGCGTGGACTGGACTTACTGGACCTCCGTGCAGGTCACCCGCCAGATGGATGCCATCGCCGGGACGTTCTCCCTCTCTTTGGCCGACAAATGGATCGGCGGCGCTCAGGCGCTGCCCATCGCCGCGGGCATGGCCTGCCAGATACTCATCGGCGGCGAGCAGGTCATCGACGGCTACATCGATCAGGTCCGCCCTTCATTCTCCGCCACGGCGCACGGCATCAGCGTCACCGGCCGCGATAAAAGCGCCGATCTGGTGGACTGCGCTGCCATCCACAGCCCGGGGCAATGGCTCAACTGCACCGTGCTCCAATTGGCCCAGGCCCTGGCCAGCCCCTTCGGGGTGAACATCACGGCCGAGGGCGACGTGGGCGCGCCCATTGCCAGCTTCAAGCTCGAGGAAGGCGAGACCGCCTTCGAGGCCCTGGACCGCGCCCTGCGCCAGCGGGAGCTCATGGCCTGCCCGGATGGCAAGGGCGGTATCGTGCTGCTCAAGGCCGGAGCGGGCACAGCCAGCGGCAGCCTGCGACAGGGGGAGAACATCCTTTCGGCCGAGGGGCAGTTCGATATGGCCGACCGTTTTTCGGACTACATCGTCAAGGGCCAGAAGCCCGGCACGGACAAGGGCTGGGGCAAAGAGGCCTGCGCCGTGCGCGGCCAGTACCGCGACCAGGCCGTACAGCGTTACCGGCCCATGCTGATCCGGGCCGAGCAGTCCGGGGACAGCAGCAATGCGCACCAGCGGGCCGCATGGGAGTGCAGCGTGCGGGCCGCCCGGGCCGTGACCGTCACGGCCACGGTGCAGGGTTTCCGGCAGCAGGGCGTGGGGCGGGAACAGTCCGGCCCCCTCTGGCAGCTCAACCAGATGGCCGATGTGGATCTTCCCTATCTGCGCATCAGCCAGCGCCTGCTGGTGGCCGGGGTGGAGTTCCGGCGTGACGCCACGTCGGGCAGCACCACCCGCCTCACCCTGCGCGATCCCGCAGCTTTCAAGCCCGAGCCCAAAACAGAGGAACAAGGCGGCTCCGGAGGCGGTGGCGGCGATGTCAAAATGGAGAAGGAAGTGGACCTGCAGACCCGCCTGGCTCAGGACGCCGCGGCACGGCAAAAGGCCATCAAATGAGCGACCGTCAAGCTATCCGCCTTCTGGAACGATTGTCCCGCCGCATGCGCAACATCGTGGCGCGTGGCGTCATCTCGCTGGTGCGCGATGCCCACAAATGGCAGTCCACCCAGCTGGAGCTGCTGGACGGCGAGGTCCTGGACGATGCCGAGCGTGCCCAGCAGTACGGTTTTTCCTCAGTCCCCCACGCCGGGGCCGAGGCTGTCGTGCTGTTCGTGGGGGCGGACCGCTCGCATCCCGTGGTGCTGGCCGTGGATGACCGGCGCTACCGCGTGCAGGCCCTCAAGGACGGCGAGGTGGTGATCTACACGGACGAAGGCGACCGCATCCACCTCAAGCGCGAGCGCACCATCGAGGTGACCACCAGGCATTTTGTGCTCAAGGCCGAGGATGACGTGCGCATCGAGACCAAAAATTTCAGCGTCCAGGCCGACCAGAGCGTGCAGGTAGAGACCGCCAGCACGCAGTTCGCCACCGGGGCGCTGGCTTTTGGCGGCCAGGGCGGCGGTGCCGTCACGGCACAGCTCACCGGCGGCATCGTGGCCTCGCAGGATCTGCAAAGCAACGGCGGCGCCGTCTCCCTGAACCGGCATGTGCATTCTGGCGTACAGGCCGGTGGGGATACGACAGCCAAGCCCGTGGGAGGATAGCGTGGATATCTGTCTGCATTTTGACCAGGAGCATGGCCTGTTCGACGTCCTGCTCTCCGGACCGCTGGCCGACCTGCAGGGCGATGAGGGCCTGATGACGGCGGTGATCATCTCCCTGTTTACGGACGCGCGGGCACATGACGACGATCCCCTGCCCGATGAGCGTGTGGGCGTACCCAGCGACCGGCGCGGCTGGTGGGGCGACTGCCTGCCCGATGCCCAGGGCGAGCAGACGCCGGAGAGCATCGGCTCCCGGCTCTGGCTGCTCTGGCGCGAGAAGGATCTGGACAGCGTGGTGGCCCGTGCCCGGCAGTATGCCGAAGAGGCCCTGGCCTGGCTGTCTCGCGAGGGCCATGTCAGCTCCCTGAGTGTCAGTGTAGAGCGTGTGCAGCCGGGCCATCTGGGCATCGGTGTGAACCTGCAACCGTCCGGCAGTGACGCTCCTGGCCGCGAGTGGCGTTTCATCTACGATTATCAGCAATCCCAGCCGGTAAGCGTCCGGCTGGAGATATAGGAGGCAGCCATGGCTTGGGAACGTCCATCCCTCTCCAGCCTGCATGAGCGCATCGCCCGGGATTTCTCGGGCCGACTGCTGGATGGCTCCACCCTGCTCCGCCGCTCCGTGCTGGCGGTGCTGGCCAAAGTCTGGGCCGGAGCCTGCCACATGCTGCACAGCGTACTGGCCTGGCTCTATCTGCAGGTCTTCGTGGACACGGCCGAGGGCGAATACATGGAACGCTGGGCCGGTGTCTGGAACATCTCCCGCCTGCCTGCTGTGGCAGCCGCAGGCGATGTCCTCTTTACCGGACAGAGCGGGACCATCATCCCGGCGGGTACCCTGCTGCAAGATCAGACCAGCGGGCTGCGCTATGCCGTGGCAGACAGGAGCATCATTGCCGAGGGGCGCGTCCAGGCCCGTGTGGTTGCTGTGGAAAGCGGTGCTGCCGGGAATCTGGCCGCCGGACAGCCGCTGAGGCTGCTCTCCCCCATCGCCGGTGTGGAGAGCGTGGCCGTGGTGCAGGCCGGGGGCCTTGTGGGCGGCGTGGATGTGGAGAGTGACGATGCCCTGCGTGCCCGCGTGCTGGAACGCCTGCGCCAGCCGCCCCGCGGCGGCAGCATGGCAGACTATGTACGCTGGGCCAAAGAAGTTCCGGGGGTGACCAGGGCGTGGTGCTATCCCATGCATCTGGGCATCGGCACCGTAGGCGTCTGCTTTGTCTGTGACGGGCAGGAAGACCCCTTTCCCAGTAAAGAGATGGAACAGCGCGTCAGAGAGCACATCGAGCCCCTGCGCCCGGCTACGGTGAAAGAGATGGGCGTCTTCGGCCCCGAGCCGCTGGACGTGACCGTGCGTCTGCGCATCTCTCCGGACACGGAGGCGCTGCGTGCCGCCATCACGGCGGAGCTGGGCGATGTTTTCGCCCGCTATGGTGCCCCGGACAGCGTGATCTACCGCTCGATGCTGTCCGAGGCCATCTCTCTGACGCCGGGTGAACAGGACCATGTGCTGCTGGAACCGGCGGAAAATATCATCGTGCCCGCCGCCTACCTGCCGCGGCTCACGCAGGTGATCTTCGAGGGCGAGGTGGAGAACCATGCCTGAAACCAGCCTGCGTATCCGTTCCGCCTCTGACTACCTGCGCATGCTCCAGCACCTGCTGCCGCAGGGGCCGGCATGGACCCGTGCTCCGGGCGCCGTGCTGACCGCGGTGCTGCGGGCCTCGGCCGATGAGCTGGAACGTCTGGACATGGCCATGCATCTGTTGCTCATCGAGATCCTGCCCACCAGCGCCATCGCCGGTCTGGAGGACTGGGAGCGTGTGCTCGGCCTGCCTGATGACTGCCTTCCCGCCGGGAGCACGCTTCAGGAGCGGCGCAGCGCCGTGCTGGCCAAGCTGCGCGACGAGGGGCGCCAGGATCTGGCCTACTGGTATGGTGTGGCCGATTCGCTGGGCTACGACGTGACCATCGAGGAGCACTGGCCCTTCTGCTGCGGCATCCACCAGTGCGCTGATCCGTCCGGCCTGACGCCGAAAGAGATCCAGGCCCATCCCGAGATCGGCTATCTGGCCGTGCCGGAGATCCGCTGGTGGTGGAACGTCATCGTCCACGGCGACAGGCTGCTCCGCTTCCGCTGCGGCGAGAGCCTGTGCGGCGAGCGCCTTATGGACTGGCGAGCCGCCGCCTCCCTGGAGTGCGTCATGCGCCGCGACAAACTGGCCCATACCCTGTTGACCTTTACCTACGAGGAAGGAGAATAGCCATGAAATACAATCCCCCCGCCGGATCCCAGGACCCGGATGCCAAGTACGTTACCGGTCAGCCCGGCAAGGTCCGCGGCAGCGCCGTGCCTGCCGAGGCCGTGGAACATCCCCAGCGCGAGATCGTGGAGGTCATCAAAAAAGCCGGTCTGGATCCCGAC
>ENA-UEQP01003055-UEQP01003055.1-human-gut-metagenome-genome-assembly--contig:-NODE-3055-length-11458-cov-4.020736_pt1 | contig 11458 bp, 7 predicted proteins | sample MGYA00242951_ERZ507951 | MGnify/ENA primary metagenome ERZ507951 (study PRJEB26167, sample SAMN06115539) | human gut metagenome | host: Homo sapiens | place: China:Shanxi | collected 2015-11-18...
CAATCCACAACCGGAAGTATATCTGGATGTGACAGATGCAACCATCACTGCGACAAAAGGAGACGAATTAACTATATCATGGACTTTCCGCAATCAAATTTCATGGATGCATTATTATGTATACATCGATTACGATCAAGATGGTATCTTCAATGAAGAAAATGAATTAGTGTCGTATACATACTATAATGCAACCGGAGAAGGTCCGTCTACCAATAGTATCGGAGAAACAGTAGAGGCAGGTGAAGGTAAAACCGGGGCACCTGTATTTACAATTCCGGAAGATGTTCTAACCGGTAAAACCCGATTGAGACTAAAAATAGACTGGAATAGTAAATCCGAGTCCTACAAACCCAATAGGAGGAAACAATGGAACAATAATTGACTATAGTATTGATATTCAAGCTAAATCTACAGCTACCACTTCTACTATCAACTTTCCCGAATCAATAGTAAACGGAGCTTTAACAGTTAAAGCCGGTGATAAAGATATTACCAACGGAGAAGAAGTAGCTAACGGAACAGAACTGACAATCATAGCTACTCCGGCAGAAGGATACATACTGGATTACTTGGAAGTAAATAATGTAACATTAACCGGAAACACTTATACCGTGACAGAAGATGCAGTTATTACAGTTGGTTTTGCAAAGAAAGCTGTAGGAGAAGAAAACAAGGCGGTAACGATTCCCAAATCACAAATAGGTAACTACTCTGGAACAGCTTATCGCTTGGAATTTCCTGAAATACTTTTAGGAGATCGTGATGGCGGAGATACTGATCGTAAAGGTAAATCATTTACTATTTCAACATGGGTGAATTTTGCAGAATTAACAGGTAGTAAAAATGAAGGAACAGGAGATGGTACTGTAATCATGGGACACGGTGCCCAAGCACATATGAACCACAATGGAAGCGTTTTTTTGTGTGCCAAGCCAAATGGAAAATTATATCTGGGAGGTGGAGAAAACAACATAACCGGCAGAGATTTGAATGCAGACATTACAATTGATACCTGGATGTATCTGACAATCGTATATGACAACGATGCTCAATCTGTAAGCGTTTACAAAGATGGTATGATATTGGAAACAGTGGAAATGGGCCATCAGCTAAATCTTTTTAATGATGATCCTGCTATTTTCTACGTTGGTGGAGTAATGTTCTCCGGAATGTGCGATGAATTCCAGTATTTCAATAAGGCTTTAACATCTGACGACGTATTAACGGCATACAATGATCCTAAAGGAATAGACGGATTAACAGCCTTATATGATTTCAATTCTATTGCCGAAGGAACGACAGGACAGTTTGAAAACAAAATAAAATCAAGTGATAAAGCTGATATTAAAGCAACTTTCAATAAATATACTACAAGTACTGTTTGGGCTGGCAATGAATTAGTTTCCGGTAAAGTTACTGAATTCGCTCCAACCTTCGCCGACGGACGTAATATGACGGTTCTTCCAACATACTATACAGTCACACTACCTATGGAAGTTGCTAATGGTACATTAACAGTTATGAATGGAAATACTTCACTTGCAGCCGGAGACAACCAAGTCGAAAAAGATGCAGAATTAACGATTACAGCCACTCCAGCAGAAGGATATATTTTAGATTATCTGAAAATAAATGATACACCACTGACAGAAAGTACTTATACCGTAACAGAAGATGTTGCCATCACAGTTGCATTTTCAAAAGAACCTGCAAAGGCTACAGCCAAAGCAATACATATTCCAACAAATAGTGGTAACACACAATATCAATTCCGGTTTGATGATCTCGTTTTAGGAGAACATAAGAATGGAACAAATAATAACTGGAGTAATGGTATCGTAGATAAAGGCGATTATCGTGCCCGTAATTTCACGATGTCAGCATGGGTTAGACCTCTGAATAGTACAGGCGACCTCTTTGGTCATGCACAAAAATCATTCTATGGTGCCGAAGGAACATTCGCAGTCCGCATCAACGCTAACAACCAATTAGTACTAAAAGCCAGAGCTTGGGTTAACGGATCTCAATGTGACGGAATACAAGAAATTGTATCTGACGTAACTTTGGATATTAATGAATGGGCTTTCTTAACAGTAGCTGTAGATGATGATGCACGTTCAATCAAATTGTACAAAAATGGTGTGTTATTATCCACAGGAGATTTAAGTGCAACTAAAAATGGAACAGAAGCTCATGGTATCGGTTTATTAGCAGACGAATGTATTTTCTTTGCAGGTAACGGTTCATCATCTTGTGACGTGGATGAAATACAAGTATGGAGTAAAACACTGAACACAGAAGAAATCGCAACCTCTATGAACGGTTATATCAATGCACCGGAAAATTTGGTTGCGTTCTATAAGTTTGATGAAAACTCCATTGAAAATATACCGAATCAAGGTACCGGAGGTACGTGTGATGCTAATTTGGTTTCCGGGACAAGTGCATATGACCCTTCTGTATGGGGAGATGTATATACTTGCTCTCCTATCCAAGCAACTTTGGTTGATGGCCATATTCTTCCCAAATTCGCAGTAAATTATGTATCAGAAACAGAACACGGTTCATTTGTTATCAAGAACGGTGATAATGTAATCGCTCCGGGTAGCGAAGTTGCACAATACACCATGTTAACTGTTGAAGCAACTCCTGCTGAAGGTTATCAAGTGAAAAGTATTAAAGTAAATGATACAGAAATTGAAGGTAATACATTTATTGTAAATGGAGAATCAACTGTTAGCGTTGAATTTACTGACAAACTGACCATTAACTATACCGTTTCCGGAGTAGGAACGTTCACAGTCATAGATGAGAATGATCCGGAAAATCCATTCAATAGCGGAGATCAATTTGACAAAAATACATCTATCACAATGGTGTTAGCTGCCGGCGAAGGTTACGAAATATCCAGTTTTATCGTTAATGGAGAAGAGCAAAAAGAGTCTATAAATGCTGCCGGAGTATATACAATAGCCAATTGTCAAACAGACCTGAACATTGATGTAGTATTTGCTAAAAAACTTTTCAGTGTAACATTCAGTTCTAATGATTTCGGTACATTAACAGTAAAACAGAACAATGTAAATATTGAAAGTAGCACTCCTGTAGAATATGGTACAGAATTAACAGTTATCGCAACTCCTAATGCTAATGCAACTTTAAGTGTATTTACGATCAACGGAGCTGACAAACTTGCAGAAATCCAAAATACATTAAAAATGAATATTACTGTTTCGGAAGAACTGGAAATTCAAGCAGAATTCACTACTATCAGCCGGACTGTAACTTGTAACATCATTGGCAATGGTTCTGTAAAAATTACAGATGCTAAAGACAATGTATATGAAAACGGTGTAGCTTCTATCCCTGATGGTTCTAATATCACTTTGACTTTCATTCCTGAAGATGGTTACCAATTGAATGATTTCAAATATGACGGTGATTCCATGTTCGAAGATATAATTGATGATCAATTCAACTTTATTGCTGATGAAGATTATACTTTCGACGTAGTTTTCACTAAAATCACTTCACTCCAAAACACTTCGGAAGATGCTGTAAGCGTTCGTTATGAATCGGGAATGCTATACGTTGAAGGAATGAATGCCGGTGACAAACTTGATATCTATGACATTACCGGAAAGTATATCGAGACATCAACTCTCGCAGCAACAAATGTTACAGATCTTGCAAACGGTTGTTACTTGGTAAGAATATCTCTCGGAAATACAATCAAAACCGTGAAGTTTATTAAAAGATAAGCTTGAACGCACTTTGAGAGATTAACATAAATTGAAAAGGCTGTGTCAAAGCTATAAATACTTTGCCACAGCCTTTTCTTCAAAAAAAACAGTTCCCATAATGAAAAACATCCTTTTATTTACTCTGTTGTTATGTAGCATGACCCTACATGCGCAAACATATCGTGTGTATCCCGTTCCTCAAAAAGTAACAATGAACGGAAATACCATAAAAATGACCCCAAATGTAAATATCGTCAAAGAAACCGGTATTAATGAAATTACCATAAACCGCGTCCAAGAGGTATTAACCGATGCCGGATTTAGTTTCACTGTCAGTAATACGCTTACCGATGATCAAACGAATATCCTTATCGGCATTAACGGTTCTAAAGAGATAGCCGACAATTATGCAACAAGCCACTCCCTGTCAAGAGATGTCTTTGCCGCAGCAAACAATAAATATGACCCTCACCTATTACAAATAAACAACCACCATGCCCAAGGAGATATAATCATCTTAGGTGATCATACCGGATCGGCTTATTATGGCATGGCCACTCTGGAACAAATATTAGAACAAACTGCCGGAAACAACCTGCAAACTGCCACTTTCGAGGATTATTCCCATACTCAATATCGCGGAATTGTAGAAGGATTCTATGGACATCCGTATAGCACAGAAAGCCGGCTTAACTTGTTGGACTATTGCAAACGATACAAAATGAATATGTTTGTATATGGTCCGAAAGCCGATCCTTACCATGCAGGTAAATGGCGCGAAGATTACCCGACAACCATAACCGACCAAGAACGCCACATGGGGCTGATCACCCAAGACGACCTGCGCGAACTGGCAAGCAAAGCGAAAGCCTGCAATGTTGCTTTTATATGGTCGATCCATCCGGCACTCGAAGGAGGAGGTATAAACTTCAGCAATCTGGATCCGGGAGTGGAAGCTATCATGGAGAAATTCGATCACCTGCACAAATTGGGTATACGGCATTTCGGTGTATCCATCGACGATATGAGCGGTCACCCGTACAACCAGTCTGATCTTGCAGATAAAGCTCAAGTCAAATTATATGAAAAATTCAACAAGACCGGAGTGTCAGAGGAAGACAAAGTAGGACCGCTTCTATTCGTCCCGACACAATATGCATTAAATTATGGAACCTCTACCCTCTCCTCTTTCAAAAACATTCATAAAGATGTGCTGGTAGCCTTTACCGGATATGACTGCTTTTCTAATATCCGGGGGAGTGCCTGTGACCGTATGGCCGACTTGATAGGACGCAATCCCATCATGTGGTGGAATAATCCGGTAAACGATGATTATGACGAATTTCTCTATATGCATGGGCTCACCGCACGTTGGATTATCGAAGATAAAACTCCGATCTCTTCACTACAAGGGTTGGTTTTAAATCCGATGAATCAAGGGCAGGTTTCAAAGATAGCGCTATTCAGTTCGGCAGACTATGCATGGAATCCGGCTAAATTCGATGAGTCAGCCAGTTGGGAAGCATCTCTTTCTTCTATCGTAGCCGAACCTGAGTTAACCGAAGCCCTCAAAACATTTATCGGTGTGATGAGTGCATACACTACCCATGATACAAGAACTCCGGAAGGGGAAAAATTCTCGCCGCTCTACACAGCTTTTCAATCGGCATATTCCAAAGAGAATATCCCCGATGCAACGCAACTTTTGAGTGAAATGAAAAAAGCGAATGAGGCTTGTAAGGTACTACAAACACTAAAAGACAGTGAAAATAAAGAATATAATTTATTCTACGAAGACATTAATTGCTGGCTGGCAAAAGTAGAATCGATGACGGACATCGTAGTCAAATCGATCTCTTTGATGAAAAATCAATCCGACCTTTCTTCATGGACCGATTTTGCCATAGCCCAAGCCAATACACAAAAGATACATACAGATCCGAAATTCCAGTTGAGTGTACTCGAGGGTAAAGGAACAAGTTCTTACGAAGAATTTAAAGAGGTGCAACCTACCCCCAAATATCTGGATCCGTTCATTGATTTCCTTGCCGGTAAATTAAGTGACCATGCTCCACAGCTTCCGGAAAGATCACGGGAGATGGAAGTGATCACTAACATAAAAAATCTATCTGAAGTCAATATTCAGGCGGAAGAGAATGTAACCAAACTATCCGGACTCAATGCCGTCACACTGAAACCGGGAGAATATATCGGCATCTTCTTCAATGCCATCAAGGAAGTTACTACCGGAATTCTACCGGCATCTCTCACCGATAATCTTTCAACAGAACACTCCATCAACGGAAAAGAATGGACCGGCTTTATACCGACAGAGGAATCAACAGAGCAAATGGCTTATTTCCGTATTGTGAACAACAGTAATTCCGACCAGCTCATTCCGATAAATGAAATTTCATTCAGAATGCCGGCTTCCGAGAGTTCAGTCCCTTTAGAAGCCACCACCAACATGGGTACTTACCAAACTTATAACATAAAAAATGTAATAGACGGCAATTACTCCACCAAATTTTGGAGCAGCAGTGCACAAAAAATTGGAGATTACATTCAATTGGATTTTGGCGCGTCCGCTGCCCGTTTTGACATAACCCTGCATTTTGCCGATGGAGACATGCCTACCGGGGAAGCTCTTATCCAGTTATCCGACAATGCTCAAGATTGGACTACGGTAAAATCGTTCACCGCTTCGGCCATATCCAATAGCATATATACTTGCAATGCCGGTGGAAAATCTGCAAGATACGTGCGTTTATATCTTAAATCGATAAGCGGTAATAATTGGTTCCAATTGACGGAATTTGAAGTAACGAGTTCACATATCACTCCTGTTGCAGAAGACAATGAAGGAAACCCGATCACTCTGCTGGATGACCGCAGCTTGGCGGCTGGCTATCAGGCTCAAGATGCCGGATATGTAATCTATCGCTTCATTGAGAACATCTCTATCGATGAAATTCAGATTTTCCATAACAGTACATTTGTACCTACAGCAGACAAACCGACAATAACGGTGTGTGCCAATGGGAAATGGATCAACAAAGGCGAACTGGACGCTGCATGCACTTCTGTCCAAGTGGCTAATCTGAAAAATATTTCTCAACTAAAGATTACTTGGAATAAGGATAATATCCCTGTTCTTTACGAAATAATGCCGATCGAAAATCCTTTCATCGAAGAAAATAAAGCGATTACGATTCCGCAAGCAAGTGGAACAAGTGGTTATCGCCTGCAAGTACCGGAAACCATTCTTGGCGATCGTTCCGGAAGTGATACGGACCGTACGGGAAAATCATTCACTCTTGCATCGTGGGTAAACATGGATAAATTTACAAATGAAGGTAAGAATAAAGGTAACGTTATCATGGGGCACGGACCGCAAGTGCATATGAACTACAACGGAAGCCTCATCCTGAGTACTACAGAAAACGGAGAACTGAAAGTGATAGCAGGCGCATCCAACAAGATCGATCAAACGCTTTCTACCCGTATCAGTCTGAACACATGGACCTATCTGACTCTTATTTATGATAATGACACCCACAAAGTCAGCGTATATAAAGATGGTATATCAACCGGCGAAGAGATACAATTGAACAATAAATTGGAACTTTTCCCAGATGATCCGTGTATATTCTTCGTCGGTGGTATGGGATTCTCCGGATTTTGCGATGAGCTTCAATTTTTCAATAAAGCCTTGTCGGCTGCGGAAGTTCAACAAGCCTATCAAACGCCTCAAGATATGCCTAACCTAACAGCGTGGTACACTTTCAACAGCATTGACGGTAGCAGTGAAGGGGCATTCCTTAATAAAGCGACAGTTACCGACAAAACAGATGAAGAAGCCGTTTTCTTTGAATACACAGGAACAAAATCTTCGGACGGCGGTTTAATCAGTGGCACCGTTACAGAAGCTGTGCCGACATTAGCCGATGGCCGCGTTCCGGCAGCAGTGTTCTATACCGTCACGGTGCCGGCAGAAGTTGCCAACGGGACACTGACCGTCATGAACGGAGACATTCCGCTCGTTGCCGGAGAGAATCAAATTGAAGAAGGTACTGCACTGACCATTACAGCGATTCCCGATAAAGGATATCAATTAAAAAGCGTTAAAGTAAACGGAACCGAAATTAAAGGCAACACATTTATTCTTGAAAAAGAATCTATCATTACGGTTGAGTTTATGCAAGACGCCACTGCCAGGCGGAGTATCACCTGTAACATCACCGGCAACGGTACTGTACAAATCACGGATGACGAAAACAATGCATATGAAAACGGTGTCGCTTCCATCTTGGATGAGACAAAAATCACCTTAACTTTCATCCCGGAAACAGGCTATGAACTCAACGATTTTATATTCGACGGAGATTCAATGTTCGACGATTTAGTTGATAATCAATTCATTTTCACTATTGATGATGATTATACTTTCGATGTTATTTTCAGTAAGATCACTTCCGTACGAAACACTTCCGAAGAAGCTGTAAGTATTCGTTATGAATCAGGAGAACTATACGTGCAGGGAATGAATGCCGGTGATAAACTCGACATTTATGACATTACCGGAAAATACATCAGAACATCAACTATTTCAAAAACAGACGTTGCAGATCTGGCAGACGGTTGCTATCTGGTAAGAGTATCTCTCGGAAATGCAGTTAAAACCGCCAAGTTTATCAAAAGATAAATTTAAACGGACTGAGAGAGATTAATATAAATTGAAAAGGCTGTGGTGAAGCGATAAATACTTTGCCACAGCCTTTTCTATTAAAAGGATTCCAGTACAGAATAATATTTCAATCCTCTATCTGAATATAATATTAACGATCACCGTCGCCCCCACTTTCTGGTTCAGGCTACGGACTAACTTTTCACGCGCCATCATCAATTCCTGACGAAGGGCGGCTGAGGTCAGATGTACATACAATGTTTGATTCTTTATATATAAGTTCTGAGTGTATGAGGCAATGGTCGGTCCCAGTATTTGCGGCCAGGCATCCAGCAAACGCTGCTCATTCAAAGGCGACTCCAAACTTTCCTGACGAAGAAATTGCTGAATCAGTTTTCCTATTTGTTCTGCATTGTTCCGTTTCATACTTCAGTCTCCTTCATTTCCGCTATTTCACCTTGTTCTACCCGAAACATTTTATAATCGCTGCCTACCTTATGCAAAATCCGGTCCAGATGTTCACGATTCGTATCGGTAATGAAAATCTGTCCGAAACTATCCCCGGCCACCAATTTCACAATCTGCTCTACACGCGAAGCATCCAGTTTGTCAAAAATATCATCCAGCAACAACAGTGGAACCGTGCTGCCCGTACGTTTCAGAAAATCGAACTGTGCCAATTTAAGCGCTACAAGATACGTTTTATTCTGCCCTTGCGAACCTTCTCTTTTTATCGGAAACTCGCCCAACAGCATGTTCAACTCGTCTTTATGAATACCCCGCAAAGAATATCCCATTATTTTATCACGCACACGGCTCTCTTTCAATACTTCAAGCAAAGAAGCGTCACGCGCATGAGAATCATATGATAATCCGACTTGCTCCTTATCCTGTGATATAAAAGAATAAAAAGATTGAAAGATAGGAATAAATTCCCGGATGAACTCCTCACGTTTACGATATACCACTTCACCCGCCTGCGCCATCATCTCTTCCCATACAAGAAACAATTCTTCTTCTACCGGAAGTTCGCTTTTCAATAATGTATTGCGCTGGGTCAACGCTTTATTATAACGGATCAACGCATCCAGATACTCTTTATCATACTGAGAAATCACCACATCCATAAATCGGCGGCGCTCATCGCTCCCTCCGGCTATCAATTCAGAATCGGCAGGCGAAACCATCACCAAAGGAAGAAAACCAATATGATCGGACAAACGGCTGTATTCTTTCTTATTACGTTTAAATTGTTTTTTGGAACGGCGCTTCATGCCACAATATATCTCTTCGGGCGTGCCGTCTGCCGCCTCATAAAATCCTTGAATCACAAAAAAATCCTGTTCGTGCCGTATATTCTGCGAATCGATCGGATTTCCGGCACTCTTACAGAAAGAGAGAAAATAAACTGCATCGAGCAAGTTCGTCTTTCCCATGCCATTCTGTCCGAAAAAACAGTTCAACTTAGCAGAAAAGTTCAGTTCAACCTGCTCCAGATTTTTATAATTTAATATGGATATACGTTTCAGTATCATGTTTACACATTAAGTTTGGTTACAAAAGTAGAAAGATTTTCGTGGTTTTCGGGTGTAAAACAAAAAAAGATGCCGCTAAATTTCGTTTGTAGATATAAAAAAACTACTTTTGCGAGTCGAAATACAAAAGTTGGAATAATAACAAAAAAGAATCATATAAAAATGGCAGGACAAAAGCACCACAATGAACAAATGAATGTGGAAGATGCACTGACACAGTCGGAAGCATTTCTTATTAAAAACAAAAAAGCAATTATCGGCGGAGTTGTTGCTGTGATCATTATCGTAGCGGGCGTTATCATGTACAAACACCTTTATGCCGAACCTCGTGAAGAAAAAGCACAGGCTGCTCTCTTCAAAGGACAGGAGCTTTTTGAACAAGACAACTTTACCCAAGCATTAAACGGTGACAGTATCGGTTACACCGGTTTTCTGAAAGTGGCGGAACAATTCAGCGGCACAAAAGCAGCTAACTTAGCTAAAGCATACGCAGGCCTTTGCTACGCACAATTAGGACAATATGACGAAGCCATCAAATATCTGACTGAATTTGACGGAAAAGACCAAATGGTAGGACCGGCCGTTCTTGCTGCTGCCGGTAACTGCTATGCACAAAAGAATGAATTGGATAAAGCTGTTGCTGCATTGCTGAAAGCTGCCGATAAGGCAGACAGCAATACGTTAAGTCCTATTTATCTGTTGCAAGCCGGTGAAATCCTGATTAAGCAGGGTAAAGCAGAAGAAGCGATCAAAGCATATACCCAAATTAAAGATAAATACTTCCAGTCATATCAGGCAATGGACATCGATAAATACATCGAGCAGGCTAAATTGCTGAAGAAGTAAACATAACCCAAAACAGAGTGAAGAGTGAGAAGTGCCCTGTAGCCTTAAGCGCAGTAACTTTTCACTCTTTGTTTTTGCCCCTCCCCTCCACCTTATTTTTTATTCTTAATACATCATTTTTTTAATTCTATAATTATTATGGCAACAGCTTATCACAATTTATCAGATTACGATTTTAATTCTGTTCCGAATGCAGAAGAAATGAAATTTGGTATTGTTGTTTCTGAGTGGAACGATAAAATCACCGGCGCATTATTGGACGGTGCAATAAATACATTAAAAAAACATGGCGCCAAATCCGAAAACATTTTGGTAAAGACAGTACCCGGAAGCTTTGAACTTACTTTTGGTGCCAACCAAATGATGGAAAATAGTGATGTCGATGCAATTATTATCATTGGCTGCGTAATTAAAGGAGATACTCCACATTTTGATTATGTTTGCATGGGAGTGACTCAAGGAATAGCCCAATTAAATGCAACTGGCGATATACCAGTTATTTACGGACTTATTACCACCAATACAATGGAACAGGCAGAGAACAGAGCCGGTGGCAAGTTAGGTAACAAAGGAGACGAATGTGCAATTACTGCAATAAAAATGATCGATTTTGTTTGGAGTTTAAATAAATAGTTGTATCTTTG
>ENA-UEQP01003058-UEQP01003058.1-human-gut-metagenome-genome-assembly--contig:-NODE-3058-length-11457-cov-3.070299_pt1 | contig 11457 bp, 7 predicted proteins | sample MGYA00242951_ERZ507951 | MGnify/ENA primary metagenome ERZ507951 (study PRJEB26167, sample SAMN06115539) | human gut metagenome | host: Homo sapiens | place: China:Shanxi | collected 2015-11-18...
GGAATGGTGAAGTCAGACGGATAGCCCGAAGAGGGCGTGCCGACCAGCGTGCCATTCGCGCTGTCGCTGAAGTTGTTGGGATTGCTGATGACATTCAGGCCGTTGCTGTTATAGTAGCAGCCGTCCATCCAGTCATAAACATTGTCCCACCAGCCTTCGATGTTGCGATACTGCGTGAAGCCGTAGCTGTCGCGGCTTGCCGCGGTCGTACCGGTGTGGTAACCCATCGCGTCGGTCTGACCGTTGTTCATCTTAGAACCGCTCGTAGAGCAGCCTCTGCCGATGCGCTCGCCGTTCCAGTCGGCAAACTCCACAAGGAACAGCATGTTCACATACCAGAACTGAGCGAAATCCATCTGCCAGAAGTTAGCGCCGAGGCTATGAATACCGCTGCGCGCCTGGCTTCTCGTGATGTTTACCTGCTGTGCGGTGCCTGTGGTGGACTTGTAGCCGCTGGCGCAGTGATAACGGCCGATGTAGGAGTAGTCCAGCTCGCCAAGGCCATCCCCGCGGTCGCGGTTGACCGGGTCAACGGAGAATCCCTCGACATAACCGTCCGCGATCTGGAGCTTCAGCTTCTTGCCGGTCTTGGTCCACTTGAACCAATACTTCGGCTCCTTGACCTCAACGCCGCCGCTGCGGGTCTCCTTCACCATACCGGACCACGGCATCAGATTATCAAAGGGAGAAGAGCCACTGCCGTTGTTCACCGCCGGAGACGGGTCACCGAAGCTTGCCGCCGCGTCTGTTCGCGTGCCCTTGGTCTGGCCGCTGCTCGTCCAATCCCACTCAACGCCGTAGATCGTGACGAAAGTGGCCGTCACATTGACCGTCGTATCAGAGGCCGCCTTGTAATTCGTACCCTCGGCGACCTTGACGGTGATCTTGGCCGTGCCGGTCGTGTCGTTCACGCTTTCCACGGTCACAACGCCGGTGCTTTGATTGATGGACTTGATCTTTGCGACGCTCGTGTTGTTCGAGGTGGCTGTGATCGTGCCGTTGCCCTTGCGGTTCACCGTAAAGGTGGCGGTCTTGGCGCTGCTCTTCAGCACGATGGAGCTCGGCGAATTGGTCACACTGTTCGCGGCCTTGCCGATCGTCCACGATGCCGTCTTGCCTCCGGTGCTGCCGTCGGACCACTTGTAGTTGGAAGTCGGCGTAAAGGTGGCGCTGTAAGTGCCTGCGTTGGTAGCAGCCGTCACGGAAACGGTCATCTTTGCCGAGTCATAGGCGGTGTTCCACGAAGGAGTCTTCGGGTTGCCGTCATAGACAAGCGTGCCGCTCTGGGCAGGAACCGCCGCGATGGTGGCTCTGCCGATAGTCCACTTGATGGTCTTGGCCGCGGTCGTACCGTCCGTCCACATACCTTTCTTCAAGGTAAAGGTCGCCGTGTACTCGCCGGCATTCGTCTTGGCGGATACGCTCACAGAGGAGTTCTCATTGTCGAAATTCTGCCACTTCGGCGTCTGAGCGTTGCCGTTGTAGGTCAGCGTACCGCTCTGCGAAGGAATGGAAACGAGCACCGAGATGATCGTCCACTTCACTTCCTTGGCGCCTGTGCTGCCATCAGACCACTTGTAGTTGGAAGTCGGCGTAAAGGTCGCCGTGTACTCACCGGCAGCCGTACCGGAGGTATCGCCGCCAATGGTCATCTTGTTGGTGTCATAGCCGTTCCAGCTCGGCGTCTTGCTCGTGCCGTCGGCAACAAGCGTTCCCGTCTGCGTCGGCAGAGCCGCGATGACAGCGCGGTCGATCGTCCACTTTACGCGGGCTTCATCCGTGCCGTCCGGGAACAAATAGCCGTAGGACAGCTTGAAGATCGCCGTGTAACTACCTGCGTCAGAGGCGCTCGTAACGCCGGAGATCTCCATTTTGAGTGGATCGTAGCCGTTCCAGCTCGGTGTCTTATCCGAACCGTTGTAGGTCGGGATGTTCGTCTGCGTCGGAACGGCAATGGTCTTGCCCTGCACCGTAACGACAAGGTCTGTGCTCTTCGTCACACCTTCGTAGGTGTATTCAAGCTTCATGACCTGACGCCCCAGTGTAGAGAAGTTCGTCGTCGGATAGGTGTAATCCAGTACCGCCGCCGTGCTCCCGTCCGAGAAGGTCGCGGTCACGACCATGCCCGTCGGATCAAGGCTCTCCTGATACTGGTAGACCGTCTTGGTCGGCTGCGTAGTGATGGCGATGCTGACAAGCACCTTTTTCACCGTCACGGCAACCGTCGCGGTCTTCGTGATGCGACCCTCGGTGTAGGTGATGACAACTTTGCTCACCCCGTCCGTAAGAACAGAGGGAGAGACGGTGTAACCCGTCACATTTGCCATCAGACCTTCGCCGTAGTTTGCCACAACGACCATGCCGGTTGGGTCGAAAGTTTCACCGGACTTATAGACCGTCTTGTTGGGCGGGGTGGCGATAGTCAGACTTTCCATCTTCGGAGAGCCGCTGCCACCGCCGCCGGAAAGGTTGAATACCTTGCCAACATTACTCATCTGTTCCGACCTCCAGTCGAATGATAAAGACGGACAAGTCAACGGTCGGCGTCGTATCGCACCGGAAAGTCATCTGCCCGCTCGTAGTTGCATTGTCTGCGCTAACGCCATAACTGTCGTACACATTACGGGTACCGGCGTCTGCGCCTACAAGATAAATATAGTTGCTGTCAGCTAAGAGGGAAGCATGTGCAACAGTCTGCGCTCAGCCGCTCCAATTCGCGTCCGGCAGAGTAACAGAGATGCCGATATGCTGGAGATCCTCCAGTCCGGCGGCAACAAGCTCCGCCAATTCAGCTACCTGCTTGGCGGAATCCTTCTTCCCCGCAAGTGCCAGCTTTTTGAGCTGGTCAAATGTGGAAAACTTATGCTCTGCCATATGTTGTTACCTTCCTTTCAAAAGGTGGAACGGGGGACAGAAAGCCCATCCCCCGCTCGCATATGCTGGATCAGACGGAAGCCTGAGCGCCGAAGACTTCGGTCAGCATGGCGTCGACTTCCTCGTCGGTAGCCATCACGATGTCCGTCTTCTTGACAAAGGTTTCGTCGACCTGGGTCTTGGTGTAGTAAGACTCCAGGGCGGTGCTGATCGCGGCAGTCACCTCAGTCGTCTTGGCGTAATCGGCGATGCTCAGAGCATTGATCGCCTCGGTGATGTAGGCGACAACGGTGGTAGAGGTCGCACCCTCGGGCAACGTGCCAACAAGAGTCTTCAGGTCGGCGATAGCGGTCTTGTTCTCGCTGATGCCGCCGGCCATCTTGGTCGCCTCAGGGCCGTGCTTGGCAACCCAGTCGATCAGCTCCTTGTAGCTGTTGACCACATTGTCATCGGTCACATCGGTGGCGAACTTGTTGATAGCCTTGTCGATCATCTTGCTGATGGAGCCTTCGCCGTCGCCGGTCAGGGTATCCAGGTCAGCCTGCTTCGCCTTGGCGTCGATGATGGCCTTCAGAGCGGCAGCCAGATCGCTCTCAGCAACCTCGGACTTGTAGGCCAGAGCCGCCAGACCGTGAACGGGAATATCAACGCCGTTGGCGGAGATGGTGCCGTTGGTCTTGCCCTCGGCGATGAGAATGTCGGCGATCTTATCGGTCAGGGCCAGCAGAGTGCCGTTGACCTTGATGCCTTCCAGCTTGTTAGGCTCGCCGCCGGCAGTCACCAGGTCATTGACCTTAGTGGTCAGGCCGGCAACCTTAGCGTCGACAAGGCCGATCTCACTCTTGGTGCGCAGCGCCAGTTTCTTGAGCTGTTCAATAGTAGTGTGCTTGGTAGTAGACATATTGCATGTCCCCCTTAAATATATTTGTTCACGGCTGTTCGCCGAAAACATCATTGAGTAGGTCGTCCACTTCTTTGTCGGAAGCGGTGTTGTCGGATGTGCTTCCGCCCGGGTCGCTCGAAGCAAAGGCGTCGTTCAGCATATCGTCGACCTCTTTATCCGAGGCCGTTCCGGAAATGCTTCTCTGGATCTCAACGATCACCTCGGTCAGCGTCTTGTTGCCAAAACCCGCCGTCGATGGGTCGCCGATGATTCCCATGATCTGCTTGTAGGCTTCATCGCCCATCGGGTCTCCGGAGCCGCCTGTGCCAACGCTGATATTGACCGGGAAGAGGATCTTGCTGGTCACATGCCAGCCCGTCGACTTCCGTTCCTCGCCCTTGACGCCATAAACGGCGATCTTCAGCGGGATTCCGCCTTTCTTCAGGCATTCGCCCGGAATGTCACACTTGTCTTCGCTCAGCACCACAGCCATGCTGACGCCGCCTGCCTCAAAGAACGCAGTCTTTGCGAACCCGTCCCAATCCTTGCTGAAGGCGAATTCGACCGGATAAGGTGTCGCTGCATTCTGGATCAGCGTGGTGTCCTCCACCAGCGTGGTGAAGCAGCTTTTGATCGCGATTTTCAAATCATTCGCCTCCTTCTTCGGCATTGACCGACAGTTCAAGACGCACGATGTTCACCGTGATGTCTTTGATCGGGTCGGTATCGTTCACAAATGTGATGAAGCCGGTCGTGGAGATGTCTTTCGGACGCACATTGCATTCGAGGTATTCTTCACGGCTGGCTTCATATGCATCAATGAGGTATTTGTACTTGGCAGCGGCCACGAGGCGGCTCTCCGCCACAGTGATGGAACCGTTCGACCATCCGGAGGCCGGCAGCACCAGATCGAAATGGATGCCGAGCACATCGCCCGTACCCGTTCCGTTCAGACCGTTGTAGACGGCGATGTTGTACTTGCTTCCGTCTGTCATCGTAACGGTGTAAATATCAGTCGAGCCTGGCGTATGATTGCCCTGCGTCAACTGAATGCTCTGAATACCGTTGCCGGTCGGGCCGGTCAGCTCGCAACTGATGTTGGTGTTCACATAAGTGCCCTTCTCAGCGTCCCAGATCCACCATGTACCGTTCTCCGGCTTAGGCGGCTTGCCGCTGTACTGCTGTGCGGTCGCGGCGCTCTCTGCGGCAGACTCCTTGTAAGTCTTTGCGTTTGCTTCAGAGTTCTCGGCGGACTCCCGCGCGTTCTCGGCGGCCGTTTTAGCGGTCTGCGCCTTGTCACGGGCATCCACAGCAGCTGTTTTAGCAGCTTCGGCGTCCGTCTTCGATACAGCAGCGGCATCTTCCGATGCTTTTGCTCCATTTTGACTGTTCACCGCCGCGTCTCTTGCAGCTTCCGCAGCAGCACGGGCCTCTTCCGCTGCGTTGCGGTCAGCAGTAGCCTGTGCGCCCAGCGTCTCAGCCTCCGAGCGGATAGTTCTCACGCGCTCCTCGGCGGCCTTGACCTCTCCCTCGGCAAGCGTCGCCGCTGTCTTGGCGTCCGTGGCCTCCTGTGCCTTCTGCTTGGCGATCTCTTCCGAGTTCTTCGCCTCTGTCTCAGATGCCTTAGCACCGGCGGCAGCTTCTTTTGCGTCTGCAGCCTGCTTGTTGACATTTTCCTCAGAGGTCTTGATGCTTCCCTCGGAGAGTGCAGCCGCGGCAGCGGATTCTGAGGCGCTTGTCGCCTTTTTGTCGGCATCTTCGGCGGACTTCTTGGCAGCCGCGGCATTTGCCTGTGCGGAATCCTTGGCGGTGGAGGCAAACTCCATCGCGCTGCTGGACTCCGTGTTCATCGCCGCCAGAGCATCATGGATGGAGCCGCGAACCTCTTCGCCATAAATGGCGTTGAGGATTTTTTTCAGAAAGCTGCTGATATCAGCCATCTAAATCACTCCTTCCTTAGTCCTCCAGCATCCAGTCGAGCAGCAGAATCTCCTCGCCGCTCAGACAGCCGATCGTATCTTCATACTTGGCAGTCATCAGCTCTACCTCATGCTCCATCTCGTTGAACGGAGCAAGCTCGTCGCAGAAGGCCTTAAAATTAGGAGAGCCCACCTTGATGGAAATGGTTCCGGTCTCGTTGCCACTTTCATCCTTGTCAGGCTCTCCATATTTGTTGATGAGGTCGTGTTTGAATGCTTCATACTCAGTCAAAGCAGTAGAAAGCATCCGGAAGTTCCTCGCGGCGATATAGCCGATCTTGTTGCGGAGCTGAAGAAGCGGCCGCAGGTTCTGAACCATCACGACCATTTCTGAATTTTTAAGCTGTTTCTTCAACATTATCCCTCCTTTTGCTGAAGCAGTTCTTCGACCATTTGATAGAGTTTCTGGATCATGTGCGTATTGAGCGCAATAAGTTCGCCGTATCGGATGCTGTAACGGTAGTCCGTGAGACCATCTTCCAAAATCTCCAACACGGGGTCTTTAACGAGTGCGGCAAGTTGACTGGAGGTCAATCCAACATCGAGCATAGCCTGTTCCACATCTTGGGCGATAAATCCTAAATGAGTTCGCCCGGGCGTGCCTTTGTTGTACTTGAAAGTAGATGGCTTCAACGCCAGGAAAAACGCCTCGTAGGCTGAAAGGTCATAGTCGATCGTGTTCTTGATTCTAAGATCGGAACGAATAGTTGGCTCCTCACTCATTGTGATGCCACCAGAAACGACAATATCTGCGCCGATTCCGGACATACGGGCTCCGGCATTGGTCACGATGATATAAGGATCATAGCCGGGGCCATTGGAACCATACATCATAGAACCGTAAGTTGTATGCACACCGTCGGAACCGTGGCCCTTGCAGAATCCACCATAACCGCATGATAGGTCGATATAGTCAGCGTCGATCGTACCGGAGCGAATATAATTTGCATTGATATAGAGCCGGCCAGTCGTCGAATCACTGAAAATACCGAACTTCGTACCACCGGAGGTGAGCACATCAAACACATTCTGGTCAGTACACCGATCCTGATAGGCCCTGTTTGCTCTCGACCATGCGGCAGAAGCCTCATCATAAGCGTCGTCTGCGGTACTCTGCGCAGCGGAAGCGTTCGCATTCGCCGTGCTTGCCAGCGAGTAGGCGGGGTTGGAGGTGAGGTTCTGGTTCGTCACGGATGCCCAGTTGATTGTGCTTCCGGCAGACAGCGTCACCTTACCGTCTATGGTAACGGAGCCGCTGGAATCAACAGCAAATGTCGTGCGTACACCGTTGGTAACGGTAAGTCCGTAGACGCTCAGGTATTTGGACTTGAATCGCTCGTCGTCCATCATGCTGTTGCCCGCTCGGTCAAGGAAGTCAGAGGCCTGAACCACGCCCTTAAAGTTTCCGTCCACACCGACCAGCGTACCGCTGAAGGTTCCTTTCGCCGCAGCCAGAGTACCCGCAAAGGTGCCTCGGCGTGCGGTCAGGTTGCCTTCCTCGTCAACGGTGAAGTTTCCGTCTCCAATGTCGATGGAACCTTTCTTCATCGTCAGCTTGCCGCTCTCGAAGTCAAGCGAGAAGTTTCCGCCATAATCTTTCAGCGTACCGGCACGGATCACATCGGCATTGAGAACACCGGTCGTGATATAGTCTGCCACAATAGAACCATCCATTGTGATGGCAAGCCCAAAGGTCTTTCCATAATCCTTGGAGTAGCCAAGACCGTTCATGTTCCATTTCCAGAGCTTGTCGGCTTTGGTATAGTCGCGGATATTGGAAATATAAAGCGTGTCAGAACCGTATTCGTCCCGTGTGATCGTGATGTAGCCGGTCGTGGCCGCTGTCATGATCTGTGTGGCGTTTTCTTTTGCCTCTTTTAGGATGTTGTGCGCCTTTGGGAGACTCTCGATTTTCTCAAGGATAGCGGCGCTGATCTGGTTGTTCACACTGGTAAGGCTTGTCTGCACCGTGTCGCCAAGCGTAAACTGGGTATTCTCCGGGCTGTCCAGAGGGATCTCCAACTTCGTGACAGGAAATACACGGTCAAGCCCATGCGGCCGCGAGATCACGCGGATCTCGTCTAAAAGCTTAACGGCTTCTACATTTGCGTTGAGATAGTGGAGGTCAAGGGCACTCACTTCCAGTTCCATGTTGTCGAACTGCAAGTCGGCAAGATATGCCTTCGCCTTTTCCAGCAGCGCTTCAGGATCAGAAACGCTGTCCCATGTCACTGTTTTCTCGATCCAGCCATAGGTTTTCACAGCCTCGGAGGACTGGACATAAAGGCTGCCCTCATTCACGCTCTCAACGGTCAGATAGGCGTCCAGCGCCTCAATCTCGCTCTTGTCAAGCCTGTTGCCAAGCGGAACGATGACCGTTGCAAACTCCGTCATATCCCATCCCTTGGTGTGTTCGATGAGGTTAGAGCCGAACTGGATCGTCTGGCTGCAAGTGTCGGGGTAATCTGCCAAATAGTCGAGATAGCGGATGCCGTCTTCCTTACGCACCCGCAGATGACCGCCGTACTGCGCCACCAACGCATTCAAGATCGTGATGGTCTTTTCATAGTTGGTGTAATAAGTCGGAAAATCTTCATCCACCACAGTAACAATGCCGATGGTGAACTTCCGGTTGTCTCCGACCTTTGCGTTGTGAATGGCGATCATCGCCTCAAGGTACTCACGGATCGTCCCTCCGGCGTACTCCGCAGGCGGCTGTGTGCTGTCGTTGAAGAATGCAAGCTCGCCCTCGCAAGTGAGCACTCGGTTTCGGTAAAAGTCCTCGTTTTCAGAGAGGACGCGCCCCGCCCAGATCTCTTTTCCGTCCTTGTGGACGGCGATGTCAGTCACCATACGGATGATGGTGCTGTATCCGAGATTGGAAGGCGGAACCGTCATCACAAAGGAACCGGCCGCATTGTCTTCCAGCGTCAGCTTGGGGCTTGCAAGCTTCATATTGTCCAACGCGAAGGCATCATTGTAGATGCAGACGCCATCGGCATAAACAGAATACATCGCTTACAACCTCCCTTGTCTGAAATCAACGGACACGGTCCCCGTTCCCTCGTCGACCCAAAGATAGATCGTCCCGCCGTAGTCGCCAAACAGAATAAACTCAGGGATCTGAATGGTTCCCTCCGGCAAAAGCTTTGTCAGGTCGATGCTGAGCTGACGGTTGACAAATCGGACATGAACGCCGCGTCCCTCACTGCTTTGCACAATGAATCTGGGGCATACCGGAGCCCGTCCGTACATCACCGCGTCCAGCTCGATCTCTTTCATCTCTGTCGTCACCGCAATGTTGCGGAACAAAGCTGCCTGAATGACTCCATTTTGAAAGTTGAACGGGTCCCATAGCCAGTTATCGATGGAGGAAAGGTTTTTCCACTTGTACGGGCCGACATCGTAGTCGATGACGAGCCGCGACCAGTCCTTTTCCGACTTCCAGGCGTTCACTGTGAAGCGCCCTTCGTAGAAATATTCAGGATCGTCCTCAAGGATCGCTCGCATGGTCTGTCCGTGCAGATAGTCCATAATGTCCGAGTAAGCCATGTGCCACGGCTTAAAGTCGTTCATGACAATAAACTCGATAGACCCTGTCCGGTTCTGATACACCGGATACCCGGTGAGGGCTTGCGACAGATCAATGACGCCGTCCCCACCGGGAATGTCCAGAGTCTTCACCTTTTGTGCAGGCGGATTGAATAGCGGACGGGAAGCGGGGACAAGCCGCCAATCGTCCCATGTGTTCTTATCGCCAAATGTGATCGAATGGTACAACTTAAATTCCCCTTCCTCTTTGTGTAGACCGCTGTCCGAGTGCCACATCCATCGGTTCAGCAAGTTCGCCGACGAGCGCACCGGTGTTCAGCACAACACGCAGCTTCTCCATGCGTTCCAGCATCGAAGCCATCTCACCTCGAAGCGTGCGGAGTTCAGCCACAACATCATCATTGTCGACGGAAATGGTTGTCTGGCTGCTTCCGCCGCGCTGTGCCTCAAATGCAACGGCAGCCTGCCCGACAAGGCCGACCGCTCGCTGCGAATAGAATAGGTTGTTCAAGGCGTCTGCTCCGGCCGATACGGCAGAGAGATCCAGAACAGGACGGATCACCGGCTCCATATCGAACCCGCCGCTCACGATGTCGGCAATGGTCTGGAGCACACCGGAAAGACCGCCCTCGGCCGACTCCGCCATCTCAGAACCGGCCGCATAAGAGCGGTCAACATAGTCCTGAAGACCTTTCACGAAACCAAGGCCGGTGTAGTTACCGATCTCACGGAACACCCTCGATGGAGAGTGGATGTCCAGTGTCGATTTCGCCGCCTGTACGCCTGCAAGAGCCATCTGCGTGATCTCATCAACAAAGCTGGACTTCTCAGACTGAACGCCTTCAGTAAGCCCCTTGACGATCTGCTTGCCGGTCTCATCCCAACCAGCTTCCGTCAGAACCTTCTGCGCCGTGTCGGCCATCTCCTGAAGCTCATCCTCAGTATTGTTCTTGATAAGACCAACCTTTTCCTCAAAGCTTCTGCGGAGCTGTTCCAACTGAGCATTGGCGTCTTCCGTGACCTGATTCATCTTCTCCTGCCAGAGAGCACGATACTCGGTAAGCTCCTGATCGGCCTCCTCGCGGAGTTTTGCAATATTCTGCTGGGTCTCTTCGCGCAGCCCCTCTAATTCACTGACCGCCTGCTCGCGAGCCATTGCGTGCTTGACCTTCCAGAGGTCAGCATACTTCGCAAGCTCAGAGTCGCTCATTTGGTTCAGCGCCTTGATCTGGGCGATCGCATCAGGACCCATATCCTGAAGTTCCTCGATAAGGTCACTGTCAAGTCCTCTGCCGGCAAGAGACTCTAAAATATCCTGCCATTCGCCAAATTCCTTGACCTGGCCCTCAAGATTCTTCATCAGGGTGTCGCTGCTGACCTCATCACGCTCCTTCACAGCGTCAAAGAGGCCATAGGACTTATAGAGGGAATCCTCGCGGGATTTCAGAGCATTCTCGTACTTGTCGTTCTCAGCCTGAATATCGCTCGCCAGTTGCGCATTGATCGACTTTACCTTATCGGCGTACTCTTCCTCCAGGTCGAGCCGCTTCTGGTTCGCCTCGCTCTGCACAGACTGCACATCAGAGATATACTGTTTCTGCGCGTCGCTGATCTCTTTCTCCAACTGGTAAACTTGCAGGTCGAGCTTCTTCCGCAGCTCTGTCCCCTTGGCATATCGGCTCTGAACACGCTTATAGGCAGCCAGTTCCTCCGCAAGGGTCAGCTTGTTATACGATTTCTGCTCTTCGATCCAGTTCATCGAATACTGATAAGTGGCCGTAACCAACTCATTTTGAACACGATAGACCTCGCGGTCGATCTGCTTTCGTTCCTCACTGCCCTCGCGGTATTTCTTCTGGAGCGTTTCCCATCCAGCAAGCTCCTCTTTCAAGCTGAGCTCGCTGTAATATTTCCGCTCTTCCGCCCAATCCTTAAAGGAATCGAGTCCCTTCTGCGCGACCTTGATGGCTTCATCGCTCATCTTTGCCGCAGCCGAAGAAACCGGAACGATCGCATTGTTGATACCGATGGTCATACCCTCGCCAATGTTTTTACCAAGCTCGATAAACTCGCGGGAGGGAGAATGGCTGTCCAGCGCCTTCTTTGCCGCATTCAACGCCGCAAGACCCAGATTACGGCCCGCCTGAGAGGCGCCGCTCAGCTCCGAGC
>ENA-UEQP01003060-UEQP01003060.1-human-gut-metagenome-genome-assembly--contig:-NODE-3060-length-11449-cov-5.511256_pt1 | contig 11449 bp, 9 predicted proteins | sample MGYA00242951_ERZ507951 | MGnify/ENA primary metagenome ERZ507951 (study PRJEB26167, sample SAMN06115539) | human gut metagenome | host: Homo sapiens | place: China:Shanxi | collected 2015-11-18...
CAGGGAAAGCACTCCAACATCGGCACGATTTTCTTTGCCGTGGGCTTCAGCGTCATGATGACGCTGGATGTGGCACTGGGATAGGATTTCGGGAAGAAAAAACACGAAACTCATTCCGATGCCGCCATCGCGGCCATCGGTTTGACATATATATTTTATATAGGAGGACAATCATTATGAAAAAAATCGGTTTATTTGCTGCGGGTGTGCTGTTCGGCACGGCGGGCATCAAGCTGCTGGGCAGCAGGGATGCAAGGAAGGTCTACGCCCACACCACTGCCGCCGCGCTGCGTGCCAAGGAGGATGTGATGAAAACGGTCACAGCCGTGCGGGAGGGTGCGGATGACATCTACGCGGAGGCCAAGGCCATCAACGAACGCCGTGCAGAGGCGGAGGCCGCCGTCGTGGTGGAGGACGCTTCTTCGGAGGAAAGTAAGGCAGAGTGATCCATGAAATGCACGATCCTACATGATTTACCGGGGCGGCTGCGGGTACACCTGTGCTGCGGGCGGATGAGCTTATCCCAAGCGGATGCGCTGGAGTACTATCTGCTGGCGGTGGACGGCGTGCGCTCCGTCAAAGTCTACGACCGGACGCAGGACGCGGTGGTGGTGTACGGCGGGAAACGGGAGGATGTTATCTTTTCGCTGGCACGTTTCTCCTTCGCCGAGGCGGAGGCCATGGAGCTGGTGCCGGAGCACACCTCCCGTGCGCTGAACCGGGAGTTTGAGGATAAGCTGGCAGTTGCCGTTATGCGCAGATGCATCTCCAAGCTGTTCCTGCCTGCGCCTATCACCACGGCGCTGGCGGTGTTCCGTTCCGTAAAGTACATCCGGGAGGGGCTTTCGGCACTGCTGCACGGACGGCTTTCCGTCGCCGTGCTGGATGCCACCGCCGTCACGGTGTCCATGGCACGGGGCGATTTTGCCACCGCCGGCTCTGTGATGTTCATGCTGCATCTGGGCGAAATTCTGGAGGAATGGACCCACAAAAAGTCCGTGGCAGACCTTGCCTCCGCCATGAGCCTGCGTGTGGACAGCGTCTGGCAGCAGGTAAACGGCGCCGAGGTGCTGACGAAGATCACCGACGTGAAGCCGGGCGACCGTATCGTGATCCGCACCGGCGGCATGATCCCGCTGGACGGCCGGGTGGTGGAGGGCGAGGCTATGGTGAACCAGTCCTCCCTCACCGGCGAGTCCATGCCTGTGGCCAAGCACCCCGGCAGTCCCGTCTATGCCGGGACGGTGGCGGAGGAGGGCGAGTGCGTCATCTCCGTGGAGAAATCCTCCGGCAGCGGGCGGTATGACCGGGTGGTTCGCATGATCGAGGAGTCGGAGAAGCTGAAATCCACCGCCGAGGACAAGGCGTCCCGGATGGCGGACAGGCTGGTACCCTACACGCTGGGCGGCACGGCACTGACGTATCTTCTGACCCGGAACGTGACGAAAATGCTCTCGGTGCTGATGGTGGACTTCTCCTGTGCCCTGAAGCTGGCCATCCCCATTGCGGTGCTGTCCGCCATGCGGGAGAGCAGCGGCTATCACATCTCCGTCAAGGGCGGACGCTTTTTGGAGGCGGTGGCCAAGGCGGACACCATTGTGTTCGACAAGACCGGCACGCTGACCTATGCGACGCCCACCGTGGCGGCGGTCATCCCCTTCGGCGGCCACGATGAGGCGGAAATGCTGCGACTTGCCGCCTGTCTGGAGGAGCATTACCCCCATTCCATGGCAAACGCCGTGGTCGCGGAGGCAAAGCGGCACGGGCTCACCCACGAGGAGTATCATTCGCAGGTGCAGTATGTGGTGGCCCACGGCATCTCCAGCATGGTGGAGGGCAAGAAGGTCATCATCGGCAGCGCACACTTCGTCTTTGAAGACGAGGGCTGCCGCATCCCGAAGGGAGAGCAGCCGAAATTTGACGCGCTGCCCGCCGCGTATTCCCACTTGTACCTCTGCATGGACGGGGAGCTGGCGGCGGTCATCTGCATCCACGATCCCCTGCGCCGGGAGGCGCGGGAGGCGGTAAGGGCGCTGCACGCGAGCGGCTTTACCAATGTGGTGATGATGACCGGCGACAACCGCCGCACGGCGGAGACCGTGGCCGCCGAGGTGGGCGTGGACGCTGTGTACGCCGAGGTGCTGCCGGAGGACAAGGCCGCGTTTATCCGGCAGGAAAAGGCGAAGGGCCACACCGTTATCATGGTGGGCGACGGCGTCAACGATTCTCCCGCCCTCTCCGAAGCGGACGCGGGCATCGCCATCTCCACCGGCGCGGCCATCGCCCGGGAGATCGCAGACATCACCGTTTCCTCGGAAGACCTTTTTGCGCTGGTAACGCTGCGTAAGCTCAGTCAGGTACTGATGGAGCGTATCTACGGCAGCTACCGCTTCATCGTGGGCTTCAACCTGACGCTGATCGCGCTGGGCGTGGCGGGTGTACTGCCGCCTGCCACCTCGGCACTGCTGCACAACGGGTCCACCCTGGGCATCAGCCTGCGGAATATGACCGACCTGCTGGACGATGAAGAAAATCAACGAAAATAAGCAAGAAAGAGAGGGCGCAGAGAGGCGGCAAGGTGCTTCTCTGCTCCTTGCAGTCGCTGTGTTATTAGCGTTAGGGGGCGGATAAACGCGGAGCATATGGTGCAACATCACTGCCCACTACGCTGTTTGCACCAATGATCGCTCCGTTTCCAATGTAAACGCCGGGGAGAATCACCGCATTTTGCCCAATCCAAACATCATTTTCGATAACAGTATCTCCTTTTAATGGCATATCCGTCTTTGTAGGCGGTAACATTACCATTTCCGCCTATTCTGATTTTAAAAAGGTCAAATCCGTATCAACCTCGCTTCTCAGTTCAAACCTTCAAAAAGTCGAAATCACCCCTTCGATCATGCCACACCCACTTCTGAGAAAAATTGACGCCACACTTTTTTCGAGTAGAACCGCACGAGACAGAATTTTTTCAACTTGAAGAAACTCCGTTTTCCTTGCGATAACTGGGAAAATTGGCATTCAGACTTTTTTCGTGAAAATTCCAGTTAAAAATCACAGTTTTTGTGGTGAATACACACCAAAGGACGAACAGGGCATCGCCCTCCCGCCCGACGCGGCGTAAGCCCCAAAACCCGAACTCCATAGAACCCAGCCGCGGCCGGAATCCTCCGGCCGCGGAGAGGAACAAAGACCCCCGGTTCGTGCGAACCGGGGGTTTTCCTGTGTTCAGTGCAAGAGCGCACAGCGAGCAGGGAAGGGGGCTCTTATTCGATTCAATTTGACACTGGCTTCGAAGCGTTTAGCTGCCGGCATTCTGCACACATCCGGCCTGTTGTTAATGTTGGGAGTTTCCGCCCCCTTTGCAGAAACGGCAAATTAAATTTCAAAAAAGTCGCGGATTATAGAATAAAATCACATAAATTATGCGATTCCTGTGATTTTTTGTGTAGACTGCTGGACTTGAACCAGTGACCGCACGCGTGTAAAGATTCGATAGGACCGCCTTCCAATGGATTTCGGGTGAATAAAGCAGGTTTGCCGCAGAATTCCATCACGCGCAGGTGCGCTTTTCTCCGTTGTTTCCGCCCCAGCTTTTCTATTCGTAGGTCACGGCGCGGGTTAAACGATTTTTAACCGCTAATAAGAACATCCGCCAATGCAGTCTGCAGTTCGGAAAGAAAGCCATCGATCTGCGGCGTGACCACCTTGCTGCGGTGCAGGATCATCTGCACAGATTGACTTAGTTTCCATTCAGGGACCTTTAAAACACACAGTTGACCAGCTTTCACATAAGACTGCACTGTATAAAGGGGGAGCAACGAAATGAAGTCCTCCTCTAAAATTAATTCTTTGGCGGTATTCGCACTGGGTAGGCGCAGAAACGGGCTGTATTCGACATGGTGCTTGGCCAACACGCTCTCAAAGCGCTGGCTGTATGGAGCGTCCCGCTCCATCATGATCAATTCACTGCCTGACAGGTCCTGTAAGGTCACGGAGGGCTGCTGCGATAAAGGGTGTTTTGGATTTGCGACCAGTACAATGGGAATTTCTGTCTGATGCCAGATATGCCATTCGGCAGAGGAGACCGAATCATCAATGATACAGGCAGCATCGATGGAGCCCTGCTGAAGTTGTCGTGTCAGATTGACGGTCGTATCCACCAAAAGCTCAAGGCTGATTTTCGGAAAACGAGCGTGGTACTTCAATAGGATATTTTTCATCAGCAACTCAAACAGTGAATCTGTAATACCAATCCGAACAGAACCGGTCAGCATCTCCTGGGATTTACCGAAAGTCTCAATGGCCATCGCGGCCGTAACGGTTTTTCGAGCATAGGGCAACAGTGCTTTCCCATAGCTGGTCAGGAAAACATTTTTACCGATCCGGTCAAAAAGCGGCAGATCGAGTTCCTGTTCTAATTGGCGGATTTGCACGCTGACTGCGGACTGGGAATAGCCCAGTTCCACGCTGGCTTTGGTAATATTTTGCAGAGCGGCTACCTGAAGAAAGGTCTTGAGATTGCGTATTTCCATATTCTTCACTCCCTTCCATATTCAGAATAACACAGCCAGTAGGATAATCAATGAAATTTTTTAATTGATCTTATAAAATTTATTTGTTTTACAAAACGCAGTCAGTTAAATATAATAAGCGCAGAAACCAGAAGCCGCTACGTTTTGTGCAATTTAACAAAGGAGATATGGAAAATGGATAAAAATATGCACATCCAGACAACAGCAGTTCATGCCGGCTCCCGGAAGGACGATACCTTCGGTGCCATCAACGAGCCCATCTACATGACCTCCAACTACCGCATCCCCACAGACGGGACTCCAGTGGATTGGAGCGGCATCCACAGCAATATTTATCAGCGCAACCGCAACCCTAACCAAATGGTCCTGCAGGACAAGCTCTGCGCCCTCACCGGTGCTGAGGACGCCGCGGTGTTCGCCAGCGGCGTGGCGGCCCTGGCCTCTGTATTCACTACTACGCTGAACTCCGGCGACCACGCCATCGTCTCCGAAGTGTGCTACAGCGCCACCAACCTGCTGTTCCGCGAGTATCTACCAAAGAAGTACGGCGTGGAGGTCACTCTGCTGGACACCACCAACACGGAGGCAGTCCGGGCGGCGATCCGGCCTAACACGAAACTGATCCATGTAGAAACGCCAGGTAACCCCACCACCGGCATCAGTGACCTGGACGCTATCGCAGAGATTGCCCACAAGGCAGGCGCTCTGTTGAGCGTGGACGCCACCTTTGCTGGTCCCATCTGCATCCGCCCCCTGAGCCATGGTGCGGACCTGGAGATCCACAGCATGACCAAGTACATCAATGGCCACGGTGACTCTCTGGGCGGCTGCGTTCTTGGCCGTGCGGAGATGATTGACAAGATCAAGGAGCTGGCCATGGTGAACTACGGCGGTATTCTCAGTCCCTTCAACGCCTGGCTGGTGACCCGTGGTCTCACGACCATTCCCCTGCGCATGAAGCAGCACAGCGCCGTAGCGCTGGCTGTAGCAGAGTTTCTGGAGACCTGCCCCGCTACCCGCTTCGTCTGGTATCCGGGCTTAAAGAGCCATCCCCAGCATGAGCTGGCTGAAAAGCTCATGCACGGTCAGTATTCCGGTATGATGTCCTTTGACCTCAAGGGTGACGAAAGGCAGCACCAAAAGTTCCTGGACTCCCTGCATCTGGTAACCCATGCCGTGTCTCTGGGCGATGTTGAGAGCCTGATCGTCTACTACGATAAGAATAGCGATAAGCTACCCCACTATCCGCCCATTTACCGGGAGGGCTTCTTCCGCTTCAGTATCGGCCTCGAGGACGCCGAGGATGTCATTGCCGATCTGAAGCAGGCCATGGAAGCCGCCGAGATGCTGTAAGATAATACAGAACGCTAAAGAAGGAGTGTGATCCGCTTGACTAATGACACGATTCGTGCATGGGCAGAAATCCACACGGATGCCTTTGTTCACAATCTTGCAATTGCGAAGAAACTGACCGAAAAAAAAGTCATGTGTGTCATCAAGGGAGATGCACATGGCCACGGTGCAGCAGTCTGTGGGAAGGTACTGGAAGATCACGGTGCGGATGCTTTTGCGGTGGCATGCCTGACAGAAGGGATCGCTCTGCGGGAAAGCGGTGTTCAGAAGCCGATCCTGATCCTCGGGTGGACTCCGGCGAACTATGCACAACAATTAGCTGCACATGGTCTGGCACAGAGCGTTATAGATGAATCTTATGCGGAAGAATTGAACACGGCAGCTGCGAAGACTGGCCAGACAGTGGACATTCACGTAAAACTGGACACCGGTATGTCCCGCACAGGTCTTTTTGCACAGTCTAACCATAAAGCGGCCGCGGAGGCTGTCAAGCGGATTGCGGAGTTGCCCCATCTTTGCATAAAAGGAATCTTTACGCATTTTGCCGCTGCGGACATGCCGGAAAAGGATGCGTTTACTGCGTGGCAGCTGTCCAATTATAAGGCAGTATTGGCAGAGTTGAAGGCTGTTGGATTTGATAAGGAGATCACACGTCACGCAGCCAACAGCGCTGGGATCATTTACCATCCGGAAGCTCACTTTGATATGGTACGCATGGGGGTTATGATGTACGGCTTGTACCCAACCGGTGTGAAGGATCCCACTATTCCCCTGGAGTCGGCGTTGACACTGAAGGCTCGTGTAGCCCAGGTAAAGGATCTTCCTGCCAGTGCCCATATCAGTTACGGCTGCACAGCGGAAACACTGAGTCCCACTACGATTGCTGTCGTTACAGCTGGTTATGCGGATTCTTATCCGCGCAGCATGAGCAATAAAGGGGCTTTTGCAATTATCAACGGTCAAAAATGCCAGCAGATAGGACGAATCTGCATGGATATGTGCATGTTTGACATTACGGGAAAAAATGTACACCGGGGTGACGAAGTGATCCTTTACGGTCGCGGAGGCATGCCAATGGAAGATGTGGCGGGCCAGCTTATTACATGGAGCGTGGCTTGAAATGCAAACCGCTTGGTGTTATCTTTGCGCTTTGCACATTACTTGGCCCCGTCTTTATGATGTCCGCACTTCAGACGAAAACCGCAGTAACTGCCCTTGCTGACGCTTTCGGAACCTCTGAGCTTATTTGGGCTGTCATTATGGTAGTTTTGGTTGCCGCTGTTGTGTGCGGCGGGCTGACCCGCGTTGGCAAGGTCGCTGAGTTTGTGGCCCCGATCATGTGTGCAATTTATATGCTGGTAGGCATTGTTATTCTTGTGATCCATATTGATCGTCTACCCAGTGTTATTGCAATCATGTTCCAGTCCGCTTTTACCAAAAATTCTGTCTATGGCGCTATTTTCGGTTCCATGGTCAAATGGGGCGTTAAGCGTGGCTTGTATTCAAACGATGCCGGTGACGGCATGGGCCCTGTGGTTTCTTCCGCGGCCGACTGCGCACACCCTGTAAAGCAGGGACTGGTCCAAAGCTTGTCCGTTTACATCGATACGATCCTCATCTGCTCCATCACTGCGTTTTCAATTCTCCTGTCTGGCACCTACAATGTCACGGATGCCGCTGGAACAGGCTTCATTACAGAAGGGGTTCCCAATGTGGAATACGGTGTGCTGTATATGCAGGAAGCCATGAGATCCGCGCTTGGAGGTCACTGGGCAGGATATTTGATGGCAATTATCATCAGTGTGTTCGTGTTTTCTACTCTGATTGCTTATGGTTATCAGGCGGATGTCAGTCTCAGGTATCTCTGCGGCAAGAAAAAATGGACTTCCTGGATTGGCCGCCCACTACTGCTTGCCGGTATTTTCCTTGGCGGTGTTGTAAACGGACAGGTTGTCTGGTCTATGGGTGATACAGGTGCCGGCCTGATGGCGTGGACCAATCTGCTTGCAATCGTCCTTCTGGCTCCGATGGCATTCAAGATTCTGAAGGACTATGAGAATCAGCGTAAGGCCGGTTTGAATCCTATGTTTGATCCTGCCACCGTGGGAATTGATGATCCAAACGGCGTTTGGTCGGAGTGGGTTGAAAAGAAAAAGGCCCGCGGCGATTATGAGAATCCTGTGCTGGGATATAATACAAACCATTCAAAAAAATAACCAACCTTATTGTAACCTTTCTCAACTCAAACATAAACTCCTTACGCTAGAAAATACTAACAGATACTTTCTCTTCCAAACAAAACAGGGCCGCATATGCGGTCCTGTTTTGTTTTCCTGTATTCAGCGCAAGGACTCACAGCAAACAGGGAAGGGGGGGGATGCTCATCCCCGCCTCGCCCGCATATCCGGCGGAACAACGGACAGGGGCTTTGTATGCAGGAAGACCAACTCCCAGTAACCCCTCCTGTAGTTTGCCCTCAGCCACCGTTCCAGCATAACGTTGTACTTCTCATAGACCTCGGACCATTTCTTGTCGTTAACCATAGCCGTATATCCGCCCGGATAGTTTTCGGTGATGCCGATCCGGCAGATCGGCCATCTCTCATCCTCATCCTTTTGAAACAGTTCTTGCAGCAGGCTCCTGACCTGCTCCGCCTCGAAATCCACGGTATAGGGCGTCTCCATCGCCGTTTCCCACAATGTAATCGTCCGAGGGTGTCCATACGAATCCTTATAGCGGGATTCCTTTTCCACTGATGTCAGCACAACATACCCGGTATGCTCTTTTTTCGGCTTCAGGTCCCGCTCCGCATTGGCCCGTTCTTTGGTGATCCGCAGCAGATTGGCGTTCAGCCCTCGCTGCAGAGCGCTTTCCTGCTGTTCTGCCGCCAATTTCTTTTCCCATTCTGCTGTATTTTTCGCGATTTTCTTCTCTGCATCCGTTATTCTGCTCTGCGCTTCGCTCTGTATCTGGTTGATCTTTTTATCCGCATTGTATTCTGCATTTCTTGCCGCCTGCTGTGCGCTGGAGATCTCCCGTTTCAGCCCGTCATACTCGCCTAACGTCAGAATCACATGGGTACACTCCGATTCGTGCGGTCCGCCCTCCACTAGCTTATACCCTAATGTGGTTTTCTTTGCAAATTTAGCCATGGTGGTGCGCCTCCTTTACAGACCCCGAATGTAGTTATCTGCCACAACGCTGATGCGGTTATGGCCCAGCGCCTTGCTGCAAACCAGCATGGCGGCCTTGTCCAATTTTCTCCCGGCCTCATCCTTGCGACAGGTGTATACCTCGCTTTGGTAACGCCGCCCCGTGCCGCGGTTAACCTTGTCATACGGGATGTCCTCGATGGCCCTGGCATAGGCCTTGTAGATGGCCGTGGCATACTCCGCCCGGTAGCCGTGGATGTCGGCGCTGGTGTGGATGTGCTGCCAGACCTTTTCCTCTGCCGGCGTGTCCGCGATCCGCTCCACGATCTGATCCGCGTGCTTGCCAATGATCGGACTGAGACGCTCCCGTCCGCCCTTGCCGTTGCGAACATGGATAAAGGACTGCGCCTCCGGAAACAGCTGCGTGTCCCGGAGGATCTCAAGACGCCGCGCGACGCTCGGCGCTTGCTGCGCCTCGGGGATCTTCTCCAGCTCGGAAAGCTCTGCTTCGATCTGCTCCTTGGAAACCAGATCCTTTCCCCGCAGCTCCTGCAATTCTCTTCGCCGCAGGCCGGTCCCGCGGCAAAATTTTATCAGTTCATCATTGTTCGTCTTTGAGAAGTGTTTGTCCCGCACCCGGTCTCCGCGGCTTCGTTTAATATCCTGCCGGTTTCTTTTCGGCGGGTCAAAGTATGCCTCGTCATCCGGAGAGATCCCGTACAGCTTTCCCAGCGCCTTTGCCTCCAGCTGCACCGTCCATGCGGAGAGGCCCTGATCCACTCTGCTCTGCAGCCACTCGTTGACATACTTCTTTGCATTCTTCAAGGTGGTGCACTCAGGATGCTTCTCCTTAATGTATCCCAAAAAATATTTGATGTGCTTCCAGTAGTTTTTATAGGTGGCGTGAGAAAATATTTTATTCTTCGCCGTGCCGGTGGCCATTGCCTCTTTTTTGCTCTCGCCGAATGCCAGCATCCCTGTCAGCCGGTCATAGGCTTGCTGATGCAGATCCTTGGAATATGTTTTGTTTCTGCGTCCCATTCCGGTCTCCTGTCTGTCTATTTGTTGAAAATCTATTTTTCTTTTTTGCAGAGTTCATCTACTCATCCGCGTTGAAGCCGAGGCCGCCTCCTGTTCGTCCCTTTCAGAGACGCAACAATCGGCAATACACTTTTTTTGCCTGCTTGTGTGTGCAGTTCAAGGATTCCCCTCAACACTTTTTTCTTGCTTATGTGTGCAGCCCTTTTTCGTTTCCACGGCAGTTAGGGTTCTGTCGGCCTCTTTCGCAGAGTGAGACGTCTCTCCGGGAGATTTACAGCATCCCGGCTGCTATCAGAGGGTGGATCGGGACAGATACGTTTTTTTACCGACACTTTCACGAAGATTACTTATGCCGGGTCCGTGATGCGCTTTCCAATTCACAAAGATTACTACGGCGAGCCCGCGCATCACATAGGTGTACCAGACCTGGTGCGGCTCCTGAATCATAATCTGATCTGAGCACAGCTTATCATACATCCTTATGGATGTCAACCCCATTTTGTGCATATCTGTTTACCCGTGCATTTATAACGCTCGCGGATTTGATAAAAAAATGGCTGCCAGGACGCGATTGGACGGAGGCGGAAGATAGCCGCCCGCCTCTTTTTTATGGGGACTTTTGGTTCATTCGAGGCATTGATCGGGAGTTTTTTCGGCTCAACTGCTGCCTGTCAGCCCCATGAGTGGGCGCTTTTGGGGGACGAAACGCAGCCGCATTTGCCATCATATTGCCGCCCGCTCAGGCAGCAATGCGGCGAAACTTAACCAGAAACCCGGTTTGAAATCGTGGCCGATAAGCGCCGTTGCCGCCATCCAAATGAGACAGCGGATGCGTGTTTCTTCTTCATTTTTTTATCGAAAAAGATCCAAAGAACGCTCCGTTCATTCTCAATTTTCCTCCGCTTTTCGAGACTACGGAGCACCAAGATAGAGAAGAACTCCGCAGTTGAATTACATCAAACCCAGTCAGGAGTACTCAAAAAAAAGAGACAGCAGAGTGTGTTTTTTGTTCATGCAGGGCGCGCTTTGCGACTCGTGCAGGACACATTCCGCCATCTTTTTTCTGTCATAAAAGGACCGATAAATAAATTTTCCCGATGAGAATTTGGACGCTTTCAGTCGTCTCTATAGCGTGCAAAGCAGCTAAATGCAAAGAAAAAAACACTGATGTGCGCGCAAAATCATCAGAAAAAAGCTGCCGTCGTTGGCACGCTTGTGCGGAAATTCCGCAGCATTTTTATCAGCAAAAGCAGCTTGCATATTGCACGTGCAAGCAGCCGCAGATGCATCGCTCAGCGGTCGAACTGCGCAGATCGCACAGCTTCATTCCGCTGAAAGCAGCGTCAATTCCGGCGAAAAACCGGCTGG
>ENA-UEQP01003062-UEQP01003062.1-human-gut-metagenome-genome-assembly--contig:-NODE-3062-length-11445-cov-3.263019_pt1 | contig 11445 bp, 7 predicted proteins | sample MGYA00242951_ERZ507951 | MGnify/ENA primary metagenome ERZ507951 (study PRJEB26167, sample SAMN06115539) | human gut metagenome | host: Homo sapiens | place: China:Shanxi | collected 2015-11-18...
CCACAAACAATTTCATTGGCTAAATCGCCAACTGTACCATCATTCCAATCATCTGGTTTTTCTCCTTCGAAAGGTTCAAAATCCACAAACCAAGATTTATATAATGCGGCAGCCTGCTCCGACAAATTCCTATTTATGCAACCAGTGCTAAATTCCTATTTATCCTAGAATTAATATCTATTTTTTCTTCAATTGGCTCTATAAAAGACAGAATTTTTTTCTGTTCACTTAATGGCGGTATATATAATTCCAGCCTATTTAAAGTCTCTGTTCTTAGACTAGGTATTGATGTTCCTTCATTGTATTTTCTCAAGTCTAATAAAGATAAAACATAATACAGAAAATGGGGTAAAACTATCGCATCATTTATTTCTGTATAAAAAAGTGTATCTACGGTCCAAAACGGGTACGTAAAATATCTAAATTTATCTATATTTCCTGCCAATTAATACAGATGGCTTATCATATAGATATTTACTTGCATACCCCATCAAGCCTCCTGTACCATATATCGGAAAAGATCCGTCTAACGAAACAACATTCTTTTGATTCTTTCCATACCGGATAGTTGCAAGCTCTTTCAATGTGTATTTATTATATATCATACCCAATCGCCCTCAACTTCCTACGAATCTCATCCTCCAACTCATGACTCTTATCAAACAATTCAGACAGTTCCGATGTAAGCCTTGTCATCTTCTCCTCGAACGGCTCTCCATCATCCTCCTGTTCTTCTATTCCTACATATCTGCCCGGAGTGAGTATGAAATCCTGTTTTTCAATCTCTGCAATATCTGCAACTGCACAGAATCCCTTCACATCTTCAAGAGTTCCATCGACAAATGCTGTATATGCATCTGCTATTTTCTGAATATCTTCATCTGTGAGCTCTCTGAGCTTGCGGCTAACCATCGTCCCCATCTTACGAGCATCTATGAACAAAGTTTTGCCAGACTGTTTTTTCTGTTTATTAAGGAACCACAATGATACCGGGATCTGAGTTGTGTAGAATAACTGAGTTGGCATAGCAACGATGCACTCTACCAAATCAGCATTTATTATGTTCTTACGAATTTCTCCCTCTCCGCCAGACTGTGATGACAGAGAGCCATTTGCAAGAACCATACCTATCTTTCCTGACGGCGCAAGATGATATATCATATGCTCCAACCATGCAAAGTTTGCATTTCCTGCCGGTGGCATTCCATACTTCCAACGTACATCATCTTTTAACTTATCAGCTCCCCAGTTTGAAAGGTTAAATGGCGGATTTGCCATGATGTAATCCGCGCGCAATGTTGGATGGCGATCTTCAAGGAATGTATCCGCTGCATAAGATCCCAAATCAGGCTCTATTCCTCGTATAGCAAGGTTCATCTGAGCCATCTTCCATGTCGTTGGATTGGAATCCTGACCATATATTGATATATCACTTATATTTCCACTATGCTTTTCTATGAATTTCGCCGACTGAACAAACATACCACCTGATCCACATGCCGGATCATACACACGGCCTTTGAATGGTTTGAGAACTTCCACGAGAGTACGCACAACACATGACGGAGTAAAGAATTCTCCTCCACGCTTGCCTTCCTGCTCGGCAAACATTGACAGACAATATTCATATGTTCGACCAAGAATGTCCTTCTCATTCCCATGTTCAATCATCTGAATATTTGTAAATAAGTCCACTACATCCCCAAGACGCCTCTTATCAAGCTCTGGTCTGGCAAAATTCTTAGGAAGAATATCCTTAAGTCTCTTATTTTCTTTCTCTATAGCTCGCATTGCATTATCTATTATTGTTCCTATCTCCGGAGTATGCGCATTTGCTGCTATATCATTCCAACGTGCTCCTGCAGGTACAAAGAAGATACCTTCTGATGTATATTCATCTACATCTTCCTCAAATCCGTCTCCTTCTTCCACAAGTTCATTATATTTCTCATCGAATCTATCCGATATGTATTTCAAGAAAATCAGACCAAGCACAACACTTTTATACTCTGATGCATCCAGATTTCCACGAAGTACACATGCCGCATCCCAAATCTGTTTTTCAAAGCCTATTTCAGCAGTATTCTTATCAGCCATCTTCCCTCTCCTCCTATGCGCAAATTTTTATTTATCATGCTATAAATTATACACCACGGAATATCAAAAGCAAACAAATAAAACTCCCCAGGCTAGCCATTTATGAAGGGAAAATAACAGATATGGAACATCATATAAATGCAAATGAGCCATATGACAGTCAGGCACACATAGACGAACTCTCACGGATACCCGATGATTTCGACGACTTCAAATACAGTGCAGGCAGATTGCAGTTCTAATTGGTAATTTTGATTACCATTATAAAATAGTTTATACGATACAATTTTATCCAAAAGTCCTAATGCAATTGCTCCATTCTCTCCCTGAGCACTTCCTCCTCAGTGTATGTGTGCTTTCCAAGAAGTTTATCTCGTTTTCCGCCAAATGCCTTATTCAACTTGCCAAGATTGAATCCAACAAGGAATGCGGCAATAACCGTACCGGCTCCCACACTTCCAAGACTATGTATGCAGATCAGACATGTTACGACCGACACAGCCACCATAGAACAGTCAAATCCGATCTTTACCTTTGAAAATTCAATGTGTGTGACCTCTGATACAGCCTGCATGACACCCTCTCCGGCAAGCGGAATAAGATTGGCCGGCAGATAGAAAAAGATTCCAACCGCTATGAATACAGTACTCACAAGCATAAGCACAATTCTCATCGCTATATTATCAGTGCTCGGCAGAAATGTAGCCAGGTAATTGCAGAATGTTGTAAAATATCCGAACACGATTCCCACGACCACCTGAAGCAGATTGATCGGCTTGAACCGCTTCCTGAGTAATAGGATCTGTATAAGCACAAGTGCCGCATGGAATATGATCGTAGCCTTTCCCATCTCTATTCCCCATACACAGGTCATGGTATATGGTATGGAACTCACCGGCGACACACCGAGATTGGATTTTACCGACAGTGCAATTCCTATAGTCATAATAAACAATCCAACGAAATACATTGGAATTCTTACCTTCATGTTCTTCATCTCTTACGTTCCTCTTTTCTGTTGTCTTTTTCGCTGCCCTTCATATTATCGTACACCCTTACAAGAAGTGACTGCAATTCTTCCGTCTCTTCCGTTGTAAATCCCCTCAGCGCCACAGATTCAACTAAGTCAAACTTCTTATTGAGCATCTCCACATACTCTCTGCCCTTATCTGTCAAATACACGTACAGGGATCTTCTGTCCCCTGACTTTGTACTTCTCTGTATATATCCTTTATTCTCCATGCCACTCAACACAGCGGTTATCGATGCCGGCTCTATATGACATCCCGCTGCAATATCCTTCTGGCACGCCCCATCATGATCCTTCAGATAGTCCAGCACCTTGGGCTGTCCCATGGTGAGCTCTGTATCCTTTATCTGACTCAGCAATGCCTTCTGCACCATGAAATGATCCGCCATCAGCAGATAATGTATGGATTTTGTATGTTCGTCCATATGGATTCTCCTCTCCAGATAGTTATAATTCTAATTATTAGAACACTAACGATATTATACACATATTTTTACCCATGTCAAATCGAACTTCGGTCACCCCCATACGCACAAAAAAGATCCGGGATCATATGAACCACCCCGGATCTCCAATTATTCTTTATTTTATTGAGCCTTTATTTCTTTATGACTGCTTTCTTTGACACTCCTCTTTTCAGAAGGATTGTCTTATAGCTCTTAAGCTTCTTCGACGGAACCTTGACGGTCATCTTGGCGTATGTCCCTGTAAATGCACCAGATCCAACTGTTTTTCCTGTCATCTGTGTATTCTTTATCACTACTGTCCTGAGCTTCTTACATCCATAGAACGCCTTGGCACCTATAGTCTTGACGTTTTTGCCCAAGGTCACCTTTGTAACCTTTACATTCTTCTTGAACGCCGCTTTTCCTATCGCTGTGACCTTAAATGTCTTGCCACCAAGCTTTATAGTGTCAGGAACCACAACTGTCTTGGTCTTCTTGACAACAGATACGAGAGTTACCGTTCCCTTGCCATTCAGGGATGCATTTGTGATCTTGTACTTGTAATTTCCATTTGCATAGATCTTACCCACAGCCGCAGTTATGTCAAAATACTTTGTCTGTGTTCCACTGTAATTACCGATTCCCATTATCACAACTTTTGCCTTGCCAAAGTCTTTATTTGACGAATATGCAACTCTGTAATCCTTGCCCGCTGTGAGTGTCCGCTTGCCGCAGGTAACCTTCACCGCTGGTGTTATTGCTTTGCCTGTATATACAGCCGACTTTGTGATTGTCACAGAGGCTTTACTTATCGCCTGCTTGTTTATTGCAAATGTAAAAGTCTTTGAGCCCTTATATCTGCCCTGACCTTTGACAACTACCTTTGCTGTACCGGCATTGGTATTGCTGCTATATGAAACTATATAGTCAGTTCCCGCATCAAGTGTTCTTCCACGTGATACAACCTTTACGGCCGGTCTTATCGCTGCGCCTGTATATGTAGTCTTGTACGAAGCATTTCCAGTTGCCGCAAATGTAATATTTGCATCAACGCTTATATCCACAACTATCCATGTCCATACAGCCTTAAATGTTATATCCTCTGATACAGCGCCGTATGCAGAATCAGCATTATAGCTTGTTCCGGCTTCATCCTGCCATGCCAGCGCATATCCAGCCCTCGATGTCTTGTAATCAGTACCATCAGACATGGTGATATTTATTTTCGACAGATCAAGAGTTGATCCCTTGTTTACAGATGACGCATACAACTGGTTGCCATTCTCATCTGTGAACACAACCTTTACCATGGTTACACTGTCGCCCTTGCTGTCTACCGGATCCTTGGAATAAATTGGATCTCCACCTATTGACACATCGCCATCAACAATGATCGTTCCATCATCTGACTTTACGCCAAATGAATTTCCACCGGCTGATCCGGATGCATCCGCCGTAACACTTCCACCAACCAGTTTGATAGAATTGTCTGCTGAGATTACCGACTCCCCATCGCCAAGTCCTGATGACTTTGCATCAACAGAGCCTCCGGTGATCTCCACATCCGATGCCGATATTGCAGAAGATACGGAATCTATGCTGTTGCTTCCTCCAGCTATCTTCACCGTTCCTGCAGATTCAATTCCCTTGCCGTCGGACTTTATCTGTATATTGTCTATCTCGATATTTCCATCTGCCTTGATCGCAGCCGCACCCGGTGTCGCCGTTGATATCTTGGAAGATGTATCCTTTCCAGAAACCTTTACATCCGCTGCGTTACTGTTATCGCTTACACATGTTATACCATCAGCAATCTTATTTTCTCCGCTTACCTGTATGACAAATGTTCCAGAATTGCCCGGACGAACCGTGATCTTCTTTACAGTAGCATTGTCCACGGTTATTCCACTTGCATTTACGGTATCGACAATTACATCCTCGCCATTGCCTGTGATCGTGTAATCCTTATTCTCGGTAAATGAAACTGATATGATTCCACCAGACTGTGATACCTTTACAGTCGGATTTCCTTCACTGTCAACGAGCGCTCCAACATATCTGCTGTCATTCAGTCTTCCGATATCAATTACGAAAGGATCTGATAAAAGTGTAGTCACCCCAAGTGCCTGGCTGATCTGACCAGCCTTGACATTTGCAGTTTCTTTTACTCGGCTATACACATAATATGTAGTAAATTCCTTAAGCCCGGTAAACTGAGCATCCTTCTGCCATACAAGCTTTGATTCAACCATATTCTTATCGCCTGATATTGCATACTCAATCTCGCCTGCTGCTCCTGACACCTGACCGCTGACGGTCACCGAATCAGATGTTACTGAAGTTTTTGTCAGAGTGACAACGGCGGTATTTTCTCCCTTTGCCACCGTCGCCTTAAGTGTTACGTTCGCTGAGCCATTTGCTGTTGATATAACCAGTGTATCACTGTAGATTCCGGCGCCAAGACCGTTTACCGGTTTCACAGACACTGTTGTTTTATTCCCTGCAGAAATCTGCCCTGCTGGTGATGAAACGATCTGGAATGCCGTTCCATCCTTAAGCTTGGCCTTTACATCTGTAAGGGTTGTCTCCCCGGAGTTTGACAGTTCAATAGCTGCATGATTCGCATTTGAATAGCCATATACGAGGTCTGTCCATGACTTGTCAGCACTGCTACATGACAGCTTTCCAGGAGTGAGCACTTTGACAACACACGCCGCCTTTATTCCCGAGCCATCCTTAGCCGTAGCTGTGATAGTCGCCGTTCCGGCTGCGAGGGCTGTTATCTTGCCATTCTGTACGGATACCTTAGCCTTGTCTGAACTTGACCACACAAGGGATGTATCTTTTGCATCAGCAGGTGTTATCGTTGCCTTGATCTCATCACTGTCGCCCACATTAAGTGTTATGTATGTCTTGTCAAATGAGATTCCTGTAACCTTTACGGCTGGGGGCTCTGACGGAGTCTCTGTGTCTTTCTCAGACGTTGAACCCGTTGTTGATCCAGTTGAGCCAGTCGATCCGGTTGAGCCGGTTGAGCCAGTTGAAGGATCCTTCGTGTCGTCCTCTGTTGTCATGCCTCCACCTGACTCCCCGCTTATCGTCCTAAGCTCTGACGACACCTCGCTCTTTGGAACTACCTTCTGTGCTGCCTTCTCCTCATCTGTTCCGCTGTTCTTTACATACAGATAAAGTCCAGCTGCTGCACCCACAAGGCTTGCATTATAGTCCAGTGCAACCTCGTTCTGGTTATAATCTTCTGAGCTATCTACATAGGATGTACTCGAACCCGCCGGACCGCCAACCAAAGCGCCGACTAGTACATGTGCCTGCTTTGTATATGCATTTCCAGTTACAGAACCCTGATATCCGCTTGAGGCTCTGTGATGAGGGTACTTTGATGAATACTTGTTGTAACCGACAACAAAACACTTTGAACCTGCATTGTTGCCAAGTATGTACTTCATCTGACCATTTGCCCATGATGAATAATCATTCTTTCCATATATAGTATCATACAGAAGACCTGTCATCTGATGAGCAGTGTTATATCTCGCCGATCCCCAGCTGTCTATCAGGCAGAAATTGTTATCTCCTGACTGTGTCTTGCTTGCTATAAGTCCTGACTGGTTCTCCACGAACACGCTCTTCTTGGATGAATTAGGACTGTAGAGCAGAGCCGCCTGAGCCACGTTATTCCAGCAAAGAGCCCAGTTAGGATTTGTTCTGCCACCATATACATTATTGTATTTTGTTGCATATGCTGATTTTCCTGTAGCCTTGTACAGAAGAGCCGCCGCAAGGGCATAGTCATCTTCCCATGAATCTGAGTTATAGAAACCTGATGCCGGACCCGAGCTGTTCTTCTTAGCCTTAGTATCCGCATATGTGAAAAGCTTCTCCGCATAGGAAAGCGCTTTCTTATCCTTGTAATTTATATAATATGCCGCAAGTGCCGCCGCTGTCTCTGAAACGATATCTGTACATGTATCTGAATCAGATGTGAATGTTGCCTGTCCACTTCTTGATGACTGCTTTTCCGGAGCTCCCCAGTAGCCATGATCGACATTTCCATCACCGACCTGATAACAGAAAGCCTTAACCGAGCCATCACTTCCAAGGACTGTGCATCTCTCGAAATAATCAACGAATCTGTCCATGATCCTCTTATAGTGTGCCTCTGTAGCAGTATCCGCAAATGCCTCGGCAAACTCCATGTGCGCAAGCCCTAGAACTGTAGCCGAATATGCCTGTGGCAGACCAAACTTGGCATGATCTCCCGCATCATGGTATCCACCGCTGACATCCACAGTCTTTCCATTATATGTTGTTTTTGCATCCTCAGTATGGCAGTTTGATCTCCAAGAAAACTCACTCTTTGCAGATACATCACTTCCGCACATATTCGCATCATAAAGATACAGTGACTCCTGAAGAAGCTTTGCATAGTTGTACTCAACATCCGTATTGATCTCACCTGTGTTGTCCCCGGCTCCGCCAGATGATGATGAAAGTGAACCGATAAATGAGTCAAATGCACCTGACTGTGAGCTGTAGTACACCTTGACACCTGTTATAGACACACCATTTGCCGTGCCTGTGTAGCCAAGCTTTGAATAACTCACGCTCGATCCGGCATTTACTGCACCTGACTTCTTGGATGTGTTTGGATATATGTACAGCTTTCCATCACTGAATACACCCTTGAGGGCTGACCAGCTACTGTAATCCTTTACTGCAGTTACTGAACCATTCACATCAGCCACCGCTATCCAGTCTGCTATGTATGAATTGCTCTTGTTATTTATCGTTATCTCTGTCTCGTAGTAGCCGTCTCCCTTGGCTGTTCCATCTCCATCGGCAAGGCTTGCAGTTACGCTTGAGCTTGTGTTTCCTATAGAATCAAGATCCGCACTTCCTTGTCCGCTGCCTCCCGAACCGCCAGACTCCCCTGATGAACCACCAGATGTGCTCTTTGTTCCCGAGAGCACCGCTGACACGATCCTGAATTTGATCGTGCTGTTCTCCTGGAGATTTGCAATCTGTATACCAAATGCCACGCTCTCTGTGCTGGTAGTATTGATCGATGCCAGATCAAGTGTAGCCTCAAACTGTCCGGCTTTTTCCAGATTAATCCATACATCATTATTGGACCACGATGGCCCATATGATACAAATGGCATAACTCCTGAACTTTCCCCACTTAGTTCAGTGAAATCCTCCACCGCATATGTGATCTTGAGTGTCTTATACCCGGCATCAGCAATCGCTTTCATAGAGCCGAGTTCACTCGGTGGAGAAAACCTCATCTCTGCCTTAGGCTTCTTACTATAAGTATCCGACTTTGCAGTCACCGTCTTCCAACCGGTGTCCGGTTTCAGATCCAGCGTTATGGTCTCCGCCTTAGCTGTGATCTCCGGCCATGTTATATTGCCGATGATCATGCATAAGGTGAGAACATATGCCAGGATCCTGCTCGCTGCTTTCTTTCTCATTTCCCTTTTCCTCCTTGTACTTCCTTTTCTACCAGAAAAAAATACCCTATTATTAAAAATATAGCACAGAAAACATCTTCATGCGACCCAATAATCCGTCATTATTTATCCGCATAATTACCAATGTTTTCTGTGCTATTTTACCAACACCTTGTTTCCAAGTATTCTCTTTGAATTCTCTATGTCATTTGTCATCTGGGCCTTGAGCTCATCCAGGCTTCCAAATTTCTTCTCGCCCCGGATCTTCTCTATAAGCTCCACCTTGATGATCTGTCCGTATATATCCCTGTCAAAGTCAAAGATATTAGTCTCTATAGTAATGTTTCCTTTGTCGTTCACTGTTGGGTTGTCACCTATGTTGGTGATTCCATTATAGACTCTGAACGGATCCACATGACACGCATGCTCTCCCTGAACTATTCTGATCCTTGAAGCATACACACCAGCCGGCGGGTACAGCTTGCGTTCCTCCGGCGGCATATTCGCCGTTGGTATTCCTATGGTTCTTCCAAGCTGCTTGCCGGACACCACCTCACCTGTCATACTGTACGGTCTGCCGAGCATCGGAATGACCGACCTCACATCTCCCTCAGAAATATTCTTCCTGATGACAGTTGAGCTGACCACCTCGTCATCCTGTTCCAGCTTGTCTATGACTATGACCTTATATCCATACTCGCCCGCATAATCCTTCAGGGTATCCACATCGCCCTTTCTGTCTCTGCCGAATCTGTAATCGCTTCCAACCACGACATATCCGGCCCGCATCATGTCCACCAGCACATCTCTGATGAACGCCTTCGGCTCTGTAGCCGCAAATGCATCGTCAAACGGATATTCAACCAGGACGTCAACTCCGGTATCCGATACCACCTGTGCCTTCTCGTCAGATGTGTATATGGTCTTCATATTGCTCACATCAAACACATGGTTCTCCCTCATGTCAAATGTGAACACGACACCCATATAGCCTTTTTTCTGCAGTTTGAGCACCTGTTCTATCAATAACATATGCCCCTGGTGTATGCCATCAAACTTTCCCAGTGCAACCGCCGTGCGCTCTGTGCTATTTAGTTGTATCTTCTTTGTATCCTTTATATGAATCATAACTGTCTGTCCTTAATTGCTCACCGGAAACATCTTAAATGGCACATACTGCCTCTTCTCATCACTGTATTCATACAGTGCCGCAAATCTTCCATTCTCATCGTACACCTTGACATATGTGTCCCTGTATATCTTATCCTCGGCAAATGCATCCGCACTGAGCTTATTTCCATTTGCAAGAAGCTTCTCACCCTTTGCTGATATATGGAGCTCTGGAATATCCGGCATAAGCTTGTCTGTTGTGAGCACATGCTGCATAAGCGTTCCATCATCCCTTGCCTTCTCCACCTCATCAAGTGTCAGACTTTCCTCTATAGTAAAGCCCTTCACCTCGGTTCTGATAAGCTTCTCCATCACCGCACCGCAGCCAAGCTTCTCTCCTATATCCCTGCACAGGCTTCTGATATATGTTCCCTTGGAACAGCTCACATCGAATGTCACCCTCGGAAGTTCTACCGACTGTATGGTGATACCATGTATCGTGACCGATCTCGGCTCTCTCTCTATAACCTGTCCGGCCCTCGCCAGCTCATAGAGCTTCTTACCATTTACTTTGATTGCCGAATACATAGGCGGGATCTGCATGTAATCGCCTACAAAGCTCATCACCGCAGCCCTGACTGTCTTCTCATCAGGATATACATCTGTCACGTCTGTCATGACTCCTGTCACGTCTTCGGTGTCGCTGGTCTTTCCGAGAAGCATGGTACATGTGTATGTCTTGTTCTTCTCAGTGAGCAGATCGCACATCTTCGTAGCACTTCCCAGACACACAAGAAGAACTCCCTCCGCCATGGGATCGAGAGTTCCGGTATGACCTATCTTTTTCTGTTTTAATATACCACGGAGCTTTGCCACCACATCAAATGATGTGAACCCCTGCTCCTTATATATATTGATAAATCCATCTATCATAACTATTTCAAATCCAATCCAAAGTCTTTTACATCAGTCCGCTGTATCAGTACCTGTTCCAGATCACATCTTTTCTGCAATTTATCAGCCAAGCTGTTTCTCTATATCCGCAACTATCTCCGCAACTATCTTTTCCGGATCACCTGACATATTGCATCCCGCAGCCTTCACATGGCCGCCACCGCCGTGGCTGCACGCAATCTCACTCACGTTCACGATATCATTTGCCCTGAGGGATATCTTGTAATTATCCTCACCAGCCTGATACATGAAGAAAGCAACCTCAGTACCTGATGTCAGTCTGAGCTGATCCACGATTCTATCCGTATCCATCTTGCTGGCACCAAATCTGTCAAAG
>ENA-UEQP01003064-UEQP01003064.1-human-gut-metagenome-genome-assembly--contig:-NODE-3064-length-11436-cov-4.320187_pt1 | contig 11436 bp, 8 predicted proteins | sample MGYA00242951_ERZ507951 | MGnify/ENA primary metagenome ERZ507951 (study PRJEB26167, sample SAMN06115539) | human gut metagenome | host: Homo sapiens | place: China:Shanxi | collected 2015-11-18...
GGAGATGCAGGCGAAAACAGCAGATAACGGCAATGGGCTGAAGATCGAAAACGCGGAGGTGGTGGACGAGGTCGTCAAACCGTCGAAGGCAGAGCCGCTTTCTGCGGCATCCGGGAACCAAGAAGAACCGCCGGAAGAACGGGAGCACGTCGTGCCTCCGCCCGAATCGGACTTTATTCGCAATCATATTCTTCTCGTGCGACCCGCGACAAACGTGAAGGCCAAAGGGCCGAAACTGTAAATGATTAGCTCCGCTTTCGAGGCGGAGCTAATCATTTATTAAGCATCATTCGGCAATGTCGATTTCGGGACAAAATGAGCATATATACATTTATGCAGTCTGTACTTTATATTATCCTTATCTATATCGTAATCCGAAGGATCAGAGTTCCTATAACCGATATAATATTTCCCTGTCGTAGAATCAAATGGCAATATGAGATAATAATCTATAAGCATCCTTAATGTTTCTGCATCTAATCCTCGCTCACTCAATTTCATAAGAATATCTGTTTTCCCAAATCCACTGTTTTGGGAATATGACAAAGCCCTTAAGGTATTGAATATTTCCCTTATTTGTTCTTGAGAGTAATGAATTGCTAATTCCGATTTTATTTCAGAAACATTGTCGTTCGCATATTTCTGTAATAAATAACCGATATTCTGACCATTAATGGGATAATAATATTTATCTGTTCCTACATTTTTTAGGAATAATATTAAGTCACGAGGTCGGAAAAATGTGTAATCGAGTATCTGTTTGAATGCAGATCTGGCATTGCCATTATAATCTGTCCCATAGCATCCCTCATCGTCATTAAATAATGAGAGCCACGGGTCATATGCCAGATATTTCAGCCCGCGTTGTTTAAAATTAAACTCGATTCGTCGATTGACGAATTTTCTTAATCTGGTATCATTTTCGTTTTTGCCATCGTACCATTTTAATTCGACTTCATAGCTGCTGAATATTTTGCTCGCATCAGCAGAAAATCCGGCCAATACTTTTTTTATATCATCCCTTATCAATATAATAACCTTTGTATTATTAATTTCTTTTAGATCATTATTGAATTCTTTAGCAGTTCGGATGAGCTCCATCAAAGATTGCTTATCCTGATCAACATCCGATTTAAAGCCGATATCCAAATCATCGAAAATTACGACAAATTGATAATCCTTGAAAACGTCGAAGCTTAAAACTTTGTAGACAATCTCTTTCAGCGCAGGTAAAAGTTTATAATAGGGAGCTTTTTCCAAGCGTTTCCCTAACATGCGTTCTATGATAGCTTTGAATATTGGAATACGAGATAAAGAACCCACATTGAGTTCTTGTTTGCTCATAGTAGTAACCTCTACAACTGAAAATTTATCAACTTCTACAACATCTCTGTTATTCCGAACAAAGTTATGAATAGCTTTTAACTCCGGAGTATAGTCCCCGTTTTTTGCTTCCAAAATCAGTTTTACTAATTTTACAAGGATGAGCCATTGGAAAAAGGAAACTAATTTCGTTTCGGACTCCACTGAACTTTGTTGAATCTGTTTTTCAAGGTTTATGGCATCCGATTTCACAATTTCACAAAACATTGAATCCTCGAATGTCGCATTGTCCTTTATGTATTTGGCAATAGCGGATTTTCCAGATCCTTTTCGTCCATAGCGTAGGTATGTTCCGCCGCCGGGAAGGTCCCCGCGCGCACCTCCTCGGCATAGGTCTGGAAGGCCTGACGCATGACCGTGCCCAGCTCGGCATAATGTTTGACGAATTTGGGCGAAAGACCGTCCACCATGCCCAGCATGTCCTGCCAGACCAGCACCTGGCCGTCGCAGTCCGGGCCGGCGCCGATGCCGATGGTGGGCACGCCGACGCTGCGGCTGACCAGTGCGGCCAGCGGCGCGGGCACGCATTCCAGCACGATGGCGAAGACCCCCGCCCGCTCCAGGGCCCGGGCATCGTCCAGCAGGGCCTGGGCGGCTTCCCGGCCCCGGCCCTGTACCTTGTAGCCGCCCATGCTGTGCAGGGATTGCGGCGTGAGCCCCAGATGCCCCATGACCGGGATGGATGCCTGCACGATGGCTTCCACCTGCGGGCAGAAATGGCGGCCGCCTTCCAGCTTCACGGCCTGGGCCCGGCCTTCCTGCACCAGACGCCCGGCATTGGCGCAGGCCTGCTGCGGCGAGAGATGGTAGGACATGAAGGGCATGTCGCAGACCAGCAGGGGCCTGGTCAGGCCCCGGGACACGGCGGCGCAGTGATGGATCATCTGGTCCATGGTCACGCTCAACGTGTCGGGCTGGCCCAGCATGACCATGCCCAGCGAATCCCCCACCAGCACGGCGTCCACATGGTCGTCCATGAGACGGGCGATGGTGGCGTCATAGGCCGTGAGCATGGCCAGCTTGCGTTGTCCCTTGGCCTGGCGGAAAGTGACGGCGGTCTGTTTCATGCGTGCTCCCTTGCTGCGGGCGGGGGGTGCCCGCCCGGGAAAAGCGGGCCCGTGGCCCGGGGTGGGAAAAGAAAAGGCGGGGAAAGGACGTACGTCCTTTCCCCGCCCCGATATGGACAGGATGGCTAGAAGCCTTCTTCCAGCGGCGGCCAGACCAGCCAGGGACCGTCGGGCGTCACGGTCTTGCGGTCGGCCGGGGCCAGGAAGACCTGGCGGCCTTCCACGCGCAGGCGGCCTTCGGCCAGCCATTGCAGGGCCTGCGGGTAGATGCGGTGTTCCAGCGGATGGATGCGGTTCATGAGGTCGTCCAGTTCCTCACCGGCATTGGCCGGCACGGCGGCCTGGATGATGACCGGGCCGCTGTCCACCAGCTCTTCCACGAAGTGCACGGTGCAGCCCGTGATCTTCACGCCGTAGGCCTGGGCATCGGGGCCGCCGTGGGCGCCCGGGAAGCTGGGCAGGATGGCGGGGTGGATGTTGATGACCCGGCCGGGGAAGGCCTGGAGGAAGGTGCTGGTCAGCAGGCGCATGTAGCCCGCCAGCACCACATATTCCGCACCGGACGCCTTGATGGCGGCCACCATCTCGCGGTCGAAGCTCTCGCGGTCGGCAAAGGCCTTGTGGTCGATGCAGACATGCGGGATGCCGGCCTTTTCGGCGCGTTCGAAGACCTTGGCGCCGGGACGGTTGCCCGCGATGAGGCGGATGTCGATGTCCAGCACGCCCTGGGCGGCCTTGTCGATCATGGACTGGGCGTTGGTACCGCTGCCGGAAGCCAGGATGGCGATTTTCAGGGCCATGGTTTACCTCTGCGGGCTGTAGTGGGCTTTCAGGGCCTCCACCAGCGCGGGGATGGTGTAGGCCTCGGGCTGGATGTGGCAGGGCAGGCCGTGGTCGGCCAGGGTCTTGGCCGTGACCGGACCGATGGCGGCCAGCTTCACTTCAGGATGGGCGCGCAGCTCTTCCGCCGGGATCAGGGAAAGGAAGTTCTCCACCGTGGAGGAAGAGCCAAAGGTCACGCAGTCCAGGGTGCCGTCCTGCATGGCGGCCAGCACTTCGTCCTTGCGGGCGGCGGCGGGCACGGTCTCGTAGGCGGCGATGACGTCCACCTGCGCCCCGGCCTTGCGCAGCTCGTCGGGCAGCACTTCGCGGGCCTTGGCGGCGCGGGGCAGGAGCATCTTGACGCCGGACACGGGGCCCATGGCCAGCAGGCCTTCCACCACGCCCTCGGCCACATAGCGGGCCGGGATGAAGTCGGGCTCGATGCCGCGCTCGCGCAGGGCGTCGGCCGTGGCGGGGCCGATGGCCGCCACCTTGCACTGGCCGATGGCGCGGCTGTCACGGCCGCAGGCGGCCAGGCGTTTCCAGAAGTGGCGCACGCCGTTGACCGAGGTGAAGATGATCCAGCCGTATTCGGCCAGACGGGCCACGGCGGCGTCCAGCTCGCTGTAATCGGCCAGGGGGCTGATCTCGATGGTGGGGCACTGGATGACGTTGGCGCCCAGCTCGGTCAGGCTCTGGGCCAGGCCGCTGGCCTGCTCGCGGGCACGGGTGACCACGATGCTGCGGCCGTACAGCGGACGCTGTTCGAACCAGCCCAGCTGGTCGTGCAGGGAGCAGACCTTGCCCACCACGATGACCGAAGGATTGCTGAATTTGTTGTCCACGGCCGCCTGGGGCAGGGTGGAGATGGTGGCCACCAGGCTGCGCTGGTAGGGCGTGGTGCCGCGGTAGACCAGGGCGGCCGGGGTGTCGGGATCCATGCCCGCGTCCAGCAGGTGCCGGGCGATGTCGGGCAGGTTCTTCATGCCCATGACGAAGACCAGGGTGGAGGCGCTGGCGGCCAGGGCCTTCCAGTTGTGCACGGAACCGGGCTTGTCCGGGTTCTCGTGGCCGGTGATGATGGTCACCGACGAGGCGAAGTTGCGGTGGGTCAGCGGGATGCCCGCATAGGCCGGGGCCGCGATGGTGCTGCTGATGCCGGGCACTTCCTCAAAGGGCACGCCAGCGGCCAGCAGTTCCTCGGCTTCTTCGCCGCCGCGGCCGAAGATGTAGGGGTCGCCGCCCTTGAGGCGGGCCACCACCTTGCCTTCCTTGGCCTTGCGCACCAGCAGGGCGTTGATCTCGTGCTGGGGCAGGGCATGGTTGCCCGCCACCTTGCCCACGTAGATGCGTTCCGCATCGGGGCGGGCATGGCCCAGCAGCGAATCGTTGGCCAGTGCGTCATAGACCACCACGTCCGCGCAGGCCAGCGCGTCACGGCCCTTCAGGGTCAGCAGCCCGGCATCGCCGGGACCGGCTCCGATAAGATAGACCTTCATTTATACGCCTCCACGCGCCAGTTCCAGCAAGGTGCGGGCGCCGAAGCCCGTGGAGCCCACGGGGCAGAGCGCCGTCTTCTTGGTTGCCCAGTCCACGCCGGCGATGTCCAGATGCGCCCAGCGCACGCCCTCGCGCACGAAATGCTTGAGGAAGAGCGCCGCGTGGATGGCCCCGCCTTCGCGCGGGCCCATGTGGCAGATGTCCGCCACCTCGCTCTTGAGGTTGTCTTCGTAGCCCTTCCACAGGGGCAGGGGCCAGTAATTCTCTCCGCCCACGGCACCGGCGGCACGGATGTGCTCGGCCAGGGCGTCGTCATCGCAGAACAGGCCCGCCACCTGCGTGCCCAGGGCCACGGCGCAGGCGCCGGTCAGGGTGGCGATGTCCACCACGGCCGCGGGGGTCCACTGCTTCTGGGCATAGTCCAGGGCGTCGCACAGGGCCAGACGGCCTTCGGCGTCGGTGTTCTGGATCTCCACGGTATCGCCGGAAGCGGCGCGCACCACGTCACCGGGGCGCATGGCGTTGCCGCCGGGCATGTTCTCGGCGCAGGCCATGATGCCCACCACGCGGCGGGGCAGCTCGTCCCCGGCGCAGGCCACCAGCGTGGCCAGCACGGCGGCGGCCCCGCTCATGTCGCCCTTCATGGCGTGCATGTTGGCAGCGGGCTTGAGGCAGATGCCGCCGGTATCGAAGGTGATGCCCTTGCCCACCAGCACCAGGGGTTTTTCCTGCTCATGGCCTTCGGGAGCGTGTTCCAGCACGATGAGGCGCGGCGGACGGGCCGAGCCCTGGCCCACGGCCAGCAGGCAGTTCATGCCGGCTTCAGCCAGGTCCTTCTCGTCCAGCACGGTGCATTTGAGACCGGCATCGGCGGCCAGTTTCTGGGCTTCTTCGGCCAGCAGGGCGGGGGAGAGGAGATTGGACGGCGTGTTGTCCAGACGGCGGGCCAGGCACACGGCCTCGGCCGCGCGTTCGCCACGGCGGGCGGCCTGCTGGCCGCCGTCGGGCACGAAATCGCCCTCAAAGGCCACGGCCAGCCACTGGGGCGCCGCGGGGGCGTCCTTGGCGGGCTTTTTGAGATCGTATTTGTACAGGGCCAGGCAGGCGGCGTAGACGCTTTCTTCCACCAGGCGCTCACGGCCGCCGGGCAGGGTGGCCAGCTGGGGTTCCAGCAGCAGGATGGATTCCAGGCCCAGTTCGTGGGCACGCTGCACACCGGTGGCCACGGCCGTGCGGATGTCGTCCGTGGTCAGGTCTTCACGGGCGCCCAGGCCGATGGCCAGCACGCGCGGCACGCGCAGTTCGGGATGGCCGTGCAGCAGGGCCTGCTGGCCCTTCTTGCCCTGGAAGTCGCGCATGGCGGGCGCGATGGCCAGCCAGGGAGCCAGATTGTCCAGCGCGGGGCAGGCTTCCAGCATGTTCTCGCCCTGGCAGACAGGCACTATGAGAATCTCGGCCTTCCACTGGTCGGGGCCGAGGCATTGAAAACGGATGTCCATAGATTTCTCCGAAGCATCGAGATGAACGGGCGTCCCGCGTTGCGGGACGGCGACGGCGGGGATTGCCATCGCGAGGAGCAGAATATACGCTGTGCCGTCGTTTTTGCCAAGCCGCGAGGCGCTTTGCCGCCCCGGGGCCTCCGTCCTCTCCGGCCTGAGCCGTCATCCGTCCGCATCCGCGTCCCTTTCCGCCATGCTCGTCTACATCCACGTCCCGTTCTGCCGCTCCCGCTGCCGCTACTGCGCCTTCCATTCCCTGCCGCTGGGCCCCGCCTCGCCCGACGCTTCGCCCCGGGTGGCGGCCTATCGTGATCACCTGCTGCGCGAGCTGGACCTTTGGGCCACGCGCCTGGGCAGGCGGCCGGTGGAGAGCGTCTTTTTCGGCGGCGGTACGCCCAGCCTGCTGCCGCCCGATTTCCAGGCCGCCGTGCTGGAGCGCATCGACCGGCATTTCCATCTGGCTGCCGGGGCCGAGATCAGCATGGAGGCCAATCCCGAGTCCCTGCTGGCCCGCCGGGCCGTGGACGGCTATCTGGCCGCGGGCATCAACCGCATCTCCATGGGCGTGCAGAGCATGGACGACCGTTTCCTTTCCCTGCTGGGGCGGCCGCACCGGCGCGCCGACGTGCTGCGGGCCGTGGAGCATCTGCGTGCCGCAGGCTGCCGCAATCTGGGGCTGGATCTCATGTGGGGCCTGCCGGGACAGGATGCGGCCCACTGGCTGTCCACGCTGGAAGATGCCTTGGCCCTGGAGCCGGAGCATGTCTCGGCCTATGGCCTGACGCTGGAAGAGGGCACGCCGCTGGAACGCGACTGGAGCGCCGGGCGCCTTTCCCTGCCCGAAGATGACGAGCAGGAGCGCATGTATCTGGAAGGCATCCGCCTGCTGGCCGCGCACGGCCTGGAACAGTACGAGATCTCCAACTACGCCCGCCCCGGCTTTTTCAGCCGCCACAATATGGGCTACTGGACGGGGGCCGATTATCTGGGCCTGGGCCCGGCGGCCACGTCCACCCTGGAGGGCCGCCGCTGGACCGATACGCCCGATCAGGCCCGCTGGCAGGCCGACATCGACGCCGGGCGCCCCGACCATGACGCCGAGGCCATCACGCCGCGCATCCGTCTGGAGGAGCGGCTCATGCTTTCCCTGCGTACCTGCGCGGGTTTCGGACTGGCGGAATACACGTCCCTCAGCGGCCGGGATTTCCTGGCCGACCACGGCGGCTGGTGCCGTGAGCTGGTCGCCGCCGGGCTGGCCCGCCTGGACGGGGACAGGCTGGCGCTCACGCCGCAGGGCCTGCTGGTCTCCAATGCCGTGGTGGCCGATCTGTTCGAGCGCCTGGACGAGCTGGGGCCGTCAATAGATATGTTGGGCGGGCGAGGAGAGACGGACACCCTTTTTGACAATTGTGCTCCCTCTCCCCTCGTGCTCCCCTCTCCCTTCCCAAAACTGTTATCCTGGTCTCTGTACAAGGTGCGGAGCGTCCCGGGCAGCCGTTGGCGTTGGTCCCCCGGGAGGACCAAGGGGGAAGGAACAAAAGCTTTCCACCGTGGATACTGATGCGGAGCGAAGGCTGCCGGACCGTCTATGGGGAACGGGTTCCGCATGGGCGGGCGTACGGCCTCCGGGCACCCGCAGAAAAAAGGATTTTGAGGCGTGTCCGCCTTCAGGAAAAGGCAGGACGACGCGGAACAGAACAAGGAGGACACGACGATGTCACTGGATGCTGACGAACTCCATCGCCGGCACATGCTGGCCGCCATCGAAGCCGCCCGTGAGGGAATGCTGTCCGGCAAGGGCGGGCCGTTCGGCGCCCTGATCACCGATCCGGCGGGCCGGGTGGTGTCCGTGGCCTGCAACGAGGTCTTGGCCAGCCGGGATTGCACCATGCACGCGGAAGTGGCCGCCCTGCGCAAGGTGGGGCATCTGGATCTGCGCGGTCATACGCTCTATGCCACGGGCTTTCCCTGCGTGATGTGTCTCGGCGCCATCCTTTGGTCGCGCGTCTCCACGCTCTACTACTGCAACGATTACGCCATGACCCGTGCGGCGGGCTTTGATGACGAGGATTTCATGCGCGAGGTGGGCACGGTCTTCGGTTGCACGCCTTCGGTGGTGGAAGAGGTCAGCCTGCCCGGGCTCGACATCCGGCGGCTGGCCCTGCCGGAAGGCGCGGCCCTGTATGAGGAATGGAAGGGCCTGGCGGACCGGCAGCTCTATTAGGGCGTGCTGCTATGAAAGTTACGATTTATTCCCGATAAATAGAGCACATCGGCTACGCATGCCCGGCAAAGGATGCTTGCCCCATGCTTCCTCGTCCATTTGAAAAAATGCGCTGGGGAAGATGGGGGAATGGAAAACTCTCTTACGCCAGCAGTGACAGGATGGCGGCCCGCAGGGTTGTACCCGTTGCGACGCAGAAAGTTACGGGCATCGACAGCAAAGATGAGGGGGTTCCCTTCCCTCCAAAACAGCAGGGCAGGCATTGTCTTGAAAAAGAAACGGCCGGCATCCTTTGCAGGATGCCGGCCGTCGCTATGTGTTGCCTTGTTGTGGCCCTTGCCTAGAATTCCAGGCTGCCGGGAGTGCGGGGGAAGGGGATGACGTCGCGGATGTTGGTGATGCCGGTGAGCATCATCAGCAGGCGTTCGAAGCCCATGCCGAAACCGGCGTGGGGCACGCTGCCGAAGCGGCGCAGATCCAGATACCACCAGTAGTCCTCGGGCTTCTGGCCCATCTCGGCGATGCGGGCCAGCAGCTTGTCCAGGCGTTCTTCACGCTGGGAACCGCCGATGAGCTCGCCGATGCGGGGCACCAGCACGTCCATGGCCGCCACGGTCTCGCCGTCGTCATTGCCGCGCATGTAGAAGGCTTTGATCTCCTTGGGATAGTCATAGACGATGACGGGACGGCGGAAGTGTTCTTCGGCCAGGAAGCGCTCGTGCTCGGTCTGCAGGTCCACGCCGAAGGCCACGGGGAAGGTGAATTCCTTGCCGCTGTCTTCCAGGATGTGGATGGCATCCCGGTAGGAGACGCGGGCGAAGGGCTGGGCCAGCATGCCCTTCAGGCGGTCGATGAGGCCCTTGTCCACGAAGTTGTCGAAGAGCTTGAGGTCGCTCTCGCAGCGGGTCAGGGCATGATCCACCACATGGCGGGTCAGGCCTTCGCCCAGTTCCATGATGTCTTCCAGTTCGGCAAAGGCCATCTCGGGCTCGATCATCCAAAACTCGGCGGCGTGGCGCGGGGTGTTGGAGTTCTCGGCGCGGAAGGTGGGGCCGAAGGTGTAGACGCGGCCCAGGCCCAGGGCCAGGGCTTCGGCTTCCAGCTGGCCGGACACGGTCAGGTTGGCCTGGCGGCCGAAAAAGTCCTTGGAAAGATCTTTTTCACCGGCGGGCAGGGCGGTCACGCGGAACATCTCGCCCGCGCCCTCGCAGTCGGAGCCGGTGAGGATGGGCGTATGCACCCAGGAAAAATGCTGGCTGTGGAAGTAGTCATGCACGGCGCGCGCCGCTTCGGAGCGGATGCGGAAGGCGGCGCCGTACTTGTTGGTGCGCATGCGCAGGTGGGCGATGCCGCGCAGGAACTCGTCGGAGTGGCGCTTTTTCTGCAGGGGGAAGGATTCGGGATCGGCCAGGCCGAACACACGGATGCTCTCGGCACGCACTTCCCACTTCTGGCCCTTGCCGGGAGAGGCCACCAGCTCGCCGGTGACGGCCACGGAAGCGCCGGTGTTGGCATCGCCCAGACCTTCGTGGGCGGCGGTGCCCGCGTCCACGATGCACTGCATGTTGGTCAGGCAGGAACCGTCGTTGATCTCCACGAAGCTGAAGTCCTTGGCATCGCGGCGGGTGCGGATCCAGCCGCAGACGGTGATCTGGCGCTGCGGGGCCTCGGAGGCCAGGGCATTGACGATAAGGGTGCGTTGCATGACGACTCCTTGTGTCGCAAAAGGGTAGAATGTGTATGGGGAAGGCTCTTGCCGTATGTTCGAAACAGGGGGCGCGGGCCTGTGGGCGGAACGCACCCCAACACACTACTATAACGGCAAAGACGGCGCCCTTCAAGGCCGGGAGCCGGAGCCGTGCCGGGGGATGGCGCTTGGATTTTGGGCGGGAACGTGCTTAGATGGAGGGATGGGACTGCCCGCCATCCCCGGCAGCCATGAAACAAGGAGACTCGGACATGAAAAAGATCGCCACGCTGGCCCTGTGCATCCTGATGCTGGCCTTGACGGCCCCCGTGATCCAGGCGGCCACCCCCCAGGCCGGAGCGCCCAAGGCTGACAAACCCGCCAAAGTCGACGCCCGCAGCACGCCCGTCTGGGTGGAGCTGGAAGGGACGGACAGCATCGGTGCCCGCCTGGGCATGCGCCTCAAGGAAGCCTTCAACGGCAGCAACCTCTTCAGCCTCACGGACAAGGACATGCCCAAGATGCGCCTGCTGGTGAGCACGCAGTCCGAATTCCCCGGCCGTCCGGGCGTGGGCTCCGTGTATTCCATCTGCTGGACCTTCACCCAGGGCGAAGGCTACCTGGGCTATCTGCTGGCCCGCGAAGTGGGCACCCTGACCTACGAGGAGATCGACGGCATTATCCAGCAGGGTAAGGAGTTGGGCATCTACATGTACATCTACACTGGCGGTGAGCCGCTGGTACGCAAGAAGGACCTGATCCGCCTTTGTGAAAAGCACTCCGACTGCATTTTCCTCAGCTTTACCAACGCCACATTGATCGACGAGGCTTTTGCGGACGAGATGCTGCGGGTGAAGAACTTTGTCCCCGCGATCTCCTTGGAGGGATCCGAGAGTGCGACAGATGGCCGACGCGGCAATGGTGTCTACGGTAAGGTCATGAAGGCCATCGAGCTGCTACACCGAAAAAAGCTGGTCTACGGGATTTCTGCCTGCTACACCAGCGCCAATTTCGAGTCCATTACCTCGGAGGCATTCTTCGATCAGCTGATCGGCCTGGGCTGCTATTTCATTTGGTACTTCCACTATATGCCGGTGGGCAATGACGCCTCTCCGGAGCTGCTGCCCACGCCGGAGCAGCGGATCGCTACCTATCACCGCATCCGGAAATACCGGGCGGAGAAGCCCCTGTTCGCCATGGACTTCCAGAACGACGGCGAGTACATTGACGGCTGTATCGCCGGCGGCCGCCAGT
>ENA-UEQP01003066-UEQP01003066.1-human-gut-metagenome-genome-assembly--contig:-NODE-3066-length-11434-cov-5.420446_pt1 | contig 11434 bp, 12 predicted proteins | sample MGYA00242951_ERZ507951 | MGnify/ENA primary metagenome ERZ507951 (study PRJEB26167, sample SAMN06115539) | human gut metagenome | host: Homo sapiens | place: China:Shanxi | collected 2015-11-18...
GACCCCCGAACCCCTCTAGCCGGGCCGCTACAACGTCACCTTAAATAAGGTGGCCAGCCGCCTGACACCCGCTAACGTCAGCGCCCGCCAGCAAAGCTGCAGCTTTATGATTGCCCGCTGGCCCCGGGACCGGGCGTTCTACATGGGGCGGTTCAGCATGCCGCTGACCATCGCCGTGGTGCTGCTGGGGGCGCTGGCCCTCAACTGGCTGGTGCTGCGCCGCAGGGAGCGTGTCTCGGAGCAGACCGCCGAAGCGGAGCACCTGCTGGCGGGTGCCGACAGCCTGGACGGCACCGGCGCACTGCCCAAGCGTTGGGTGACACTGTTCTGGGCTGCGCGCGGCTCCATTGCCGAGAGCCGCTGGGCGGGCATTGTGGAAAGCAGCCTGATCTTGGGCAGCGACGCCGCCCAGTGCGACCTCTGCCTGCCGGACAGCCGCATCCGCCCCCAGCACGCCGTGCTGGCCGTGCGGGGCGAAGCCCTGCTGGTGCAGCCCCTTGGCCCTGATACGACGGTGTTTGTCAACGGTGAGAAGATCGCCGGGGAACACTGTTTGCAGAATAACGATACCCTGCGTCTGGGACGCACGACGATACGCCTGGTGCTGTGAGCGGAGGAAACAAAATGAAACTGACCAAATGTGCCAGCGGCCATTTCTATGACGCTGATAAATACCCTGAGTGCCCCTACTGCAATACCGGCCTGCAGACCGATCCTTCCATCGTGCGCAGCGGCGCAGCGGAAGATAGCGCCCAGATTGGTGGGGTTCATGACGTTTTCCAGCACGGCGATGCGCCGCGCCCCGGCGCAGACCTCGTCCAACGTGGGCAGGGGAGGGCGGCGCATGGCGCACAGCATACCACGGGTCAGGTGGAAGCCGGTGAGCTGCGTCAGCACGTCCAGCGGCGCGGTGTACACAGGGATATCCGGGTCACAGCGCGTCAGTATCTCCGCGCCCTTGCCGGTGATGTGCTGCGGCTCCATCAGGAACGAAACGGGCACGCACCCGGCGTCCAGCGCTCGCCCGATCACCAGCGGGCTCTCCGCAATAAACAGGGCGTTGGACGGGTCGGCGCGGTTCACCAGCTGGTTTTCGGTGGCGCGGGCGTATATATCCAGCTCCGGTGCAAGAAAATCGGTTATCTCTATGACGTGGGGCATCAGCTCATCTCCTCCAGCAGTTTTACGAGGGCGTCGCGGTAGTAGGCGGCGGCGTGGGCTTTGGCGTCCTGAAAGGACACGCCGGCGGGGTTGATGCTGCGGGCGCTGCACAGCCCCAGCGCCGCCAGATCGTCCGGCTCCAGCGCCAGCGCACCCACCAGCGCCGCCGCGGGAACGCCCAGCGCACGGCACCGTCCGGCCACGCCGGATACCACCTTGCCGCCCAGACTCTGGCTGTCCAGCCGTCCCTCGCCGGTGACGATCAGATCGTACCCGGCGGCGCGGCGGTCAAAGTCCACGGTGTCCAGCACCGTCTCGATGCCGGAGCGCAGCGTACCGCCCAGCAGCGCTGCACACCCTGCGCCGAAGCCGCCCGCGGCTCCGCCGCCGGGCAGCTTATCCACGGGGATACCCAGCCGCTGCCGCAAAACGGCGGCAAAATGCCGCAGTCCCTCGTCCAGCCGCTGCACGCAGGCTGCATCCGCGCCCTTCTGGGGCGCAAAGACGTATGCCGCGCCCAGCGCACCGTACAGAGGGTTGTCAATGTCGCACATGACGGTCAGGGAAACGGTGTCCAGCGCCGGATGGCGGCGGGACAGGTCGATGTCCGCTATCTCCGCCAGCGTGATGCCGGTGGGCACAAAGCTGCGCCCCTGCCGGTCGAAAAAACGGACGCCCAGCGCGGCGGCTGCGCCGCAGCCGCCGTCGTTGGTACAGCTGCCGCCCAGACCCAGTATCAAACGCTTTGCGCCGTTGTCCAGCGCCGCCGCCATCAGCTGTCCCACGCCGTAGGTGGTGGTGCGTTCCGGATCCAGCCGACCCTCCGCCAGCGGCAGCCCCGCAGCAGCGGCGCACTCCACCACAGCCGTGCCGTCGGGCAGCAGGCCGTAGAAGCTTTCTGCGTCTGTGCCGAAGGGGTCGCTGACCACAGCGGTCACGCGCTGCCCACCGCAGGCATCCAGAAAGCAGTCCACAGTGCCTTCACCGCCGTCGGCCACCGGCAGGGCGTCCACCTGCCAGCCGGGGACGGCAAGGCTGCGGGCGATGCGGCAGATAGCGGGGGAGGACAGCGTGCCCTTGAAGGAATCGGAGATCACGAGACAGCGTTTCATGGGGGCGGCACTCCTTTCGCATAATAAGGTGATTATACCAGCCTCCGCCGCAAAACACAAGGGACGGGGCGCGCCGCCCGCATCGCTTTTTCGGGAACGTCCAAATGTTTGGAATGTTTCTTGCAATTTGTGGGGACATTTGGTATAATGCAGGTGGTTTGACCGCCGAAAGGCACTACTATAACGCAGAAAGGAACATCGTCACTATGATCTATACGACGGAAGTGCAGCACATGTGTCCTGTGGCCAAGGGCGCTTATCACGGCCCGGCTCCCATTCCCGAGGAGGGCAAGTGGGTACAGGCCAAGCAGATCGGAGATATCTCCGGCTTCACCCACGGTATCGGCTGGTGCGCGCCCCAGCAGGGCGCCTGCAAGCTGACGCTGAACGTGAAGAACGGCGTCATCGAGGAGGCTCTGGTGGAGACCATCGGCTGCTCCGGCATGACCCACTCCGCAGCCATGGCTTCTGAGATCCTGATCGGCAAGACCATTCTGGAGGCGCTGAACACCGACCTGGTGTGCGACGCCATCAACACCGCTATGCGCGAGCTGTTTCTGCAGATCGTCTATGGCCGCACCCAGTCCGCCTTCTCCGAGGACGGTCTGGCCGTGGGCGCATCTCTGGAGGATCTGGGCAAGGGCCTGCGCTCTCAGGTGGGCTCCATGTTCGGCACCCGCGAGAAGGGTCCCCGCTATCTGGAGATGGCCGAGGGCTACTGCAGCAAGCTGGCTCTGAACGACAAGGACGAGATCATCGGCTATGAGTTCATCAGCCTTGGCAAGATGATGGACGCCGTGAAGAAGGGCGTGGACGCCAACGAAGCGCTGAAGAACGCCACCGGCCACTACGGTCAGTGGGACAACGCGGCGAAGTATATCGACCCGCGTCAGGAATAAGAGAAGGAGGACGACAAAATGGCTCTGTTTGAAAGTTACGAAAGACGTATCGACAAGATCAACGGCGTCCTCGCGCAGTACGGCATCGGCTCCGTGGAGGAGTGCCGTGAGCTCTGCAAGGCGAAGGGCTTCGACCCCTATGAGATCGTCAAGGGCATCCAGCCTATCTGCTTCGAGAACGCCTGCTGGGCGTACACCGTGGGTGCGGCCATCGCGCTGAAATCCGGCGTCAAGACCGCTGCCGACGCTGCCCGGAAGATCGGCGAGGGCTTGCAGTCCTTCTGCATCGACGGCTCTGTGGCCGAGGATCGTAAGGTCGGTCTGGGTCACGGCAACCTGGGCGCTATGCTGCTGAGCGATGAGTCCAAGTGCTTCGCGTTCCTGGCCGGTCACGAGTCCTTTGCCGCCGCCGAGGGCGCTATCGGCATCGTGCGCAACGCCAACAAAGCCCGCAAGGAGCCCCTGCGGGTCATCCTGAACGGTCTGGGCAAGGATGCGGCGCAGATCATCAGCCGTATCAACGGCTTCACCTATGTGCAGACCCAGTTCGACTATTTCACCGGCAAGCTGAACATCGTCCGCGAGATCCGCTACTCCGAGACAGAGCGTGCCGACGTGCGCTGCTACGGTGCGGATGACGTTCGCGAGGGCGTGGCCATCATGCACCACGAGGGTGTGGATGTGTCCATCACCGGCAACTCCACCAACCCCACCCGCTTCCAGCACCCGGTGGCCGGTACCTATAAGAAGGAGTGCATCGAGCAGGGCAAGAAGTACTTCTCCGTGGCCTCCGGCGGCGGCACCGGCCGTACTCTGCACCCCGACAACATGGCTGCTGGCCCCGCTTCCTACGGCATGACCGACACCATGGGCCGTATGCACTCCGACGCCCAGTTCGCCGGTTCCTCCTCCGTCCCCGCTCACGTGGAGATGATGGGCTTCCTGGGCATGGGCAACAACCCCATGGTCGGTGCAACTGTGGCTGTGGCCGTTGCTGTGGCTGAGAGCAAAAAGTAAACGAAAAGTCCTGAAATCATAAAAAGCAGGAACTTTTCCGGAAAAAACACCCGTTTCTTTACGAAACGGGTGTTTTTCTATCATTAAGTTCAGGAGAGCAGCATCCGGTCATTGCTCAGGGTCTTGCCGGTACCAGCCTTGAACCGGTGGATCAGATCCTCTACGGTCATGCCCGCCCGGTCAGCGCCGGAAACGTCCAGCACGATCCGGCCGTCAGCCATCATCAATGTCCGGGTCCCCAGTTCCAAAGCCTGCTGCATGTTGTGCGTTACCATCAGACAGGTGATGTTCCCCTCCGCCACGATCCGCTTCGTCAGCTCCAGTACCTTTTCCGCTGTGCCGGGGTCCAGGGCGGCGGTATGCTCGTCCAGAAGCAGGAGCCAGGGGGGATTCATGGTCGCCATCAGCAGCGTTAATGCTTGCCGTTGGCCGCCGGAGAGCAGCCCTACCGGCTGATTCAGTCGGTCCTCAAGTCCCATGTTCAGGAGGGCCAGCCGGTCGCGGAAACGGGCCCGGTCCTTCTGGGTCAAGCGGGAAAACCAACTGCCGTTTCCTGCTGCCAGTGCCAGATTTTCCTCGATGGTCATATTGGGGGCAGTCCCCTTCAGAGGGTCCTGGAATAGGCGGCCGATCCGCTTTGCCCGTTTGTATTCAGGCAGAAAGGTCATATTGTGACCGCCTACGGTGATGGCGCCTGCATCCACGTAAAAGCTGCCGGCGATGGCGTTGAACAGGGTGGATTTGCCCGCGCCGTTGGAACCGATCACCGTGACAAATTCTCCCTTGTTCAAATGGAGAGACAGGTCCGTGATGGCCTTTTTCTCATTGACGGTGCCGGGATTGAAGGTCTTGGAGATGCGTTGAATGTCCAGCATGTCAGTTCCCTCCCTTTCCAGCGGCCAGTTTCCGCTGCTGGAAGGCCGCCCACTTTCGGATGCTGGGAGCTGCAATGGCCAGAGCCACGATGACGGCCGTCAGCAGCTTCAGACACTCCACCGGTACAACCTTGGTGTAAAAGACAACGGCGTAGATAAACCGGTAGATCACGGAGCCGATCATCACCGCCAGCACGCCCTTGGTAACGGTCCGGCGTCCTAGAACCGTTTCACCGATGATGAGGCAGGCCAGACCGATGACCACGATGCCGGTGCCGGAGTTGATGTCCACCGTCTTTTGATACTGGCCCACCATGGCCCCGGAAAGGGCTGTCAGGGCGTTGGATACGCACAGTCCTACCGTGACGGTGAACGCCGGGTTCAGGGACGAGGCCCGCACCATGTCGGAATTGTCACCTGTGGCCCGAATGGAAAGGCCCATGCGTGTTTTCAGAAATGCCAGCAGCAGTACGCCTGCCAGAATGGTGACCGAAGCCGCCAGCAGCAACTCGTACCAATCGCCGCCGATGCCGCTGTCCCGCAGAAGGGTAAAGACTGTGCTGTCTCCCAGCAGGCTTTGGTTGGCCTTCCAGCCCATCGCCATCAGATTGACGGTGTACAGCCCCGTGTTGGTGACGATGCCCGCCAGAATGGAGGGAATCCCCAAGCGAGTCTGCAAAAAAGCTGTGACGAACCCGGCGCAGCTGCCCGCCAGCATGGCGGCAGGAATGGCCAGAATCGGGTGTCCCCCGGCGGCCAGCGTGACAGAGACCGCCGCCCCAAGGACAAAACAACCGTCGGTGGTCATATCGGCGATGTTCAAGATCCGGAAGCTCAGAAACAGGGCCATGGCCACCAAAGCGTATAAAAAGCCCAGTTCCAGAGCGGTTTGTGTGATCATCAGCAAGAGAATGCGCTCCTTTCATGCCGCTGCCCCCGGCAGCAGGCCGGGGGAGCGGGGCGGGGAATTTGACTGGATCAGTCCTTGGTGGTGGTGACCTCTACCACCTCGCCCATGCTGTTGAAGCAGGCGTAGTCGGCCTGCTTGCCGATGAGGGCACAGGTGTCTGTGTTGACGGTGATGATGCCGCCGTCCATCAGGTAGTAGTCCTCCATGCCATACATGCCCTCGGTCATGGCGGTGTAGGCCAGGTCAGCGGTCTGGGCGCCCAGGTCGGTGTAGTTCACGCCGCAGGTGGCGTAGGCACCGTTGCGGACGAAGGAGTCAGCGCCGGTGTAGTGGGGGATGCCGTTTTTGGCAAGATCTTCATAGATAGCCAGCTCTGCGGCCATGATGACGTTATCGGTAGGAGTAAACACGGCGTCCACACCGGCAGCGATCAGGGCGGAGGCGGCAGCAACTACTTCATCGTTGGTATTGGCGGTCTGTTCAACGTACTCGATGCCCTTAGTATCCAGATAGGCCTTGGCGTCGGCAATGGGCTTGGCAGAGTTGGGTTCAGACAGGGAGTACAGCAGGCCCACCTTTGCGACAGAGGGATTCTGGGCGAACATCATATCCATGATGAAATCGGTATTCAGGGCGTCGCTGGTGCCGGTAACATAGTCGATCCCGGTCAGCTTGGCGGTCTCCGGGTCGGAGACGGCGGCGTAGACCACAGGGGTCTTGGTCTCCTCGGCGGAGAGGGCGGCGATCTGGGCGGCGGTGGTGGCAATGGGGATGATGGCATCCACGCCGTCGGCAATGGCCTGGTCGCTCAACTGCTTGAGAATGGTCTGGTCGCCCTGACCGGAGGTGACCTCGTATTCGATCTTCACATTCTTATCGGCGGAGATCTGATCCAGCTCCGCAGTGACGGCGTTGGCGATCTCGTCCAGAGAAGCGTGGTCCAGCTGCTTGATGACGGCCACCTTGTAGGCCTTGGTGTCGGTTTCGATGGGTGCAGCGGTGTTCTGGTCGGCAGAGCTGTCGGCGGGGGATTCGGCCTTGCTGCCGCAGGCGGCCAGAGACAGGGTCATGGCACAGGCAAGAGTCATGGTCAGGAGCTTCTTCATCATGTTGTTCTTCATTTTGGGTTCCTCCAAAAATATAAAATGTTTGAGTGGCAGATGACCGTTTTGGCTGTGCCGGGGCCAAACGGAAATAAAAAACAGCCTTCGCCCCACTCATGGGACAAAAGCTGATGCTTCTGCGATACCACCCAAATTGACGTTTATACGTCCGCTCGCTTACGCGTACCATCATACGCGCCCCGATGGATAACGGGTGGGATTCCCGTCGGCCTCTACTTGGTTTCCTGTTCGGACCGCCCTCCGAAGTCCATTCGCCAGCCGACTCCTGCTCCGATCTCACCGCCCGGAACTCTCTGAAAGGTCATCTTGACTGGGTACTGCTCTCCGTCATAGGTTTGCTGTGATTTTCTTGTTGTGCCGTATTATAGGCGCGGAGATTCGGAATGTCAACCTCCTGTTTGAAATTTAATAAAGTTATCGCAAAAAATCCATGATCCGCCGCCTGTACCATTCTCTTCACAAGCTTCACGCCTGTCCGCCGTACCCTGACTGTTCTTTCCGAAAAGCATCAGCCCCCGCTCGTTCCAACGACAAGCGGGGGCTACTTCTGCTGCTTTTCTTTCAATACGGTTACCTCTACTTCCATCTATCTGCCGCTGAGAGCTGAAACACTGACTGCCAATCCATGAAGCACCATGCGTACAGAAATTCATGTCTCACGCGATCCCATAAATGTTGTGCTTCGTATTTGACCTCCGGTAACGCTCTGCGGCGAAGAAAGAGGGTTCCCCATCGAGGGTTTTCTCTCCCTCTTTGTGTCTATAATATATAATAGCCTCAGTAATAAGTCAATAGTTTTTGTGCATTTTCAACGTTTTTGACAAAAAAATCTGCGGCGGGCAAGCAGGTCGCACAAAGGTGGACCTATCCGCCGAAGGCCGATAGCAGCGCGGAAAGGGAAAGGCCCTCCGTCTGCCAGAACTGCTCCAGCAGAGTGTCCAGATTGTCCTCACTGTGCTCAATCTCTCGGCTGAACAGCCGCAGGGCCTCCGGCAGTCCTACGAAACGGGAGAGGCGGTCTGTCACCAGTACCCCCAGCGCGCAGAACTGCGCCCGGCCCAGCAGGTCTCCATCGTTGACGGCCTTCAGCAGATACCGGAAGGCGAAGTACACGGCGATGCGTTCCAGCTTTTCCGGGTCTTGGGGAGCGAAGCCGGGCAATTCCGGCGCTTGCTCCCATTGCTTCAGCAGCGCAAGCCAGTCCGGTTCCAGAATTTCCAGATCCTGTAAGCACCGGCAGGCGGCAGCTTCCCAAGAGCCGGAACCGGCATTGGTTTCCGCAGAAATCGCCAAAGATCCCGTGCAGAAGGCGGCCAGCTCCGCCATGTTTTCGCTGTCCAATAGCTGTTGGGCCTCCCCGGTGATGAGCAGGAAGTCCCGCAGACGGGCCTTTAAGGAACGGCTCCGGTCCCGCAAGAGATCCAGCAGGCGGTCCCGCAGAGGGACCAGCCAATCCAGCCATTCGTCCCCGTCCTCCGTGGGCTGGTTATCCTGACGCTCCGAGAAGGTCAGAGGGTCACGGGTGCCCAGCAGCAGTTCATTGGCCTTGGGACAGGCGGCAGACAGAGTGATCTCCTGAAAGGGACCGTAGTCCTCAATAAAACGGGGATGCTCCCGGCAGGTGACGGAGGTGGCCTCCGGCCCCAAGGCACAGTGGATGTCGCAGAGGTTTTCCTGATTCAGAAAGGGACAGCGGCGGCCGTCCAGCGGAAAGCAGACGTCCTCGCCGTCAAACTGCATGGCAGCCCGGAGCTTCTCGCCCAGAGGGCCGGGTTCTGTCTGATATCGCCCGGCGGTGTCTTCGTCGATGACCACCTCCCAGCCGATGCAGCAGCTGTGGGGACAGTCTCCCGCCAGACAGGCAAATTGATCAAAATAATCCGGAATACGAACCAGCATGGAAATTCCTCCTGAATCTGGCAGGAAATTTCAAACAAAAAGTTGCAAACGCAACAGATTTTATGAGCCTATTATACGATACTAAGGGCGGAAAAACAAGCCTGCATAGCTGAGGAAAAAGGAGATACCCTATATGGTACGGAGAGTGATCGAGATCGACCGGGACAAATGCAACGGCTGCGGCGCCTGCGCCGATGCCTGTCAGGAGGGGGCCATCGGCATGGTGGACGGCAAGGCCGTGCTCCTGCGGGATGACTACTGCGACGGACTGGGCAACTGCCTGCCCCACTGTCCCGCCAATGCAATTACCTTTGTGGAGCGGGAGGCCGCCGCGTTTGATGAAAAGGCCGTTGCCGCCGCACAACTGATGAAAAAGGCGGCGTCCCTGAAGGGCAGTGCTCCCGTCACCCGTAGCGGCTGTTCCGGCAGCGCACCCTTACAGATGGGCTGCCCCGGCAGTCAGGCAGACACACTGCATCAGGGAACGGACACGGCTGCCCCCATGCGGTCTGCCCCGGCCTCCCGGCTCATGCAGTGGCCTGTTCAGATCAAGCTGCTGCCGGTACAGGCACCGTTCTATCAGGGGGCCAGACTGCTGATCGCCGCGGACTGCACCGCCTTTTCCCGGGCAGACTTCCACGAGCGGTTTATGAAGGGCCGGATCACGCTGATCGGCTGTCCCAAGCTGGACGAGGGGGATTACGCGGAGAAGCTGACGGAGATCATCCGTTGCAATGACATCCGGGAGGTCACCATCGTCCGCATGGAGGTGCCCTGCTGCGGCGGCTTGCAGAGGGCGGCGGAAACGGCGCTCCGGGAAAGCGGAAAGTTTTTGCCCTGGCAGGTGGTAACACTGGGCCGGGACGGAACCATTCAGGAATAATGGAGGTAAATCGTATGAAAGCAACAGTGAACGAAAACTGCATCGGCTGTGGTCTGTGCGCGGGAACCTGCCCGGTGGTGTTTACCATGGGGGATGACGGCTTGGCCCACGGTGGAGAGATCCCGGCCAACCAGCAGACCGAGGCAGAGACCGCACGGGACGGCTGTCCTGTCAGCGCTATCAGCATTGAGGACTGACAACGGAAAGACCTGCCAAACGTCTTTAGCAGTCTATTCTGAATCAGATCAACAACGCAGCCGTCTCCCGGAGAAATCCGGGAGACGGCTGTAAAACGATATGGAGTTTTGAGATCGACAGAGAAGTTGCCGGGACAGCTCAGACCTTGCAGGTCCAGCCATGGGGATCGGGCTGCGTGCCCCACTGGATCCCGGTGAGGGTGTCATACAGCTTCTGTGCCAGAGGGCCGGTTTGGAAGTTGTTGATGGTATATGCCTTGCCTTCGTAGGTCAGTTCACCGATGGGGCAGATGACGGCGGCGGTGCCGACGCACATGGCCTCCTCCAGCGTTCCATTGGCGGCGGCCTCAAACAGCTCGTCGACGGAGATGAGCCGTTCCTCTACGGGCATACCCCAATCCTCAAACAATTGGAGGCAGGAGCGGCGGGTGACGCCGGGGAGGATGGACCCGGTCAGCATGGGGGTGATGATCCTGCCGTTGATCTTGAAGACCACGTTCATGCCGCCGCCTTCCTCCACATACTTGTGCTCCACGCCGTCCAGCCACAGTACCTGAGAATAGCCGTTGGCAAAGGCCCGTTCTCCGGCCCGGTTGGAAGCGCCGTAGTTGCCGCCGCATTTGGCCTCGCCGGTGCCGCCCCGGACAGCCCGGACGTCCTCGGTCTCCACGATGATCTTCACCGGCTCCATGCCATTGTCAAAGTAGCTGCCTACCGGGGAGAGAATGATGATGAACTGGGCCGTGTGAACGCCGTGAAGCCCCAGCTTCGCATCGGTGCCGTACAGGAAAGGACGGATGTACAGAGAGGTGCCGGGATCAGAGGGGACCCAGCGCTCGTCAACCTTCACCAGCGCCTTGACGGCTTCCAGTGCGTCCTCCGGGGGGACTACCGGCAGACCCAGGCGGATGGCGGAGTTCTTCATCCGCTCCATGTTGTCCCAGGGGCGGAACAGCTGCACCTCGCCGTCGGGCCGGCGGTAGGCCTTTAACCCTTCAAAGACCTCGGCGCCGTAATGGAACACACAGGCGGCAGGGGACAGAGAGATGTTCTGGAAGGGGACGATACGGGGATCGTACCAGCCTTTTTCATCGCTGTAATCCATGATGAACATGTGGTCGGTGTAGTGGATGCCGAAGCCCAGCTGATCCGAGGGGAGGAGTGTTCCGGGGTGTGTCGTTTTCGTGATGCTGATATACATGGATGATACCTCCTGAAAAAATAAGAGTCTGTTGATAAAGTGGCAGATTTTCCACGACAGTAAGGCAGAGTGTGTGCGGGAAACCCAAGAAGGGTGGCTTGCGCAGTGGAATTAAACATTTTCAGCACTTTTGTAAAGTTCTGACAATAAGTTCGA
>ENA-UEQP01003068-UEQP01003068.1-human-gut-metagenome-genome-assembly--contig:-NODE-3068-length-11424-cov-7.290033_pt1 | contig 11424 bp, 10 predicted proteins | sample MGYA00242951_ERZ507951 | MGnify/ENA primary metagenome ERZ507951 (study PRJEB26167, sample SAMN06115539) | human gut metagenome | host: Homo sapiens | place: China:Shanxi | collected 2015-11-18...
GCAAAGGATTCAGGAAGCAACCTGATTCATGAGAGTTGATAACTCCCACCGCCTGCAAATAGGCATAGATGATTATGCTCCCCACAAACTTCATGCCCCGCTTTTTCAAGTCTTTTGAGATGGCATCAGATAATGGTGAGCTGACCTTGTCTACTTCTTGGATGATTTTTTCATCTGTCCAGTGCCATAAGTATCGGTCAAAACTGCCCCACTCTTGCTGTATCTTTTGAAACACTTGTGCGTTGACCACTGCAGCTCGTATTTTCAGCCGGTTACGGATGATTCCAGAGTCAGCTTGCAGAGCCGTCAATTTTTCTTCGCTATAAGATGCCACTTTCCGTAAATCAAACCCGTCAAAAGCACGGCGAAACGCTTCCCGTTTATTTAAGACACATTCCCAGGTGAGGCCTGCCTGAAAATTCTCCAAAATCAACATTTCAAACAGCATATGGTCATCGTGGACCGGTCTGCCCCATTCGTCGTCATGGTATCGCAGATAAGTGGTATTAGCCGGGTTCACCCAATGGCATCGGATCTTTCCATCTGCCCACTGCATTCCTTACTCCGCCTCCAAGAGAAAAATAACTGGCCGGATGCCGTCTGGACATGCAAACACACCAACCCTATCATCTTTCAGCCAAGTGCCAGACGGCTGAACCAATTTCCCCAAGGATATCATGGCTTCGCCGCGCTGTCAAAAGGAAACTTTGCCCTAAGCTCACGGACGGTGCCGCAATGTGAGATCCGTGGGCTTCTCATCCCTCGATCTCGCTGATCTTCACCGGGCGTCCTTCCTTCATGGACTTGGTGGCGGCCGCCGCGATGAGGATTGGCGCCAGGCCGTCCTCCCCGGTGACCTGCGTCTCCGTGCCGTTGATGACCGCCTCGGCAAAGGCCCTCTGCTCGGCGGCAAAGGCCATGGTGTAGCGATCCCACATGATCTTGTAGCAGGGGCTGGAGGACGTGCCGTCTGCCCCATAATAGGTGGCGTTGTTGGGCGTGTCATTTTCATCCATGACCGCGCCCTCGGAGCCAAAGACCTCCACCCGCTGATCGTATCCATACACTGCCTTGCGGCTGTTGTCAATGACGCCCATAGCGCCGTTGGCGAATTTCAGGCTCACAACGGCGGTATCCACATCTCCCGCCTCACCGATGGCGGGATCCACCAGCACCGCGCCGTAGGCAAAAACCTCCGTTACCTCGGAACCGGCCAGAAACCGGGCCATGTCGAAATCATGGACCATCATATCGTAGAAAATGCCGCCGGAGACCTTCACATAGTCGATGGTGGGCGGCTCAGGATCCCGGGAGCTGATCTTCACCAGGTTTACTTTGCCCACCTTACCTGCCCGGATGGCCTCGTAAACGGCCCGGTGGTTGTGGTCGAACCGGCGGTTAAAGCCCACTTGGAGCTTGACGCCGGCTTTTTTCGCCGCGGCGATGACCTCCTTGACCCGGTCGATGCGGTAGTCCACCGGTTTCTCCACAAACACGTCCTTGCCCGCCTCGGCCACTTTGATGGCGTACTCCGCGTGGAAATCCGTGGGAGAGCAGACCACCACAGCCTTGATCTCCGGGTCATTCAGGATCACATCCGCGTCCTTAACGATATTGGGGATCCGCAGACGCCGCAAAAACTCCACCGTTTCTTCGCTCATGTATGGGTCAGCGATGGTCTTGATCTCCATCTCGGGGACAAATTTGGCGATATTTTCCGCATGAACACGGCCGATGCGGCCCGCTCCAATGATACCGATTTTGATGGTTTTCATAAAGTATTCTCCTTTCTCAGTCCGCCATGATGGCCCGGACGGCGGTTTTCGTGTCGGTTTTGGGGAACAGCTCGTAGCCGATGAGGCCCTCATAGCCCGCCTGCTCCAAGGCGGCGAACACCGCCGGGTAGTGAATTTCCCCGGTGCCCGGCTCGTGGCGGCCCGGCGCGTCCGCCACATGGATGTGGCCGAACTGGTCGGCGTAGGCGCGGATATGGTCGCACAGGCTGCCCTCGTTGAGCTGCATGTGGTACACATCGTACAGCACCTTCAAGTACGGGGAGCCGATGAGCCGGGTCAGCTCCGCGTCGCCGTTGAAGCCGGAAATGCCGACCCCCGCAGCGTCCGCGGCGGCCTTCACGGCGGCGAGATCCTTGTCGGTCCAGCTCCAGAATTCTACAAACTCGAAGCCGTCGGCTCTGGCGGCGCGAAACCGCTCTAAAAAGGGCAGCTCTGTGTACAGTGTCTCAATGCAGGCGGATTTCTGAAAAATCATAGGCCCCTCCTTCTCGTTCCTTGTGCTTTGCACATTTGTGTTTACGCACATAATATAGCAAGTCAAGCGTCCACCGTCAAGGGCTTTTGGAAAATGAAATATATTTCAGCGGAACGCCTGAAATTCCACCGTTTTCTTTTTCAGGATTGACAAGAAGCGGTTCCTGTTTTATGATAAATTGTGCAAAAGCACATCACACACGAACGAGGTGATCTCATGGGTTCCAAACCGACGATACAAACCGTAGCCCAGATGGCTGGAGTCTCCCGCGGCACCGTGGATCGGGTGCTGAACGGAAGAGCGCACGTCCGGGAGGACGTCCGGCTCCGGGTGCTGGAGGCCATCCGCCAAAGCGGATACGTCTCCCCCCGGGATACCCACCAGCGCCAATTCCAGCAGGCATACCCCCCTATGAAGTTGGGGGTGCTGCTGCCCAACTGGGAGGGACAGTTCCGAACAGAGGTAGACGAAGGCATTGCTCAGGCCCAAGCGGAATTGGAGAGCACCGGGATCCATATCCTGATCCGGCGATGTGAAACCGACATCCCCGCAGAGGCGTTGAAACTGCTGGACGAGTTGACAGAGGCAGGTGCTTCCGGTCTGGCGGTCTGCGCCGCCAATGATCCCTCCATCACCGCGCGGATCTCCGCTCTGGCGGATGAGGGGATCCCCTGCGTCACCTTCAACTCGGATCTGCCGGACAGCCGCCGTCTGTGCTTTGTGGGACAGGACATCTACAAGGCAGGCCGGGTCGCCGGAGGGCTTATGAGCAGGTGCATTCCCGCCGGGAGCCAGCTATTGGCCACGGTGGGCAATCTGAAATTTGACGGTCACCGTCAGCGCTTGGCCGGGTTCCGGGATCGTATCCGGGAGGCGGGCTTCCCCATGGAGGATCTGGTGGTGGCTGAGACCTTCAACGATTATGAGACTACCTTCCGGGTGGTGACGGAGGCCATTGACCGGTATCCCCGGCTGCGGGGTATCTACATGGCGAATCTCAGCGTTTCCGGGTGCGCCGCCGCCATTGAGCAGGCTGGGAAAAAGGGGGCCATCCGGCTCATCTGCCACGATCTGAACGAAAGCGTCCGTCAACTGCTGCTACGGGGCAGCATTGACTTCACGATCCCCCAAAATCTGCGGCAGCAGGGCTACGGCCCCTTGATCCTCCTGCGGGACGTTCTGCGGCGGAAAGCAGCGCCGGACGCTGCCCGCTTTAATCGTCAAATCGACATTGTCTGTTCGGATAATCTGCCGTAGCATCCGCGGCAGGTCGGGTATGGTTCCCAAAGTTACACCCAAGGGTACACATATCATGCGGCAGAAGAATGATGGGGTAATGGTGCTTATCTTTTGTCAGGGATGGCAGCTGAAACATACACACTCTACACGCACAAATGCAGAAAGTCCCCAAGCCATTGTGATACAACGGCTTGGGGACTTCAGTTCAGTTGAATATAGGATAATGATCGGGGTTATCAGGCCATCAAGCCGGAACCTCTTGCAGCGCAAGGCTTTCGAGACTTTTCACGGTAGTAGTCAAATAGTAGTCTGTGCGCCCCGCAGGTCATGATATCTGATGGAGCCGCTCCCGCTTTCAGCATACACGAACCGCATACTTCATGCGATTCCTGTACCGCGTCGATTTGAGCAGTCCCAGCTTTTCAAATTTCAGGACAACGCTGCGGATCGTCGCATAGAATTTTTATTCCTACCAGCGCCCTGTCCCATTCATCAGAACCGTGCGTCCAGTGAAGCTGCTGTGTGCTTCTTTGAAAAACACCGGGTGCATACTCCTCGACGGGGAGCAATTACGCTCCCTCGTGTTCCTCCAGCAGATCGGTCATGTTTTTCAAACCGATGCCCAATGTGGAGGTATTGTGCAGCAGCGCGGATATTGCGGGCGGCAGTACCCCCGCTACGCCCAAGGTGATCAGCGACAGGTTGAAGGCCACGATAAACCGGTAGCTGCCGTGGATCCGATCCATCAGCGCTTCACTGAGCTTACGCAGCGTCACCAGCTCAAAGAGATCCTCCGAGGCAACGGTGATGTCGGCGATCTCTCTGGCGATGGCCGCGCCGGTGGAGATGGCGATGCCCGCGTCCGCCTCGGAGAGGGCGGGAGAATCGTTGACGCCGTCCCCCACCATGATAACGGTGTGTCCCTTTTCCTTTTCCTGACGGATAAAGGCGGCCTTGTCCTCCGGTAGGACCTCTGCGTAAACGGCGTCCACGCCCACCTCGGCGGCAACGGACTCCGCTGTGCGGCGGTTGTCGCCGGTCATCATCACCACATTGGTAAAGCCGCTCTCATGCAGCGCTTTTACCGCGTCCTTGGCCTCCCGGCGCAGAGGATCGTGGATACAGATGACCGCCGCCAGCTCCCCGTCGATGCAGAGATACAGGTGGGAATACGCGGCGGGCAGCGCGTCATATTTCTCCTGCTCTCCCTCCGGGATACAGCAGCCCTCGTCCTCAAAGACAAAGTGGGCACTGCCGATGATGACCTTTTTATTTTCCACCATACTGGAAATGCCGTGGGCCACCACATACTGCACCTGCGAATGGTATTCCTCATGGGTAAGGCCCCGCCGCTTCGCCTCCTCCACCACGGCGTTGGCCATGGAGTGGGGGTAATGCTCCTCCAGGCAGGCGGCGAGGCGGAGCATATCCCCTTCCCGGTGTCCGCCGAAGGGAACAATCTGTGCCACCTTCGGCGTGGCGTAGGTCAGCGTACCGGTCTTGTCGAACACAATGGTATCCGCCTTGGCCACAGCCTCCAGAAAACGCCCGCCCTTGACAGAAATGTGATGCCCGCTGCTTTCCCGCATGGCAGACAGCACCGCGACAGGGATCGCCAGCTTCAGCGCGCAGGAGAAGTCCACCATCAAAACGGCCAGCATCTTGGTCACATCGCGGGTCAGCAGATAGGTCACAGCCGTGCCGCCCAGCGTATAGGGAACCAGCCTGTCCGCCATGCGGGACGCCTTGTCCTCAGCGGTGGATTTCAGCTTTTCCGATTCCTCGATCATACGGACCACCCGGTCATAGCGTCCGCTGCCGGATACCTTTTCCACGCAGACCACACACTCGCCTTCCTCGGCCACCGTACCGGCATAAACAGGGCTGCCGGGCCGCTTGGCCACCGGCATGGATTCTCCGGTGAGAGAGGACTGGTTCACCATGGCCTCGCCCTCTACCACCCGGCCATCCAGCGGGATCATGCCGCCGGTGCGGATCACGATGCGATCCCCCGGCTTCACGTCGGTGACCTTCGTCAGCACCTCGGTGCCGTCTACCTGCTGCCAGACGTTTTCTACCCGTAGGCTCATGGCGGAGGCAAGGTCGGCCACGGACTTCTTGTGGGTCCACTCCTCCAGAATTTCCCCCAGCCGCAGCATGAACATGACCGAACCGGCGGTGGCGAAATCTCCCCGCACCATAGACACGGTGACGGCGGTGGCATCCAGCACGGCAACGGACAGCTTCCGGTGCCACAGGGCCATAAGCCCTTCTTTGATGTACTTTGCGGAGCGGATCACAGCCAGCGCCGACGTCACCGGCGCCGGCAGAAACAGGTTGGAAGCGCAGCGGCGCATAACAGTGAGGGCGAGCTTGTCCTCAAATTCCCGGTTCAAGGTGCGGGAGGTGTGCTCCGGCGCCAGATCCAGCTTCTCCGCTTTTTCAAAGGAGAACCGGGCCAGCGCACGGATCATGCACTCCCGCTCCGCATCATACACCACCACGGCATCCCGCGTCCGGTCATAGACCTTGACGGAGCGCACGCCGTCCACCGCCAGCAGATAGTATTCCAGCACGTCCGCCTGCCGCAGCGTCATTCGCTTACAGCAAAGATGGACCCGCAGCCGCCCGGCTGTATCATGTAGGATCTTGCATTTCATGGATTACTCTGCCTGGCTTTCCTCTTCTGCGGAGGTATCCTCCACCACATTAGCGGTCTCGGCCTCCGTGCGCTGGGCGTTGATGGCCTTAGCCTCCGCATAGACGTCATCCGCCCCCTCACGCACAGCGGTCACAGCGGTCATCACGCTGTCCTTTGCCCGCAGGGCGGCAGCAGTGGTCTGGGCGTAGGCTCTTTTCGCGTCCTTGCTGCCCAGCAGCTTCATACCGACGGTACCAAACAGAACGCCTGCGGCAAACAAACCAATTTTCTTCATAACAATTATCCTCCTATATGGATCTTATTTATTTCAAACCGATGGCCGGAAAGCCGGACCACAGGAATGAGCTCAGTCCTTCTTTTTTCCGAAATGAAACAGTCCCTTTTTTTCATACGTTTCCGCATGGATCTCCCCCGCCGTGTAGCCGGTGGCGTCAATAGCAGTGCGGAGGGCGTTTTCGTCCAGCGGCTCCTTAGAGAGGATCACCGTCTCCCCCTTGGAATGGGAGGATGTGACCTTCTCCACCGGGAATGCGCCGCGAACGGCGTCGTTGATATGGGCTTCGCACATGGAGCAGGCCATGCCGGAAACTTTAACTGTTGTCTGAATCATAAAAAACATCCTTTCCTGTCATTTTTTCTTATAGCCGCAGTCGCAGTACGGCCCGCCGGAGGCAAGGGTATACTGCCGCCTAAAATCCGCCGTGCTGCCCGCTTCGCTCATGGTGTAGTCCAGACGGCACAGGGCCGGAGTCAAATCGTACAGCCCCAGCTCCCGCATCAAAACGCAGATACCGCACTTGGTAAACCGGGCCTCGTAGCCACTGCCGTCGGGGTACTCGTAAAAGTCCATATTCCACGAATAGGGGTTCCGGTCGGCGGCCTTCAGCGCTGCCGCCGCTTGCAGTCCGGCAACGCTTTGGGGGGTGAACTTTTTCTCGCCGCTTTTACGGCAGAACCAGCGCATAGGCTTTGTCATCATGGCCTTGGCGTAATACTCCGTCAGCCGATCCACATTGGGACGCTCCGGCATGGTGAGAACGAAGCCCCCCAGCATGGCGCAGCCCACGAGATTGATTTTGAAGCGGTCCCCCTTCTCAAACTCCGGCAGGCGGCTGAGGATCTCCTTGTATTTTGCTTTCGCCCTCCGTGTGATCGTCTTCGCCGTTTGCTCGTTATACCCCAGCACATCGGTCAACTGTGCCTGAAAGGAGTCCGCAAACAGCGTCCACATCCCCCATGGCATTCCCATGTACTTCATAGCGTTACCCCCTTCCCTTCACCGCGGGTTTTACACATTCCGCATAGGTCAGCGAAAAGGACGCTTTCAGCACGGCGCTCTTCCGCACCGTCCAGCCGTTTTGCCGCAAAAACGCCAGATAATCCGCACTTGACCACCTGCTGTTCAGCGGAAATCCCACCAGCTTCATAAAAAACAGCTTGAGCCTGCCCCGCAGGGTGCTGTTCCCATGGGTAAAGGTGGGGGCGATGAGCACACCGTCATCCTTCAGCACCCGGCGGATCTCGGCAAGGGCCTTCTCCGGCTGCGGGACGATGTGCAGCGCATTGGATACGATCACCACATCAAAGGACTTGTCCGCATAGGGCAGGCAGAACATATCCCGCACCGAAAAGTGCAGCTTTGCGGAGCGGTTGTTCCGCTTCGCCTCAGTGATCATTTCCTCGGAGGCGTCCGTCACCTCGATGTGACTTGCCGCACGCACGATATTTTTGGCGATCAGCCCGGTCCCGGCGGCAAGTTCCAGCACCGTTCTGGCTTTTACAACCGGTCGGATCAGTTCATACAGCTTTTCGTATGCCGCCCGGTCCTTTCGCATAAAGCGATCATAGCGCTTCGCGTTTCTGTTCCAGAAATTCTCAGACTTCTTCATAGCTGCTGTCCTTTTTTGTGGTTAGATAAATTTAACCTACATATATGCAAGGTTTTTGTTAAAGTTGACTAACTGCTGTGCTTTGAAAAACCGCGTTTCCGCGGTCTCTCCGCTTATAAGCTTGCTTGCGGTAGCTCTGTTTCGCCGTGAAGCCTCCGGTATGAACGTTCTCCGTTTCCGGGATTGCCCTCCACTGCATCATCTTTTTTGTCATATAGTAGCACAGTACATTCAAATGTCAAGAGCTCCGGAACTCCGCAAGGCTATTTTCCTTTGATTTTTATTCAAAATGCTGTCTCATTTTGGCTGACACCGTTTTTCTTCTGACACACAGCACCTTACCGTTTAATCACGCTGACCGGTGTATCCGCATACTGCTCCGTCAGCGCAAAGCGATCCTGCCAAGAGGGTGCGGCAGGTGCAATTTCTCCTCCCCTTTTCCGGATTCTCAGGTATAGAATCTGAAACGCATCCACTTCAACCGCACAAATGCAGAAAGTCCCCAAGCTGTTGCATAACAACAGCTTGGGGACTTTATCTCATAGAATATCAGTCAAATAGCTGTCCGAGGATCATACCAACAGTTTCATCAGTTTTCTTGCGGCATCTATGCGATTCCGCATCTCCTCTGCATTGAAAATCAGCCCCAGACCTCTTCGGCGATCTCCTTCACCAGTGCCAGCTTGGCCCACTGCTGGGCCTCTGTCAGCTTATTGCCGATCTCGCAGGAGGCGAAACCGCACTGGGGACTCAGGCACAGGCGATCTATCGGGATGTACTTGGCTGCGTCATGGATACGGGCGATCACCGCCGCCTTATCCTCCAACTCAGGACGCTTGGTGGTGACGAGGCCCAGCACCACCTTCTTCTCACCGCTGACAGCGGCCAAGGGCTCGAAGCCGCCGCTGCGGGCATCGTCAAATTCCAGATAGTAGGCAGTCACGTTCTCACGGGCCAGCAGGGTCTTGGCCACGCTGTCATAAGCGCCGGAGCTGGCGTAGGTAGAGTGGAAGTTGCCCCGGCAGACATGGGTGTTGATGATCAGGTCCTCCGGCTTGCCTTCAATGGCCAGATTGTTGGCGGCGAGCATCTGCTCCTTGATGGCCTCCAGCCCCTTCTCGTCGGTATCAAAGATCAGACAGGCACGGGGGTCTACCAGCATACCCCAGCTGCAATCGTCAAATTGCAGGTTGCGGCACCCGGCGGCATATACGTCATCAATGACCTTGCGGTAGCCCGCTGCCAGATCCTCCACCAGCTTTTCAATGTTGGGGTAGTATTTGCTGGTATTTTCCATTGCAAAGGGCATGACCATCTGCTCCAGAAACTGAGCGGGTGCGGGAATCGTCAGCTTGGCCACGGTGTTCTCGTCTTCCAGCGCCTTGACAAACCGGAAATGCTCCACAAAGGGATGGCTGTCCACTCCCACCTCTCCGGTGAGGTAGGTATCATCAAGCATTGCGTTCTCTCCATGGAACGGCAGCCCCTTCTCCGTGCGGCTGTGGCCCACACCGTGAAAGCCCCACATGAAGTCGAGGTGCCAGGTGGCACGGCGGAATTCGCCGTCGGTAATTACGTGGTATCCGGCGCTCTGCTGCTTGGCAACCAGCTCACGGATCGCCTGATCCTCCGCTGCTTTCAGCTCATCGGCTCCGATCTTGCCGTTTTGAAAGTCCGCCCGCGCCTGCTTCAGTCCGGCAGGGCGAAGAAAGCTGCCAACGTAGTCATAGCGAAAAGGGGTATTTGCTTTGTTCATGGGGAAACGCTCCTTCCATACCAAAAAGATAGGCTGATTATAGGACTCGAACTGCAACAAGTCAAGATTTTTTTCCGCGTCTGCCGCAAGACTTGAGCTGTCAGATCAATAACTGTGCAAAATCACCAAGCTGTTGTATCACAACGGCTTGGTGATTTGCGTTCAGTTGGCTTTTTTCAGGCTTTGGCGTTGCCGCTATCCTTCTGCGGCATCTCGCCCGTCGGCTTTGACCGTGGGATATCACCATCCGGCTTTGGTCCGCCTCCGCCGCCGGAGGGCGGCGCTCCGTCCGGCTTCTGCCCGCCGGGGCCGCCCACATTGCCCATGCCAGCGCTTACCGTTCCGGTCTGGGCGACGCTCTCCGTCTGGGTCTCACCGGAGGAAAGCGTATAGTGGCTGCTGTCCTTGAAGTCCTCCGCTTCATAGCTGCCCAGCGCAGACTTGGAGAGGTGCGTCTGCTCCGCAAGTTGTTCCAGCGTCAAGCCACACTCCACACGCAGGTCTTTCAATCGCTCTTGTATGGTTAAAGCCATATTTTGTTCCTCATTATATTGCCGTTATCATATTTTCTAACTTAAATCTTTCGAGCTGCGGAATGTTCTTGGCGGAAATATTTAGGCCATATTCTGGTTTCGACTTTTTACCCTTGTATGAATGGTAAACAAAAATATTACTACTGTCATTATCCCATGTGGTCGCAGGAATTAAATATTCTATGGGGTGTTCGCCATCATTTAGCAAAAGCAAGAACAAGTAAAGTGATTGGTCTGAAATATCAAAATATTCCTCCCGCATAAAAACATAGCCTGTTCCTTTGCGAATGGCTTTAACTTGAAACTTCAAAAATCCTCTCTTGCTTTCTGCAATAAAATCTATTCCATGGTCATCAACCTCGGAAGTATAAATGCTCACTCCATAAGAGGCTAATGACATTTTTGCGTAGTATTCACAGAACGTCCCCAGCTTTTGCCGGGTGAGGTCACTTCTTGACCAATTTAGGTTATACATTTCATTTCCACCGCCTGCTACATATCTCTTTTTCATTCTACCACAATTCCGAGAGCGTGGAAATAGGCAGTTTTTTGGGCGGATTTCCTACCTTTCGGATATACGGGACGGGCGGTCATTTAGGTGTAGACTTACCCCGCGTCCTGCTCCGCCTCCGCTTTGGCGGTGCGGATGGCCTTCTGAGCGGAGAGCCACCGCCCATAGGCGCCGCCATACAAGTCCTTTTTCAGTTTCCGCAGTGCGGCCTTGTACGCCTTCTCCGCTCCGCTGGGGCCGTTGTAGTTGAGCCGGATCGCCAGCTCCTGAAAAGTCATGCCGACCTCGTCCGGCTGGTCGATGCCAAGGTAGCTCCGCACCAGATTCAACTCTCTGGGCGTCAGCACCTCCTCCATCCGCTGCATCAGCAGCGTCCGGCGCATGAGGCGGTCATAGGCCACGGCGGGATCGCCGCCGCAGCTGACGGAGAACACATCGTCACCTAACTGCCGGACGCAAAACAGCGTCCGGTATTCTTTTATCAATGCCCCAGCTACCTTGGCAGATACATTCAGTTCTCCGCACACCACCTTGACCAACTCAGCATCAGATGCGTCACATCC
>ENA-UEQP01003077-UEQP01003077.1-human-gut-metagenome-genome-assembly--contig:-NODE-3077-length-11398-cov-3.383977_pt1 | contig 11398 bp, 10 predicted proteins | sample MGYA00242951_ERZ507951 | MGnify/ENA primary metagenome ERZ507951 (study PRJEB26167, sample SAMN06115539) | human gut metagenome | host: Homo sapiens | place: China:Shanxi | collected 2015-11-18...
AGAATCTCGGCATGGAGATCCAGACGATCCAGTCGGCGGTTGCCGGTGTATACAGGATCAATGAGTTCCTGGCGAAACCGGAGAGGGAGAGCATGAAGGAGACCATGCCGGAAAATTCCGGGAAATCGGAGCCGGGAAAAGAAAAGGACAGAGAGACTGATACCGGAGATGAGCGGAAGGAAAAGAAGAACACAGAGGGAAAACCGTGCATGGATCACGGGGGATCGAAAGAAGAACCCTGTGTAGAATTTAAGAATGTCACGTTCGGCTACGATGACCATGTTGTTTTGAAAAATTTAAGTTTCGCGATCTACCCGGGCGAGCAGGTGACGCTGACGGGGCGCACCGGCGCCGGAAAGAGTACGATCTTTAAGCTGCTTCTGGGACTTTACCGGCCGAATTCCGGTGAGGCGCTGATCGAGGGCGAGGAGGCATACCGGATCCCGGACAGGGAGAAGCGGACGAAGTTTGGTTATGTGGAGCAGTCGTTCCACATGGTCCCGGGGACGGTGCGCGACCAGATCACGCTGTTTGATGCGGCGATCGGGGATGAGGAGGTTCAGGCAGCTGCAGAGCTTGTGGGACTTCACGAGACGATCATGGGACTGGACCAGGGATATGACACGTTATGTAAACCGGAAATCTTCTCTCAGGGACAGTGGCAGCTTTTGTCTATCGCAAGAGCGGTTGCGGGAGAGCCGAGGATCCTGCTTCTCGATGAGATCACGGCGAATCTGGATGCAGATACGGAGGAGATGGTGCTCCGGGCGCTGAAGAGTGCGTCTGAGGGGCGGACGGTGATCTCGATCTCGCATCGGGTTTATCAGAGAGATGCGGGGGAGAGAATCAGGTATTTGGAGATTTAATTTTCATTTACAAATTAAGGAAACGGGAATATAATAAGCCGAAGAAAAATACCGCTTTTTGTCAGGTTTGCATTTGGGAATCTTTGGTTCCGGAGGGCACTTTCCTGGCAGGGCGGTCTGACGGGAGGTAAAAATGCCAATTTTATTTGCAATTGTATTCCTTGTGTTGATCTTTAAATGTGTCGGTCTTGTCCTCGGAGTCTGCGGAAAGCTTCTTGGTGCGGTCCTCAGTCTGTTTGGATTTATCGTATCGGTCGCGATTGGAGCTGTTGTGTTCGGACTTTCTACGGCATTTGCGCTGGTGCTGTTATGCATCGCGGCAGTATGGCTTTTGATCAAGCTGATCTTTTAGAGTTTTGCTGAAGCGCTAAAATCCGCGGCGGAGTCTTGACAAACGGGAGAAAATCCATTAAAATCCATCATATATGCATATCAGACAGGCCTTGAAGAGGGAAAGTAGATGAAGGGCGGCATTTCAGAGAGAAAGCGGATGGTGAGAGCTTTTATGTGCGCGTCGTTGAACCGGCCTCGGAGCTTTGTGCGAGAGATGTGGAAAATGCGGAAAACGGCAGCGGAAATAAGCGGCTGTGTCTGCAAAGACTACATTGTTAAGTACAGCGTAGATCCGGCGTTAACGGATATCAGAGGAGAGCTTTCCGGAAAGATGCGGAAGCTAATTTGGGTGGTAACGCCGGCTGTCGGTCCCTTAAGTGGGGACTGACAGCCTTTTTATTTCTGTGGGCAGAGAATTCTACGTTTATACGAGATCTCGATGTTGCTAAGTACCAGTGGTATGGTGCCTATCCGGCACTGCCCGAAACGGAGCAGGCGTCCTGATTCCTTAACTTTCATATGTATGCAATCTAAGAATTCATATAAAGGAGAAAAACAATGGCAAGAGACAAGAAACTTGTGGAATCCATCACTTCCATGGAAGATGATTTCGCGCAGTGGTACACAGACGTTGTAAAAAAGGCAGAGTTATGTGATTATGCGAGCGTAAAGGGCTGCATGGTCATCAAACCGGACGGATATGCGATCTGGGAGAACATCCAGCATGAACTGGACAAGCGCTTTAAAAAAGCAGGCGTCAAGAATGTTTACATGCCGTTATTCATCCCGGAAAGCTTACTTGATAAAGAGAAAGACCATGTAGAAGGTTTTGCACCGGAAGTTGCATGGGTAACACAGGGAGGTCTTGAGCCGCTTCAGGAGCGTCTCTGCGTCCGCCCGACATCCGAGACCCTGTTCTGCGATTTCTACCAGAAAGACATCCACTCCTACCGTGACCTTCCGAAGGTATACAACCAGTGGTGTTCCGTAGTAAGATGGGAGAAGACGACAAGACCGTTCCTCCGCTCCAGAGAGTTCTTATGGCAGGAAGGCCACACCGCACATGCGACAGCAGAGGAAGCTCAGGAGAGAACGATCCAGATGTTAAACCTCTATGCAGATTTCTGCGAGGATTTCCTTGCGATCCCGGTCGTTCGCGGACAGAAGACAGATAAAGAAAAATTCGCAGGTGCTGAGGCAACCTATACCATCGAGTCCTTAATGCATGACGGAAAGGCACTCCAGTCCGGAACCAGCCACAACTTCGGCGATGGTTTCGCAAAGGCTTTCGGCATTCAGTATTCCGATAAGGACAATCAGTTAAAATATGTTCACCAGACCTCCTGGGGTATGACGACCCGTATGATCGGTGCCATCATCATGGTACACGGTGATAACGAGGGTCTTGTTCTTCCGCCAAACGTAGCTCCGACTCAGGTCGTGATCGTTCCGATCCGCCAGCAGCAGGAGGGCGTTCTTGAGAAGGCAAGAGAGGTCGAGGAGGTTCTCTCCAACTTCCGCGTAAAAGTTGATGATTCTGATAAGAGCCCGGGCTGGAAGTTCTCCGAGTCCGAGATGAGAGGAATCCCGGTCCGTGTAGAACTTGGACCGAAGGATATCGAGGCAGGTCAGGCTGTATTAGTACGCCGTGACACCCACGAGAAGATCACCGTCGCTTTAAGCGAGATCGCAGAGAAGGTGGATGAGCTCTTAAAGACGATCCAGCATGACATGTACGAGCGTGCGAAAGCACACCGTGATGCCCACACCTATGATGCTCACAACATGGAAGAGATGAAGGATATCGCTGACAATAAGCCAGGCTTCATCCGCGCAATGTGGTGCGGCTGCCAGGAATGTGAGGATAAGTTAAAGGAGCAGGTTGGCGTGACCTCCAGATGTATGCCGTTCAAGCAGGAGAAGCTTGCTGAGACATGCGTATGCTGCGGCAAGCCGGCAACCAAGATGGTATACTGGGGCAAAGCATATTAATGAACCAATGGAACATCAGGGATCTGACGCTCGGAGGGCTGTTTACAGCCCTCATCGGCGTCGGAGCTTTTCTCAAGATCACGATTCCGGTGCAGCCGGTGCCCATGCACTTTACACTGCAGTTTTTCTTTGTGCTGCTTGCAGCGCTTTTGATTGGATCAAAAAGGGCATTTGCCAGCGTGCTGACATATCTGGTGATTGGATTATGCGGGATCCCGGTCTTTGCCACGGGCGGAGGTCCGGCGTACCTTTTGAAGCCCACATTTGGCTTCCTCATCGGATTCGCAGCGGCAGCCTATGTGACGGGACGTGTGTTTGAGATCAGGAAGGATCCCTCCTTTTCATGGCTTTTATTTTCTGCATTCTTGGGACTTCTCGCGGATTATGGCTGCGGAATGGTCTATTTTTATGTGTGCAGCAATTTTGTTCTTGGCGTAAGCGTCGGATGGAAGCTCGTGTTGATCAACTGCTTTCTTCTGACGGTCAGTGAGGATTTTATTTTATGTGTTCTGGCAGCGGTGCTGGCAAAGCGGCTGATCCCGATTCTGAAAAATCTGGTAACTGTGCAGTAGGTCTGCGCGCTTGCTGCGCTGACCGTAAGAAAACATAAGCCGGAAGGCAAAAATCCCATCGGCGTAGCCGATATGGAATGGATTTTTGCGTGTAACTCATAAGGAGGTGACCGGGCCGGTGAGAATTGAGATGCCCTATGAGGCGGAATGGATCATTGATAATATACGAAGCCATGGATATGAGGCATTTATCGTAGGTGGCTGTGTCCGGGACGCTGTCCTTGGCAGGATCCCGGGGGACTGGGACATCACGACCTCCGCAAAGCCGGAGCAGGTGAAGGAAATTTTTGGAAAGACCGTGGATACCGGCTTAAAGCATGGAACCGTGACGATCATCAAGCACGGAAAAGGCTATGAGGTGACCACCTACCGGATCGACGGGGAATATCTGGATGGAAGACATCCGGAGACCGTGGAGTTTACACCGGATCTCAGGGAAGATCTAAAGCGCCGTGACTTTACGATCAACGCCATGGCATACAGCCATGAGACGGGAATCGTAGATGAATTTGAGGGAATGGAAGATCTGAAACGCCGGGTGATCCGCTGTGTCGGATGCGCGGGTGACAGGTTTACGGAGGACGCACTGCGGATTCTCAGGGCTGTGCGTTTTGCGGCCCAGCTGGATTTTGTGATCGAGGATGAGACCTATAAGGCCATTGTCAAGATCGCCCCGAATCTCACCCATGTGAGCAAGGAGAGGATCCAGGTGGAACTCACGAAGCTGCTGCTCTCGGATCATCCGGAGAAGATCTGGATGGTGGATGAGACGGGAATTGCAGACTATGTGACGTCCGGGTTCCCGGAGGTGTTTGAGAGGGAGCTGGAGAGAGAAAATTCGCATAATGCAGGGGAAAACGAAACTCCGGGGACATGCGGCTGTTTGGTGGACGGGGCTTCCAGAGAGGCATTGAAAGAATGCTGGACCGGTCTCGCCGCGCTTCCGGCTGACAAATCCCATCGCTGGGCAGGTTTCCTGCGCCACATGACACCGGAGCAGGCGGTGAAGATCCTGCGTGGATTAAAGCTTGACAACGACACGATCGGAAATGTGAAAAGCATGGTCATGGCATTTCAGGCACCGCTCGCGGTCGATAAGGTCCAGATACGGAAGCTTTTGAGCCGTGTGACGGAGTACCAGTTTCTGGGTGCCATGCAGCTCAAGAAGCTGGATGGAGATGAGACGGTTCCAGAGCTCCTGCGGCTTTTTGAGGAGATCAGAGAGGCTGGAGACTGCGTAAGCCTGAAACAGCTGGCGGTCAACGGCGGTGATCTTCTTCAGCAAGGTCTGGAAAAGGGAAAGCAGATCGGCGACGGACTCATGTATCTTTTGAATTTAGTGCTTGAAGAACCGAAATTAAATAAAAAAGATATATTATTAGAGAAAATTAATCAATTTAAGAAAATATAAGGTTACAGCTCAGTCATACACTGGTTTGGCTGAACGGTAACAAGATAAATCGTGTCATGAGAGGCATCTGCAGAGGATTTTGCAGGTGTCTTTTTTGCACGAACGTGCAAATGATGTGCACTTGCGCGAAGAAGAAACATGTCGCAAGCGATCGCGCTTGGCGTGAGAATGTGCCGGTGATGTGCACCCGCGCGATGATGCAGGCTGCCCCATGCCCCGCCGCCCGGCGCGGGAATAATCTCTGGATTATTTTCATATCTTGTGCAGAAGGAAATTCCGGAAGCAGGTTGAGGACCGGAATGTTTAGCTGTCGTACATCCGGTAGAAGCTATCGGCGGCAGCTTCCGGAGGTGTCGGAAAAGGTCAGAACAGGATATGGGGGGATAGCATCGTGATCGACTGGAAGGAAGAAGCGGAGAAAACGTATGGATTTCAGGTGGATGTTTTGCGGCGGGGACGCGGATCCTGGATTCTGGAGACAGATCAGGGACTGCGGCTCTTAAAAGAATATCGCGGAAGTGTGAACCGGCTGGAATTTGAAGAGGAGGTTTTGCGTTCATTAGACGGAATGGAGACTCTGAGGTCAGACCGGTATATGAGAAATTCTGCGGGAGAACTGCTGTCGACGGCAGAGGACGGAACCAGATATATCGTGAAGGAATGGTTTGCAGACCCGGAATGTGATCTGAAGGACGAGAGAGAAGTCTTGTCAGCGGTGCGGGCCCTGGCGCTTTTGCACCGGCAGTTCCGCAGGATCGAGCGGCAGGAGGCGTGGAACAGGAGATCCATGATCTCCCCACCGCTTTTTGAGGCCATGCGCCGCCACAACAGAGAATTAAAAAAAGCGAGAACATATATCCGTGGGAAGAGAAAGAAGAATGAATTTGAACTCTGTGTGATTGGAAATTTTGAACGTTTTGCTGCCCAGTCTGTGGAAGCGGAGCGCGGCATGGCGCAGCTATATGAAACGCGTGGAAAAGAGATCCTTGACGGTTATGCGGTCTGTCACGGGGAGCCGGATTACCACCATATCCTGATCGGGAACGGGTATGTGGCAGTGACGGAATTCAACCAGATGCATCTGGGAGTCCAGATGGAGGATCTGTACTATTTTTTAAGAAAGGTCATGGAAAAGCATGACTGGAACGTACGGCTGGGACAGCAGATCCTGGAAACTTACGAGAGAGTGCTGCCGGTCTCCGGATCAGAACGTCAGGTATTATATTATCTCCTGCTGTATCCGGAAAAGTACTGGAAACAGATCAATTTTTATTACAACGCCAACAAAGCCTGGGTGCCGGCGAAGAGCACGGAAAAGATCAGAAAGCTGGAAGCGCAGCAGGAGGCGAAGGAACGGTTTATTCATACGGTCGTTGAAATCGGGTGAGACCGCAGGAAGTAAAAGACTTGCGGAAACGGATCATTGTGTGATAAGATATGGTATAAAAACGCGGCCGTGAGCGGAAAATAATACGGTCAGAAGCAAAGGAGGAAATCCCCATGAAATGTCCATTTTGTGGTGCCCAGGATACAAAGGTCATCGACTCGCGCCCGGCAGATGACAACAGTTCGATCAGACGCCGCCGTCAGTGCGAGGAGTGCGGAAAGCGCTTTACGACATATGAAAAATTAGAGACACTGCCGCTTATGATCATTAAGAAAGATGATTCCAGAGAGCCGTATAACCGTGCGAAGATCGAAAACGGGATTCTTTTGTCATGTCATAAGCGTCCGGTCTCATCAGAACAGATCACAAAGATGATCGACGAGATCGAGAAAGAGATCTTCAGTATGGAAGAACGTGAGATCCCATCGGTGACGATCGGTGAGCTTGTCATGAAAAAACTCAAGCTGGTGGATGAAGTCGCCTATGTCCGCTTCGCGTCTGTCTACAGGGAGTTTAAGGATGTGAACGCGTTCATGGATGAACTGGCGAAGTTCTTAAATAATAAATAGAGGAGAAAAAGTCCAGTCATACGTTGGATTGCAGAGAAAATGCAAAAAGGGTATGTTGGGGCTATTATGTAATAAGCAGCAGTACGTTTCAGCCATTCTACCCAGCGAACTATGTGGACAGCGCATACGAGATCCCGTACGAGAAACTTTATGAGAGAGGATACCGGGGGATCATCTTTGACGTGGACAATACCCTGGTTCCCCACGGGGCACCGGCGGACAAGCAGGCGATCGAGCTCTTTGAGCGACTCCGCGCTATCGGCTTTTCCACCTGTATCCTTTCCAATAATAAGGAGCCGCGGGTATCACCCTTTGCGGATAAGGTGGGAAGTCCTTATATTTTTAAGGGTGGAAAGCCGTCGAGAAAAGGATATGAACGGGCGATGGAGCGGATGAATGCACACCCGGCCACCACTTTTTTTGTTGGCGACCAGCTGTTTACGGATGTCTGGGGCGCAAACCGGACAGGCCTATATTCGATCCTTGTGAAGCCCATCAATCCGAAGGAGGAGATTCAGATCGTCTTAAAACGGTATCTTGAGGCGGTAGTTCTCCTGTTTTATCGGAAAAGGTTGAAAAAAATGGACCGGACAAGCGGGGATTTTTGCAAAAAATAGTTGAAAACCGTTGGATAATAGTATAGAATAGGATAGAATCAGCTATAAGCGTGAAATTTGAAATGAAATAATTGGAAACAGTTTTAAGGAGGATTATCATTTATGGTATCAGCAGGTGATTTCAGAAATGGCGTTACACTTGAAATCGATGGACAGGTTGTTCAGATCTTAGAGTTCCAGCACGTAAAACCGGGTAAAGGCGCGGCTTTCGTTAGAACAAAATTAAAAAACGTTATCAACGGCGGTGTAGTTGAGAGAACCTTCCGTCCGACCGAGAAATTCCCGGCAGCAAGAATCGACCGCGTAGATATGCAGTATCTGTACGCAGACGGCGATCTTTACAACTTCATGGACGTTAACACATACGAGCAGATCGCATTATCCTCTGACGTTGTTGGCGATGCATTAAAGTTTGTAAAAGAGAACGAGACTGTGAAAGTCTGCTCCTACAACGGCAAGGTATTCTCTGTTGAGGCTCCGTTATTCGTAGAGCTCGAGATCACAGATACAGAGCCGGGCTTCAAGGGTGATACAGCTACAGGCGCAACAAAGCCGGCTACTCTTGAGACAGGCGCTCAGATCAACGTTCCGTTATTCGTAAACCAGGGTGACCGCGTTAAGATCGATACACGTACTGGTGAGTACCTTTCCAGAGCTTAATTCACGCAGTATTATAACCCCAGGAAACCTTATGTTTCCTGGGGTTTTCGTTCCATAAAACGCTGTAAAATACGCACAAATAGTAACAAACTAATAACACTGTGTTCATGAACGCTGCCAGCCATATTCTGGCGGCTTTTTGTTACTGTTCACGGGTAGGAATTTTCTGAACTGAAAATTCCGTACAATACAGTGGTGGTAGTGGATTTTGCCGATTCGGAATGCGGAGCATCGGCAAAATCAGTTACTGTTTGCGCAAGGCGTGAACAGTAACGGCTTTTTTCATCTTCTTCACGAAAAATCGCGTAACCGGTTGCCAATTGGGTAAAATTTTCTTATAATGGAAAGCACAGAGAAAGGAAGTGAACACATAATGGAAGGTCGAAGTCATACGATGGAAGCAGACGCACACCCTGAACCGGTGGCAATAGGCATGACGGGAACCATCTGTTATGTGTATTGCCGAATCTGACTGTACAGGAGCCTGCCGACCGGCGCGGGGAAAATGCGGCGGCTGCAGGTGCTTTTTGCTTCCATGATCAAGTAAAAACAGGTAAGCGGAATGCTGAGTGGAAAACTGATTATGGGGGAAAAGAAAATGCCGAATGATGGAAATGAAACATTTGACATGGAGCATCTTCTCGAGCTGGCGCGGGAGAAAAAGTACCGCCTGTTAAAGGAAGAGCTCGTGGAACTGAACGAGGTGGATATCGCTTCGTTTATTGAAGAACTTGATTCCGAGCGTACGGTCATCGTGTTCCGGATGCTGCCGAAGGCGCTGGCAACGGAGGTGTTTGCTGAGCTTCCGGTGGACAAGCAGAGCCACATTATCAACAGTATCACCGATAAGGAGCTTTCCGAGATCGTGGAAGAGCTTTACGTGGATGATGCCGTAGATCTGGTGGAGGAACTCCCGGCAACGGTGGTCCGCCGTGTTCTTCAAAACACGAAGCCGGAGACGAGAAAACTGATCAACCAGTTTTTAAACTATCCGGAAAATACAGCCGGAAGTATCATGACGGCCGAGTATATCGGTTTGAAGAAAAACATGACTGTGGAACAGTGTTTCGCCTATATCCGTCACCATGCCGTGAATTCGGAGACGATCTACACCTGCTATGTGATGGACGAAAAGCGGATGCTGGACGGAGTTGTCACAGTGAAGGATCTTCTCCTTCAGCCTTATGAACGTCAGGTGGGTGATATTATGGACACCCACGTCATAAAAGCCCGGACAACGGATGACCAGGAGCTGGTAGCTGATACGATGAACAAGTATGGCCTGCTCTCGATGCCGGTGGTTGACAGTGAGGACCGTCTGGTCGGGATCATCACCGTTGACGATGTCATGGAAGTCATGGAAGAGGAGGCCACCGAGGACTTCGAGAAGATGGCGGCGATGCTGCCGAGTGAAAAGCCGTATCTAAAGACCGGCGTCTTCACATTGGCAAAAAACAGGATCCCGTGGCTTCTGATCTTAATGCTTTCCAGTACGATCACCGGCGGAATCCTCGTAAAATATGAGAATGCCTTTGCGGCGATCCCGCTTCTTGTAAGCTTTATCCCGATGCTTATGGATACCGGCGGAAACTCCGGAAGCCAGAGCAGCACCATGATCATCCGTGGTATGGCTATCGGCGATGTGGAGCCTTCGGATATCCTGAAGGTCGTGTGGAAGGAAGTACGGGTCGGCGTGATCGTTGGATTCGTTCTGGCGGTGGTAAATTTCCTCCGTCTGATGATCCAGTATCCGGGAAACACGATGATCTGCGTGACGGTTGTGATCAGCCTGTTCTGTACGGTCATCGTTGCGAAGACGATCGGATGCACACTGCCGATCGGGGCGAAGGTATTAAAGCTTGATCCGGCGATCATGGCATCACCGATGATCACGACGATCGTGGACGCGGTGAGTCTGATGGTGTATTTTAATCTTGCCTGCCATTTATTGGATATGACGGCATAGAGACAGGAAGGAATACAAGCTGCTGAATGACAGAGGCAGGAACCAACAGGAATGTCTGTCTGCGAAATCTTTTTGCAGATAAATATATATCAACAGGAGATATGGATTATGGAAAAAGTCAGAACAAGATTTGCTCCGAGCCCGACCGGCCGGATGCATGTAGGTAATTTAAGAACAGCTCTTTACACATACCTGATCGCGAAGCACGAGGGCGGAGATTTCATTCTCCGTATCGAGGATACAGACCAGGAGCGCCACGTTGAGGGCGCCGAGGACATTATCTACCGCACACTGGCAGAGACTGGCCTGGTCCATGACGAAGGTCCGGATAAGGACGGCGGCTACGGTCCGTACGTTCAGAGTGAACGTCAGAAAGCCGGGATCTACATGGAATATGCGAAAAAACTTGTGGAAAAAGGTGAGGCTTACTACTGCTTCTGTACCCAGGAGCGCTTAAATACATTAAAGAAGACCGTAAACGGTGAGGAGATCATGGTTTACGATAAGCATTGCCTGCATCTCTCCAAAGAAGAGGTAGAGGCAAACTTAAAGGCGGGAATGCCGTTCGTCATCCGCCAGAACAACCCGAAAGAGGGAACCACCACATTCCATGACGAGATCTACGGAGATATCACAGTAGACAACGCAGAACTCGACGACATGGTCCTCATCAAATCCGATGGATATCCGACCTACAACTTCGCAAACGTTGTGGACGACCATCTGATGAAGATCACACACGTTGTCCGCGGAAATGAGTACCTTTCCTCCTCTCCGAAATACAACCGTCTCTACGAGGCATTTGGCTGGCAGGTTCCGATCTATGTACACTGCCCGACCATCACAAACGAGGAGCACAAGAAATTAAGTAAGAGAAGCGGACATTCCTCCTTTGAGGATCTTCTTGAGCAGGGATTCTTAACAGAGGCGATCGTAAACTTCGTTGCCCTTTTAGGATGGTCTCCGGCAAACAACCAGGAGTTCTTTACACTTGAGGAGCTTGTAAAAGAGTTCGATTACCACAA
>ENA-UEQP01003082-UEQP01003082.1-human-gut-metagenome-genome-assembly--contig:-NODE-3082-length-11375-cov-4.143831_pt1 | contig 11375 bp, 9 predicted proteins | sample MGYA00242951_ERZ507951 | MGnify/ENA primary metagenome ERZ507951 (study PRJEB26167, sample SAMN06115539) | human gut metagenome | host: Homo sapiens | place: China:Shanxi | collected 2015-11-18...
GCACTCCCCCTGCTGCATCCGCATGCCTCTCACCGGGCACACTCCGCTAATAAATCAACTCCGACAACGGATAAGCATTACCCGCATTTTTAACAACATTTTAGCATTTTCACTTCAGTGATACAAGTATTCTCCCTTGTTTTCCTCGCAGAAAGAAAAAACTTCCTTACCTTTTTCGAAATTCTCTTGCGAAACTTGACAATTTATCATAAACTCTTTATTGTATGCATACGGGCAACAGAATTTACTCCTACAGTATATTTTTCCCGTAAATATTAGTCAAACGAGGTTATCATTATTTTTATGGAAAATAACGAAAAAGAAAAGAAAGAAAAAACAGGCTGGGTGGCAGAACTCATCAGTTGGATCCAGGTACTCGTATCCGCCGCCGTTATTGCCTTTGTTCTCACAACCTTTGTGATTGCGAACAGCGAGATCCCGACTGGTTCCATGGAAAACACGATCATGGCCGGAAGCCGTGTCATCGGTTCCAGACTTCACTATAAATTCTCCGAACCGGAACGCGGTGATGTAGCGATCTTCGTTTTTGGCTGGCAGTGTCCACAATGCAACGCGATCATAGAGGGTGACAAGCAGGATACCTGCCCGGCCTGCGGTTCCGAAGTCGGAAAACGCGGCCACACGATCTACTACGTAAAACGTGTGATCGGTGTTCCCGGCGATGTGATCGACATTGTAGATGACAAGGTCTACTTAAACGGATCCGACACACCGCTCGACGAGCCATATCTCGCGGAAGCGATGAATCAACACGAGACTTACCATTTTGAAGTTCCGGAAAACTGCTACTTCATGATGGGTGACAACCGAAATTACTCTCTGGATGCCCGCTACTGGCAGAACCATTACATTTCCAGAGACAAGATGGTTGCAAAGGTATTCTTCGAATACTTCCCGACACCAAAGGTAATCCACTAAAGTGGAATCCGGCATATATCATTTACTTACACAGGAGACAGACTATGAAGAAGGTTGTAAAGTTTGGCGGCAGTTCTCTTGCAAGTGCCCGTCAGTTTAAAAAGGTAAAGGCGATCATCGACGCCGATAAGACCCGCTGCTATGTTGTACCGTCCGCACCGGGAAAAAGAGACAGCAAAGATACAAAAGTGACCGATATGTTATATCAGTGTTATGACGCTGTATGTGCAGGTCAGAGCTACAAACGGATCCTTGACCAGATCAGAAAACGATACACCGATATCATCGATGGTCTTGACTTAAACTTAAACCTCGATTTTGAATTTGCGAAGATCGAGGAGAATTTCTTAAAGAAAGCCGGACGCGACTATGCGGCTTCCAGAGGAGAATACTTAAACGGCATCATCGCCGCAAATTACCTCGGTTTCACCTTCGTGGATGCAGCCGAGGTGATCCGCTTCGATGCTGAGGGAAATTTCCTCTCCGAGGAGACCAACGAGGAGATGCGCGAACATCTCGCTTCCTTAAAGCAGGCAGTTATCCCGGGATTCTACGGCGCTAAGCCGGACGGAACGATCCATACCTTCTCCCGCGGTGGTTCCGATATCACAGGTTCCATCGTAGCCCGCGCGATCCAGGCAGACCTCTACGAGAACTGGACCGATGTTTCCGGTTTCCTTGTAGCCGACCCGCGGATCGTTGAGAATCCGGCTCCGATCGAGACCATCACCTACACAGAACTTCGCGAGCTCTCCTACATGGGCGCAAGCGTTCTTCACGAGGACGCGATCTTCCCGGTGAGAAAAGAAGGGATCCCGATCAATATCCGCAACACGAACCGTCCGGAAGATCCGGGTACCATGATCGTCGAGAATACCAGCAAGCGCCCGCGTTACACCATCACAGGAGTTGCCGGAAAGAAGGGCTTCTGTGCCATGAACATCGATAAAGCGATGATGAACTCCGAGGTTGGGTTCGGAAGAAAAGTTCTTGAGGTATTCGAGAAAAACGGCATCTCCTTCGAGCATATGCCGTCCGGAATCGATACCATGTCTGTCCTCGTTCATCAGGACGAGTTTCAGGAAAAAGAACAGGCTGTTCTCTCCGGAATCCAGCGCGCGGTTCATCCGGACGTTGTAACCTTAGAGTCTGACCTCGCCGTGATCGCAGTCGTAGGCCGCGGCATGAAGGCGATGCGCGGAACTGCCGCAAGGATCTTCGCGGCCCTCGCACACGCAAAGATCAATGTAAAGATGATTGATCAGGGATCCAGTGAATTAAATATTATCATTGGTGTCACAAACGATGATTTTGAGCCGGCGATCCGGGCGATCTATGATATCTTTGTAAAGACCGAGTTATGATTGAAAATGTAAAATCCCCGCACGGGCAGTTATAAAAGCTGCCTGTGTGGGGATTTTTTATGATCTTTTTTGTTACTGCGACTTAACTTCCTTCCACAGCGCGTTGTACAGATCATCTGCCTCGGTTCCGAGATAACTGTATACCTCGGAATTCTTAAGCTTATCCGTATCCGGGAATACCGCCTTGTTTTCCTGATATTCCGGATCCAGGATATCAAAAGCCGCCTGATTCGGTGTCGCATAGGTAATGTACTCGAAATTCTTCACCGCGATATCCGGACGGCAGAGGAAGTTGATCCACTTCTCTGCGTTCTCTTTATTCTTCGCGTTATCCGGGATCACCCAGGAATCGATCCAGATATTTGTTCCCTCCTCCGGGATCACATACTCAAGATCGTAGTCAAGGTCCAGTGTCTCTGCTTCTTCCTGAAGGTATAACAGCTCGCCGGAGTAGATCACGCCGACCGCCGCCTCACCGTTTAACATCTTGTCGCGGACCTGATCCACAACATACGCCTGAACGAGCGGTTTCTGCGCCAAAAGAAGCTTCTTCGCCTCTTCCAGCTCTCCCTTATCTGTGGTATTCATGGAATATCCGAGTGCTTTTAACGCTACCATAAACGCATCACGGACACTGTCCTGCATCAGGATCTCGCCCTTTAAGCGCTCGTCCCAGAGATCCGACCATTTTGTCGGGGCCGGAACTCCAAGCTTCTCCAGCTTCTTGGTGTTGTAGATAATTCCTACTGTTCCCCAGGTATACGGAACCGAATAACGGTTTTCCGGATCAAATGCCCTTGATTTTTCAAGGTAGACAGGATCGATATTCCTGATATTCGGTACATTTTCAAAATTGATCTCAGCGAGAAGTCCGTTCTCCACCATCTTCTGGATCATGTAATCTGATGGACATACCGCGTCATAGTTGACCGCGCCAGCCTCAATGACCGGATACATCTCTTCGTTCGTCTCAAAAAGGTCGTATGTCACATGGATCCCTGTCTCCGCCTCAAACTCGTCAATGACGCTCTCGTCGATGTACTCGCCCCAGTTATAAACGTAAAGCTCGTCGGAGTGGGATGCCGTAAAGTGGAGATAGCTCGTATAGCAGACACTTCCTACGATCAGAAAGGACGCCAGCACAATGGCTGTCTTTCCGGTCCAAAACGGTTTCTTTCCGTTATCCGGCACTGCATTCTGCCCAAAGCTTCCCGCTCCCGCCTTCGTCTGCGGCTTCGCCGGGGCAAAGTTTGTGATGAGAAGCAGAGCAAGGATCGTCACGAAGATCACAGTGGACAGAGCATACATAGACGGCTTGATGCCGCGGCGCACCTCACTGTAGATCAGGGTAGACAGTGTATTGATCCCGGCACCTCTCGTAAAGTGGGTGATGATAAAATCATCCAGCGACATCGTAAACGCCATCAGGAAACCTGACAATACACCAGGAAGAATATCCGGGAACACCACCTTAAAAAAAGCCTGTAATGGTCCCGCTCCCAGATCCAGGGCCGCCTCGTAGGTGTTACGGCTCGTCTGCTTAAGCTTCGGCATGACGCTCAGCATCACATATGGCACATTGAAGGTGATGTGGGCGAACAGGATCGTCTTGAATCCCAGTGAGATTCCGAAAGCGATGAACATCAGCATCAGGGAGATACCTGTCACGATATCGGAGTTTAACATTGGAATATTATTGAGTCCCATGCAGATCGTCCGCGGCAGCTTCTTCATCGCGGAGAGTCCGATCGCCGCCGCTGTTCCGAGGATCGTTGCGATAATCGCCGACAGGAACGCGATCAGTAACGTATTATAGAGGGCATCCATGATCGTGGCGCTCTCAAACATCTGTGTGTACCATTTTAAGGTGAACCCGCCCCACTGGGATCTCGATTTCGAGCTGTTGAAGGACAGGACCATCATGACGAGGATCGGTGCATACAGGAAGATCAGCACCAGCACCAGATAAAAATCTTCAAAAAATTTCTTCAGTTTTTCTTTTACAGTCTTCATCAGAACGCTGAACCCTCCCCATCCTTATCGTATTTTGCAATCATAGTCATGCTGAGAAGGATAAAGATCATGAGCACGATAGAAAGTCCTGCACCGAGGTTCCAGTTGCTTCCCTTTGTGAACTCCTGCTCAATGACGTTGCCGATCAGCAGGATCTTGCTGCCGCCTAAGAGGTTTGAGATCACAAAGGTGGTGAGCGCCGGAACGAATACCATCGTGACCCCGCTGACGATTCCCGGAACACTTAACGGAAGCAGGATCTTCGTGAGTGTCTGGTAGTTGTCCGCCCCAAGATCTCTCGCCGCGTTGATCACGTTGTCATCGATCTTCGCCAACGTATTGTAGATCGGCAAAACCATAAACGGCAGGAAATTGTAGACCATGCCGAGGATAATGGCCGCCGGGGTGTTGATGATCGCGATATTTGGCAGATGCAGGATCGTGAGGAAGGTGTTGATCACGCCATTTTTCTCAAGGAGTGTCTGCCATGCCATGGTCCTTAAGAGAAAATTCATCCACATCGGAAGAATGAAGATGAATACCACAAAACTGCCTTTTCCGATATGGCGCTTTCTTAAGATCAACGCCAGCGGGTATGCCAGAACGAGACAGATCACGGTACTGACTCCAGCAAGCATTAGAGAGAGCCAGAGCGCCTTCAGATGCTCTGAGGAACCGATCGCCAGAATATTGGCCAGAGTGAACGCTCCGCTGCGGTCAGTCAGTCCGTAGTAAAATACCATAAGCAGCGGGATCACCGTAAATCCCGCCATCCATATGATATAAGGATACGCCAGAAACCTGGATGCTTTTCTATTCATTGACTCCCACGGCCTCCTCGTCCTCAGACTCCGGCTTGTTCATGATCTGGATATCGAAGGGATCCACATGAATGCCGACCTTCTGTCCAACTGGGAACATGTCCGTGCTGTGAACCAGCCACTCGTAGCCGTCCGGGGTCGTAACTTCCATCTCATAGTGAACGCCCTTGAAGATCAGGTGCGTGACAACGCCCTGGAGTGTGCCGTCCTCCGGCTTCACAAGATCGATGTCCTCCGGACGGATCACGACGTCCACAGGTCTGTTGTTTCCAAATCCCTTATCCACGCATGCAAACTTCGCACCGAAGATCTCAACCAGCTCATCGTGGATCATCGTTCCGCCCACGATATTGCTCTCGCCGATAAAGTCCGCCACAAAAGCGTTCTCCGGCTCGTTGTAGATCTGTTCCGGGGTTCCCATCTGCTGGATATAGCCCTGATTCATGACAACGATGGTATCAGACATCGTCAGCGCCTCTTCCTGATCATGGGTGACATAGATAAAGGTAATTCCGAGTTCATTTTTCAGACGGATCAGCTCGTACTGCATGTCCTGACGGAGTTTTAAGTCGAGGGCACCGAGAGGTTCATCCAAAAGCAGGAGCTTCGGCTCGTTTACAATGGCACGGGCAATGGCGATCCTCTGCTGCTGTCCGCCGCTCAGGGAATCCACGCTGCGGTTCTCAAAGCCGTCCAGATTTACGAGCTTCAGCGCATATTTGATCTTATCATCAATATAGCTCTTCGATTTGCCTTTGATCTTCAGACCGAACGCGATATTCTCCGCAATACTCATGTGGGTGAACAGGGCGTACTTCTGGAAAACTGTATTCAACTGGCGTTTATTCGGCGGTGTATTTGTGATATCTTCGCCGTCAAAGATCACCTGGCCTTTGTCAGGTTTTTCGAAACCTCCGATGATTCTTAAAGTTGTGGTCTTTCCACAGCCGCTCGGACCAAGCAGTGTCACAAAGGAATTTTCCTTTACAGAAAGGCTCAGATCATCAAGGATCAGATCCCCGTCATAGCTCTTCCAAATATGGGACAAATCAATGAGCGGATGCTCCATTCTTTTTTCCTCCTGAATGTAAAAATATTCAAACATCCTGCCGCCTTTCGACGCAGAACAGCACTAAAAATGACTGTACGACAAAAATTCATCTTGTATATTTACTCATGATTTCCCTGTTCTGTCAATAGATTTCATCCCCCGTTTTTAAATAAAGTTCCGGATTCCGGTCTTCTTTCATCGGATTCCCGGAGATTTTCAGATTTCGATTAACAAACGGAACAGATTATGATAGAATGAGCGTATCTATGAAATTCCGAAAAGCACCAGACGATCCGTTTTTCGGAGAATCGAAAGTAAAGGGGAAATTACCTATGACAGGAAAATACATGGCCTATGTGGGTTCTTATTCCTACACAGGAAAGGCAAAAGGAATTACCGTATATGATGTGGATGTTGAAGCAGGAAAATTCATCTACCGCTGCGAAGTTGAAGTAGACAATTCTTCCTATCTGAAAGCATCCCAGAACGGACAGATCCTCTACTCGATCGCAGACGAGGGCGTAGTCGCATTCCGCATTCTTCCAAATGGAAGTCTCGCCCGATTAAACAGTGCGAATATCAGGGGCATGCGCGGATGCCATCTCTCTACGAGCAAAAACGATGACTATATCTTTATCTCCGGTTTCCATGACGGAAAGATCACCGTTCTTAATTTAAATAAGGACGGTTCCGTAGGCCAGATCGCCGACGGCGTTTTCCATAAGGGTCTCGGATCCGTTGCGGAGCGCAGCTTCCGTCCGCATGTGAGCTGTAGCCGTCTGACTCCGGACGAGCGTTTCTTAATGGTAGCTGATCTCGGAATCGACCAGATCAAGGTTTACCGCTTCGATCACAAGGACGGAAAGATCACCCTCGTGGATACGATCCGCTGTGAGCTGGAATCCGCTCCGAAATACTTTATGTTCAGCTCCGATGGACGTTTCTTCTATGTTCTGTACGAGTTGAAAAATACCATTGATGTTTTTTCTTATAAGGAGGGGGAACGTGTTCCGATCGTTGAAAAGATCCAGACGATCTCCTCAACAGGAACTGCGCCGAACCAGCTGACAGCAGCCTGCGCAATGCACTTATCCCCGGATGGGAAGCATTTATTCTGCAGCAATGCCGGAGACAATACCGTTTCCATGTACGACCGCGATGACGAGACCGGTATGCTGACCATGCGCTTCTGTCTCCCGATCAGCGGTGACTATCCGAAGGACATCGCGATCTTCCCTGATGGACAGCATCTCGCGTCCATCAACCACGACGGAAGTATTTCCTTCTTCAAGATCAACTACGAAAAAGGGCTTCTCGTTATGAGTGACCGCAGCATCGAGGTCAACGAGCCGAACTGCTGTGAAATTGTAAAGATTGGAGAATAATACAACATGGCAGCAGGTTCTACCATTGGTACGATATTTAAAGTTACGACCTGGGGGGAATCCCACGGAAAGGCCATCGGTGTTGTCGTTGACGGCTGCCCGGCGGGTCTTCCCTTAGATGAGTCCGATATCCAGAAGCTCTTAGACCGCAGAAAACCCGGTCAGAGCCGCTTTACGACCCAGAGAAAAGAAGGCGATGAGGTCGAGATCCTTTCCGGTGTCTTCGAGGGAAAGACTACCGGAACACCGATCTCCATGATCGTCCGGAATACGGACCAGCGTTCAAAAGACTATTCCAATATCGCCTCCTGTTTCCGCCCGGGACATGCAGACTATACATTTGAAGAAAAATACGGCTTCCGCGATTACCGTGGAGGCGGACGTTCCTCCGCCAGAGAGACCATCGGCCGTGTTGCGGCAGGTGCTATCGCAGAGAAATTCTTAAAAAAATTAAACATCTCCGTGACCGCATATGCGAAATCCATCGGACCGGTGGAGGTCTCCCCGGAGCGCATGGACCTTTCTGAGATCCAGAATAACCGTTTCTGTCTTCCGGATGCCGAGGCCGCAAAGGCAGCGGAAATCTATCTCGATCAGAAAATTGCTGAGTGCGACTCCGTTGGCGGTGTCGTTGAGTGCGTGATCTCCGGCCTTCCGGTAGGTCTCGGCGAGCCGGTATTCGAGAAACTGGACGCAAACCTTGCGAAAGCGATCCTCTCCATCGGAGCTGTCAAAGGCTTTGAGATCGGGGACGGTTTTGCTGCCACAAAGGCCTGCGGATCCGACAACAACGACGAGTTCCGCATGGACGGAGACAAAATCGTCAAGGAGACGAACCATGCAGGCGGTGTTCTCGGCGGAATCAGCGACGGAAGTGATGTGGTATTCCGGGCTGCCTTCAAACCGACCCCGTCTATCGCAAAGTCCCAGGAGACCGTCACAAAGGACGGCGAGAATATCGATCTCGTGATTCACGGGCGCCACGACCCGGTGGTTGTTCCGAGAGCTGTCGTTGTGGTGGAATCCATGGCCGCTATCACCGCTATGGACATGCTCTTAGTGTCCATGACATCCAGACTCGACCTGATCCAGATATTCTTTCAGGTTGAGAATGCGGATGACGGCGATAATTAAATATTCGCATGAAGCCGGACAGTTTTCTGGACGGATTCAAAATATTATGTAACTTGGTGACATGTACCGGTTACACTATCATAATCATAGGAGAAGAAAGAAATGAAAATCGCAATCGCAAACGACCATTCTGCAGTAGAGCTGAAGAACATCATCAAAGAACATCTTGAGAGCAAAGGCTATGAGGTATTAAACCTCGGAACTGATTCCACAGAGAGCTGTGACTACCCGGTATACGGCGAAAAGGTCGGCCGTGCAGTTGCTGACGGCGAAGCAGATCTCGGAATCGCTATCTGCGGAACAGGTGTCGGTATCTCCCTTGCAGCAAACAAGGTAAAAGGCATCCGCGCATGTGTCTGCAGCGAGCCGTACACAGCAAAGCTTTCCAGAATGCACAACAACTCCAACATCCTCGCGTTTGGTGCACGCGTCGTTGGAAGCGAACTTGCAAAGATGATCGTCGACGAATGGCTTGGCGCAAGCTTCGAGGGCGGACGCCATCAGAGACGTGTTGATATGATCATGGATATTGAGAATAAATAATAGTCAAAGACCCCCGAAGTCTGCACACTTCGGGGGTCTTGCTTTGTTTTCTTATCTCCGGTTCGCCTTCTCAACATGAACGCTCTTACCTTTGATCTTTACATGGTTCATCGCATCCATAACGATATCAGCCTGATCCTTCGGAACTTCTACAAAGGTGTACTTATCATACATGTCGATGCTGCCCACAAGACGGCCCGGGATTCCGGACTCGCCGGCAATCGCGCCTAAGATATCGCCCGGCTTCACGTTCTGATTCTTTCCAAGGTTGATGAACAGTCTCGTCATGCCGCCTCTGGCATTCTTTCTGTCCATATACTCCTCGTCATCACCTCTCCCGCGTCTGCGCCCATTTCTTCCACGGTCATTTCTGCCGCCGCGGCGCTCAAGATCATCAAGGTCGCGAAGCGGTCTTCCCTCATCCGCAATATCCTCGTAATCATCACCCATCGCCATCTTTAAGAACGCTGCCGCAAGCTCTAAGGAAGTGTAATCCTCAGCTAATAGTCGTTTCTCAATGATGTCTGTCATGCGCTCTAAGCTGCTGTCCTCACCGATATGCTGCTGCACGTCATCTAAGATCTTCTCCGCCTTGATCGCAGTCACATCATCCAAGGATGGGATCGGCTGCGGAACGATCTTTGTCTTACAGAATCTCTGGATATCCCGGAGCTTATATACTTCGCTTCCCACCGCGAGGCTGAAGGCACGTCCCTCTCTTCCGGCACGGCCGGTACGTCCGATACGATGTACATAATACTCATCATCCTGCGGAATATCGTAGTTGAATACAGCCTCCACGTCGTCAACATCGATTCCTCTCGCCGCAACGTCTGTGGCAACCAGGATCTCCGTCGCGCCGTTGCGGAAGCTGCCCATCACACGGTCACGCTGCTCCTGCTTTAAGTCTCCGTGAAGACCTTCCGCAAAGTATCCGCGGCCCTGGAGTGCCTGCACCAGCTCATCCACCTGCTTTTTCGTGTTGCAGAACGCAACGGAGAGCTTCGGGGAATAGAGATCCAGCAGACGGCACATAACTTCCACTTTATTTCTCGGTTTTACTTCATAATAATACTGGGTCACCTTCGGAACTGTCAGTTCTTTCTTTACGACCTGAACCATCTTCGGGTCTTTCTGGAACTTCTGGGCAATCTGAGCGATCGCATGGGGCATTGTCGCGGAGAACATTACGGTCTGGCGCTCCTCCGGAAGCTCGCCGAGGATCGTCTCCATGTCCTCGAGGAATCCCATATTTAACATCTCATCCGCCTCATCGAGAACCACTGTGTGGATCGCGTCGGTGCGGATCGTCTTTCTTCTCATGTGATCCATCACACGTCCCGGTGTTCCGACGATGATCTGGACACCGCCCTTTAAGGAGCGGATCTGCTTTACGATCTCCTGGCCGCCGTAGACCGGGAGGATCTTGATTCCGGACATGTATTTCGCAAGGCGGCGAAGCTCTTCCGCTACCTGGATCGCAAGCTCTCTTGTCGGGCAGAGGATCATCGCCTGTGTCTTCCTGTTTTCAGGGTCCATTTTCATAAGAAGCGGGATTCCGAAGGCTGCAGTCTTACCGGTTCCTGTCTGAGCCTGACCGATCATGTCATGGCCTTCCATCTCAACCGGGATCGCCTGCGCCTGGATCGGAGATGCTGCCTCAAATCCCATATCTGTAACTGCGCGGAGAATCCGCGGATCTAAATTAAGTTCGTCAAATCTGATTGTTTCCATTCAATATCCTTTCTATGTTGTCTGCATAACGATTCCATGCCTCGGATATTTCTTCCTTACTTTATATAACGACGCATCCGGCTTTCCGGATCTCCATACCGGTCACAGAATTCTATATACAATGCCGACGGCTCCCTTATATTTCAAGCCGCACAGGGTGCAAATGTAAAATATCTTATAACATAGGAAAGAAAATGTCAAGTAAAAGCATCTGAGGAAACAAAAATCCCCGGAATACATGGCATTTTTACTGCCGCCGCTCTTCCGGGGAATTGTTCTATATTTCTTTTTTGCGGTAACACAGATATCCGAATGCAGCTGCAACACCTACCGCGTAGATTACGAAAGTACATGCAAACGCAACCAGCCCGCTTACGCAGCATATACACCC
>ENA-UEQP01003091-UEQP01003091.1-human-gut-metagenome-genome-assembly--contig:-NODE-3091-length-11349-cov-3.434972_pt1 | contig 11349 bp, 9 predicted proteins | sample MGYA00242951_ERZ507951 | MGnify/ENA primary metagenome ERZ507951 (study PRJEB26167, sample SAMN06115539) | human gut metagenome | host: Homo sapiens | place: China:Shanxi | collected 2015-11-18...
ACCGCCGCGGCCAGTATGCTGTTTTCCGCGGGAAGCTGCACCATTTACTCACGCCCTTGCCTACTATTTCAATGTAGTAGTATATCACAAGATTGCCGGTGCAGGCAAGTATGATTCCCTCCGTACAGGGGAAAAATATGACGCCAAACAATTTTTGTAAAAAAATGTGGAACCGGGGTTGCTTTTCCACGGTTTTATGACTATAATAAATTGTTCTCATCGTTTGGTACATTTATATTTATATACGGAGGAACTGACATGAGCAAGAAGTATTGTTACCTGTTCACCGAGGGCAACGCCAAGATGCGTGAGCTGCTGGGCGGCAAGGGCGCCAACCTGGCGGAGATGACCAACATCGGTCTGCCTGTGCCCCAGGGCTTCACCATCACCACCGAGGCCTGCACCCAGTATTACGAGGACGGCCGCCAGATCAATGACGAGATCATGGCGGAGATCATGGAGTATATCGAGAAGATGGAGAAGATCACCGGCAAGAAGTTCGGCGATCTGGAGAATCCCCTGCTGGTGTCCGTGCGCTCCGGCGCCCGCGCCTCCATGCCCGGCATGATGGACACCATCCTGAATCTGGGTCTGAACGAGGACGTGGTGGACGTCATCGCCAAGAAGTCCAACAACCCCCGCTGGGCGTGGGACTGCTACCGCCGCTTTATCCAGATGTATTCCGACGTGGTCATGGAGGTCGGCAAGAAGTATTTCGAGCAGCTGATCGACGCCATGAAGGAGAAGAAGGGCGTGACCCAGGACGTGGAGCTGTCCGCCGAGGATCTGAAGGAGCTGGCCATGCAGTTCAAGGCCGAGTACAAGGCCAAGATCGGCTCCGACTTCCCCACCGATCCCAAGGAGCAGCTCATCGGCGCGATCAAGGCCGTGTTCCGCAGCTGGGATAACCCCCGCGCCAACGTCTATCGCCGCGACAACGACATCCCCTACTCCTGGGGCACCGCCGTCAACGTCCAGTCCATGGCCTTCGGCAACATGGGCGACGACTGCGGCACCGGCGTGGCCTTCACCCGTGACCCCGCCACCGGCGAGAAGAAGCTCATGGGCGAGTTCCTGACCAATGCCCAGGGCGAGGACGTGGTGGCCGGCGTGCGTACCCCCATGCCCATCGCAGAAATGGCCGAGAAGTTCCCCGAGGCCTATGACGAGTTCGTCAAGGTCTGCAACATTCTGGAGGATCACTACCGCGACATGCAGGACATGGAGTTCACCGTGGAGCACGGCAAGCTGTACATGCTGCAGTGCCGCAACGGTAAGCGTACCGCTCCCGCCGCTCTGAAGATCGCCTGCGACCTGGTGGACGAGGGCATGATCTCCGAGCAGCAGGCCGTGGCCATGATCGACCCCCGCAACCTGGATACCCTGCTGCATCCCCAGTTCGACCCCAAGGCGCTGAAGGCCACCGAGCCGGTGGGCAAGGCGCTGCCCGCCTCCCCCGGCGCCGCCTGCGGCAAGATCGTGTTCAACGCCGAGGACGCCAAGGAGTGGGCTGCCCGGGGCGAGAAGGTGGTTCTGGTTCGTCTGGAGACCTCTCCCGAGGACATCGAGGGCATGAAGGCCGCTCAGGGCATCCTGACCGTCCGCGGCGGCATGACCTCCCACGCGGCTGTCGTGGCGCGCGGCATGGGCAAGTGCTGCGTCTCCGGCTGCGGTGCCATCAACATGGACGAGGCCAACAAGCAGTTCACTCTGGCCGGCAAGACCTATCACGAGGGCGACTGGCTGAGCCTGGACGGCTCCACCGGCAGCATCTACGACGGCGCTATGCCCACCGTGGACGCCAACGTGGGCGGCGACTTCGGCCGCATCATGGCGTGGGCGGACAAGTTCCGCCGCCTGAAGGTGCGCACCAACGCCGACACCCCCGCCGACGCCGCCCGCGCCCGTTCTCTGGGCGCTCAGGGCATCGGCCTGTGCCGTACCGAGCACATGTTCTTCGAGGGCGACCGTATCGCCGCCATCCGCGAGATGATCTGCTCCGACACCAAGGAGCAGCGTGAGAAGGCTCTGTCCAAGCTGCTGCCCATGCAGCAGGGCGACTTCGAGGGCATCTACGAGGCCATGGAGGGCTGCCCCGTTACCATCCGCTTCCTGGATCCCCCTCTGCACGAGTTCGTTCCCACTGAGGAGGCGGACATCGAGCTGCTGGCCAAGGATATGGGTAAGACCGTGGCCGACATCAAGGCCATCATCGCCTCCCTGCACGAGTTCAACCCCATGATGGGTCACCGTGGCTGCCGTCTGGCCGTCACCTTCCCGGAGATCGCCGTCATGCAGACCCGTGCCGTCATCCGCGCCGCCATCAACGTTCAGAAGAAGCACCCCGACTGGAACATGGTTCCCGAGATCATGATCCCGCTGGTGGGCGAGGTCAAGGAGCTGAAGTTCGTCAAGGACGTGGTGGTCAAGACCGCTGACGAGGAGCTGGCCGCCGCCGGTATGAACATGAAGTACCTGGTGGGCACCATGATCGAGATCCCCCGCGCCGCGCTGACCGCCGATCAGATCGCCACCGAAGCCGAGTTCTTCTCCTTCGGCACCAACGACCTGACCCAGATGACCTTCGGCTTCAGCCGTGACGACGCCGGCAAGTTCCTCGGCGCGTACTACGACAAGAAGATCTACGAGAACGACCCGTTCGCCAAGCTCGACCAGGTCGGCGTGGGCAAGCTCGTGAAGATGGCCGCTACCATGGGCCGCGAGTCCAATCCTGACATCCACCTCGGCATCTGCGGCGAGCACGGCGGCGATCCCGCTTCCGTCGAGTTCTGCCACAAGGTCGGTCTGGACTATGTGTCCTGCTCTCCCTTCCGTGTGCCCATCGCCCGTCTCGCCGCCGCGCAGGCTGCGATCAAGGAGATGTAATTCTCTGCCTCGACGCTTACAAAACGCATAACAGCAAGCCTCCGGTCAATGACCGGAGGCTTGTGTTTTACGGGAGCGTATGGTAGGATAGCCGTGAGGCGGGAAACAAACCGGAGACCGCAAACGGAGGAAACATGAAAAGAAAAGGAACGATCATTCTTACGATGCTTCTTGTATTTGTTATGGAGGTTTGCGTGATCTACACACTCAAGGGCAAAATGGACACGCTTTTGCAGTTTACAAAAATTTTTTCGGTGTTCCTGCTCGTCCTGCTTGCGGGTCAGCGGAGAGATGCGGGAAAGAGAGAGTAAGCGTTTCAATCTGCTGAAGAGTGACAGAAGCCACAGATAATAAGAAAAAGAGGAGCGCCAAGCGGCGCTCCTCTTTGCTGTGCGGTTTTATTTCGCTCACGCCAAAGCGGCGGTGATAATGGCCATCGAATAGCAGCGCAAGGCTGCGCCTTGTCTGCTGTATGCTCGATTGGATTCACGGCGCTGCCGCGCTGCCCCGCCGTTGGCGGGGCCCCGGTCGATCCGATGGCTCGGGGGCTTACGCCAGAGCGGCAGTGATAATGGCCATCGAATAGACCTCCTGCGCGTTGCAGCCGCGGGAGAGGTCGTTGATGGGGGCGTTCAGGCCGAGCAGGATGGGGCCGTAGGCGTCGAAGTTGCCGAGACGCTGGGCGATCTTGTAGCCGATGTTGCCCGCGTTGATGTCGGGGAAGATGAAAGTGTTGGCGTGGCCGCCGACGCTGTCGGAGATATGCTTGGTCTTGGCGACGACGGGGGAGACCGCCGCGTCGAACTGGAACTCGCCGCCGATGGGGGTGTTGGGCATTTCGGCCTTGGCCTTCTCGCAGGCGTTGCGCATCTTGTCGACGTCCTCGCCCTTGCCGGAGCCGAGCGTGGAGTAGCTCAGGAAAGCGACCTTGGGGTCGACGCCGAAGATCTTCGCGCACTCGACGGTCTCGCGGCAGATCTCGACCAGCTCGTCCTCGGTGGGCTTGATGTTGATGGCGCAGTCCGCCATGGCCAGCACCTCGTTCTCACCGGACGCGGCGGGACGGACCATGATGAAGCAGGAGGAGACGATGTTGCTGCCGGGCTTGGTCTTGATGAGCTGCAGCGCGGGACGCACGGTGTCCGCGGTAGAGTAGGTCGCGCCGCCGAGCAGGCAGTCGGCCACGCCCATCTTGACGAGCATGGTGCCGAAGTAGTTGCCCTTCTTCAGCGCGTCGCGGCACTGCTCGGGCGTCATCTTGCCCTTGCGCAGCTCGACCATCTGCTCGACCATCGCGTCCATCTCGGGATAGTTCGCGGGATCGGCGATCTCGGCGCCGCGGATGTTGAAGCCGGCGTCCTCGGCGGCCACGGCGATCTCCTCGGGATTGCCGACGAGCACGGGCTTGAGGAAGTTACCGGACAGCAGACGGGCGCTCGCCTCGAGGATGCGGGGGTCGGTGCCTTCGGTAAAAACGATGGTTTTGGGGCTCTTTTTCAGGGTTGCGATCAGTTGACCAAACATATAGAGATTCCTCCGAATTTCTGTGCCGCAGGGGGGCGGCAGGAATTAACGGGAACAGTATACACCTCTTTTTTTCGCGTCTCAACACCAAATCATAAAAAATTTACAATTTTTCCATGATTTTTTGAAATGACGAAAAACAGCCGAAAATCCGCAGATGTTGTGCCGAAGGTGTACAAAAACGCGCAGATGTGGGGCGGCGTCCCGCCGCCGCGCACCGCAGGCGGCGAGTCTTTGCGGAAAGCGGGGGTTGACGCGGCGGGAAAAAGAGGGTATTATAGCATTTGTTACAAATTGTAACCTTTTTAACGTCTTATGAGCTTGCGGAGTGAACATGGAACAGCGCAAAGGGAAGAGGCAACTGAATCAGGGTGTGCGCGTCAAGCGCACGGAGGAGAAAGAGAAGCGCGCCGACCGGAGCGCGGAGCGCACCCGGGAGGCGACTGCCGTCAGAGCGAAGCGGACGACGGAGAGCAGAGCGGCCCGCGGCGCGAAGATGTCGCTGGGGCAGAAGCTCAAAGCGATCCACGGCAAGGTCCGTAAGGCGGTACACGAATCCCGCGAGCGGAATTTCCCGGAGTCCAACGGCGTGGCGGGCCAGCTGCTGCTTTTGCTGTGCGGCCTTGCGGCCTACTGGGGCGCGCTGGGACGCGAGAAGCTGCGTCTTGCGCGGCGCAGCCATATCCGCCGCACCGGCGGAACGTCCCGCGCCGCAAAATGGTGCAGAAAGAAGTATTACCCGCTTGCCTTCGGCGGTGCGGCGCTGGTGATCGCGGCGACAGCTGTTTTTGTCTCGCGCTATACCTTCGGCACCACCGTCATTTACGAGGGACAGGCGCTCGACACCGTGGCGAGCGAGCTTGAGGCGAAGCGCGTCACGGCGAGCATCGCGGACATCACCTCGGAGACGCTGGGCAAAACGTTTACGTTCTCCGACAGCTCCATTCAGTACACGAGCGGCCTGGTCGAGCGCAGCGCGGTCGTGGACCGCGCCGAGCTGGAGGAGGAGCTGACCGACGAGATGGGCCTTGTCACACAGGGCTACTCCCTCTATATCAACGGCGAGCTGATCGGCTCGACGCAGTATGAGGGCGCGCTGGAGGGCCTGCTCGACCAGCTCAAGGAGAGCTATATCTCCGAGGATACGCTGACCGTTGACTTTGTCGAGGACGTCCGCATCGTCAAGGGCTACGTCCCGACCGAAAGCATCATGAACCTCGGCCAGATCGCCGAGATCCTCAACTCCACGAAGGAGGGTGAGGTGACCTACGCGGTCGTCAAGGGCGACACCTGGAGCGGCATCGCCAACAGCCATGGCATGACGACCAAGGAGCTGCTGGCCATCAACCCCGACTTCGACATCAACCGCCTGCAGATCGGCGATGAGCTGACGCTCTCCAACGCCGTGCCGTATCTGACCGTTATGGTCACCGAGCGGCAGAACTACGTCGAGGATATCCAGTACGACATCACCTACACCGACGACGCGACCATGTACAAGGGCGACTACAAGGTCCTCTCGAAGGGTGTCTACGGCACGGCGGACGTCGTGGCGGACGTCACCTATGTCAACGGTGAGGAGACCGAGCGCACCGTCATCTCCAGCGTCACGCTCACCGAGCCGGTCACCGAGCAGCGCGCACAGGGCACCAAGGCGCGCCCGAGCTGGTATCCCACCGGCAGCTTCCGCTGGCCGACGAGCGGCCGCATCACCTCCTACTTCGGCTACCGCAACACCGGCATCCGCGGCGCGTCCACCAACCATAGGGGCATTGATATTTCCGTGTCCTACGGTACGCCGATCTACGCGGCGGACGGCGGCGTGGTCAGCTTCTCGGGCTACAAGGGCGCGATGGGCTATGTGGTCATTATTGACCATCAGAACGGCTTTAAAACCTATTATGAGCACAATTCCTCGCTGCTCGTTTCCGCGGGACAGACGGTGTACAAGGGCCAGCAGGTCGCCAAGGCCGGCCGCAGCGGCGTTACCAGCGGCGTCCACTGCCACTTCGGCATCCAGTACAACGGCACCTATTATAACCCGCTGAACTATCTATCCTGACCCGAATTTGAAGGGGCGTCCGATCGGACGCCTCTTTTTTTCGGCAAAACGGCAGTTTTTTCATAAAAAATGAGCCGCCGTGGCAATAAAAGGCTTGCAATCGGCATAAAGCTATGGTAATATGCTTATGTTATTTCAGTCGGTCAGGCAGAGTGGACTTTCGGTCCGCTCTTTCTTTTGCAATTTTTGCCTTGAACAAACACTTTTGCACACGAAAGTGAGGGAGCTATGAAAAAGGTAACGGAGATCGTCGCGGAGCTCGCCCGCCCCGTTGTGGAGGAGCACGGCTGCACCCTGTGGGACGTGGAGTATGTCCGCGAGGCAGGGCAGTGGTACCTGCGCCTTTTGATCGACAAGCAGGGCGGCGTGGACATTCTGGACTGCGAGGCCATCTCGCGCGTCGTGAGCGACCTGCTCGACGAGGCGGACCCCATCGAGGGAAGCTATGTCTTTGAGGTCGGCTCCGCGGGAGCCGAGCGCCCGCTCAAGCGTCCCACGGACTTTGAACAGTTCATGGGCGCGGACGTGCTGCTCAAGACCTACAAGCTGCGCGACGGGCGCAAGGAGTTTTCCGGCGTGCTTGCGGGCTATGACAACGGCGCGGTGAGCCTGACCGTCGGCAGCGAAACGCTGCGCTTTGAAAAGCCGGAGATCGCGCTCGTGCGTCTCCGCTGCGACTTCTGACAACCACCACTTTATCATAAATAATAAGGAGCTTATTTCCATGAAATGCGATGAAATCTTTGCCGCTCTTGCAATGCTCGAAAAGGAGCGCGGCATTTCCCAGACCTTTATGATGGATAAGATCGTGCAGGCGCTCACCACCGCCTACAAGCGCGACCACGAGGGCGTGGAAAACGTCGTGGTCGATGTGGACGAGGGCAAGCGCGAGCTCAAGATGTTCGTGCAGAAGGAAGTCGTGGATGAGGTCGAGAACCCCGGCACGCAGATGAGCCTCGATGACGCGAAGGCCATCTCCGCCAAGTACAATGTCGGCGATATCGTCAACATTCCCGTCGACAACATCGAATTCGGCCGCATCGCCGCGGGCAACGGCAAGCAGGTCATCATCCAAGGCCTGCGCGAAGCCGAGAGCGGCATGGTCTACGACGAATACAACTCCAAGCAGCATGAAATTCTCACCGGTGTCGTCACGCGCATCGATCCCCGCACGGGCAATGCGTCCCTTCGCATCGGCACCGGCACGGAAGCGACAGACGCCATTCTTCTCGCCGGCGAGCAGGTCAAGGGTGAGACGCTCATCGAGGGCCAGCGCATCAAGGTCTACCTTGTCGACGTGCGCCGCCAGTCGAGAGGCCCGCAGGTCGTGATCTCCCGCACGCATCCGGGTCTCGTCAAGCGCCTTTTCGAGCTTGAAGTGCCCGAGATCTACGACGGCACGGTCGAGATCCGTTCCATCGCCCGCGAGGCGGGCTCCCGCACGAAGATGGCGGTGTGGAGCAACGACGAGAACGTCGATCCCATCGGCGCGTGCGTCGGCCCCCACGGCCAGCGCGTGAACAGCATCGTCGAAGAGCTGCGCGGCGAAAAGATCGATATCATCAAGTACAGCGACGATCCCGCGGAGTACATCGCCGCGGCGCTCGCTCCGGCGGACGTTGTCGACGTGCGCCTTGCCGAAGAGGGCAAGGCCTGCCGCGTCATCGTGCCCGACGATCAGCTTTCCCTTGCCATCGGCAAGGAGGGGCAGAACGCACGCTTAGCCGCGCGCCTCGTCGGCTACAAGATCGACATTAAGCCGGAAAGCTATCGCGAAGAAGAGTGATCTTCAAAAATGTGCATAGGCACATTTTTGAGCTTCCATTTGCACCCCGCTGCGCGCACTCGCTTGCGCTCGCACACTTGCGGGGCGAGAAGTGTTTTTACTGACGCACCGGTCGCCGGTAAAAACGATTTCAGTTCATTTGCGCCGTGCGCGGCGCAAAAAAGTCCGAGGCGCTGAAAGCGCCAAAGAGGAGGGCGGCTCATGCAGAAAGTAAAGAAGATCCCGCAGCGCCAGTGTGTGGGCTGCCGCGAGATGAAGGACAAACGCGCGCTCATCCGCGCCGTCAAATCGCCGCAAGGCGAGGTGTCGCTCGACTTTACGGGCAAAAAGCCCGGGCGCGGCGCTTACGTCTGCCCGAACAGCGAATGCCTCAAGCGGGCGCGCAAATCCCGCGCGCTCGAGCGCGCGCTGGACACGGCCATCCCCGAGAGCGTCTACGAAGAAATGGAAAAGGAGATGGCAAACGGTGGATAAACTGCTCAATCTGATCGGCCTTGCCAAAAAGGCCGGAAAGCTGGAGGTCGGTGAAGAGCCCGTCGGCGCGGCGGCACGAAGCAAGCACGCGCGGCTCATCCTCATCGCCTCGGATGCGGCGGACAACACGCGCCGCCGCGCGCTCCACTTCGGCGAGGCGGGCGAGTGCATCTGCCTTAAGATCCCGCCGACGAAGGAGGACCTCGGCAGAGCGCTGGGGCGCACATCCTGCGCGCTGCTGGCGCTGACGGACATCGGCTTTGCCGAGGCCGTGGCGAAAAAGCTGGCGGAGAGTGACGAAGCGCACTACGGCGAGGCGGCCAAGCGCCTGACGATCAAGGCGGCCCGCGCCGCCGAGCGGAGAAAAGAGCTCAAGCAGCACGAAAAAAATGTGCGCACCGGCAAGAAAAAGCCGCATCAGGAAGAGCCGCAGCCCGCTCCCGCCGCAAAGGCCAAGAGCGCGGAAAAGAGCGAGAGCAAGCGCCCGAGAGGCGCGGTCAAGCACGGACGCACGCGCGCCGAGAGAGAAAAGGCGCACCGCGCCGCGGAAAAGCAGCGCGCGGCAAGGCGCTTTGCCCATTCCCGCCCCGTGAAGAAGGGCAAGGGCAGCATCAAGAAAGACAGTAAGCAGAGATCACAACACACGGAGGTGCAATAATTTGGCTACTACAATGAACAAGAACAAGGTATCCGATATGGCAAAGGACTTCGGCCTTACGTCGAAGGACATTCTGTCCGTTCTGAGTACCTATGAGGACGGGAGCAAGAAGCCTTCGCAGGTGTTGTCCGCGGACGAGGTCAACCTGATCTTCGAGCATCTGACGCAGAAGCATCAGGTGAAGATCGAGTCGATCTACGCCGAGTCCGCTCCCCAGAAAAAGCCCGAGCCCAAGGCTGCCCCCGCCCCCGCGCAGAACCAGCCGAAGGCGAATAATGCCCAGAACCAGCCGAGAAATAACAATAATAACGGCGGCAGCCGTCCCCAGCCCCAGCAGGGCCAGCAGGGTAAGCCCGCCCAGCCGCAGCAGAACACCCAGCCGGTGCAGCAGCAGAGCAAGTCCACCGCCACGCAGCATCCCACGACGCGCGTGCCGGAAAAGAAGATCGTCGACACCCGCAAGGTCACGAACGTCAACCTTGACAAGTACGACGAAAAGCTGCAGGACATGGCCGAGCGCTCCGGTGACCGCCGCGACTTAGAGCGCGGCAGCAAGGAAAAGTTCCGCAACAACAGAAACCGCAACAACCGTCAGCAGCCGTTCTCCGGCAAGCGCAAGCAGGAGGAGGCCGAGAAGATGCGCCGCCTGCAGCTTGAGATCGCGAAGAAGACGCCGCTGACCGTCAAAATTCCCGACGAGATCTCCGTCGGCGAGCTGGCCTCCCGCATGAAGAAGACGGGCGCCGAGGTCGTCAAGTGCCTGATGAAAAACGGCGTGATGGCGTCTCTTTCCCAGATGATCGACTTCGACACCGCGTCCTTTGTCGCTGAAGAGCTCGGCTGCAAGGTCGAAAAGGAAGTCGTCGTGACGATCGAGGAAAAGCTCATCGACGATCACAAGGACAGCGCCGACGAGCTCCAGCCCCGCGCGCCGGTCGTCGTCGTCATGGGTCACGTCGACCACGGCAAGACGAGCCTTCTCGACTATATCCGCAATGCCCACGTCGCCTCCGGCGAGGCGGGCGGCATCACCCAGCACATCGGCGCCTATCAGGTGCAGATCAAAGGCAAGCCCATCACCTTCCTCGATACCCCGGGCCACGAGGCGTTCACCTCCATGCGTGCCCGCGGCGCGATGATCACGGATATCGCCATCCTCGTCGTTGCGGCGGAGGACGGCATCAAGCCGCAGACCATCGAGTCCATCAACCACGCCAAGGCCGCCGAAATTCCCATCATCGTCGCCATCAACAAGATGGATAAGCCCGACGCCAACCCCGAGCGCATCAAGCAGCAGCTGACCGAGTACGGCCTTGTTGCTGAAGACTGGGGCGGTGACACCATTGTCTGCCCCATCTCCGCCAAGACCGGCATGGGCATCGACAACCTGCTCGAAATGGTCGCGCTGACCGCCGAGGTCGCCGAGCTCAAGGCCAACCCCAACCGTGCCGCGTCCGGTGCTGTGGTCGAGGCGCGCCTTGACAAGGGCCGCGGCCCGATCGCAACGCTGCTCGTCCAGAACGGCACGCTCCATCAGGGCGACATCATCATCGCCGGCACGGCCGTTGGCCGCGTGCGCGCGATGATGAGCGACAAGGGCCAGAAGCTCACCACCGCGGGCCCCAGCGTGCCTGTGGAGATTACGGGCCTTGGCGAAGTGCCCGAGGCCGGCGCACACTTCAACGCCGTCGCCGACGAGCGCCTTGCCCGCGAGCTTGTCGAGCAGCGCAAGGAAGAGGAAAAGCGCAAGGCCAACGCCCCCATCACGAAGGTCTCGCTCGAGGACCTGTTCAGCCAGATCCAGGCGGGCGAAATGAAGAACCTCAACATCATTGTCAAGGCGGACGTCATGGGCTCGGTCGAGGCTGTCAAGGCATCGCTTGAGAAGATCTCCAACGACGAGGTCCGCGTGCGCGTCATCCACGGCGCGGTCGGCGCGATCAACGAGAGCGACGTCAT
>ENA-UEQP01003094-UEQP01003094.1-human-gut-metagenome-genome-assembly--contig:-NODE-3094-length-11339-cov-4.625910_pt1 | contig 11339 bp, 6 predicted proteins | sample MGYA00242951_ERZ507951 | MGnify/ENA primary metagenome ERZ507951 (study PRJEB26167, sample SAMN06115539) | human gut metagenome | host: Homo sapiens | place: China:Shanxi | collected 2015-11-18...
CGCCTTATCGCCATCAATGACGGCGTGGACAGTGCCAGAGGGGACGATGATTTTACCCCTTTCCGCAACATTATGAAGAACATCTCCCATTTGGGAAAGGTAAGTAATGATTTCTCCCTTTTCGGACGGTTTTGACTGTATCAATCGCTGTTTTCGTTGTTCCTGCGGTAAGTTTTCCATAGTTCATGGAGTGCAAGCTGCCATTGGATCCCTGGCGGCAGCCATAGGTGAAAAAGGGGATTTACCTGAAACGCATCCGGTTCAGCAGCGGACTGAATCCAGACGCCCTTGCCGCTTAACTCGCGCAAAGCCTGCATCCAAAGGATCGGATCGCGCGCTATCCGTGTAAGATCGGCAACAAGGAGAATATCCGCCTTTTGCTCCACCGCCTCCTGACAAGCCCTTTTCCAACCGTCGCGGTCGAGCGTAGTTCCTTTTTCATACTCGCTGACTTCTCCCACGATTTCATAACCCAGCCGCTCGGCCTGCTCATGCAGCCGGGCGCTTTGTGCTTCCAGCGCGTGATCGCCGTCAAGCTGCGCCTGCGTTGCTACCCGGCAATATAATACCACACGCTTGCTTTTGCTGCTATCCATGATCTGACCTCCATTCAGATATTCCCGACAAAGCGGTAGTAGATTTTGATGTCCCGGACGTTTTTCCCATCAATGACGGTCTTTTCTCCGACCTCAATGCGGTCGATCAGCTCGTCCACCGTTTCACGGTCAAGCCCCCGTATGTGCAGGTGCTTTCGGACGACTGCCGCCCAGCTCTGAATGTCGGCGGCGCTCTGCTCATACTCCCTGATTTCCGCAAGAAGCGTATCCAGCCGGTCGGTTCGCTGGCGGCGCTCCTGCTCGGTCTTTTCAAGCAGCACGGCGAAGGACGCTGCGCTGATGCTGCCGCAAACCTTGTCCTCATAGAGCTTGGCGGTCATTTGCTCCAGCTCATAGACGCGGCGGCGCAGCTTCCCGATCTCCTGCCGGACGCTTTCCAGACGCTCGGCGTCTGCGGCGGTGCGCTGCGCTTGCAGCCTGTCCAGCATGGCAGCTTCGTCCAGCTCCAGCGCCTCGGCATGGGCGCGGATTTCATTCAATACAAGCTCCGTCAGCGTCATCTCATAGATGGTGTGCCGGGAACACGCGCCATAGCCGGAGGCCGTATAACGGGAGCAGAAGTAGGAAACGTACTTTTTGGACGTGCCGTTCTTGCGGTGCTGCGTCTCCCTGTTGCCCTGAAGGGGGGCTTTACAGTCGGCGCAGATGAGCTTGCCGGTAAACAGGAAGGGCTTCGGCGGCGCTTTGTCCGCCGAGAGCAGCGTCCTTTCCCGGTTAATGGCCTGCACTTCATTCCATACCTCCGGCGAAATGATGGCTTCATGCAAAGCCTCATGCCGTATCCACTCGGATTCCGGCTTATAGATCATGGTGTCGTCCTTATATGAGCGCGAGCCGGTCTGGTTCTGAATGAGATTTCCGGTGTAGACCTCGTTTGTCAATACATTCTTCACCGTGGCGTACATCCAAAGGTTCGCGTACTTGCAGGAGCCGTTTCCGTACCGCTTTGCCCAATACCAGCGCGGGGAAAGTATCCCTTCGCCGTTCAGGATGCCGGCGATCTTGCCGTAGGCCATGCCGCCGCGCCGCAGCTCGAACATCCGGCGCACTACGGCAGCAGCTTCCTCGTCGATCACCAGCCGATGCCCGTCCTCTGCACTCTTTCGGTAGCCGTAGGGGGCGTAGGCAGCGATGTACTGGCCGCTGCGCATTTTGGCGTGAAGAACGGATTTTACCTTATTGGAGAGGTCTTTCAAGTGGTAGTCGTTCATCAGGCTGCGGAAGTGCAGCATATCCGTGTTGTCGCCCTCGGTGTCGAGGCAGTCAAGGACGGACACGAAGCGGCAGCCCAACGAGGGGAAAATGACGTCGGTATAGCGCCCGACCTCCACAAAATCACGGCCCAGCCGTGATAGGTCTTTCACAAGGATCAGGTTGATAAGGCCGTGCCGCGCGTCCTCCAGCATCTCCAGAAATCCGGGACGCTGGAAATTCCCCCCGCTATAACCGTCGTCGCGGTAGGACTTGACCTCCGTCCAGCCGTTGAGCATTACGAATTTGGAAAGCAGTTCATATTGATTCTCGATGCTGACGGATTCATCAGCGGGGATATAGTTTTTCGCCTTGGCGGAGTTGGAGGCGTCATCCACGCTCAACCGGCAGTAGATGCCGACCTTATATAGCTTTTTCATACGCTTCCTGCCTCTCCTGCGCCAGCGCGTCGTCCACGCTGCCGACGTAGCGGTAGACCACCTTGACGTCGCAGATACGCTGTCCGTTGACCTTCCGCGACTCACCCACCTCGATGCGGTCCACCAGCTCAAACAGGATGCTCTCGTCCAGCGCCGTGATCTCGGTGTAGCGGCGGATGACCTCCATCCAGCGGTTTGCGTCCTGCCGGTTTTCAAGCTGCGCTCTGACCTTCTGCTCCAGCTCCGGGATGGCGGCGGCTTTTTCCGCCCGTTCCGTTTCGTATTTCCGCATGAGCGTCTGAAAGACCGTCTGGGGGATGGTGCCGGTGCATTTGTCCTCATAGAGATTCTGCATCAGCCGTTCCAGCTCGATCATACGCGCTGCTGCCGCTTTCAGCTCCTGTTCATAGGAGAGAACGCGGCTGCGGCTTTCCTTTTCCTTCATGCGGCTGATCTGCTCGGCAAGGCGCTCGCCGTCGCACTCGACGAAGCGCGCCTTTTCCCGGATGTCCGTCAGCACCAGCTCCTCCAGCACATTCTCATAGATGGAGTGGATGGTGCAGGCGCTTTTGCCGCTTCTGGCATAGTTGCCGCAGATAAAGGAGCTGTACCGCCCCGGCGTTCCGTCCTTATAGGTGAAGCGCTCGATGTGGTTGCGCATCTTGAAGCCGCAGTCTGCGCAGTAGACAAGGCCGGTGAAGATGCTGCGGATGCCGTCCGTGGGCGGCGTCTTGCGCACCTTCTTTTTGTCGATGCTGACCACGGTATCCCAGACCTCGCGGGAGATGATGGGTTCGTGGGTTCCCTCCACCCGTATCCATTCCTCCTCCGGCTTGTTGATGAGCTTTCTGGACTTGTAGGACAGAGTGCCAGTTTTGCCCTGCACCATGTTCCCGATGTAGACCTCACTGCGGATGAGGGCTTTTACGGTGGTTTCCGCCCACTTGTGGTTGACGTTGCGCGGGTCGCTGCGCCCCTTGCGCTGATAGTAGAGCGCACCGGGCGGCAGAACGCCCTCCTCGTTGAGCGTGACGGCGATGGCACGGAAGCCTGTGCCAGCGGCGCGCATGGCGAAGATACGGCGCACGGTGGGGGCGGTTTCCTCGTCGATGACAAGGTGGTGCTTATCCTCCGGGTCGCGCTTGTAGCCGTAGGCGGGGTAGGTTCCCATGAACTTGCCGCTTTCCGCGCAGGCCCGTTTGACCGCCTTGACCTTCTTGGAGGTGTCCCGGCTGTAAAACTCGTTAAATAAGTTCAAAAAGCACATGACGTCGGTGCTGCCGTTGTCACTCATGGTGTCGATGCCGTTGTTCAGCGCGATAAAACGGCAGCCCAGCGAGGGGAACAGGTAGTCCGTGTACTGTCCGAACTCGATGTAGTTACGCCCAAAGCGTGATAGGTCTTTTACCAGAATGAGGTTGATTTTCTTGGCTTTTGCATCTTCGATGAGGCGTTTGACGCCGGGTCTGTCGAAATTCGTACCTGAGTACCCATCGTCACAGTACACCGCGATCTCGTTCCAGCCCCGCTGACGCACATAGCTTTGCAGCAGGAGCTTTTGATTTTCGATGGATACGGACTCCCCATTGCGCTCATCGTCGTTGCTGAGCCTGCAATAGATGCCTACGTTGTATGTCTTTTCGATCATCTGTATTTTACCTCCCGATTCTCTGCGATTCATACATCCGTGCGGCGTGATGGCTCTCGCAGGTTTTCCCTGCAAGAATATGATACCGGGGATACCATCTTCGCGCAAGGATGCCGCCGCAGGGAGGCTGATTGTCTGTTACGATGCGTGACAGGGCTGCGTGGTCGCAGGAGCGTCCAGCTCCGTCATGGCGCGGCGCACCGCAAGCTGCTCCAGCGTCCTGCCAAGGTCCTTTTCGCCGGAAAACACGCTTGTCACGCGATAGAGGGTCTTGCCGATCCTGACTTCCTTATAAGAGGCGACCGGCTCTTTGGGGATGGCTTGCTTCTGCATAAACGCACCTCCGATTTATCATGTAAGTCCCGCTGCCACGATATGACAGCGGGGCTTGTTCGTATTCGTTCCGGCAGAGCAGCCGCGCCGGGAGGGTTGCCGTCATGCTGCATGATGCTGCACCGGCGCGGCTGTCTGCGTATTTTGTGTCATTTGCTTTTGTTCCGCCGTATTTGTCACAGCCCCCGGCGCGAGGCATATATCGCCTCTGGGACCGGTATCAGCCGCCTTTGGCAAGGCTGTCCCATTCCCGCAGCGCCGTGGCTTGTAAGGCTCACGAGTGCCGCAGGAATCCCCCTCAAGTCAGTGGGAGGCCGTAGCTGGGGTTGCGTATCGCCCGCGCTGTCATCGCGCCCGATGCTGCCATGCATCGGGTCAAAGGCTGCGTAGATCGCTCGGACAGCCGCCCGTCCCGAAGGGCGGGAGGTCTGTCGTCATGGCGGCGCGCCTTTTGTCGCTTGGCTTTTCAGCCGCGCGGGGTCTGTGCTGATACCGGTGTCTATGCGGTTGTCAAGGAGCAGAGGCGAGCGAGAATAATATCCCTCTCATATACCTCAAGAAAAATCGGGCTTTTTATAACCCCCCTTAGTCGAAATTTTTCAAAATTCTCTTCAAATGGGAAAGCCCTTTGCGAACGGAATGATGCACGGCAGGTTGAGTGGTGTTTTCTCTTGCAGCGATCTGCAACTGAGACAGTCCGCCAACTATGTACGCAAGGACACGCCGCCGCTGCGCGGGCGTGAGCTGCGCCAGTCCCTCTTTCAGCAGCCGCTCCAGTTCCATGCGCTCCAGCGCCTCGTCCGGCTGCTCCGGCAGATTCAGTGCATCCGCCTCGATGCCGTCGCCTGCGTCCAGCGAGTAGAACGCCCGGTTGTCGCGGATGTACTGCGCGTAGTTGATCTGAAGCCGCTTATCTTCTTCAAGAAACGCAGCTACTTCATCGGAAACCTCGATAAAGGCATCCTCGGTGTACCACGGGTAAAGCTCCCGCAGATTGATCGTTGTCATGTTGTATTCCTCCGTTTGAATGTTTGTGTTCGTGGTTGCGGTCGAATCCAAACGGAGGGCGGCGGGGAGCGGCAGCCCACGGCGAAAAAGTGCCGGGAACGACAAAAAGCACCTATAAAGGCTTCAAAGCCTTCATAGGTGCTCAATAGGCGCAATGAAACAGCAGAAAGAGCAGGCGGGTGCAGAAAACTGCTTTCATTCCGTATTGGTCCGGTTATGCGATTTGTGCGGCGGTAAGCCGCATCAGCGACACCTCCCGTACTCTTTTGTCATAGACTGATTTCCTTTCTGCTCAAATCAGATAGATGTGGCGAAAGGCGGTTGTTCAAAAGAGCAACCGCCTTTCCTGACGAATGAAACCGAAAAGGGGCGCGGGGCTATTTGCCCGCGCCCCTAAAGGTGAGCCTGTTTACTTTTCGATGATTTGCAGCGATTCTTCTTCACGCCGCCGCCTGATCTGCCATGTGGTCAGCGCAAGGCATCCGGCAAGAGATGTACAGAGGGAGATCCCCCACAAGCCTAACACGCTGCTGTCGCCGGTCTTTGGGATTTGCAGCCGCTTCGGGTCGATCCAGCCCATCAGGCCGCCGGGAGCCTTGCCCTGCACCAGCTCATACTTCTCAATGAAGCGGTGGAGCATGGCGGCGATCTCAGCGCGGGTTGCCGTACCCTGCGGGTCAAGCAGATTGCCGGATTTTCCCTTCACAAGACTGCTGCCGACCGCCCATTGCATCGCCGTCTTTGCGTAATCCGTGATCTTGTCCGCGTCCTTAAATTTGTCCAGATTTCCCTTGACGGTCAGATCGTAGCCCTTGTAGTCCGCGTAGCGGTAGAAGATGGCTGCAAGCTGTTCGCGGGTGATGGGATCGTCCGGGCCGAATTTGTCTTTGCCGTAGCCCGCGAAAATGCCGTTCTCCGCCGTCCATGTGATCGCGTCAGCGTACCACTTTCCGGCCTCCACATCGGTAAAGCTGTTTTTGCCCTTCGGCGCGGGGCTGCCCTCCATGCGCCAGAGAATGGTCGCCATCATGCCGCGCGTCGCCGTCCCATACGGACTGAACAGGGTCTTGCTCGTGCCGAGCATCAGGCCGTTTTCGTAGACGAACATCACATCGCCGTAGAACCAGTCCTTTTCAGAAACATCGGTAAAGGGATTCGCGCCTGTACCCGGATTTTCGTCCACGCGCCAGCCTGCATACACGGTCATATCCTTCGTCAAATAAACGCCAGAAACCTTGTTCATCAGGCTGCGTTCGCTGTACCAGCCGATAAAGGTGTGGCCGCGCCAGGTCGGGACGTACTTTGTCAGGTCAATGTAGGTATTGTACGTTCCCTGCACGCTGGGAATATCACTGCCTCCGCCTGTTTCAAAGCGCAGCGTGTAGTAGGTGACGGGCGGATTGTAGCCGCCGCCACCGCCGCCGGTGTCCTTCTCGAAGATGGCCTTGACCTCCACGTTGGCACTCGGCATGGTGAACTTGTCGTCCTTGATGGTCACGCCGCCGCTGATGACCTGCCACTCCTTGAAGTGATAGCCCTTGTTTGGCGTAGCGGTCAGGGAGATCATCGTACCGGCCGCAGCGGTGGAAGGAGTTGCGGTGCCGGTGCCTTTTCCGTCATTGCTGACGGTGACGGTGTAGGTGGTGGGGGTAATAACGCTGTTTTCCCACAGCGCCTTGATTTCGGTATCCCCGCGCACGGTGTAGGAATCTCCCACCTTGTACTCCGTGCCGCCTATTTGCCATGCCTTGAACTCCTGATCGGCGGGAGCGGTGAAGCCGCAGGCAGGCAGGATGTAATTTGTCTCTGCCTTGACGATCACGGGACCCATGCTGCCGCTGCCGCCGTTGCCGTTGAAGGTGATAGTAAAGTCTGCGAGCGGCTTTCCTTCACCCACCGTGACCTCCGCATCGGGGCTGGCAAAGTGGTTGTGATCCCCCGCATAGCGCACGAAGTAATTTCCGGCCGACAGGTTCTCAATCTCCGTGCCGCTGCACGGCGTATAGCTGCCTTCGGCTTCCATACGGTATTCCATCTTGTCGGTCACGCCGGTGATTTTGCCGTCGCTGCCGTCCTCAGTGGAGGGCTCGACACCAGTCAATCCACTGGGTGCTTCCTGCGTGGCTTTGCTGATGCTCCACGCCGCGGTCACGGCGTCGGTGCTGCCGTCCGCCCATTTGCCGGTCTTGGATGTGACGCGAACGGTGTAATCGCCCGCGTCCGTGGCGGTGTTGCCGGAGATGTCCATTGTGGCGGGATCATAGCCGTTCACGGTCGCGGTATGCACAGAGCCGTTATAGGTATATGTTCCCGTTACGCTGATGTTGGGCTTTGCGGGATCGGTGGGCACGGGAGGCGCGTCCTCCTCGAAGATTGCCTTGATCTCCACCTCGCTGTCCGGCATGGTGAACTTATCGTCCTTGATAGTCACATTGCCACGCATGACCTGCCACTCCTTGAAGTGGTAGCCGGTGTTTGGCGTGGCGGTCAGAGTGATTTCCGAGCCGGCCGTCGCCTTTGCATGAGAGGCAGAAGCCGTTCCGCCGCCCTCTGTGGTCACGGTGATGGTATGCTCGGCAGGCGCGGCTTTAGCTATCGTAATAGACAGCTCCTTCGTATTGCTGCCCGCGCTGTTGGTAGCCTTGACGGTAAATTTGGCGGTGCCGTCCGCAGTAGGCGTGCCGCTGATCTCGCCGGTATTCGCGTTCAGGTTCAGATCGGCAGGCAGACCGCCGTCAATGCTCCATGTGATAGGTGCTGTGCCGGTGGCGGTCAGGGTATGGCTGTACGCCTCGCCCACCTTGCCATCCGGCAGGCTGGACGTGGTGATGCTGGGCGCGGCAGCAGCATTTTCGCTGATGGTGAAATAGTGCTCCGCCTTGCCGCAGTAGTTCCCCGTACCGTACAGCGTCACCTTGGGGGCCTTTTCGCTGTCAAAGCCCGCGTCGCCCGGTGTGAGGGTGTAGGGATGGACGTTGTTGGAATAGCTGGCGGTGTAGTCCGTGTTCTCCGCAAGCTGCTTTGTTTCGTTTTCGCCCGTCTGATGGGAAAGTCCCGTCAGCTTCTTTTCGCTGCCGTCATAGGCGCAGTCCGTCAGCCCCTCCATCGTCAAAAGCTCGTTCTCATAGCAGTACCCAATATCATACTTGCCGCAGAGCGTACATTTCCCGTATTCGTCAAAGCTATGGGCAATGGTCTTTCCGTTGACGGTGCTGCCGCAGATGGAGATGTTTTCCGCCGGAATACCGGGCAGCTCCTTTGTGTGCAGGTCGTCATAGACATAGTTTGTGCCGTCCTTTTCCTCAAGCCGGAAGGATTCCACCGTGCTGTTCAGAATTTGAATCTTTCCAATCTCTGAAGCTCTGCCAGACGAGTTTTTCCCGATGCCGGGAATATAGTCGGTATCAGACCTCAAATTGCCGCCCTTTGCCGTCACGGTGCTGTTTTCAATAAGAATATTTATCTGGCCTCCACTTGAGCCATACGCCGCGCCGATGGCGGGGCCGAACTTTGCGCCGCCAACGAACACCTGACTGTTCGCAATGCGGATACGGCTCTCACGATTGAAATAGGCTTGGTGACCGTTACCGATGGCCGTATTTAAGCCTGGAGACGGGATATGGATTTGGCTGTTCTGAATGTCGATGCTGCCAAAGGAACCTCCGGTGCCGCCGCCAATCGTGCAGTAATTATAGGTGTACTCCTCATTCAGGCGGATGCTGCTGCCGCGGATCACGATCTCTTCAACGGAAGAATATTCTCCACGTGCGCCGATGATATCGCCCGTCAACACGGTGCTGTCCGTGATCTCCAGCTTTTTCAGCGTCTTTGCGTCAGTTATTGTGTGCACGGTTTCGTCCATAAAAATGCCGTAGGTGTGCAGATCGGAATCCCGAACGGCAATGCTCCCATTGCCTCCGACGCGAATGCTTCTAAAATGCGGCAGCCTGATCTCGCTGTTTTCAATGACGATCTCGCTATTGCTGCCCACGCGGATCCCGTCGGTATGAGTGGTGGGTATGTCCGTGGATTCAACGCGGCTGTTTCGTATGGTGAGCTTCCCGCCCGGCGAGTCTGCGTCCCAGCCGATCAGAATCTTTTCGGCGCTGAGAGATGAAAGCTCTGCGTCCGAAATGGTGATGCTTCCGACGCTTCCGCCGGCAGCTCCGCCGATGCAGGCGCCGTCCTTACTGGAAATAGATTGGATCACATCGCCGTTGATGGTGATGCTTTTGCAATTCACACGCTCGGAATTGCTGTCCGTAAAGCCGCCGATGGCTGCGCCGCTGCCCTCAGCGGAAACGGTGAGCTCACCGCCGGTGATGCGAATGTCGCCCTTACTGCCGATGCCTGCCGCGCTGCCTTTTCCGACCGCATGGATGACGCCGCCGTTGATGGTGACGCCGCTCTTGCCTATGCCTTTATCGCCAATGGCGGCGTTATTGTGATTGGCTGTGGCTTCTATCGTTCCTCCATTGATGGTAACGGTCATTGCCCCGGTGTTATAAATTCTGGCTCCGCCGATGCCGAAGCCCTCTCCCTTGGCAGTTGCCTTGACCGTGCCGCCGTTGATGATGACGCTGCCGCTCTCATACGGCCCGATTCCGTTTCCGGGGATCACCCTGTTCAAATCTTCTGCAAAGTTGTTGACGCCCCCAATGGCGGTTACATCGCCGCCGTTGATGGTGATCGTGCCGCCATATCCTGTGGTGATCGCATCGCAGGTAGCCTCGGCGATGACCGTGCCGTCGTTGATGGTGACGCTGCCGCCATATCCCATTTGGCATGTGCCGATCCCTACGCTGACCACAGTAGTACAATTGCCTTCCGACATGGCAAAGGCTTCGGTACGGACAACGCCGCCATTGATGGTGATGCTGCCGCCCTGCCTGCGGTTGTAGACCTCACCGCGGTCGGTGGAGCGAAACTCAATTTCTTCTGCACGTGTCCCACCGATGGCAGAGGCATTATCCTGCCCCTTGGCGCGGATATTGCCGCCGTTGATGATGATCGTGCCCTCGCTTTCGCGGATACCATCGTTGCCTGCTCTCCAGCGCGCACTGCTGCCGATGCCGGCCATCCCATAATACGGCCATACAGAGTAATCGACCATCCTGTCGAGGTTGAAATCCACCGGAAGGCACGCCGTCAGCCCGCCCATGGTGCCCTCATCGGTGCTTTGGGCGTAGACGGTAAAGGTGTCGCTCACCTTTACATCGATGCCCCACTCCGCCGTGAGGTGGCTGCCGTTCGTTAGGATCAGATTGACCTCGCCGTGCGTGTCCAAGCGGGGCGTGATGGTCACGTCGCCCTTCACCACATACCAGCCGGCGGGCAGATCGTACCATTTGTCGTCATAGTCGAGAATGCTTTCCTTGGTTTCGCTCGTCAGCACGGTGTATGCGGTGCAGACCTGCTGATTACCGTCTTTGTCCAAATAGGTGATCGGATCGGTGGAGATCGGCCTTGCCTCCATCCATTGCGCCACCAGCTCCATGTTTTCAAACACAGGGTAATCGAAATTCCACTCCGGCAGATTGATGTATTGCAGGTCGGCTTTGTTATACCAGCCGATAAAGGTATAGCCGTCCTTGGTGGGGGCAGCGGGTCTTTGCACCAGCTGCCCCTGCGGAACACTCTGGGGCTCTACCGCGCTGCCTCCATCGGAATCAAAGGTCACCGTCACGTTTGTGCTGTCACGAAGCTCACCCGTAGCAAAGGCCGTCACCGGCAGCAGCGTCAGCACCATGCAGCATAGGAGCAGGATGCTAAGTATTCGTTTCTTCATTGGCTTTTCTCCTCCTGTTCTTGCGGGTCTGGCTTGCCTGTCCCGTCTTTTCTCCGGTTTTCCTTGCTTCTGAGCCGGAAGCACAGCGCGGTGATGACCACCGCCGCTGCAAAGGAGACGACGGCCACCAGCACATAGCCGCCCGCGTCCTCCCGCAGCAGCATCGCGCCGAACACGCCCCATGCGGCGGTCTGTCCCGGAGCGACGACCGTGCCCGCTGTCTGCATCAGCGCCGCGCACAGCAGCATACACGCTGCGGAGAGGCTTATTGCCTCGCGCCGCTGCCTTCGGCGGGTGTTTTCCCGCACCCGCTG
>ENA-UEQP01003100-UEQP01003100.1-human-gut-metagenome-genome-assembly--contig:-NODE-3100-length-11318-cov-4.694422_pt1 | contig 11318 bp, 10 predicted proteins | sample MGYA00242951_ERZ507951 | MGnify/ENA primary metagenome ERZ507951 (study PRJEB26167, sample SAMN06115539) | human gut metagenome | host: Homo sapiens | place: China:Shanxi | collected 2015-11-18...
CTTTGGCCCACTGCACGGCGCTTTCGATCACCGCACGGTGGCCGATGTGGATGCCGTCAAAAAAGCCCATTGCCACTGCGGTGCCTTTTTCCGGCTGCGCCAGCGGCAGCGGTGCAAATTGTGAAATGATCTGCATGGGTTTTGTTTCCTTTTTCAATTACGTTCTACGAACAGTTTTTCCACCCGCAGCACACCCTGTACGATATTGGCAAGGCCCAAAAACTGTCCGGCGGCATTGCGCACCCGGTAGCGGCCATCTGCTGCCGGATACCGGCTAGTGGGGCAGCCGTTGTACAAATGCTGTTCCACCCAAGGCTCCACCACCAGCAGCGGCAGGCTTTCAAACACGCTTTCCACCGGCAGCATCAGCGCTTCCAGTGCGTCCATGCCCTGCTCTTTTGCGGCAAGAATTTCCTCCAGCGTGTGGGCATCGGCTTCGGTGTACACGCCCGCCGAGGTGCGGCGCAGCGCGCTCATGGTGCCCTTCTGGCCCATGGCGGCGGCAATGTCTTCCAGCAATGTGCGGATATAGGTGCCCTTGGAGCACGTTACATCCAGCACATACTCATTCTCTGCCGGGCTTCCGCCGTAGGTGATGCTGTAAATTTCAATGGGGCGCGCCTTGCGCTCCACGGTCACGCCCTCACGGGCCAGCTTATACAGCGGCTGACCGTTCAGCTTGATGGCCGAGTACATGGGCGGCACCTGCATCTGCGGGCCGACGAATTGTGGCAGCACGGCCAGCAGTTCCCCTTCGCCCGCCGTGACCGGAGCCGTTTCCAGCACAGTGCCGGTCACATCGCCGGTGTCGGTGCGCGCGCCCAGTTTTAAAACCGCACGGTAGCTTTTATTGTGGTTCAGCTGCAGGTCCACTGCCTTGCTGGCACCGCCGCAGAACACCGGCAGCACGCCGGTGGCCATGGGGTCCAGCGTGCCGCTGTGGCCCAGCTTGCGGGTGCCCAGCACGCCGCGCAGCTTTGCCACCACATCAAAGCTGGTCCAGTCCATGGGCTTGTCAACGATCAGGATGCCCTGCATTTATGCTTCCTCCTGCGGTGCGTCCAGCTCGGCTTCCACCTCTGCCAGAATTGCATTTTTTGCGTTTTCCAGATTGCCCAGCAGCTCACAGCCTGCAGCGCAGCTGTGACCGCCTCCGCCCAGACGCCGAGCGATGGCGCAGGCGTCCACGCCCTTTGCGGTGCGCACGCTGATGCGGTAGCTGCCGCCGGGCTGCTGCCGCAGGGTCAGGCCCACCTTTACGCCCTCAATGCTCACAGGCAGGCTGGTCAGTTCTTCCAGATCGGCCGGGTCCACACCGCTCTGCTCGATCTCGTCCCGGGTGAGGTAGATGAGCGCGCACCGGCCATCCAGATAGTATTCCAGATGGTTGCGGGCAATGCGCTCGGCCTCCATGCGCTCACGGGGCTTGGTATCGAACAGCAAGGTGTTCAGCTCCTCCACATGGCAGCCCGCCTCAATGAGCTTTGCCGCCACGATGTGGGTGTTTGCCGTGGTGGAAGAGAACCGGAAGCAGCCGGTGTCGGTTGCAAGGCCGGTGTAAAGGCAGTCTGCAATGTGCGGCGTAATGGCAACGCCCATGGCGTTGATCACCTCGTACAGCAGCTCTGCCGCCGCTGCGGCGCTGCCATTGAGCAGGGTGAAGTCGGCATAGCCGCTGTTGCCTGCGTGGTGGTCGATGCACAGGTCCACATGGCGCGAGAACTGCGTCATACCGTTGTTTTCTCCAAACAGCTGCACGCTGGCGACATCCACCGCTACCACCGTCTGCGGCTCAAACTCACCTTTGAACATATGTGCGTTGGTAAACGCATACCGGTTGGGAATGGCATCGGAGCAAAGCACTGCCACGTTTTTATCCAGTGCTTTCAGTGCACAATACAGCGCGCTGCCGCAGCCAATGGTATCGCCATCCGGGTTTTTGTGACACAGAATCAAAATGTTGTCCGCCGTCATCAGGCGCTGGGCCATCTGCTGCACATTCAACTGTTCTGTCATTCCATGATCCATCCTTTCCGCAGGCGGAATTATTCTTCGGTCTCCTCCGGTGCGCTGGCTTCGGTGTCAGCGTCGCCGTTCACGTTCAGCGTGCGGAGCAGCTCGTTGATGTGGGCTGCATAGGCGGCACCGTCATCCTCTACGAAGATGAAGCGGGGAGCCTTGCGGATGTGCATTTTCTTGCTCACTTCAGTGCGCACATGGCCTGCCGCGCGGTTCAGTGCCTCGATGGCGGGCTTTGGGCCGTCCTCGCGGCCCATCACGCTCACATACACCTTGGCCACATCCAGATCAGGGGTCACATCCAGACGGGTGACGGTGAGCAGGCCGCCCTCCAGACGCGGGTCCTTCAGCCTGCCGATGATGGCAATGATCTCGCGCTTCATATCCTGCGCCAGACGGCCCATATTCTTCTGAGACATAGTATTTCTCCCTATAAAAGAAAACCCTCTCAGCCTCGCTTCGCTCGGCAGCTCTCCCGAGGGACGAGCTTTTTGCGTGGATACGGCAAACGTTCCGTTTCTCTGCAAACCTCCCACCTCGGGGGAGGTGGCATTGCGCCAGCAATGACGGAGAGGGTTATTTCAGATCTTAATCGCGGTACTCTTCCATCTTGAAGGCTTCGTACACGTCGCCTTCCTTAACGTCGGCAAACTTTGCCAGAGTAACGCCGCACTCGTAGCCCTCGGCCACTTCCTTGGCATCATCCTTGAAGCGCTTCAGGGATGCGATCTCGTCCTCGGTGATCACGATGCCGTCACGCACCACGCGCACCTTGCTGTCGCGGGTGATCTTGCCGCTGGTCACGCGGCAGCCTGCAACGGTGCCCACATTGGAGATCTTGTACACCTGACGGACCTGCAGCTCGCCCAGAGACACCTCGCGGAACTTGGGAGCCAGCATGCCCTTCATAGCGTCGGTGACATCGTTGATGGCATCATAGATGACGCGGTACATACGCATTTCCACCTTGGTGGCAGCAGCTTCTTCCTTGGCCACATTGTCCGGGCGGACGTTGAAGCCGATGATGATGGCGTTGGAGGCATCGGCCAGATCCACGTCGGACTTGCTGATGGCACCGACACCGGCATGGATGACACGCACGCGCACCTCTTCGTTGGAGATCTTCTCCAGACTCTGCTTCACAGCCTCGGCAGAACCCTGCACGTCGGCCTTGACCACGATGGCCAGTTCCTTCATGTCGTTCTGAGCCATCTGGCTGAACAGGTTATCCAGCGTGACCTTCTGGAAGGAGGAGAACTGCTTTTCCTTGGCGGCAGCAACGCGCTGTTCGGCCAGCTCACGGGCCAGACGCTCGTCCTCAACAGCCTCGAACAGGTCGCCTGCTTCCGGCACTGCGGTCAGGCCGGTGATTTCCACAGGGGTAGAGGGGCCGGCATCGCTCAGCAGCTGGCCCTTGTCGCTGCGCATGGTGCGCACGCGGCCCACAGCGGTACCGGCAATGATCACATCGCCGGAGTGCAGGGTGCCGTTCTGCACCAGAATGGTGGCAATGGGGCCCTGGCCCTTGTCCAGACGGGCCTCGACGACCGCACCCTTGGCGCGGCGGTTGGGGTTTGCCTTCAGCTCCATGACCTCAGCTTCCAGAGCAATGCGCTCCAGCAGGTCGTTGATGCCCATGCCGGTCAAGGCAGACACCGGGATGCAGGCCACATCGCCGCCCCAGTCCTCGGTGATGATGCCGTACTTGGTCAGGCCTTCCATCACGCGCTCGGGGTTTGCGGTGGGCTTATCCATCTTGTTCATTGCCACGATAATCTTGACATTTGCAGCCTTGGCGTGGTTGATGGACTCGATGGTCTGGGGCATGATGCCGTCGTCGGCAGCAACCACCAGAACGGCGATATCGGTCATGTTGGCACCGCGGGCACGCATGGAGGTGAACGCCTCGTGGCCCGGGGTATCCAGGAAGGTGATGAGGCTGTCGTTGACCTTGACCTGATATGCACCGATGGCCTGCGTGATGCCGCCGGCCTCGCCTGCGGTGACGTTGGTCTTGCGGATGGCATCCAGAATACTGGTCTTGCCGTGGTCAACGTGACCCATGACCACCACCACGGGGGCGCGGGGCACCAGATCCTCGTCCTTGTCCTGATGGTCGTCGATCAGGCGCTCCTCGATGGTGACGACCACCTCCTTCTCCACCTTGCAGCCCAGCTCCTCGGCGATGATGGCGGCGGTGTCGAAGTCGATCATCTGGCTCAGGGAGGCCATGATGCCGTTCTTCATCAGGCACTTGACCACCTCGGCGCCGGTCTTCTTCATCCGGCTGGCCAGCTCGCCCACGGAGATCTCATCGGGGATCTGCACGGTGACGGGCGTTTTCTTAATGACCTCAAGCCGCAGCTTGCGGAGACGGTCGGCCTCCTCCTGCTTGCGCTTGTTGCTGTTGAAATTGTTGTCCCGGCGCTGCTTATTGCGGAACTTCTCCTTGCCCTGGGGCGCCTGCTGGTCGCGCTTGCCGCTGCTGCGGGCGTCGGCCATGTCCTGCAGCTTCTCGTCGTACTTGTCCAGGTTCACATTGGTGGCCTTGCGGGTATCCACCACCTGACGCTGGGGCACGCGGGACATGGGCTGCTTGGGCTGCTCGGAGGGTTTGGCGTTCCCGGCGGCAGGGGTCTGCTGCTGGGGCTTGCCGCTGCTCTGGGCAGGCGCGCTCTGGGCGGGCTTGGCCGCCGGCGCAGGCTTCTTTTCCGCGGCCTTCGCACCCTCGGCATAGATCACCGCGATGCTGCTCACCGGGTTGTGCTGGGTCAGATACTCAAAGATGAGGCTCAGCTCCCGATCCTCCAGCACCTGCATGTGATTCTTGGGCGTTTCGGCGTACTTGGTCAGGATCTCCGTGATCTCCTTCGTGGACACGCCGAAATCCTTGGCCACCTCATGCACTCTGTATTTGTTAGCGATACTACCCAAATAAAGCCACCTCCATCTCAGTTGATCGCGCCGCTTTCGCGCCGCGCTGTGTTCTTCCTTACTTGCCGGACGGCTTCCGGCTTCCCTTGCCCTTCTTCACCGGCAGAGCGTTCTCATACCGCTGTCCGGGCGCTTCCTTCCTCTGCGGCCGTCTGCTTTTCGCATCGCGGCTGCTGCGTTCCTTATATACCCTGTCCGGGCGGTCAGCCCGCCGGGGCGGTCTGCGCTCCGGCTCCGGACGGCCTTCCGGCGGGTGTGCCGGTTCCTCCGGCGGCTTAGCGGCATGGACGCGCCGCTTGCCCTGCCGCAGGTTCTTCTCGTGCTGCGCCTGCTCCTCTTTCCGCTCCCGGGCGCGCTTGGCCTTGATGTCCAGCGCCTGCGACGCCGCGCCGTAGGTCTCGCCGTCCGCCGCCGCCAGCTTCCTCACCAGCGACTGGGCGAAGCCGATGTCCGTCACCGCGCACATGGCCACGCTGGTGCGTCCCAGCGCCCGGCCGAAGGCATCCTTATCGGCAGGGAAGGGGAGGCACAGGCAGCTGCCCGCGTGGGCAAAGCTGTACGCCCTGCGGACGGAGGACGCTGCCGCGTCCCGCGCCGTAAAGATGACCCGCGCCTTCTTGCCCCGCGCCGCCGCGCCCACAGGCTCCTCTCCCACGGCCACCGCGCCGGCGCGCAGCGCCAGTCCCAATGTGGATAACAAATGCTCTGTCACAGCGCCACCATCTGCCCTTCCAGCGCGTCATAGACCTCCGCGGGGATGGCGGTGTCGAACGCGCGCTCCAGTGCGCGGCTTTTCCGCGCCTTTTTCAGACACTCCGGATCGGGACACACATACGCGCCCCGCCCCGACTTCTTGCCGGTGGCGTCCAGCAGGATCTCGCCCTCCGGCGTTTTCACAATGCGCAGCAGCGCCTTTTTGTCCTTCATCTCGCGGCAGCCTACGCACTGCCGCTGCGGTATTTTGCGGGGCTTCTGCATAGCTGCCGCTCCTTTCTTACTCGGCGTTGGCCGCCTTGATGTCGATCTTGTAGCCGGTGAGCCGGGCGGCCAGACGTGCGTTCTGACCCTCCTTGCCGATGGCCAGACTCAGCTGGTCGGCGGGCACCGTTACGCGGCAGGCCTTGCCCTCGTCGGCCAGCTGCACGCTGACCACGTCCGCCGGCGCCAGCGCCGCGGCGATGAACTCGGCGGGATCCTCGCTGTACTTGATGATGTCGATCTTCTCGCCCCGCAGTTCATCCACGATGGCGTTGACGCGCTGCCCTCTGGGGCCAACGCACGCGCCGATGGGATCCACGTTGGGATCGTCCGACCACACGGCGATCTTGGTGCGGTTGCCCGCTTCCCGGGCGATGGAGCGCACCTCCACGGTGCCGTCGTAGATCTCCGGCACCTCCAGCTCGAACAGCCGCTTCACCAGACCGGGGTGGGTGCGGGAGATCAGCACCTGCGGGCCGCGGGTGGAGCGGCGCACCTCTACCAGATACACCTTGACCATCTGTCCCTCGTGCAGCTCCTCGCCGGGCACCTGCTCGTTCATGGTCAGCACCGCGTCGGTGGCCTCCGCGCCGGTGCCGATGCGCAGCATCACGTTGCCGCTGCGGGGATCGATACGGCTGACGGTGCCGGTGAGGATCTCGTGCTGCTTGCTGCCCCACTCGTCGTAGATCATGCCGTGCTCGGCCTCCCACAGACCCTGAATGATGACCTGCTTGCCGTTGCCGGCGGCGATGCGGCCGAACTCCACGGACTCCACGGGGAAATTCACCATGCCGCCCAGCTCATTCTTGGCGGAGATACGCTTGGCATCCTCCAGCGAAATCTGGCTGGCGGGGTTCTCTACCTCCTCCACGATCTCCTTCTGAACGTACATCTTCAGATCCTTCTTCTCCTCGTCCACGTCCACCACCACGTACTCCACGCCCTCGTGGTCACGCTTGTAGGCGGTGGTCAGCGCCTGAATGATCTTGCCCATCATGAAGCTCTGGGGAATGCCCCGCTCCTTTTCCAGCATGGCAAGCGCCGCAAAAATTTCGTCACACTTCATGTCGTTTCTCCTTATATCAAGTCGTCTTAAAATTCCACCCGCAGGCGCACCAGCGCCACCTCGTTTTTCTCCAACCGCACCGGCTCCGCCGTGCCCATGTCCAGCAGCACCGCGCCGTTGTCATAGCCCGCCAGCCTTCCGGCGAACTCCTTCCGCCCGTCCTTGGGCTGATAGGTCTTTACCAGCACCGGGCTGCCCATGAACTGCTGAAAATCGCCGGGGCGCTTCAGCTGCCGCTCCAGTCCGGCGGAGCCCACCTCGAACACATAGCTGCTCTCGATGGGGTCGGCCTCGTCCAGCAGGTCGCTGACCTTGCGGCTGATGGCCTCGCAGTCCAGAATGTCCACGCCGCCGTCCTTGTCCAGATACAGCCGCAGGTACCACTGTCCCGCCTCCCGGACGTACTCCACGTCCCAGATGCGGCAGCCCTGCTCCTGCACCGCCGGCTCCGCCAGCTCCCACACGATATCGGTGATCTTCTTCACAGGCGTCCCTCCGATTTTAACAAATCAAAAATGCTCAAGAAAAAGAGCGGACACATCGTCCACTCCCAGTCAATACCTTACTTACACGCACAGCATACCATATAAATGCGCAAAGTGCAAGTCTTTTTCTTGAAAAACTCCCGTGAAATAGGGGGAAAAGTGTCATAAACGAAGCAAGAGAGCGGCTCACGCCGCTCTCTTTATCCGCATAACGCCCCGCGACAGCAGGAACGCCGCCAGATTTACCAGCACCACCGTGGCGCCCACCGGCGTGCCCCACAGGTACGACCCGGTCAGGCCGATGCAGAAGCACACCACGCTCAGCCCGGCGGCGCACAGCACCACGCCCCGGAAGCTGCGCAGCAGCCCCATGGCCGTCAGCGCCGGGAAAATCACCAGACTGGAGATCAGCATGGCGCCCATCATCCGCATGCCCAGCACGATGGTCAGCGCCGTCAGCACCGACAGAATGGTGTTGTACAGCCCCACCCGCACGCCGGTGGCGCGGGAAAAGCTCTCGTCAAAGGTGATGGCGAACAGCCGGTGGTAGAACAGGATATACAGCACCAGCACCGCCGCGCACAGCACCACGCTCAGTGCCACATCCGCCCGATCCATGGCCAGAATGGAGCCGAACATGAAGCTGTCCACATCCGTGGTCATGCCGGTGGTCAGACTGGTGACCACCACGCCGATGGCCAGTGCCGAGGCGCTGACCACCGCGATGGCGGCGTCCGCCCCCATGCGGCTTTTCTCCGTCATCCGCAGCAGCCCCAGCGCCGCCAGTATCACCACCGGTATGGACACCGGCAGCGGCGCCCAGCCGCAGGCCAGCGCGATGCTCAGCGCGCCGAAGGACACATGGCTCAGCCCGTCGCCGATCATGGCGTACCGCTTCAGCACCAGCGGTACGCCCAGCAGCGCGGCGCACAGCGCCACCAGAATACCCACCACGAACGCCCGCAGGATGAACGGGTAGGTGAACATCTCCCACAGCAAACTCATACGCCGTCACCTCCGAACCGCTTCCCCCAGGGGGAGGCCAGATATTCCGCCGCCGTGCCGAAGAAGTACGTCCCGTGCCCCGCATGGAGGATGTGGGTGGCGTACCGCAGGGCGCTGCGGATGTCGTGGGTCACCGTTACGATGGCGATGCCCTCTTTTTTGTTCAGATAGTCCAGCGTGCGGTACAGCTCCTGCGCCGCCGCCGGGTCAAGCCCCGTCACCGGCTCATCCAGTATCAGCAGCTCCCTGGCGGCGCACAGCGCCCGCGCCAGCAGCACCCGCTGCTGCTGCCCGCCGGACAGCTCCCGGTAGCAGCGATCCTTCAGCTCCAGCACGCCCAGCTTGCCCATGTTCATCAGCGCCTCGGACTTCTCCTTGGGCGTGTAGAAAAACCGCATGCCCCGGCTGCTGAGAAAGCCGCTGCGCACCACCTCCGTCACCGTGGCGGGGAAGTCCTTCTGCGCCTTCGTCTGCTGGGGCAGATAGCCGATCGCGCCGGAGCGCAGGGAGGGTGCGCGCACGATCTCGCCCGCCATGGGGCGCAGCAGCCCCAGCAGGCTCTTCACCAGCGTGGACTTGCCGCTGCCGTTTTCACCCACAATGCACACATAGTCGCCGCTGTGCACCTGAAAGCGCAGGTGCTCCCACACCGGCCTGCCCTCGTAGCCCAGCGTCACGTCCCGGCAGTCCAGCAATATCTTTTTCTCCATCAGGACAGCCCCTCCTTCAATACCGCGGCGTTGGCGGTCATCAGACTGATATAGGTCGCGCCGCCGTCAAACTCCGCCCGGCTCACCGTCTGGCAGGAGTGGAACGTCCGCACCTGCGCGCCGGTGGTCTCCGCAATGGCGTTGGCCACCTTCTGACTGCTCAGCTCAATGGTGTACACCACCGGGATGTCCTCCGCATCCACCAGATCGATGAGATACTTCAGCGTGGCCAGCGACGGCTCCGTATCTCCGGCGCAGCCGTGGAATGCCGCCCGGTAGTCCAGATCGTACTCCCGGCAGAAATACAGCAGCGGGAACCGGTCGCCGAACACCACCAGCCGCCGCGCCGCGCCGTCCACGATGTCCCGGAACGTATCGTCCAGCGCCTGCAATTCGTCCAGATAGCCCTCCAGCCGCGCCCGGTAGCCGTCGGCGTTGTCCGGATCGGCCTCACACAGCGTGTCGCAAATGGCGCGGCACAGCGCCATGGCGTTTACCGGCGACGTCCAGATGTGCTCGTCGTACTCGATGTCCTCCTCGTGGCCGTCGTGCAGATGGACGTCATGGTCGTCGTGGTCGTGGTCATCGTGGTCGTGGTCATCGTGGTCGTGGTCGTGACCGCCCTGCATCCCCTCGGCGTACTCCTCCCGGTATGTCTCCACACAGTCCATCATGGCCAGCCGGTAGGGGATATCCTCGCCCGCCGCGTCCAGCACATCCTCCACCCACAGCTCGCTCTCGCCGCCGTTCCAGATGAACACATCCGCCCGGCTCATGGTGATCACGTCCAGCGGCGTGGGCTCGAAGCTGTGCGTCTCCCGCCCGGCGGGTACCAGCAGCACCGCGTCCACCGCGTCGCCGCCGATCTGCCGCACGAAATCGTAGTAGGGGAACAGGGTGCATACCACCTGCAGCCGCCCATCGTCCGCTGTATCCGTCTGCCGCCTGCAGCCGGCCGCCGTCAGCAGCAGCACCGCCGCCAGCAGCGCCGCCGAAAATCGCCGCATGCGCCCCACCTCCTTACACATAGTCTGCGTCAGTATACCACATCTATCGGAAAAAGGGAAGTGGGAGCCTTTGTCGAAGCGGGGAAAAAAGGAACCGCCCGCGGGCGGTTCCTTTCAGCCTTATTTCTTATAGGGCACGTGCCAGATGGTGTCGGCATACTGGGCGATGGCGCGGTCGGCGGCGAACACGCCGCTGCGGGCGATGTTGGTCAGGCTCATGCGGTTCCACGTCTCCCGGTCGGTGTAGGTGTGGCGCATGCGGCTCTCCGCCTCGCAGTAGGCCGCAAAATCGGCCAGCACCATATACTGATCCGCCTGTCCGTCCACGCCGGTGACAAGCCGCTGGAACAGATCCTCGTAGGTCACGCCGTCTCGGAAGCCCACCTTCAGCTGATCCAGTACCCGGCGCAGCACCGGGTCGCGCTGGTACAGCAGGTTGGGGTCGTAGGTGTGGCGCAGATGCTCCACCTCGTCGGCGTGCAGACCGAACAGGAACATGTTGTCGTCACCCAGCAGGTCGTGCATCTCCACGTTGGCGCCGTCCAGCGTGCCCACGGTCAGCGCGCCGTTCATCATGAACTTCATGTTGCCGGTGCCGCTGGCCTCCTTGCCGGCGGTGGAGATCTGCTGGCTGACCTCGCTGGCGGGCATCAGCACCTCCGCCAGCGACACGCGGTAGTTCTCCAGAAACACTACCTGCAAGCGGTCTTTGCACAGCGAGTCGCTGTTCACCTGATCGGCCAGAGAGTTGATCAGGTGGATGATGCGCTTGGCCACGGCATAGCCCGGCGCGGCCTTGGCGCCGAACAGGAACGTCTGGGGCGGGATGTCCAGCGTGGGATCGTCCTGCAGCCGCTGGTACAGATAGATGATCTGCAAAGCGTTCAGCAGCTGGCGCTTGTACTCGTGCAGCCGCTTTACCTGCACGTCGAAGATGGCGTCGGTGTTCAGCACCACGCCCTGATGCTTCCTGGCAAAGGCGGCAAAGGCCAGCTTGTTCTGCTTCTTGATGTCCTCCAGCCGCGCCAGCACCACCTTGTTCCCGGCGTACTGCTCCAGCTTTTTCAGCTCCTGCGGGTGGGTCAGATAGCCCTCGCCGATCAGGTCGCGG
>ENA-UEQP01003107-UEQP01003107.1-human-gut-metagenome-genome-assembly--contig:-NODE-3107-length-11309-cov-4.297187_pt1 | contig 11309 bp, 11 predicted proteins | sample MGYA00242951_ERZ507951 | MGnify/ENA primary metagenome ERZ507951 (study PRJEB26167, sample SAMN06115539) | human gut metagenome | host: Homo sapiens | place: China:Shanxi | collected 2015-11-18...
GGCTCAGCCTCCGGCGAAGCTGTCTGTACAGTCTGCGGATTCGAGTCTGCTTCCTTCGTCGTGCTCTCCGACGGCATCACAGGCTTCGCGCTGCTGACCGGCGTTTTCTGCGGCGGCTCGTAAAATAGGTCATCCTCCGGATCGTCGTATTCGTCAAGGTCATCGAGATCATCGAGGCTGTCATCACGACCGTGACGGCACTTGCTGTACGGCGCGTGGCTCTCGATCTCCTTTATGCCCTGCCGAAAATGTACATATCCGTCCAGACCCTTTCCGTAATAACCGAAATCCCAGTCCTCCATGCTCATATCCTGCGCCTCCCTTTCTCTTTGTGCTTTCATTATAGCGCAGGAAGAGGGAAATAAGAAGGACTCTTAAACGTAAAAAGGCACCTGCTCTTAAAAAAGAACAGGTGCCGATTTTTATGACTTTACGCCAGTGGGCAACAATTACTTGTTGTCAACCTCTGCCATGTGCTCGATGAGCATCAGCAGCTTGTTGGAGTAGCCCCACTCGTTGTCGTACCAGGAAACAACCTTTACGAAGGTGTCGGTCAGGTAAACGCCAGCGTTAGCGTCAAAGATAGAGGTGCGCTCGTCGCCCAGGAAGTCGGAAGATACAACAGCATCCTCGGTGTAGCCCAGAACGCCTGCGAGGCCGCCCTCTGCCAGCGGCTTCTCGGAAGCAGCCTTCATAGCAGCGCAGATGTCTTCCTTGGTAGCCGGCTTAGCCAGGTTGCAGGTCAGGTCAACTACGGAAACGTCCAGGGTCGGTACACGCATGGAGATACCGGTCAGCTTGCCGTTCAGCTTCGGGTAAACCTTGCCTACTGCCTTTGCAGCGCCAGTGGTGGACGGGATGATGTTGCCGCAAGCTGCACGGCCGCCGCGCCAGTCCTTCTTGGACGGGCCGTCAACAACCTTCTGCGTGCCGGTTGCAGAGTGAACGGTGGTCATCAGGCCTTCTACGATGCCGAAGGACTCGTCGAGAACCTTAGCGATCGGAGCCAGGCAGTTGGTGGTGCAGGAAGCGTTGGATACGAAGGTCATATCCTTGGTGTAAGTGTCCTGGTTAACGCCCATTACGAACATCGGGGTGTCGTCCTTGGACGGAGCGGACATGATAACCTTCTTAGCACCGCCGTCGATGTGAGCCTGTGCCTTCTCCTTGGTCAGGAATACGCCGGTAGACTCTACAACGTAGTCAGCGCCAACCTTGCCCCACGGAATGTTCTTCGGGTCCATCTCTGCGAAGAAGAGAACCTTCTTGCCATCAACGGTGATGGAGTTCTCGTCATACTCGATGGTGCCGTCGTAACGACCGTGCATGGTGTCATACTTGAGCATGTATGCCATGTAGTCCGGGGTCATGAACGGATCGTTTACCGCTACGAACTCAATGTTCGGGTTCTTCAGACCAGCGCGGAAAACCATACGGCCGATACGGCCAAAGCCATTGATACCTACTTTGATACCCATTTCAGTGTTCCTCCTAAAAATGTTGAAGTTTGAAATACTTTTAGTAGATACATTTATTATACACTAAAGCGTGTCTGTGCCGCAAGGTGTAATATTTGTGATTTTTTTATCATTGCCTGCCGCTTTTTTGTACATATTTCATCTACCCGCCCGTCTCCGTCCCGCTATTATCCACAAAGTCACCAAAATAACAAGCATTCCACAAACAGATGCCCATAAAAAACCGCATCTGCTGCGGCAAAACATTTTATCGTTTGCGTGTCTTTCTGTCGATTTTTGTTTTTTTCCATGTTATAATTTGAATATCCATACAGGGTTCTCCGCCTCCGCAGACAGCATATGCAGCTCTGCGCGCGGTTATACCTTTCTTCCCTTAAAAACAAACCCCGCATTCTGCCCGTGCACCTGCCCGTTCTCCCCGCATCCATAATTTCCGCACAGGCCGGAATTTTTGTGCCGAACCGCAGATACTAAACTCCCGGACAGATCTTAGGAGGAAAAAAGCTATGAACGATGATTTTTTTGCACTGGTTGACACCGATGCTCTCAAGGTGCTCTCCAGGCAGCCGTCTGCATCCGCAGCCGCGATGCTCCTGGTCGACACACACGGGCTCATCCGTGCGCAGACCGCAGCCGCAGGCGAGCTGCTCGATCTCGAAAACGGTGACCTGCTGGCCAGCGCCCTGTCCGACGAGGCGGTCGCGCTCGTCGAGGACTGCGCATCCGGCGGCGGTGCAAGCAGCATGACCGAGCATCTCGATGTCGGTGACTGCCGTCTGACCGTTGTTCCGCACCCGGACGGTGCGCTCGTCGCGCTCGAACCGCAGCCGCTCCGCCTGCCGCGCGGTCTGAGCTATATATGCGGCGATACGCTCAACGCCTCGATCGCCCGCCTGTACGACCTTGCCGCCAAGGCATCCGACCCGGCGCTCGCCGCCGCCCTCTCCCGCGAGATGTTCCGCCTTCAGCGCATGGCCTTCCATGTCACCGAGCTGCTCGACCCGCCGGTCCTCGGCACGATCAACGCCCACGACTGCGAGCTGTCGCGTCTGTGCTCGGATGTCGCGGACCAGATCCTGCGCCGCCTGCCTGAGGACAGGCGCGACTGCATCATGACCAGCGTCCCGATGCGCTGCTCGTCCTATGTCGATGCGGTACGCCTGCGCGCCGCGCTCTACAACCTGCTCCTGAACGCCGTCGCGGTCTCGTCCGATCCCGGCAGCATCACCTTCACACTCACCTGCGAAACGCGCCCGGCCTTCGAGGACGAAACGATCGAATATGCGGTCATGACGGTCTGCGACAAAGGACCCGGCCTGTCTCCCGAGCGCTTCCGCAGCGCGGTCAGCGCATGGTGCACCTCCATGTCCGCGCGTGAGCGTATGCGTCTGACGGCGAGCGGCATGCAGCCCGGTCTGGGTCTGGCCTTCGCGCAGCTGGTCGCGCAGGCGCACGAGGGCACGCTCACCTGCGCGCAGCGTCCCGGCGGCGGCACGGAAATGCGTCTGGCCATCCCGCTCTTCGAGCCCCTTATCAAGCTCGCGCCGGGCCGCTCGATCCGTTCGGATTTCGTCCGCCCCATGTCGGTCGAGGACGTCGAACTCAGCGTTTTATAAAAAATATGACACAAAAAAGAAGGAACGCCGATTTTTGACGTTCCTTCTTTTTTCTTCCGATAATATCCCGCTCGCGCAGTCAGAACACATCCGCCGACAGAGCTGTAGTTGCGCGGCAGGTTTTACGGTGCGACGCAGCCCACGCCGTCCAGAATATAGTGCGGACGGTATGCGTAGTTCTCCACCTCCGCGCGCGAGGTGCAGCCGCTCAGCACGAGCACGGTATCCAGACCGGTCTCGATGCCGGCAACGATGTCGGTGTCCATGCGGTCGCCGATCATGACCGCCTCGTGCGAATGTACGCCGAGCAGGCGCAGACCGGTGCGCATCATGAGCGGATTGGGCTTGCCGACGTAGTACGCGGTCTTGCCGGTCGCCAGCTCGATCGGCGCGACGAGCGCACGGCACGCCGGAATGATGCCCTGCTCGGACGGGCCGGTCAGGTCGGAGTTGGTCGCGATGAGACGCGCGCCCTTGTTGATCAGATCGACCGCCTTGAGAATGGTCTGATAGTTATAGGTATTGGTCTCGCCCGCGATGACATAATCCGGGTCGACGTCGTTCATCACGATGCCGGCCTCGTACAGCGCGCCGACCAGACCGGGAGCGCCGATGACATATGCGGATGCGTGCGGCTTCTGGCTCGCGATGAAGCGCGCCGTGGCAAGCGCCGAGGTATAGAAGTGCTCCTCGCCGATCTCCAGACCCATGCGCGCCAGCTTCTGCTGCAGCTCGAGCGGCGAACGCTCGGAGGAGTTGGTCAGGAACAGAAAGCTCTTGTTTTCCCTCTGAAGCCACGCAACGAAGTCCGTTACGCCCGGAAGGAGACGGTTGCCGTGATAGATGACACCGTCCATATCGCAGATAAAGCCTTTCTTTTCACGCAGAAGTTCCAAATCTTCAGCCATAGTGCTTGTTCTCCTTTCGGTCGGTCGGCAGGCCGGAATGCAGGCCGCCGCCGGAATAGTTTTTCACACTCTTATTATGCGTCAGAAATCCGCAGCGCGTCAAGATAAATCTGCGTTAAAACCTTCTTTTTTCCCGGCTGTCCGTTTATGCCTCGCACGCCATGCCGTCGTAGCGCGTCACGACGAACGGATAGCTTCGGCTCTCCGCCTCCACGCCGATCTCGTGCAGACCGCTCATCAGGTCTCCGACGATCTGCATATCGCTGTCGCGCTGCGCCACCGACAGCTTCATCGTATCCCCGTAGGACGAGACGAGCAGCGCGAACGGCTGCACCGCGCACGGCAGGATCGCGCCGTAATCCAGAACATACGGGCGGCAGCTCTCCGGCATGGTGAAGCGGCCGACGTTCGTGATGAGGAAGCTGTCCTCGAGGACGAAATCCATCGTAACCTTGCGCGCGGCCTGCATCTTCTCCGCGAGCGGCATATCCGCCTTATGCAGCGTGTCGCAGCGGTCGGCGGCCGTCTTGGCGCGGTAGAGCAGCTGTTCGCGCTCCATCTGACCGGCAAGGAAGGCCTTCGTACGGCGGAACACCTCCTCGAGCGGCAGGCTGCGGTATTCCGGCAGGTACGGCAGGTCGATGAAGCAGATAAAGTAGCGCGTCGTGACGCTCGGCAGCAGCGGACGAAGGTCGACCGGGATCTGCGCGATGACCGGCTTGTCCCCGCCGCCGAACTTGCGGTCGAACGCGCGCATCATGAGCGGCGCGATGATCGAGAGCGGGCTGACGCCGATGCGCTTTGCACAGGCGTGCAGCTGCGAAAACGGAAACGTGATCTCGCTGACGACCTCGCCCGCATCCGCCTCCCACTGCACCGCAGGCGCATGGACGGCCTCCGGCTTTTTCCAGATGCCCTCCGGGGAAAACTCGCGGTCGGCAAGCTGTTCGTAGCCGTCCGCGCTCTCCTCCGGCGTCCATCTGGTGTCCATCGCGCGGACCGTGCCGTCGTTCTCGACCGGGCAGCCGCAGTTCTTCAGATACTGGAACAGGACGCAGCGGATGAATTCCTCGAAGCCGCGTCCGTCCGAGATCGAATGCTGATATTCCATGTAGATCGTGTCCTCGTGATAGCCGACGAGGAACAGATAGCCGTTCGTGTCGGCCGAGCCGATGGTGTAGCGCGTGGAAACGCCGTCGAACGGCAGTACGACCGCCGGGCGCACATTCGTGCGGTAGCGGAAGCCGATCTCGGTGCGCTCGACGCTCAGCATCATGTGCGGAAAGCGCAGCAGCGCCTGCTCGACCGCCTCGCGCAGCTTGTCCGGGCGCACCCGGTCCTTCATGCGGATGGTGTGGCGCGGCACGCACGCCACGGTCTCGTGCGTGTTGTAAAGGAAAATCTTCGCGTAGCTGTCTGTGCGCAGGCGCGGATCGTTCATCATATTCATAGCTGAGTCCTCCCGGAAAATATCCTGTCCCTGTTTTCTGTCCGTTTTTTTCCAATTTCAGTATAGCATTCACGAGGGTACTTGTAAATCATTTTATGTCGAATTTGTCTATTATTATCCATATAAACAACACTTTGTACGGAAATTTTCCGCACATTTTGTCTGTTATGAACACAGTCTTCGGGATACTCCTCACGCTGTCCCCGTCTGCCGTTGCGCGGCGCGGCCAGATATGATATGATAACATCATCTTAAACGCAAACGAGGTTCATCATGAAAAACGTAACCATTTATACCGACGGCGCGTGCTCGGGTAACCCCGGTCCGGGCGGCTGGGGCGCCATTTTGCAGTACGGCACGGCGAAAAAGGAGCTGTCCGGCTCCGAGCCCTCCACCACGAACAACCGCATGGAGCTGCTCGGCGTGATCTCCGCGCTCGAGCTGCTCAAGGAGCCCTGCTCGGTCGATCTGTATTCGGACAGCAAATATGTCGTCGACGGCATCACGAAGGGCTGGGCGAAGGGCTGGCGCGCGCGCGGCTGGGTCAAGAGCGATAAGAAGCCGGCGAAGAATCCCGAGCTGTGGGGCCGTCTGCTCGACCTGCTCGACCGTCACGAGGTACGCTTCCACTGGGTCAAGGGCCACGCGGACAACCCGTACAACAACCGCTGCGACGAGCTCGCCGTAGCGGAATACCAGAAATATAAGTAAAACAGAAAACAGCGCAGAAAAGGCTGCTCCACGCACACAGGAGCAGCCTTTTTCATCTCTATATCGTTTTATCGGCGTTCGTCGATATTGGTATAAGCCGTGGTCTTTGCGAGCGGCTTGTATGCCGGACGGATGATCTTGCCGCCGGTGGTGACCTCCTCCAGACGGTGCGCCATCCAGCCGACAATACGCGCGGTCGCGAACAGCGGCGTATACAGCGACTTGGGCAGGCCGAGCATACGGTAAACGAAGCCGGAATACATATCGACGTTCGCGCACATCGGCTTGTCGCTGCCCTTCTTTTCGGCAAAGACCTCGGGGGTCAGCTTTTCGACCAGCTCGATGAGGTCCATCTCGTCGCTCATGCCCTTTTTCTCGGCGAGCGGACGGGCAGCGTGCTTGAGCGCGACCGCACGCGGGTCGCTCTTGGTATAGATGGCGTGACCCATACCGTAGATCAGGCCGGAGCCGTCGCCTGCCGCGCCGTCCAGAATGCGGCACAGGTAGTCGCGGACCTCGCCCTCGTCCTTCCAGTTCTTGACGTTCTCCTTGATCTCCTCGAACTGCTTGACAACGCGCAGGTTCGCGCCGCCGTGACGCGGGCCCTTGAGCGAGGAGACCGCCGCCGCGATAGCGGAATAGGTGTCCGTGCCGGAGGAGGTGGTGACACGCACGGTAAAGGTCGAGTTATTGCCGCCGCCGTGCTCTGCGTGCAGGATGAGGCAGCGGTCGAGCAGCTTGGCCTCGTCGTCGGTGAACTTGCCGTCCGGGCGGATCAGGTGCAGGATGTTCTCCGCGGTCGAGCGCTCCGGGTCGGGCACGTGCAGGAACATGGACGCGCCGTCAAAGTAGCGGCGCTTCGCCTGATAGGCGTGCGAGATGATGACCGGGAACTTGGCGGTCAGACTGATGCCCTGACGCATGATGTTCTCGACCGTCGTCGCGTCCGGGTTGCTGTCGTAGGAATACAGCGCGAGCGTCGCGCTGGCGAGCTTGTTCATGATGTCGCGGCTCGGCGCGCGCATGATCATATCCTCGGTGAAGTTGTCCGGCAGCGCGCGCTCCAGACCGATGACGTGCTGGAACTCCTCGAGCTGGCGGCGCGTCGGCAGTTCGCCGCACATGAGCAGATAGCCGATCTCCTCGAAGCCGAAGCGGTCCTCGCGCTCGAGGCCGTGGATGAGATCATATATGTTATAGCCCCGGTAGGTCAGGCGGCCTTCGATCGGCTCGCGCTCGCCCTCGTTCAGGATATAGCCGTGTACGTTGCCGAGGTGGGTCGCGCCGACCAGAACGCCGGTGCCGTCCGAGTTTCGCAGGCCGCGCTTGATTCGGTAACGGGTGTACAGGTCAGGCGGGATCTGGTTATGCAGGCGGAAGCTTTCGCTGAGTTCCTGCAACTGTTCTTCTTTTACAAAATCAGGCTGAATGTTCATCCGGCCTTCCCCTTTCTGTTCCCGAGGCGCCCCAGCCGGCGCAGCGGTTATTTCCAAAATAGTGATATGAATATATCATACTCCACTCCTGCAAATATGTCAATTTATCTTGGGGATATATTCTGCCAAAAATGCGATATGATGGGCTTTTGGCGGTTGTTGACCCTGCACGAGCGCAAGACCTTTTTTCCGTTCGTGCAAACAATTTTGCACTTTGCTATGCAAAAGTGTTAAATTTCCATCTGCCGCCGCCTTGCTTTTTACAGTTCTCCGCACATGATCGCGGCGAGCGCGTCCTCGACCGTCCGCATGCCGAGCGACACCGCGCCCATGGCCTCCGCCCGGCGGCCGACCTCATATTTATGCAGATGGACGCCGCCCTCGATGCACTGTGTCGTAAGAAAAACGCGCGTGCCGTCCGCTATCAGTGCACGTACCGCCTGCTCCATGTGCGCCGGGATGCCGCCGCCGCCGAACGTCTCGATAATGACGCTCGGAAATCCGTGCAGGACCGAGAAGAACGACAGCGGCAGGTCGGGCGTGAGCCGCAGAACGAAAACGTGCGGGTCGATTTCGGTGACGAGGCGCGGCGTAGCTTCGGCGGGTTCAGGCGCGTCCCAGATCACGCTTCCGTCCGCGACACGGCCTGCCGGCGGCTCATTGGCCGAAACGAACGCATCGAGCGCGGTCGAATGCACCTTGAGGACGTTCGTGCCGCGCAGGATACTGCCGCGCAGCACGGCATACACGCCGCGCCGTCCATCCGCCGCCACGCGCAGCGCATCGAGCAGATTTCCCGGCGCGTCCGAGCCCTCCGCGCCCATCGGCAGCATCGAGCCGGTCACGACGACCGGTCGGTCGATATGCGGCAGGAGATGATGCAGCAGCGCCGCCGTGCACGCGAGCGTGTCCGTGCCGTGCGCGATGACAAAGCCGTCATACGCTCCGCGTTTTTCCCAGACCGCCCGCGCCATCTGCATCCGGTCGTCCGCCGTGATGTCGGTCGAGTCGCGCTGCATCAGATCGAGTACCTCGACCCTGCACACCTCGGAAAGCCCCGGCAGCTCGCGCAGCAGCCCCTCCCCGTCGAGCACGGGCGTCAGACCGTGCCCGGTCTCGCGGCAGGCGATCGTGCCGCCCGTTGCAATCAGCAGGATCTTTCTTGCCGGATTCACGTGATTTCCCATGAATTTCTCCTTGCCTCCTCTTGAATTTCCTGTGCATTTTTCATTTTTTCGTGTTTTTTGTGCGACACGCCAAGCAAAAGTTTGATTTCCCCTTTGACTTTTGGCATATTTTTCCTTGTTTCCAAATTCCCGATTATTTCGTCGTTTTTCCCTGTCTTTCTGTGTTTTTTATACACTTTTGCGTATTTATACGCACGCAGCCGCGCCGTCTCCGCGTTTTGACAAGCGTCTGTATTATGAAGTATAATATTACCAGCCTACATTTCTGAAAGCGAGGAGTCCCCGGATGCGTCATCCACTGCTGCAAAAATACGACAGGCTGATCGATTTCTTCGGGCAGGTGCTCGGTCAGGATTATGAGCTGTCGCTGTTCGACCTCAGGGCCGAAGGCTGTCCGCTGATCTTCACCGCCGGCGGACTGAACAGCGGCCGTCCGCTCGGCACGCCGCTTACCGCAGCAGGGCTTTCCATGCTCGAGCGTTTCCGTCAGGGCGACCGCGAGCCGCTGGTCAACAGTCACAGCGTAACCGCAGACGGACACCTGCTGCGCTCCTCGGCGGTCATCCTTGTCGACGACGACGACGAGCCGGAGGGTCTGCTGAGCGTGCGCTTCGACGACAACCGCTACCGCGATCTGGTCGATGAAATGCTGCATCTGTGTCATCCGGACCATTTCTGGCAGGAGATCGAGGGACTCGAGCTTGCCGGTCTCAACCGGCCGTCGGACAGCGGGCAGGCATTCTCGGCGCCGGACGGCGAGCTGACCGCCGCCGAGGCCGTGCGCCGCATGCTGCTCGAGGCGAATACCACGGCGGACGCGCTGACGTCCGAGGAGCGGCTGCACATTATCTCCGAGCTGGAAAAACACGGTTATTTCCGTCTAAAGGGCGCAGTACGCGAGGTGACCGAGGTGCTGCACTGCTCGCAGGCGAGCGTTTACAGGTACCTTGCGCAGCTGCGCAAGGTCTAAGGGGGACGCTGTCCCCCTTAGATACGCCCCCGGTTCCGGAGAAACCGGGGGCGATAACCCCCTCGCCCCTGCACGGCAGGGGCGGCTCGGGACACGAGTCCCGAGGCAGTGGAGTAAAAGTCCGGCAAAGCTGGACTTTTACGGAGATTTTTTACGCGGCGCTCTGCGGAGCGCCTGTCCTGCCTGTTTTGCCGAAGGCAAAATGCGGCAGGAGATTGCGCACGCCCTGCGTGCGCAGAAGGCACGCCATAGGCGTGCCTTTTTTCCTTTGTTTCGACTTCCTTTGTTCAGATCAGAGCTGTCGGGTTCAGCTCATAGATGTCCGTATCGCCGAACAGGCCGAGCCGGTCCATGTCCTGCAGGATGATGCTGCCGTCGGTGCGGCTGCGGTAGATGCACAGCCAGATGTCGCTCTCGCCGCGCGCATCGTACCAGGGCGGAACCGCGGTATTCGATGCCGCTTCCTCGGTTTTCGTCATCCAGGTCAGATAAAACTCGTAATCCTCGGTCGGGAATCTCTCCTCGTCATACCAGCTGTCGCTTTCCTCCGAGCAGCTGGAATAGCCCTGTTCAACATACTGCTTCGAGCCGTCCGGCGCGATATACCCGAGCGTGTACGCGCCGGCCTCACCCGGTTCAAAATAAAGCGCGAGCGTCGCGCCGTCGCTCAGCGGGAGTTCGATCTGCTCCCCGACCAGAATGCTCAGATCGATATAAGTATCCGCATTATCATCATCATAGCTGCTGTCGCCGTCCGTAAAATCGTAAACAAAATCCGGGAGCCGCTCCGGGAAATTCGCGGTGCTGTCCTCGATCAGGCTGATGATCGTCGGGATAAAGTTGACCAGAACAACGACTGCCGCGATGATCGCGCCCGCCTTGCGGCTGCCCTTAGCGCCGCCGGATTTTTTCGGCATGGCGGAAGGAACGGCCTTCGTGCCGATGGGACGCGCTTCGTGCGAATGCGTTTTGTGCTGTGCGGTCGTGCGCACGCTTTCATACTCTGGGTCTATCGCAGATCGGACGCTTTCGCGTTCGGTCTTTTTTTCGACTCTCGGGCGTACAGTTTTATGGGGAAACAGGGGTTTTCCCGTCTCACTGAGACGGCCTTTGCTGCCGGCGCGCTCGCCGCAGATCGGGCAGAACCGTTCCCCGTCCTCGAAGTTGATACCGCAGTGTTGGCATTTCATATGATGCGCCCCCTTTCTGGTATCTTCATCATATCAAATCCTGCTGCGCAGTGCAAGATATTTCGCCGCAGGGCGGCGAATGCCCCTCTTTTTCCCTCAGCAGAGGGCAAGCGGTTCCGCCGATACAGCGGTGCGCCGCTGGAGGCGAAAAACGCCCTGTCTTAGGGCGCGAAGAATGGCCGCCTGCGGCGGCCGGGAGTGCCGGTGTTCACCGGCGGGAATGCCGCCGTCTGGCGGCGGAGATGCCGGTGTCCACCGGCCGGGGCAAAAGGGGGCAAGGGCACCATATGGTTCCCTTGCCCCCTCTTGACTCCCCCAAACCCTCCTTTGCGCCGCGACTCCCTTCGGTCGCGCGGCGAAACG
>ENA-UEQP01003109-UEQP01003109.1-human-gut-metagenome-genome-assembly--contig:-NODE-3109-length-11304-cov-4.494700_pt1 | contig 11304 bp, 10 predicted proteins | sample MGYA00242951_ERZ507951 | MGnify/ENA primary metagenome ERZ507951 (study PRJEB26167, sample SAMN06115539) | human gut metagenome | host: Homo sapiens | place: China:Shanxi | collected 2015-11-18...
TTAGTTTTGAAGCAAACATACGGATTATTTCTGAAAAAAAGAAATAATAATATGTCAATTAAATAATGTGTCGGTGTGCCAATATGCCAATGTGCCAATTGGCTGTGCTATACTGATATTTTATAGGGGCTAATCAGTACATGGCTTAGTTGGTATATCAAATAATCGGTACATTGGCACATTATTTAATTGACATATTATTTATTACCAATTGGTAATTTTTTCCTGTATTTCCTGCCGTATCTTTGCAACATGAAAAAGAAAGAAAATATGGAAATGAAAGATAGTATTGACTTCGGAGCGATGAATATTTCCAAGCTGTTTCGCAAATTATTGATTCCAACAGTATTGGGAATGGTTTTCTCCGCTATATTTGTAATAACGGACGGTATATTCGTAGGTAAAGGGGTAGGCAGTGATGCGCTGGCAGCAGTCAACATTACCGCACCGCTGTTTATGATCACTACCGGCATCGGATTGATGTTCGGCGTAGGAGCATCGGTCGTTGCTTCCATTCATTTATCGCACGGGAAACAAAAAGTTGCCGGTATCAACATCACGCAGGCGCTTGTTTTTTCATCGTTACTGATATTCCTGCTATCTGCCTTTTGCTTCTTCCTGATAGAGCCTGTCGGCAGATTATTGGGAAGTTCGGACCGGCTGTTACCGTTGGTTGCAGAATATATGAATTGGTATGTCCCATTTCTCGTATTCTACCTGTTGCTCAATGCAGGAATGTTCTTTGTCCGTCTTGACGGCGCACCGAATTACGCCATGTGGTGCAATGCCATTGCAGCAATTGCCAATATCGTACTCGATTATATTTTCATCTTCATTTTCGGATGGGGATTGATGGGGGCAGCCTTTGCCACAAGCATAGGTACGATGATAGGCGGCTTGATGACCTTGATCTATCTGTTGTGTTTTTCCCGATCATTTAGATTACATCCTGTCAAACTAAGCCTTAAAAGCATTCGCCTAACTTTACGTAACATCGGTTATATGGTAAAACTGGGTTCTTCGGCCTTCATAAGCGAAGCCTCGATAGCATGCATGATGTTTTTAGGCAATTATGTATTTATCCGTCATTTGGGTGAAGACGGAGTAGCCGCTTTCAGCATTGTCTGTTATTTCTTTCCCATTATATTCATGGTATACAATGCCATAGCGCAATCGGTACAGCCTATCATCAGCTATAATTTTGGAGCCGGCAGTAAGGATCGGGTACATCAAGCTTTCCGGTTATCCATAAAAACAGCTCTCGTCTGTGGAATCTGTTTTTTCATTCTGACAGTAATATGTAATCGGGACATCGTGTCATTGTTCATCGATCGTAGCTACGGTGCTTACGACATTGCAGTAGCAGGAATTCCGTATTTCGCCATCGGATATCTCTTTTTTGCTTTCAACATGGTTAGTATAGGCTATTATCAGAGTATAGAACGAGCACACCGGGCTACTGTTATCACCTTGCTGCGCGGTGTGGTATTTATGCTCATCGGATTCACAGTATTACCTCATTTTTTAGGGGTCAGAGGCATATGGCTGGCAGTCCCTTTGGCAGAATTACTAACATTTATTTATATTGTAATAATTTACCTGAAAGATCGTTTCCTACCCCACCGGGGAAATGTATCTTTGCAGCATGGACACATTTAAAGAAAAATTCCGGATCAGATACCATTTATCCGAAACAGATGTAGTGACTTTATTAAGCCACATGAAAGAGGTATACTTCAAAAAGAAGGAGGTGATTGTTCGCGAAGGTTCCAGAAATACTAATTTATATCTTATTAAAAAGGGAATCTGGCGAGCACATTATCTGAAAGACGGGATAGATACGACTATCTGGTTCGCTTCAGAGGGAGAAGCCGCTTTTTCCATCTGGGGATATGCAGACAATTCTTATTCGCAGATCAGCATAGAGGTAATGTCCGACAGCATTGCCTATTGTATCTCCGGTGCAAAATTAAATGAATTATATTCCACATCCGTAGGGTTGGCCAATTTAGGCAGACGACTCATGGAACACCAATTATTGACTACAGAAAACTGGCTCATCAGTGCCGGCAGTCCCAAAGCCAAAGAACGATATCTTACACTGATAAAAGAAACACCGGAACTTTTACAATACGTTCCGCTAAAGTACATCGCCTCTTATTTATGGATAACCCCACAATCGCTGAGCAGAATAAGAGCAGAAATAAAAAAAATAAGTAGGTAAGTAGTTAAGTAGTCAAGTAGCAAGTAGTAAATAGTCAATAAGTAGTCAAGGAAAGTACATCAAACAAATCATTTCTACTTAACTACTTACTACTTGACTACTTACTACTTAACACCACTTACTACTTAACACTACTTTCTACTAAACGCTACTCGCTACTGTATATGAATGATTCAAGCCAAATGCCTACGGCCGGCATTACCCGTTGGTCATTTTACGAAACTGGCGGAACTGCCACCAAAGCATAAGACCGGAAACAATACTTGCTGCCAGATCGGATGCCGGCATACTGACCCATACTCCCGTCTGCCCATAGAAATGAGGCAAGATGAGCAAACAAGGAACAAGAAACAACATCTGACGGGTAAGTGACAGGAATATAGCTTTACCGGCCATACCGATACTTTGAAAGAAGTTGGACGTAACCATTTGAAAACCGACAATGGGGAAAAACATCACCACAATGCGATACCCTTCTGCCGAAAGGCGTATCAACTCCGCATCCGATGTAAATATGGATACAATCAATTCGGGAATAAATACCCCCAATAAAAATCCGGTAGTAGTAACAATGGTAGCCCCGATAATAGTCAGTTTCAACACTTGGGTAACACGGGGATACTGACGGGCACCAAAGTTATAACCGGCAATAGGCTGCATTCCCTGATTCAGCCCCAGCACAATCATCACAAAAACGAACACGAGCCGGTTGACAATACCAAAAGCACCGATAGCAAGATCTCCTCCATAACGTTTTAAACCTTGATTGATCAGAATCACGATAAAGCAGGAAGCCAGATTCATTAAAAAAGGAGACATACCGATCGCCAATGAATCAAACACGATTTTACGTTTCAGACGAAAGATTCCCCGATGGAAATGCAGCAGTTCCTCTTTATTGCTGAATAATTTAAATTGCCACATCAGCGCAATAACCTGTGCCACAATGGTGGCAATGGCCGCTCCGCGAATCCCCCAATCGAAGACAAAAATAAACAACGGATCGAGTATCGTGTTAATCACCACCGTAGCAATCGTCGCATACATCGCTTTTTGAGGGTGACCGGCAGAACGAAGCACAGCATTCAGCCCCAGATAAAGATGGGTAACGACATTACCCAACAAAATCACTTCCATATAGTCGCGGGCATAACCGATAGTAGCCTCACTTCCGCCAAAGAAATAGAGAATAGGGTCGAGAAATAGAAGCGTAAGAACAGTAAACGCCAAACCGATAATAATATTCAGTACCAAAACATTGCCAAGAACACGCTGAGCCGTGTCATAATCCTTCTGACCGAGTTTTACAGACACCAATGTGGCCGCTCCTACTCCAACCAATGAACCGAATGCGGCGGCAAGATTCATCAATGGGAAAGTCAATGCCAGACCGGAAATTGCCATACGTCCCACACCATGCCCGATAAAAATACTGTCCACCATATTATAAAGAGAAGATGCCGTCATGGCAATGATAGCCGGTACCGCATATTGTATCAAAAGTTTTCCAATCTTTTCCGTCCCCAACGCCGTGGGGGTCTTCTGTCCTGTAGTCATACTCGTCCTTTTTATTTTGAGGATGCAAAATTAGTGTTTTTCCGAGAACCCGGCAAATGAAAAGCCGCTTTAAAATTTCCTCTTTATTAGCAACCGTTCACCTGTCCCAATCTCTCCTTTGGGCAAATTAGAGAGCTATTCATGCCGTAATATTAAAAATGTTTCGTATTTTTGCCACCAAATATTGAGTTAATACGTAACGAAATGAACCTATTAGAACTAAGTGAACAGGAAATCATCCGACGTAACAGTCTGAATGAGCTTCGCGCGATGGGTATCGAACCTTATCCCGCAGCAGAGTATGTAACCAATGCTTTCTCTACAGATATAAAACAGGAATTCAAAGATGAAGACGAACCCCGCATGGTATCCATAGCAGGACGCATGATGAGCCGCCGCGTTATGGGTAAAGCATCTTTCATTGAATTACAAGATTCCAAAGGACGTATCCAAGTGTATATCACCCGTGACGATATCTGCCCGGAAGAAAACAAAGAGATGTACAATACTGTATTCAAACGCCTGCTCGACTTAGGTGATTTTATCGGCATCGAAGGCTTTGTATTCCGTACGCAGATGGGTGAAATCAGTATTCACGCCAAGAAACTCACCGTATTGTCAAAGTCTATCAAGCCGTTGCCAATTGTAAAATACAAAGACGGTGTGGCATACGATTCTTTTGAAGATCCCGAATTGCGTTACCGCCAGCGTTATGTTGATTTGGCCGTAAACGAAGGTATCAAAGATATTTTCATCAAACGCACCAAAGTATACAACTCCATGCGTGAGTATTTTAATGAGAAAGGATACATCGAAGTAGAAACTCCGATTTTGCAGGCCATCCCCGGTGGTGCTGCCGCACGTCCGTTCATTACGCATCACAATGCGCTCGACATGCCATTATACATGCGCATCGCCAGTGAGCTATACTTGAAACGCCTGATCGTAGGAGGCTTTGAAGGTGTATACGAAATCGGAAAGAACTTCCGTAACGAAGGCATGGACCGTACACACAATCCCGAATTCACCTGTATGGAAATATACGTTGCTTACAAAGATTACAACTGGATGATGACATTTACGGAAAACATGATTGAAAAAATCTGTCTGGACGTAAACGGTACTACCGAAGTAAAAGTAGGCGATAACATCATCAGTTTCAAAGCTCCGTTCAAACGCGTCACCATGCTCGACTCCATCAAAGAGTTTACCGGATATGATCTGAACGGCAAAAGCGAAAGCGAAATACGGGAAATCTGCCAGAAACTGAATATGGAAATTGACGACACCATGGGTAAAGGCAAGTTGATCGATGAAATCTTCGGTGAATTCTGTGAAGGCAATTATATACAACCGACATTCATAACCGATTATCCGATTGAAATGTCACCGTTGACCAAACGCCACCGGGATAATCCGGAACTAACCGAACGTTTTGAATTAATGGTGAACGGCAAAGAATTGTGTAATGCTTACTCTGAGTTAAATGATCCTATCGACCAGCTGGAACGTTTTGAAGAACAAATGCGCCTGAGCGAAAAAGGAGATGATGAAGCCATGATCATCGACAAGGACTTCATACGTGCATTGGAATATGGTATGCCGCCTACATCAGGTATGGGCATCGGTATGGACCGTCTGACGATGTTGATGACCGGAGAAACAACGATTCAGGAAGTACTGTTCTTCCCGCAAATGCGCCCGGAGAAAGTTGTTAAAAAAGATGCTGTTGCCAAATATACGGAACTGGGCATCCCTGAAGACTGGGTTCCGGTAATTCAGAAAGCCGGCTATAACCTGGTAGAGGAGATGAAAGACGTAAACCCACAAAAGTTGCATCAAGAAATTTGCGGACTTAATAAGAAGCATAAGTTGGAACTTACCAACCCTTCTGTAAATGATGTAACCGAATGGATACAGAAAATCAATTAAAAATGAGAAATTAAGAATTAAATATCTGGGAGGAGCGACTCTCGCTTTCTCCCTTTAATTTTTAATTTTTAATCTTTAATTTCATATATATGAAACTACCCGGTAAGATAGCGATAATGGGCGGCGGAAGTTGGGCCACAGCCATTGCCAAAATGTTCCTCGCACAAGAGGATTCCATCAATTGGTATATGCGTCGTGACGATCGTATAGCCGACTTCAAACGTTTAGGACACAACCCGGCTTACCTCACAGGTGTAAAGTTCGACATGAAACGTATCAACTTCGGCTCGAACATTAACGACATCGTAAAGGAATCGGATACGCTCGTCTTCGTCACTCCTTCCCCCTACTTAAAAGCTCATCTTAAAAAGCTGAAGACACGCATACGAGACAAATTCATTATCACCGCTATCAAAGGAATTGTACCCGACGATAATCTTATCGTATCGGAATATTTCACAAAAGAATATGGTGTCCCCCCCGAGAATATAGCAGTATTGGCAGGTCCCTGTCATGCAGAAGAGGTTGCTTTGGAACGCCTTTCATACCTCACCATCGCTTGTCCGGACAAGGACAAAGCCCGCATTTTTGCCCGCAGACTGGGAAGTAGCTTTATCAAAACTTCCGTCAGCGATGATGTAGTAGGCATTGAATACAGTTCTGTTTTGAAAAACGTATATGCCATTGCCGCCGGTATTTGCAGTGGCTTGAAATATGGCGATAACTTCCAAGCGGTACTCATCTCTAACGCAATACAGGAAATGAGACGTTTTCTTGATACCGTACATCCATTGAACAGAAACGTAGATGAATCTGTTTATTTGGGAGATCTATTGGTAACAGGATATTCCAACTTTAGCCGGAACCGCACATTCGGTACCATGATCGGTAAAGGATATTCGGTAAAAAGCGCACAAATAGAGATGGAAATGATCGCGGAAGGATACTACGGTACAAAATGTATCAAAGAAATCAACAAGCATTATCATGTTAATATGCCGATACTCGATGCCGTTTACAATATCCTATATGAACGCATATCACCGATGATCGAAATAAAACTACTCACTGATTCATTCAGATGAGGAATGCGATGGAGGAGTATGGCAATTAAGTAGTCAGTAGTTAAGTAGTCAAGTAGTAAGTAGAGAATGGCTTTAGTAATAATAAACTGGACTAACTCCTACTTACTACTTGACTACTTGACTACTTGACTACTCAGTCATTCACCTACTTGACTACTTTTTAAAAACTTATATATTATGATTAGTTTGAACATTGAAAAAACGTTGGGATTCATCTCAAAAGAAACTGTTTTCGCTTACGACGCTCAAGTGAAAGCAGCGCAGGAAGCATTGGAAAACGGTACCGGTAAAGGAAACGATTTCCTGGGATGGTTGCATCTGCCTTCTTCTATCACTCCGGAACATCTGGCCGACCTTAAAGCCACCGCACAAGTTCTTCGTGATAACTGTGAAGTAGTTATCGTAGCCGGTATTGGTGGAAGTTATCTGGGTGCACGTGCAGTGATTGAAGCATTATCAAACAGTTTCACTTGGTTGCAGGATAAGAAAACAGCACCGGTCATCATCTACGCTGGACACAATATCGGCGAGGATTATCTATACGAACTCACCGAGTATCTGAAAGACAAGAAATTCGGTGTTATCAATATCTCCAAATCCGGAACTACTACCGAGACTGCCCTTGCATTCCGCCTGTTGAAAAAACAATGTGAAGATCAACGTGGCAGAGATATGGCCAAGAAAGTAATCGTAGCCGTAACCGATGCCCGGAAAGGTGCAGCACGTGTTACTGCCGACAAAGAAGGATACAAATCATTCATCATCCCGGATAATGTAGGAGGACGTTTTTCCGTACTTACTCCGGTAGGTTTATTACCCATTGCAGTAGCCGGATTCGATATTGAAAAACTGGTAGCCGGTGCAGCCGATATGGAAAAAGCTTGTGCCGCAAACGTTCCTTTCGCAGAAAACCCTGCCGCTATTTATGCAGCTACACGCAATGAACTGTATAAAAAGGGAAAGAAAATCGAGATTCTGGTGAACTTCAACCCGAAACTGCATTATGTAAGTGAATGGTGGAAGCAACTATACGGAGAATCCGAAGGAAAAGACAACAAAGGTATATTCCCGGCTGCTGTAGATTTTTCTACCGACCTTCATTCCATGGGACAGTGGATTCAAGAAGGTGAACGCACGATTTTCGAAACCGTAATCTCTGTGGAAAAGGTAAACCATAAACTGGAAGTACCTTCGGATGAAGCAAATCTGGATGGGCTAAACTTCTTGGCCGGCAAACGTGTGGACGAAGTTAACAAAATGGCGGAATTGGGAACTCAACTGGCCCATGTGGATGGCGGCGTACCCAATATGCGTATTGTTCTTCCCGAACTAAGCGAATATTGCATAGGCGGTCTGCTTTATTTCTTTGAGAAAGCCTGTGGTATCAGTGGTTATTTGTTAGGTGTCAATCCATTCAACCAACCAGGTGTAGAAGCATACAAAAAGAATATGTTTGCTTTGCTGAACAAACCGGGATACGAAGAAGAATCGAAAGCAATACAAGCCAAACTGTAAGCAAAGATAAATCCAAATAATAAGGGGTGAAGCTTAGAAAGCTTCACCCCTTATTATTTGGATTTATACCGATCAGAGATTGTCTCACTCTTTATCTTCTGTTTTCAATTCTATTTTTTCCTGCGCACTTTCACATTCCGCTTTCGAAGAAAGATAGAAAGAAAGTATAGCATCGGCATCAGCCACGGTTTGTACACGCATCTTCACTTTCAATACGGTATTCCGTACGCCATCCTCAAACTTGATAATACCTTCTTCGGGTCTTGTGAAATTTTTCTCAGAAGACACCCCATTGGGCAAATCAAAATCTTTTATGCCCAATTGCTGCTGATCTTCTTTTACGATAAATGTATTCAGATCCTCTCCATTTCCATCCAGTGTCAGAGAGACAGTAACCTCATCGCCCACCTTTAACGAAGGTATGGAAGCCATATCTTCACTATAATCTTTAGTATCACCTTCAATAAAGAAACCCGTAATTTCAATTACAGGACTTTCTGCCGAGCCGGAACATGCAGCCAAAAGCAGTAGTAACAACGGTGCAAGAAGTTGCTTTTTCATGTATTACAAATCTCTTGTTTACACCGCAAAAATACACATTATATCCGAATTAGCAAAAAAATCGTAACTTTGTGCAAAAAATCACAGTCTGTTTGACTTTTGCCTAAGACTGTTTTTATAGAAAATCTAAACAAATTCTCAATATCATAAAGCAATGTTTCAAAAAGAAATACACTTAAAAGCTGTACTATTCGATATGGACGGCGTATTGTTCAACTCCATGCCCTATCATGCAGAAGCTTGGCACAAAGTGATGTTAGCTCACGGCCTTAACCTCAGCCGTGAAGAAGCCTATTTACACGAAGGGCGTACAGGAGCCGGTACTATCAACATTGTAAGCCAACGCCAATTAGGACGGGAAGCAACGCCCGAAGAGATAGAGAACATCTACCACGAGAAGAGTGAAGAATTCAATAAATTCCCCGAACCGGAACCGATGCCCGGTGCTTGGGAACTACTGCAAAAAATAAAAAACGCCGGACTGACACCGATGGTGGTCACCGGATCCGGACAGCGCTCCCTGCTCGATCGTCTGGAACATAACTTCCCCGGCATGTTTCACCGCGAACTGATGGTGACTGCTTTCGATGTAAAGCATGGCAAGCCCAACCCCGAACCCTATCTGATGGCGCTTGAAAAAGGAGGATTCGAAGCAAACGAAGCAGTAGTCATAGAAAATGCACCACTCGGAGTACAAGCAGGAGTAGCCGCAGGGATCTTCACAATAGCCGTCAATACCGGACCCTTAAACAATAAAGTGTTGCAAGATGCGGGAGCAAATGCCCTCTATCCCTCCATGCAAGCTCTTTGCGAAGAATGGGAAACTTTCACAAACAGCCTGGCATAAAAATAAGAGAGAGATTTTCCAATCCCCGTTTAGAATCCGCCCGGTGCCTTCTTATAAGCTACAAAAGAAAGAGACGAAAACGGGGACACTCATATCAATGAGAATTCCATGGAAGATAGCAAGAGGAATCATTTCCTTTCCGGAATAAAGAGTGATAGACGGCAACAATACATCCATCGAATTAACTCCGGCAGCAGAAATAGGTGCTAATTTTCCAAAATATTTCCGGATAAGCGGTGCCCCGAGTAAAGCCATCATTTCACGAAAGATATTTGCCAACAGGGCAATAGTACCAAGCTCGGTTGCCAGCTGTAACCCGAGGGAAGGTTCTTTGAACTGTGTAATTAAAATGGAAGAAAGCGAATAATAGGCAAAACCACTCCCCACTGCCATGCAATCGAATACACTCCACTGACTCAGCAACAAACTGGCAAAAGCAGAAAAAAGCAAGGTTCCTACAATTGTAGCCAAAGGTACCAGAAGCATATTGAAACGCAAACTTTTAACCAATACTTTCAGATTTTTATTACTGCCAATACTGACACCGACCTGTAGCATAAGGGCATAAAGCACGTACATAGAAAGATCGTGCACTTCCAGTTGGGAATCATTAAAAGTCCCAACTACACAACCTATACAGAAAAATGCCACTACAATCAAACTCCCTTTCATTTTTTACCTCCTTTCCTAAAAAACAGACGAAACACCAGAAATGAAGCTAACATACTGCCCAGAATACTCGATGCCGCCAATACGACAGCCTGCCATCCGAATCTCCCCAAATTATTTATTATCAAACTATTAGATCCGATTGAAAGACCTAAAATAAAAAGTAACAAAAAGATGGTCAACGAAGTAGTCTTTTCTACATTTTGCAGAAACTTCAAATTACGAAACAGGTAACCGATACCAATTCCTCCAAACATCATAGATATAACTGTGAACATAACGCGAAATCTTAAAAATTGAACAATAATACCATACAATGACTTTTCAAACCGAAAGTCACCACAGAGCTCAATCTCTCCGAACAATTTCAGACAAAGGGCAAAGTCTTAAAACCTGTTTAAATTTTCCCCTTAAAATAATACTGAGCAAAACTTAAACAGTCCTTTATGTATGATCAAAAAATGGAGGGGTATCTCAAACAAATCCACTGAACCAATGTACGTGCACAATAGAATGATTACATAAGATTCTGCTATCCCATGCAATGCCACATACACTATATATAGTAAATAATCGGTTCATGCTTTTATCAATTGGGCGGCAAAGATAGCACAATTATGAATATTTACCAAATAAATATTCAACAAAATAGATTCATCATTACCGAATTTTATACCAATTCACAAATTGACTCATACCGTAAGGCACTATTGAACAGGCATTTAATAAGAAAAACGCTTATAATCCGAAGATTACAAGCGTTCATAAGTAGCCCCGAAGGGAATCAAACCCTTATCTTAGGTACCGGAAACCTACATTCTATTCGTTGAACTACAGGGCCGGTTTTGCGACGACAAAAATAGACAAAAACTTCTTATCTTCCTAATCTTTCTACTATTTTTGTTGCTACAACC
>ENA-UEQP01003115-UEQP01003115.1-human-gut-metagenome-genome-assembly--contig:-NODE-3115-length-11297-cov-3.683422_pt1 | contig 11297 bp, 9 predicted proteins | sample MGYA00242951_ERZ507951 | MGnify/ENA primary metagenome ERZ507951 (study PRJEB26167, sample SAMN06115539) | human gut metagenome | host: Homo sapiens | place: China:Shanxi | collected 2015-11-18...
TATTTTAACACAGATGCCCCGCCGCATTGGGAAGCATCCCATTGCGGCGGGGTTTTGTGCTGTATAAAAAGAGGCCGCTTCCCGTATTTCTGCCGGGAAGCGGCCTCTTTGTGTTTTATATCAGTCTTGCACCGGGCTTCGGCTCATGGGCCTGCCAGAGGGTGACCCACTCGGGCAGATGCAGGGTCTTCAGGCGCTGGGGCAGAGCGGCGAGATCGCCGCCCGTGAGATACCACGCCACACCGAACGCCGCCAGCGCCAGGATCCCCAGCACCGCCAGCAGAACGCGGAGAGGATGCTTCTTCTTTGGGGTGGGGTCCTTGCTCTGCGAACGGCCCGGAGGATCGCTCTGTTTGGCCTGTCCGGCGGGAAGGAAGCCTGTCCCCTCGGCCTGCGGCAGACCGGCAGCGGCGCGGCGCACCATATCCAGCAGCCAGAGGCCGGGGTTATCAGTGGCGGGGACGGTGCGGAGCCAGCAGCCTTTTTTGGTGCTGAGCACCAGCACATGGTCGCTTTCCCGCTCGGCACAGGCCACGGCCAGCTCTGTTCCCACGATGCGGCGGGCCGCCTGCGCCCGGGAAAGAGCCAGACGGACAGGGTCGGGGTTGTCCCCTTCCCCGCCGAGCTTGGCCCGGGCGCGCTTTTCGATTTGGGGGCCGACCTTGGCGTCGGCATAGCTCATGGTGCCGAAGTCGTAGACCTTCTCGGCACCGGGGACTTTCTCGAGCCGGGATTCCAACAGCGCACCGGCGGCGGCATCACCGCAGGCCAGCAGACGATCATGGGCTTCCAGCGCCTGCACGGCGGCAGCGGCCAGACTGGTATCGCCTGCACCGTATACGTCCGCACCAAAGCTGCTGCGGAGGCTCTGAGCCGCCTTTTTCAGTCCCGTGGGCGTGTCCGCATGGACAGCCAGCAGCGTCTCTGCGCCCCGGCTCTTCCACTGGGCCTCGGCCCTCCATTGGGGCGCAAACAGCGCCACAGCGGCTGTCAGCCGTCCCTGCGGCGCACCGTACAGGCGCAGTACACAGCGGGTCTCCTCTGCCAAATCCCATCAACCCCTCATTTTTGATTTTTACCGGACGAACACCTCATCCAGTGCAGCCAGCGCTTCGTCGTCCGACTGCTGGGCTGCGGTGAGGGCCTGCGTCCCGGCAGGGACTTTGCCCTGTGCCAGACGCAGCGCCAGTTCCAGCGCAGCCTGTGCGGCCCGGGCGCGCACCAGCGCACGGTCAGGCCGGGAGACGAAAAGCTTCTTGACGCAGGCCACGCCATCCCGGGCAGCGCCCAGATAAACGGTGCCCACAGGGCGCACCTCGTCGCCGCCGGTGGGGCCGGCCAAACCGGTAACGCTCACAGCGATGTCAGCGCCCGAAGCCTTTGCCGCGCCCAGAGCCATCTGTGCCGCCACGGGGGCGGACACGACGTTGTACTTTTCGATGACCGCCGGGTCCACGCCCACGAGCTTTGCCTTGGCCTGCTCCCAGTAGGTGACAAAGCCATAGCCGAACACCTCGCTGGAGCCGGACACGGAGGTCAGGCGCTGTGCAATGAGTCCGCCGGTGCAGCTCTCGGCGGTGGCGATGGTCAGCCCCTTTTCCTTCAGGGTGTGGACCACCGTCTCTTCCAGACCGGCCACATCCTCATCATACACCGCATCGCCCAGCATATCATAGAACTTTTTGGCATACGCGCGGCACATTTTTTCGCCGTCCTCGTCGGAGCGGGCGCGGGCCGTGATGCGGATCTCGCACTCGCCGGTCTTGCAGTAGATGGCGGCGGTAGGATTCGGATTTTCCAGCAGGTCGCGCACCTTATACTCAATATCGCTCTCGCCGCCCAGCACACGGAGGGTGACGGAGTGGAGGGTGCAGTTCTGGCGCTCCATCAGCAGAGGGCGGACGCTCTCCGTCCACATGGCCTTCATCTCGTGGGGGACACCGGGCATGAGGACGGCGCAGCGGCCGTCCTGCTCGAACCACGCGCCGGGGGCAGTGCCGTGGTTGTTGATGATTTTATGGCCCTTGGTGGGGACCATCGCCTGTTTGCGGTTGTTGGGGGTCGTCTCGCGGCCGGTGCGGGCAAAGTAGCTGGTGATCTTATCCCACTCGGCCTCATCGAAGGCCAGCTCATCCCCGAAGCAGGCGGCAACGGTCTCCTTGGTCAGGTCGTCCGCCGTGGGGCCGAGGCCGCCGGTAAAGACCAGCAAGTCGCAGCGGCTCTTAGCCTCGTTGACGAAATCGGCCAGACGGCCATGGTTGTCGCCGATGGTGCTCTCCCGCTGGACCGTGATGCCCAGATCGGCCAGCTCCCGGCTGAGGTACTGGGCGTTGGTGTTGAGGATGTTGCCGAGAAGGAGCTCGGTACCCACACTGATGATCTCTGCTGTCATGGCTCAGCCCTCGAATTCCACGTCGTCGGTGATGCGCAGGCGGATACGTTCGGTGGCCTCTGCGGCCTCGGCTTCCAGCTCTGCCAGACCGGGCATTCCGGCCTCGGCTTCGAGGATCTCGCTCAGTTCGGGGCGGATCTTCGGGTGCGGCGGGGTAAAGATGGTGCAGCAGTCCTCATAGGGCAGGATGCTCGTCTCGAAGGTGTTGATGTGGCGGGCCGTCTCGACGATCTCGGTCTTGTCCATGCCGATGAGGGGGCGGAGGATGGGCAGGTCCTGGGCGGCGTCGGTACACTGCAGAGCCTTGACGGTCTGGCTGGCCACCTGTGCCAGGCTCTCGCCGGTGACGAGGGCTTCACAGCCCTGCTTCCTGGCGATGATGTTGGCAATGCGCATCATGCTACGGCGCATGAGGACGGTGAAGAGAACGTCGGGCGCGTTATCGCGGATATACTCCTGAGGCTTGGTATACGGCACCACAAAGAGGTTGGTGCTGCCGGTATAGGGGGTGATGAGCTGGGCCAGAGCCTTAACTTTCAGTTTTGCGCGTTCAGAAGTATACGGAGGGGACGCAAAATGGATGTGGTCGAGGCCGAGGCCGCGCTTTGCCATCCGGTATGCCGCCACAGGGCTGTCGATGCCGCCGGACAGCATATTGAGGGCGCGGCCGGAGGTGCCCACCGGCAGGCCACCCTCACCCTGTATTTTCGGGCCATGGATATACGCACCGTAATCGCGGATCTCCACGATAACCTTGAACTGAGGGTTCTTGACGTCCACCCGCAGGTAGTTGTGCCTGCCCAGCAGATAGGCACCCAGCTCCCGCATCAGCTCGGGGCTGGTCATGGGGAAGGTCTTGTCGGAACGGCGGGCCTCGACCTTGAAGGTCTTGATGCCGTGGAGGCTGTCGCCCAGATAATCCTCGGCGGTCTGGCAGATGGTGTCGAAATCCTTCTCACAGACCACAGCACGGCTGAGGGCCGCGAGGCCGAACACCTTGCTCACCCGCTCAAAGGCGAGGTCCATATCAATATCTTCCTCTTCCGGCTCCATGTAGAAGGTGGACTGGGTGCAGTAGACGCGGAACTTGCCCACCGTCTTGAGACGGTAACGCAGGATCTTCATCATCGTCGATTCAAACTGGTTGCGGTTGAGGCCCTTCAGGGACATTTCGCCCTGATAGCCCATAATGACTTCTCTCATCGTTACTCCTTACTTTTTGATTCTCTGCAAGTGCTTCATGCCATCCTCAAAGCGCTCGAGGAAGGCGTCCACATCCTCCGGGGTGTTGTCGGCACAGAAGGACACCCGGATGGCCGTGTCGATGGCCAGCGGGTCGCGGCCCATAGCCGCCAGCGTGTGGCTGGGCTGTCCCCTGCCGCAGGCACTGGCCGACGAGACGTAGATCTGCTTTTCGGACAGCCAGGCCAGCATCGTCTCGCTCTTGATGCAGTTCTCGCTGAAATTCAGCACCTCAGGCACAGCGCCCGCCGGGCTGTTGATCTCCACCTCCGGGAACACAGAAAGCCCCGCGCGGAGGCGGTCGTTGAGGGCTCGCACAGCCTTGTCGCGGCTCTTGATGCTGCCGGCCAGGCGGGTGGCCGCAGCGGCAAGGCCCAGCGCATAGGGCAGGTTCTCGGTGCCGGGGCGGAGGCCGCGCTCCTGCTCACCGCCCAGATAGGGCGGCTGGAACGCCTGCACCAGCCGGTCACTCAGGTAGAGCGCACCGATACCCTTGGGTGCGTGGATCTTGTGGCCGCTGACGGCCATCGTGTCGATGTTGTCCAGCTTGATGGGAACGCGCATCCACGCCTGCACAGCGTCCACATGGACGATGGTGCGGCTGTTGCGGTGCTTGACCTCGGCGGCCAGACGCTCCACGTCGTTGCGGGTGCCTATCTCGTTGTTGACCATCATGCAGGCCACGAGGATGGTGTTCTTGTCCACGGCATCCAGCATCTTGTTGATGTCCAGTGTGCCGTCGGCCTGAGGCTTCACGACAGTGACGTTATAGCCCTGCGCGGCCAGACGTTCCAGCGGGCGCTGGACGCTGGGGTGTTCGAAGCCCGACACCACGATGCCCTTACCGAAGGTGCGGGTCTGGGCCGCGCCCAGCAGGGCCAGATTATTGCCCTCGCTGCCGCAGGAGGTAAAGTACAGCTCCTTCGACCTGCAGCCCAGGGTGCGGGCCACAGCGGCACGGGCGGCGTTCAGGGCCTCTTCGCTCCGTGCGCCGGGGGCATAGAGGCTGGAGGGGTTGGCCCAGTGCTCCCGCATGGCCTTGTCTATCACGTCTGCCACCTCGGGAGCAACGATGGTGGTGGCGGCGTTATCCAGATAATGCAGTTCCGGATCATGCAGCATAATTTCATTCCTGCCTTTTGTGCATAAAATATCAGAATAAGTATACCACAAAGTTCCGCATAACGCAAAATATTTGCACAGCAAAAAAGGGGCCGCTCCATGCAGGAGCAGTCCCTTTCAGCAGCTTGCGGTTCGCGTTTGGGTTCAGCCGTTCTCGTTTGCCTTCTGCAGCCAGATGCTGCCGATGTCCAGCGCATTGTACAGGCCGTTCTTGGTGGTCTGACGTGCCACGCGAGCCTCACGGGGCTTGGACTCATCGGTAGAGAGCAGCTGCAGATGGACCTTGTCTGCCACATCCACACCGCCCACGGTCTTGGTGGACTGGATCTGCAGATAAAGCACATACGGGTCGGTCATGCAGCCGTAATACAGCTCATTGTCCTTGCGGACGAGGGGCTTGCCTTTATAAGTCAGTTTCGGAGTAAATGGCATCGTGAAAGCCTCCCTATCATACTTGATTCACTTTAGTATATCATATTTATAACAGAAAACGCAAGGGCAGGCCCCCGGAATATGGGAATTTTTCCTCACGGGTTGCACGGGCCGGGGCTGTGCTGTATAATAGGGGCAAAAGTACCCATTCCGCCACAGGAGGACATTATGGCAGATTATCAGGAATATCGCCGCCGCATCCTTCACCGGCGCTGGCGCAGGATGTTCATCACCGCTGCGCTGCTCATCCTATTGGTGCTTCTGGCCGCTGTGGGCGTCCTCTGGAAGCGCCTTCACCGCGAGCCAGCCCCCAATACGGCCCAAGGCCCCACCATTCTGCAGCAGGAGCTGACCGGCAGCGAGTGGAACACCATCAGCTACACCCCGGCCCGACGCCTCAGTGTCCAGACCCTCGACAACGGGATGACCGCGATGGACTTCCGCCTCGCGGCCCAGCCTGCCAGCCCTGCCGTGGAGCGGAGCAGCTTTTCGGACGTGAGTTTTTTGGGCGACAGTCTGACGCAGGGGATGCAGCTGTACGACACCGGCCTGCCCAACGCGCACTTCTGCGCCTATAAGGGCGTCGGCCCCAATGCCGTCGTCAACAACACCACCTGCCGCCGGGCCGACGGCGAAAAGGAAGTCCCGATGGAGGCGCTGGCCTCCCAGCAGCCCCGGGCGCTCTACATCCTGCTGGGTACCAATGTGCTGACCTCTGACAGTGATTATACCAGCTTCCTCACCTATTACCGGCTGATGCTGGACATGATCTCACAGGCACTGCCCAACACGAAAATCTACGTCCAGTCCATCACCCCGGTCCGGCCTGAAGTGCGCAAAAAGTCCCCCGGCCTCTACAAGGAGCGGCTCTGTGAGATAAACGATGCTCTTTCGGCCATCGCGCTGGAAAAGGGCTGCACCTTCCTGAACCTCTGGGAGGCGCTGGCCGATGAGAACGGCGACCTCATCGAGGAATACGCCCAGCCGGACGGCTACCATCTGCTGCCCGCCGGGTACGACGCATGGGTGGATTATCTCTGCACCCACACCTGATCGCGATAGAAAGGCCCTCTCAGCGGCGCTGAGAGGGCCTTTTGCTGTCTCAAGATCAGAACGCGATGCCGGCGTTGTCGTACAGCCAGCGGAGTGCGAACCAGCCAAAGGCCGCAGAGCCCTCGTAGAGGATGCTGTCGTCGAACCGCACCTTGGGGTGGTGCTGGCCGTAGCAGCAGCCCTGCTCCGGGCCGCCTGCGGCGATGAACATGCTCACAGTAGGCACCTCATGGCTCACGAAGGCGAAATCCTCGCTGCCGCCGCCGGGCTTGCCGCCGGTGAGGGCGGTCATGTCCATAGCGCCCTTCCCCAGCAGCTCGGTCATATAGTCCATCGCATTCTCGGCGAGGGGCTTGTCCACCACCATGCAGGGGCAGTAATCGGCGAAGGATACCTCTGCGGTGCAGCGGAAAGCCGCTGCCACGCCCTGCGCGATCTCGGTCATGCGGGTGCGGATGAGCTCACCGGTCTTATTCTCGGGGTCGGTGGTGCGGATGGTCCCCCACATCTGGGCCACATCCGGGATGACGTTTGAAGCCGCACCCGCCTCGAAGCGGCCGGTGGTCAGCACACCGACGTCGCCGGGCTTCAGCTCCCGGCTGTTGATCTCCTGCAGGGCGATGTGGATGTGGGCCGCAGCCGTGATGGGGTCGATGCAGTTTTCCGGGGTAGAGCCGTGACCGCCCTTGCCCTTGACCACGATATGGTACTGCTCACAGCTGGCCATCGTGATGCCGCCGCCCGGCACCAGCACCGTACCTACCGGCAGCGGCATTCCGGCCAGCACATGGAACATGACCGCCGCGTCCACTTTCGGGTTTTCCAGCAGGCCGTTGGAGATCATATCCGGGGAGCCCTGGAAAATTTCTTCGGCAGGCTGGAATTCCAGCTTGACCGTACCTTCCAGTTCGTCCTCGTGAGCCTTGAGCAGCTTCGCTGCACCCAGCAGCATGGCCGTATGCATATCGTGGCCGCAGCCATGCATCTTGCCGGGGACTTCCGAGCTGAACTCTTCACCCGAGTCCTCGGGGATGGGCAGGGCGTCCATATCGGCACGCAGCAGGATGGTCTTGCCGGGCTTTTTGCCGCCTGCCAGCGCAATGATACCGGCCTTGCCGCAGTCCTTTGGCTCATAGCCCATTTCCGTCAGCGCCTTTTTGACCAGCTCCTTCGTGTGGGGCAGATCGAAGCCCACCTCCGGGTGGCGGTGGAGCGTCCGACGCCACTGCTGCAGCTGCGGCTCCAGTGCGCGGGCCTCCTTCAAAAGCTCTTCCGATGTGATATTCATACTCATCCGCTCCTTTGTTTTTGATTCAGAAAAAGCTCTCCCGAGGGAGAGCTTTCTTGCTGTGTTATGTTCAGCCCTCGGTGTGACTTCCTTCGGGGTGGTACTTGGCGCAGGTACACTTTTTCCACTTCAGGCCGCTGCCGCAGGGGCAGGGGTCGTTGCGGCCGATCTTGATGACGCGGACAGGCTGGCCCTTGGGTGCACCCTTTGCGCCGGGGGCACCGTTGCCGGGCACATAGCCCTCGCCGGTGGGCTTTGCCACCTGCTCACGCTTGGGGGCTGCGCCCGCCTCGCGCACCTCGATGGTCAGCAACATCTTGATGCTGGACTCCCGGATGGAATCCACCATCTGGTCGAACATATCGAAGCCCTCGATACGGTACTCGACGACGGGGTCCTTCTGGCCGTAGCCGCGCAGAACGATGCCCTGACGCAGCTGGTCCATGTTATCAATATGGTCCATCCACTGGCGGTCTACACACTTGAGCAGGCAGATACGCTCCAGCTCACGCATCAGGGGTGCGCCGTAGCGCTGCTCCTTGTCGTTCAGGACGTCCATGCCGCGCTGATACAGCATATCAGCGATGCTCTCCTGAGAGATGCTGTCGTAGTCAGCGACAGTGTAGTGGAAGTCGGCGTCGGTGGTCAGCCAGCCCAGATAGTGGCGGCGGAGCGCACCGAAGTCCCACTCGTCCTTCACATCGCCTGCGAGGAACTGCTTGCAGCTGGACTCGATGTTCTCCTTCAGCATATTGTGCATCTCGGCGCTGATGTCCTCACCGTCCAGGACCTTGTGGCGCTGACCATAAATGATCTCGCGCTGCTGGTTCATGACGTCGTCGTATTTCAGGACGTTCTTGCGGATCTCGAAGTTCCGGCCCTCGAGCTTCTTCTGGGCAGACTCGATGGTGCTGGTGATCATCCGGTTCTCGATGGGGGTGTCCTCGTCGATGCCCAGAGTACCCATCAGGCTCTGCACGCGGTCACCGCCGAACAGACGCATCAAATCGTCCTCGAGGCTCAGATAGAAGCGGGATGCACCGGGGTCGCCCTGACGGCCTGCACGGCCGCGCAGCTGGTTGTCGATACGGCGGCTCTCGTGGCGCTCGGTGCCGATGATGAACAGACCGCCAGCAGCGCGCACCTCTTCAGCCTCCGCTTCGGTCAGGGGCTTGTACTGCGCATACAGCTCATCGAACCGCTTGCGGACTGCCAGAATGTTGGCGTCGGTAGTCTCACCATGGCCGTCGGCCTCGATGAGCAGCAGCTCCACAGCTGCAGGCAGAGCCTCCTCGGGCTTTTCAGGGTTCAGCAGCTTCTCGCAGAAGTGCTCTTTGCGCATCTGGGCCTTTGCCATATACTCGGCGTTGCCGCCCAGCATAATATCGGTACCACGGCCAGCCATGTTGGTGGCGATGGTGATGGCCCCCTTCTTACCGGCCTGTGCGACGATCTCTGCCTCACGCTCGTGGTTCTTGGCGTTCAGCACATTGAAGTCGCGGGTGTACTTCTGCAGCATCTTGGCGAGAGTCTCGCTCTTCTCGACGCTGACAGTACCCACTAGGACCGGCTGGCCGTTCTTGTGGCACTCCATGACCTGCTTGATGACGGCATTGTATTTGCCATTGATGGTCTTGTAGATGGCATCCGGGTAATCCTTGCGGATGACAGGGCGGTTGGTGGGGACGGTGACGATGTTCAGACCGTAGATCTCAGTGAACTCGGTGGCCTCCGTCTTTGCCGTACCGGTCATACCGGACAGCTTCTTGTACATACGGAAGTAGTTCTGGAAGGTGATGGTGGCCAGCGTCTTGCTCTCGGCGGCGATCTTCACGCCCTCCTTGGCCTCGATGGCCTGATGGAGGCCCTCGTTGTAACGGCGGCCGATCATCAGGCGGCCGGTAAACTCATCGACGATGAGCACTTCGCCGTCCTTCACGACGTAATCAATGTCGCGCTGCATCACACCGTAGGCTTTGATGGCCTGGTCGATGTGGTGGGCGAGGGTCATATTCTCTGCGGCAGCGAGGTTCTCGATCTTGAAATATTCCTCGGCCTTCTTGATGCCCTTGGCGGTCAGGGTGCAGGTCTTGTGCTTTTCGTCCACGATGTAATCGCCGTCAGCCTGCTCGTCGGTCTCCACCTTGTCTTCCAGCTCGACCACGACGCTCTTGCGCAGGGTGCGGACGAAGCGGTCCACCTGGGTATACAGGCTGGAGGAATCCTCACCGCGGCCGGAGATGATAAGCGGCGTACGGGCCTCGTCGATGAGGATGGAGTCCACCTCATCGACGATGGCGTAGGCATGGCCGCGCTGCACCATGTTGTCTTTATAAGTCACCATGTTGTCGCGCAGATAGTCGAAGCCGAACTCGTTGTTGGTGCCGTAGGTGATGTCGGCGTTGTAAGCCTCCCGGCGGGCATCGCCATCCATGCCCTGCACGATCAGGCCCACCGACAGGCCCAGCCAGCGGTAAAGCTTGCCCATCCACTCGCTGTCGCGCTTGGCAAGGTAATCGTTGACGGTGACGATGTGGACACCCTCGCCGGTCAGTGCATTCAGATAGGCGGGCAGGGTAGCCACAAGGGTCTTGCCTTCACCGGTCTGCATCTCGGCGATGTCGCCCCGGTGCAGGGCGATGCCGCCGGTGACCTGCACCGGGAAATGCTTCATGCCCAGCACACGCCATGCGGCCTCGCGGCAGACAGCGAAGGCATCGGGCAGAATATCATCCAGCGTTTTACCGTCGGCCAGTTTCTGCTTCAGTGCAGGAGTCTGGGCCTGCAGCTCGGCATCAGACATCGCCTGATACTTGCCTTCCAGAGCCAGCACCTGTTTGGTGAGGGGGTTGATCTTTTTCAGTTCCCGGTCAGAGAAGCTGCCAAAGAGTTTTTCAGCTAAGGACATTGGTCACACCTCATGATTCTTCAAAATAGCAAACGTCCGGGCCATTTGATTGCCCTAAAACGAATATTCACACATAAATATATGATACACCAAAAGCCCCATCCCGTCAAACCAGATGGTGAATTTTAGCCGGTTATTGAATGAATTTTCTGTAAATTCCTTCGACCTTTCCCACCATGGTCCGGTATCATCCTTTTTCGATGTAATAGCAGACGAGGTCTGTCGCGCCGCGCGTTGCATGGCGCATGGCTTTGTGCTCGACGCCCTCGTATTGGAAGCCCACTGCTTTCAGCAGTTTCCCTGAGGCGAGATTGTATGCATAGTGTCCTCCGGTAAACATCTCAGCGTTAGTTTTTTCGAAATAGGTCTGCATGACGGCCTGCAGCGCCTCCCGCGCGTAGCCCCTTCTCCGGGCGTCCGGTGCGATTTCGATACCAAACTCCCACCCCGGCACAGCCCGCTCTGCGTCCATCATGGACATCATCCCGATGACCCGGCCCGTCTCTCTGCACACAATGCTGTAGCGCGTCTGAGCTGCAAATTTCTGCATCAAACGCTCATACTCCTCATCCATCTCCTCAAAGGCATGGTAGCCGCCGCAATCCAGTGTCGTCTGCTCGTCAGACAAAATCGCAAAAACGTCCTCTGCGTCTCCGATGGTAAACTGGCGCAGCAGCAAACGCGGCGTCTCGATTTTTAATAATTCCATTTTTACCACTTTCTTTTCTCGGATACAAGAAAGCCGCCCTGAGAACTCTCAGAGCGGCATATTCAAGTCGGCGGCTACCTATTTTCACAAGCCGTTTCCAGCTAACTATCTTGGGCACGAGTGAGCTTAACTGCTGTGTTCGGAATGGGAA
>ENA-UEQP01003116-UEQP01003116.1-human-gut-metagenome-genome-assembly--contig:-NODE-3116-length-11297-cov-3.629590_pt1 | contig 11297 bp, 9 predicted proteins | sample MGYA00242951_ERZ507951 | MGnify/ENA primary metagenome ERZ507951 (study PRJEB26167, sample SAMN06115539) | human gut metagenome | host: Homo sapiens | place: China:Shanxi | collected 2015-11-18...
AGGCGCAGGAGCACGGCGAACCCGATCGACAGCAGGAAGTTGGTGGCGGGCCCCGCAAAGGACACCAGCATGGTGTCTTTCACGATGTTCCGGAAATTCCGGGGATTGATGGGTACCGGTTTGGCCCAGCCGAAGACGAAGGGGCCGGTCAGGCTGGTCAGTACGAAGACGAACAAGCCCATGGGGTCGATGTGAGGCACCGGGTTGAGCGTCAGCCGCCCGAGCATGGCGGCTGTGGGGTCACCCCGCTTGAGGGCCGCCCAGCCGTGGGCGACCTCATGCAGGATGATCCCGAGCATCAGCGGCACGAACGCCACCGACAAGCGTTTTATGGGGACCGCAAGGTCAATGTCGAGCATGTATTACCGTACCGTCAGGCGCAGGAAGCGCTTTTTGCCGAGCTTCACCACGTAGGAACCCGGTTCCAGCGGGGTTTCGGCGTCATCACAGCGTTCGCCGTCAAGCGAGAGCGAGCCCTGCTTGATGAGGCGCTTGGCTTCGCCGCGGCTCTTGACCAGACCGGCGGCTTCCAGGAAGGCGGGCGGGGTGCTGTCGTCGCCCTGGGCGCAGGTGTGGCAGGGAGCGTCATCCGGCACGCCGCCGCTGGCGAAGTCAGGAAAACCGGAGGCTTGCTTGCTTCGCCGTGTTCACAGGCGAATTCCGGGGCGTCGTCCGGTATGCCGCCGTCCGCAAAGACCGAGTTGAAACCCTGCAAGGCTTCCTGTGCCTGCTCCTCGCCGTGGTAGCGGGCCACGATTTCGTACGCCAGCGCTTCCTTGGCTTTCTTGGGATGCAGGCGGCCTTCTTCGACGTCCTTCTTGAGCGCGGCGATCTCGTCCCGCGACTTGCTGGAGATGAGTTCGTAATAACGCCACATGAGATCGTCGGAAACGGACATCGCCTTGCCGAACTGGTCGGCGGCGGGTTCGTTGATGCCGATATAGTTGCCGTAGGATTTGGACATCTTGCGCACGCCGTCCAGGCCTTCCAGCAGGGGCATGGTCAGGATGCACTGGCTTTCCATGCCGTAGTGGGCCTGGAGGTTGCGGCCCACCAGCAGGTTGAACTTCTGGTCGGTGCCGCCCATTTCCACGTCGGCCTTGAGGGCCACGGAGTCATAGCCCTGGCAGAGGGGGTAGATGAATTCGTGGATGGAGATGGGGCGCTGTTCGCGGAAGCGCTTTTCAAAGTCATCGCGTTCCATCATGCGGGCCACGGTATAGCTGGAGGCCAGACGGATGAAGTCCGAGGCGTCCATCTTGCCCAGCCAGTGGGAGTTGAATTCCACGATGGTCTTTTCGGGATCGAGGATCTTGAAGACCTGCTTCTTGTAGGTCTCGGCATTGGCGATGACCTGTTCCTCGGTCAGGGGAGGACGGGTCTCGGAGCGGCCGGTGGGGTCGCCGATGCGGCCGGTGAAGTCACCGATCAGGAAGATGATCTGGTGGCCCAGTTCCTGAAAGTGGCGCATCTTGTGCATGACCACGGTGTGGCCCAGATGCAGGTCAGGAGCGGTGGGGTCAAAGCCCACCTTCACGCGCAGGGGCGTGCCGCGTTCCAGTTTTTTGCGCAGTTCCTTCTCGTCAATCAGTTCCGCCACACCGCGCTTGATCACGGCCATCTGGCGATCAATATCCATCATCGAACTTGTCCTTGCGTGGAGTTGGCCCGTTACGGGCGTTATCCCGGCAGGATAGCCTCGGTAAAGCGGGGGTGTCAATGTCCCGCAGGGGAAAAGGACGAAAAAGGAAGGCACGTCCCAGGGAGGAGGGAAAGGGCGTGTCCCGTGCCGGCAAAAGAGGCAACGGGCAGGAGATCCGCGAGGGATGGCGGGAACGGGGAGCAGGCGTCCCGCACGACAGTTATCCTGTCGTGCGGGGCAGATCCGTGGAAAAGGGAACGGTCAGCGGCGTATCTTGGGGGGCAGCTGCGGGCGGGTCGGGAACGCTCCGCAAATGGGGCGGCAGGCAGGTAGAAGCGTCGGAAAAGGGAGGATCAGGCCGGGCCGGCCGTCGCCCGCAAGGGGAGGCCAAAGGCGTCCGCACGGGATGCGTCGGCGACAGGAATGAAAAAGGCGCCGACGGTTGCCCGCCGGCGCCTGACGTTGCCCGCCTGGAAAGGCCAGACCGGGAACTAGCCTTCCTGCTTGACCTTGGACTTGGTCATGGCAAGGCCAACGCCTTCAAACAGCTCGAAGATGGCGAAGCCATACCAGAGCGTGTAGATGACGTAGAAGATCAGCATGCCGCTCATGAGCCAGATGTGATCCGACACCTTCACGGGTTCCACGCTGTAGAAGTTGTTGCCGGGTTCCACGGCGCGGCGCAGGACCTGGTCAACGACCTGGGCCTCGGCGATCAGGCGCTGCTTCTGCAGTTCCTTGATGGAGGGGCTCAGCACATACCACCAGGCCGCGGCGGCCTTGAGGGCATGGGTGCCGTCGTAACGGGCGGTCACGGTCTCGGCGTCGTTGTGGTACAGGCTGTCGGCGTCGGTGGTGGCGGCGTTCAGCATGGCGGCCAGGTTGCCTTCGTAGGTGACCTTGGCGCCGTCAGCGCTGGCGGTCATGCCGGCCTTGGTCAGCACCTGCACGGCGGTCTCGGCCAGATCGGCCTTCTTCATGGTCACGGTGACTTTGACGTTGACCTTTTCCACGGTCTTCACATGTTCACGCACGCTGGGGATGAAGTAGGAAGAACCCTTGGAAAGTTCGTTGAACACGTTGTCGGCGTACTGGAGGCCGGTCAGGTGGTTGCCCTTTTCGTCACGCATGACGGGGGTGAGCAGCACACAGAACAGGACCAGGAACGAAATCAGCAGGACGGAACCCCGGACAAAGGGGCCTTTTTCATGAATAAGCATAATTAGGCCTCCCCTCTGAGCTTGCCGAGATTAAGGAAGAACTTGCTGAACACCCAGAGGCCGAAGAAGGCGACGACCACCCAGAAGATCACGTTGCCCACTTCTTCGATGATATTCACCACGGACATGGACCAGTCGAGGTATTCCATCTCGACCAGCTTCTTGGGCAGGGTGGCGGCGCGGTTGATGAAACCGGAGATGATGGACACTGCGTAGAAACCGCGGATGTGCACGCCCTTGACGACCTTGGTGGTCAGAGCGCCCACCTGGATGCCCAGCAGGGAACCCAGCAGCATGCCCACGGCCAGGGTGTAGAACACGTAACCGTAAATGGCGTACTGGCCCACGGAAGCCAGACCGGCGGTGAAGATGATCTGCAGGATGTCGGTACCCACGGTGGTCATGGAGGACACGCCGAAGATGTACACGAACATGGGGAAGGTCACGAAACCGCCGCCCACACCCATGATGGCGGCCAGCATGCCCACGACCACACCACCGGCGGCAACGATCCAGCCGGAGATGCGACGGCCACCAGGCACCAGGTCTTCGTCAAAGGTGATCATGGGGGGCACGTTCAGGCTCTGCAGCTTGACGGAAAGGCCGGTCATGCCGGCGGTGCCGCCGTGAGCGTCGCCGCTGTCGGCCTGGGTGCCGCGGGTGGCTTTCAGGAAGTCGAACAGGGCGTAGAAGCCCAGGAAGCCCAGCAGCACGGCGTAGATGGTGCTGATGAACATTTCGGACAGCAGCGGGTCGGCATTGTACAGGCCCTTGTTGATGGCGCCGCCCACGAAGGTACCGGCACCGGAGCCCACCAGGAACGCGATGGCCAGTTTGACGGACACGTTACCGAGCTTTTTGTGGACGGTGGTGCCCATGATGGCCTTGGCGAAGATGTGTAACAGGTCCGGACCGACGGCCAGGATGCCCTTGACGCCCGCGGCCATCAGGGCCGGGGTGATGATGAAGCCGCCACCGGCGCCGATGCAGCCGGTGATGAGGCCGGCCGCCAGACCAACGGCGATGGAGGCCAGGAAAATGGTGGTGGTGTAGAAGGCCGGCGCATACGCGCTTTTGCCGCCCAGCATTTCGTGGGCTTCATAGGCTTCGGCACCGCACACAAGCAGGATGGGCGCGGCCAGGGCCAGCAGGAACAGCATTTTTTTGCGGTTCTTGATGATGGACGTGGAGACTTCCAGGTCCCATTTGGCGTAGGCCTGCGAGCTGCTTAACAGAAATTGATACAGTGATCTGCCAAAACTCATAACTCCTCCCGGTATGTTTGCCGTCAAAAACAGCAAAAAACATGCCATTTGTGCAAAAAATCTCAATCGCAAGCTAACGTGCCGTAATCAAAAGAGATACGGAAAACAAAAACAGCCTGCTCCCCTGATGGAAAGCAGGCTGTCAGATGTCAGCTTTTTTTACAGTTGCAAAAAAAAGCTACTTTTTGTTCAAACCTTCGCTCTGTCCGAAGATGACCAGCTCCAGCCAGTCCAAAGCAAAGTCCAGCGTGGCTTCGTCGGATTCCATGACGGCCTTCTGGCGCTCTTCAGTGATCTCCACGCGACGGAAGATGCCCATCTTCTCGATGAGTTCGCGGAACTTGTCCAGCTGATAGAGGCAGAGGATGACCATGGTGGCCATACGCGGTTCCAGCGGCTTTTCCGTGGCCTTGACCATGGCCATCAGGCGCATGTAGCGGTCATTGGCGGCATTGTATTCGTCCAGTTCCTGGCTGGCCAGCCAGGTCTGGGCCGTCCATTCCTTGCCTTCGTCAAAGCCGTGGCAGTGGGGCTCACGCACCAGGAAGAAGCGTTCGTCCACGCCATCGTGGCCCATCTTGGTGCCACGGCCCAGGGGGTAGAAGCGGCAGGCGCCGGGGCGGTTCTCGTACACGGAGCAGCCGCCGGGCGTCACGAAGGGACAGGGCTCGCCGGGGCCTTCCAGCATGCGCAGCAGGGGCAGGGGGAAGCCCGTGTCGGGGAAGGTGCGCATGCGGGTGAAGTCGTTGAGGAAGGCCTCGCTGGGCATATTGTTCATATGACGGCGCAGGCGCAGCACGTCATAGGGGGTCAGGGGCAGGGTCAGTTCCGCACAGCAGCGGTTGAAGCAGGGAACTTCGGGATGGCAGGCAAAGCAGAAGGTCTTGCCCGGTTCCAGCTCGGGCAGGTTTTCCATGAATTCGCGGCTGGCGTCTTTTTCCATGATGCGTTCTCTTGTTGGAAGGTTGTGGGAGCAGGATAGTGCTTGGGAAAAATTTCCCTAATGCGCGCCGTCCTGCTTGCTTGTATCCTCTTCCGGGGTTTGCTGCAAACTTTTTCGTTCCGGAGGAAGGACTGCGGTGCGATGGAAGGGGCTGCGACCTGTCATCAGGGCATGTGCAGCTGCGGCGGGCGGGCATAGGGCAGGCCGCTGCCGTACCGGACTGTCTGGTTCGTCTTTGCCGACTTCGCGGGAGGAGCATGCATTCTAGGCGGGATGAAGGTCAGGTACGCAGAGAGGGATCAGGGATCGTCCTGGAGAGCCGGTACCCTGCCTCGTGTGGAGAAGCGCGGGTCTAAGGCGGCGTGCGCGAGCTTCCTGCGCCGGACGTCCTTAGTCGTGACGGCCCGGACGCCAGGAGCCGTCCCGCTGGATGCGGGGCCGGGGCAGGCGGTGCTGGCCTTCGGGACGCAGGTGGTGCTTGTTGCGGAAGTCGTCGTAGCCCTTGCGGGCGGGATTGCCCTGCCATTGCCGCTGGGCGGGTCGGGGGGAAGGCCGGACGGAGGACGAAGGCTGCCGGACAGGGCCGGTCGTGGCGGCCACGCTGGTGACGGCGGAGGGCAGGGGGCTGCTCCCTGCGGTCACCTGCGCGGCGAAGGCAGGAGCGATGCCCAAAAGGCAGAGGACGGTCAGCAGACGGAGGGTCTGGCGATACATGACGGGACCTCGTGGAGGCATACGATAGGGGAGAGCCAAACTGTCATTGTACCGGATGCCCCTGTGCCCGGGCGTCCGGTTTTGGGAAAGGATCTGGAGAGCGCCGGGCAAGGCGATATGGCCATGCTCGTCACCCGAATAACAAAAAAGCGACCTTCTCCCGCAGGAGATGCCGCTGCACAGTCCTTCCGATAGCTCGTATGGCGGGTTTTGGGGAGGGAGGGGGCCCCTTTTTGCCGCAAGCAAGCGACCGAAGGCGGCCTGCAAGGGCCGTGCCCGTTGCGACGAAGGAAGCTACGGGCATCGGCAGCAGAGATAAGGGCTCCCTCCCCCACGGATATCCTTTCAAATGATCCCTGCTAGATGACCTTGTTCAGGGCGTATTCGATGATGCCTTCGGCCCCGGCTTCGCGCAGGCGGGGGATGAGGTCACGCACCACGTCGATGTTGACCACGGTTTCCACCGAGAGCCAGGCCTCGTCGCGCAGGGGCGAGACCGTGGGCGAGTTCAGGGAGGGCAGCATCTCGAGGATGGCGTCCAGATTGGAGGCCGGGGCGTTCATCTTGATGGCCACCAGGCTTTCAGCGCGCAGGGCGCCCTGCAGGAGCAGGGTCAGCTGGTCGATCTTGGCGCGCTTGCGCGGGTCGGCCCAGGCTTCCTTGTTGGCGATGATGACCGGGTAGGAGCACATCACTTCGTCGATGATGCGCAGGCCGTGGGCCCGGATGGTGGTGCCGGTCTCGGTCACTTCCACGATACCGTCGGCCAGGCCTTCCACGACCTTGGCTTCCGTGGCGCCCCAGGAATAGAAGACGTTCACGTCCACGCCCACGCGCTTGAAGTAGTTGCGGGTCAGGCCTTCCAGCTCGGTGGCGATGCGTTTGCCGGCCAGGTCCTGCGGGCACTGGTAGGGGGAGTCGCCGGCCACGGCCAGCACCCAGCGGCAGGGACGGTTGGACGTCTTGGAGTAGACCAGATCCGCCACATGCACCACCTTGTCTTCATGACCGCCTTCGGTGAGCCAGTCCAGGCCGGTGATGCCCACGTCCAGGATGCCCGCGGCGATGTAGCCGCCGATCTCCTGCACGCGGCACAGCGAGGCCGTGATCTCGGGGTCGTTGATGTCCGGGAAATAGTTGCGCGTATGCTTGCGGATCTTCCAGCCGGCGCGCTCGAAAAGGTTGATGGTGGCGTCTTCCAGCGAGCCCTTGGGCACGCCCAGTTTAAGGATGGCCTGCGATTCTTCGCTCATCGTGTCTACTCCGGCAGGCGAAAGGCCTGCTGCTGTGTTGTTTGGGCCATGCGCCGCATGGCTCCTTCCCAGAGACGGGCCCGAAGGCCCGAAAAAAGCATCGTGCGGTCCCGGCTATTTGGTGCCGTAGACCTTCTGGGGATCGAAGACCACGGGGGAGCACTCGCGCACCACGCCGTTGTCCCATTCCCGGTAAAAGCAGGAACGCCGCCCCGTATGGCAGGCCGCGCCGCCGATCTGCTCGATCTTGAGCAGCACGGTGTCATTGTCGCAGTCCAGGCGGATGGAAAGCACCTTCTGCACGTTCCCGGACGTGCCGCCCTTGTGCCAGAGTTCCTTGCGGCTGCGGCTCCAGTAGTGGGCCTCGCCGGTTTCCAGGGTACGTTTCCAGGCTTCTTCATTCATATAGGCCAGCATGAGCACTTCGCCCGTGGCCGCGTCCTGCGCGATGGCGGGGACCAGTCCCTTGGAGAAATCGGGACCGAAATCCGGCTGTAGTTGCGCCATGGCTCCCTCCGAATCAAAAAAACATGCTCCGGAGCTCCCGTCCGTACGGCGGGCGCGCCGGTGAGGCCTTTCAGGCTAGCCGCATTCTTGCCCGGACGCAAGCGGCGCCCCGCATCCGGCGGCCTTTTTTCACAGTCTGTCCGCTGCCGGTGACAGACCGGCGACGCCAGGGTGACAAGAGCCGCGCCCCACATTTTTTTGCCGCCCCTGTGTACGGGTGCCTCATTCTCCACCTGCCGGGAAAGCCGGAGGGGCTTTCCACCGGCAACAGCGGGCGGGGCCCCGGTGTACGGCACGAACCGCGCTCCGGCCGGTTCCTCTGACGTCGGAAAGGGCTTTGCCGTCCGTGCCGCGCCCGCCGCGGGAGGGTCCCGGCGGCGCCTTGCGCATGGGCGCCGCTTGTGGCAATTTAATGCGTTTCCGATATCCAAAGAATAACCCATCCGCATCGGCGGCAGACGGGGTCCCCCGGCCGCCATGCGTCAGAGAGCCATCATGTCCGACATCACCGATCCTACCTGCCCCGCCTCCGCCGGAGAGGCCGCGCAGGAACAGGCCGCTCCTGCGACCGAACTTTCCACCCCCGGCGCTTCCCTTGAGAATTTTTCCGTGGCCGAGCCCGAGAACGCCCTGCCGCGCGCCACGCTGGAGACCCTGCCCGAGACCATCGCCGCCGCCTGCGGCCGTGCGGGCTGGACGTCCCTGATGCCCGTGCAGTCCCTGGCCCTGCCGTACCTGCTGGAAGGCCGCGACATCATGGTGCAGTCCCGTACCGGCAGCGGCAAGACCGGCTGTTACCTGTTGCCCCTGGTGCCGCGTCTGGATCCCGAACTGCACGCCGTCCAGGCCCTGATCCTGGTGCCCACCCGCGAGCTGGCCGTGCAGGTGGAGCACGAGGCGCGCACCCTGTTCGAAGGCACGGGCATCCGCCCCGTGGCCGTCTATGGCGGCGTGGGCTACAAGAAGCAGATGGACGCCCTGCGTGACGGAGCCCAGCTGGTGGTGGGCACGCCCGGCCGCGTGCTGGACCATCTGCTGCGCCGCACCCTCTCGCTGGAGGATCTGGACGTCCTGGTCTTCGACGAGGCCGACCGCATGCTGTCCATCGGTTTCTACCCCGACATGAAGGAAGTGCAGCGCTACCTGCCGCGCCGCCGCATCCATACCAGCATGTTCTCGGCCACCTACCCGCCGCACGTGCTCAAGCTGGCCGGGGAATTCTTGACCGAGCCTTCCATGCTTTCCCTCTCGCAGAAGGAAGTGCATGTGGCCGAAGTGCAGCATCTGTTCTGCCAGAGCCGCCCCATGGACAAGGACCGCGTGCTGGTGCGCCTGCTGGAGACCGAGAACCCGGCATCGGCCATCATCTTCTGCAACACCAAGGCCAACGTCCATTACATCACCGGCGTGCTGCAGGGCTTCGGCTACAATGCCGACGAGCTGTCGGCCGACCTTTCCCAGGCCCGCCGCGAGGCCGTGCTGGACAAGATCCGCCAGGGCAGCCTGCAATATCTGGTGGCCACGGACGTGGCCGCGCGCGGCATCGACATCCCGGCCCTGTCCCACGTCTTCCTCTATGAGCCCCCGGAAGACCACGAAAGCTACATCCACCGTGCCGGCCGCACGGGCCGTGCCGGGGCCGCCGGGACGGTCATCTCGCTGGTGGACATCATGCAGCGCATGGAGCTGGAGCGCATCGCCCGTCATTACAAGATCGCCCTGCGCGAGATCCCCGCGCCCACGGACGAGGACGTGGCCGTGGTGGCCGGCGCGCGCGTGACCACGCTGCTGGAGAGCCGTTTCCGCAAGCTGACCGGTCTGGAAAAGATGCGCGTGGCCCGCTATGCGCCGCTGGTGCGCGAACTGGCCTCCCAGGCCGAGGACGACGAGAACGGCCTGCTGCTGGCCATGCTGGTGGACGCCGCCTATCAGGAGAGCCTGGGCCATGTGCAGCAGCTGCCCGAAGGCCGCAGCGAGTCTTCCCGTCGTGGTGAGGGCGAAGGCCGGGGCCGCAAGCGTTCCTCCCGCCGTCGCCGCGATCGCGGGGACAAGAGCGCCGAGGCTGCTGCGCCTGCCGCCGAGGCCGTCGTGGAAGCCGCGCCCGCGGCGGATGCCGGGGATGCTCCCGCCGCTGCCGAAGGGGAGGGCACGACCAAGCGCCGCCGTCGCCGCCGTCGCCGCAAGCCCGCGACTGAAGGTCAGGCGGAGGCATGAGCAGCCTGATGGCCGTCCGTGCCGATGCGGTACAGGAGGCCCTGGACAACTTCCCCGTCCTGCTCCTCGACCTGGATGCGGGACGGGCCCTGCACATCCTCGGCATCGGCCGTCTGCAGTTCCGGCGCCGTGCCCGGCTGCTGGCGGAGTGGCGCGGCCTGTGCATGGCCCTGTGGCGTCTGGCCCTGCAGCGTTCTTTCCCTAACCATGCCGAGGCCATGTTCCGGCAGTTCCGGGAGAGCTTCGGGCAGAGCCATACGGACAAGACCTCGGCCCTGGCCCTGGAGCGTGCCCCGGCCTACTGGGAGGTGCTGGCCGAGCGGGGCGATGCGGATTTCCGTCCCGTGTCCCGCTTCCTGGCCGCTGTCTTTTTCGAGGACGAGGCCCGCGCACAGGCCATGGCCCTGCGCCTGATGCTGCATGTGCGGCAGACCTATCAATCCATTTTCGAGCGTCTTATCTGAGTAACTGGATCATCATGGAAACTTCCCCTTCCGCGTCCCCCCGCGCCACGGCCGTCACCATCGGCAATTTCGACGGCGTGCATCAGGGCCATCAGGTCCTCATCCGCCGTGCGCTGACCTACAGCCAGCAGTTCGGCCTGGATTGCGTGGTCATCACCTTCTGGCCGCATCCGCGCGTGCTCTTCGGCAAGCCGCATCAGCCCCTGACCAGCCGGGCCGCCCGCATGCGCCTGCTGCAGGGCCTGGGCGATCTGCGCGTGCTGGAGCTGCCCTTCACCCATGAGCTGGCCGCGCTGTCGCCCGAGGAGTTCGTCCGGCAGCACCTGCTGCCGCTGCGGCTCAAACATCTGGTCATCGGGCATGATTTCACGCTGGGGCGCGGCCGCAGCGGTCAGCCTGATGTGCTCCGCTCCTTGGGCGAAAAGTACGGCTTTGACGTGGACCAGCTGCCGCCGGTGGAAGTGGGCGGGCATGTGGTCAGCTCCACCTGCCTGCGCGAGCTCATCGGCAAGGGCGACGTGGCTACGGCCGCCAGTCTGCTGGGCCATGCCTACGGTTGCGAGGGCTTGGTGGTGCATGGCGAAGGCCGCGGTACCGGCCTGGGCTTCCCCACGGCCAATATCGCCATCCCGGACACCATGCTGCCCGCGCCGGGTGTCTACGCCACCCGCGTGGTGGTGCCGCACCTGGGCAGGACCCTGCAGGCCGTGACCAACATCGGCCGCAAGCCCACCTTCGGGGACTACGGCCTGAGCATCGAGAGCTTCCTGCTGGATACGGACCTGAACCTTTACGGCAATGAGCTGCGCCTGGATTTCGTGGCCCGCCTGCGCGACGAGAAGCGCTTCGAGTCCGCCGATGCCCTGGTGGCCCAGATCCGTACCGACGTGGCCCGGGCCCGCGACCTGCTGACCATGTATTTCTGATGATGCTCGACCGGCATCCGTGCCGGCTGTATCCGCACTATGACGGCGCGCAGTGATGGCAATCACTGCGCGTTTTTGTATGAAAAGAAAACCTCCCGCTAGGCGGGAGGTTCAAAAAAGCTTAAAGCTATGAGTATGTTATAAAGCTC
>ENA-UEQP01003121-UEQP01003121.1-human-gut-metagenome-genome-assembly--contig:-NODE-3121-length-11286-cov-2.351860_pt1 | contig 11286 bp, 8 predicted proteins | sample MGYA00242951_ERZ507951 | MGnify/ENA primary metagenome ERZ507951 (study PRJEB26167, sample SAMN06115539) | human gut metagenome | host: Homo sapiens | place: China:Shanxi | collected 2015-11-18...
TTATCCTGAGATTGAGGTTTCCTATATGTATGTTGATAACTGCGCAATGCAGCTTGTTCGCAACCCTAACCAATTTGATACAATTGTAACTTCCAATATTTTCGGCGATATTCTTTCAGATGAGGCTTCAATGATTTCAGGCTCAATCGGTATGCTTGCTTCCGCTTCACTTGCTCAGGGCACATTCGGTCTTTATGAGCCTATCCACGGCTCTGCTCCGGATATTGCAGGTCAGGGCAAGGCTAACCCTCTTGCAACTATTCTTTCGGGTGCAATGATGCTTCGCTACACCTTTGATGAGGCAGAGGCTGCCGACGCTATCGAAAATGCGGTTGACATTGCACTTACCAAGGCAAGAACACCCGATATTTATGAGGACGGCTTTGAGGCAGTTAATACCTCTCAAATGGGCGATCTTGTTGCAAGCCTTTTATAATTACAATAAAAATTAAGACGGTAACTCTTTTAGGAGTTGCCGTCTTTTCTTATACTAATTCAATTGATTTACCGTTGTCTTTGATTAAAGTAAACTTAGGATGCTCCAAGCCGTTTGTATTCGGCGTATGGTATGAGAGATAAAGCTTATCTTCTGCTTTAAATATCATTCCGTGACCGCCGTCATTATCAATACGGTCGACTTCTGCCGCCGTTTCGAGTCTCGGACCTTGTGTGCAGGCATAAGTACCTCCGTCGATAATCGGAAGATCCAGTTCTTCGGAAGCGTCAACAATCGCTTCTCTCAGATCCATGTCGAAGGGATAAGTGAAGTCAATAAAATTAATAAACTTCTCTTTGCCCGTGTTGTAGCTGGTTTCGCGACCCCAGGTGTAATCAATGATCTGATCAGGTACGGCAATGGCACCGATATCGTCCTCAGGTAAAACCGCTCCGACAGAAGCCAATGCAATGACGGCCTTCGGCTCGAACTGCGCAAGAGCCCATATGTTGGCACGATAGTTAATCATATGAGGCGGCTTTTTCTCAGTCGTTCCGTGCCGAGATAAAAATACAATGTTCAGACCGTCAATCACTCCGCGGCAAATTTCGACCGGCTCCTTACCATAGGGAGTGTCAATTTTCTCAATGACCTTGCCTTCTAAAAGAGACAGCTGGTCCAAACCGCTGCCGCCGATCAACGCAAAATTAGCCATCCGCCTTTACTCCTTGATTGATCATTTTGAATAACTCAGGTTCGTCTATGATATTAACGCCTAAAGACTCGGCTTTGGCGAGTTTGGAGCCGGCAGATTCGCCTGCCAACACATAACTCGTCTTCTTCGACACTGAGCCGCTTACCTTTCCGCCGGCTTTGCGAATAATATCGCTGGCCTCATCTCTGGAAAGCGTCGGCAGTGTGCCGGTCAGAACGAATGTCAAACCGTTCAACGGCAGTTCCTGGTCACTCGTGCCCGTACCCTCTTCCCACACGACGCCGCGATCCATCAGGTCATTGATCACCGCGATGTTCGCCGGTTCGGCAAAGAAGTGCAGAATGTTTTCCGCGCCCGACGGTCCGATATCTTCAACTTCAAGCAGCTGCTCTAAAGAAGCATCTTCCAGCGGCTTTAAGGCGCCGAAGTGAGCTGCCAGGTTTCTTGCCGTCGCTTCTCCGACTTCCGGAATACTGATGGCGTAAAGAAAGCGTTCGAGCGTTGTCTTTTTAGAGGCTTCAATTGAGGCGACAAGTTTTTCTGCCGATTTCTGTCCCATGCGATCCAGTCCGACCAGCTTGTCGACGGTCAAACGGTAAATGTCCGCAACCGTCGTTACCAAATCATGTTCAATCAGCTGTTCGGCCAGCTTTTCTCCGATTCCGTCAATGCCCATGGCTTTGCGGCTGACAAAGTGGAGAATGCCTTGGGCTCTCTGTGCGCGGCAGAACAGACCGCCGCTGCAGTGGCGATCCTTTTCTCCGTCTTCTTTATAGGCGTGAGAACCGCAGACCGGACAGAATTCCGGCATCACGAAATCTCTGGCGTCTTTCGGCCTGAGTTCAGGAATCACTCGGACGATCTCCGGAATGACGTCGCCGGCACGATGCACGACGACAGTGTCTCCGATCTTGATGCCCATGTTCTGCAAGAATTCTTCGTTGTGCAGAGAAACGTTGCTGATTGTGGTTCCTCCGACAAACACCGGTTTCAGACGAGCGACCGGTGTAAGTTTGCCCGTTCGTCCCACTTGAACAGTTATATCCAAAACCTGGGTCTGGACTTCTTCCGGCGGATACTTATGAGCTACTGCCCAGCGCGGCTCTCTGGAGACAAAACCCAGCTGTTTCTGGCGGGCAAAACTGTTGACCTTGTAGACCACGCCGTCAATATCAAAAGGTAAGTCGTGACGAATACGAGCGACTTCCAGATGAAACGCTTCCAGCTCTTCCGGCGTCTGCACGACAGTTCGATTACTGATCACCGGGAAGCCCTTGGATTTCAGATAATCAAGCAAGCCCGACTGGGTGTCGGCCGGCATCTCACTTACTTCACCGTAGCCGTATGCATAAAAGTTCAAGTTGCGTTTGGCAGTTAAAGAAGAGTCCAGCTGACGAAGACTTCCTGCCGCAGCATTGCGAGGGTTGGCAAAAAGTTTCGCTCCGGCTGCTTTCTGCTCTTCATTGAGCTTGCGGAACACTTCTTTGTGCATGATAACTTCGCCGCGGACTTCAAAAATCTTCGGGAAGCCCTCGACTTTTAAAGGAAGTGTCTTAATCGTCTTGACATTTGCCGTAACGTCTTCACCCGTGTAGCCGTCTCCGCGAGTAGCTGCTTGAACGAGAACGCCGTCTTCGTACCGCAAATTAATGGCGAGCCCGTCGAACTTCAATTCGCAGTCGTAGTCGACCGTTTGATCGGATGTCAGCTCCAGTTCTCTTCTTACGCGGGCATCAAAATCATAGGCGCCCTGCGCTGTGTAATCCGTCTCAGTATGAATAGAAAGCATCGGAACAGCATGCATCACTTTCTTGAGTTCGCTCTGGACCGTCGCACCGACGCGCTCGGTCGGAGAAACCGCACTTTTGAACTGAGGATATTCTTTTTCCAGTCGTGCCAGTTCTTGGAACAACGAGTCGTAGACTTCGTCAGTCACCGTCGGAGCATTATCGATGTAATAAGCCTTGTTATGCTTTTCAAGCTCCTCAGCCAGCTTCTCCATACGGAGTTTGACTGCCTCTAATTTTTTCTTATCTTGCTCTTCCATTTCGTACCTGAACCAAATAAAAACACCGGATTCCTTACTGTACTCGTACGGAATCCGATGTTCTTAATCAGAATGATAATTTTGGGAAGTTATCAGTCTAAAAGCTGATGTGCTCTGACACTGCCCGGTTCAATATTGTTCTCACGCATCTGTTTATAGAAGCGATCAAGTTCCTGCTTCAGCAGAGAGACCGTTGCACCCGAGATCTCACATCCCTTGGGATCCACGATCTTGGCATCAAAAACCGCCGCGAAAGCGTTGGCAGCCGTCATCAGGAGACGAAGAGGATCGCTTTCCGGAGCAATCAGCGGAACATTCAAAGAAATCGCAATATTTCTGTCGTCTAACCAACGAAGCTCAATGGTTCCTTTTCTGTTGCCCTGACGCTTGCCGTTCTTATCCAATACCAGTTCACCAAGTTTTTCATAATGCGTCATGCTTCGGCGCTTTAAGCCCAAGAGCATCGTCTCTTTCTCGAAATCATCGATGGAAACCGGCTCCAAGGGACGCAGCAGAAGCGTAATCTGCACGCCGAAATCCTTGATGAGTGCGTTAAGCTGATCCGTATGGTTGTTCAGCAGCTGCATTTCCTTCATTTCGGAAGTGCCGTCCAGGTTCATTTCCATACGCAGGAAAACCAACTGGTACAGATTCGACAAAGAAACCTGGTCGAAAGAAGCTTTTCCCGAAGCCAGCTGAATATAGAAGGCAATTGCCGAGAACATACCGATGGCATCCGGCACAAACCAGCGGTTGCTGTTTGCTTCGAGAGCCAGAATGCGCAGCAGCCCCCTCGGAGCATTTTCCATCGCCGTTTTGACGAACGGTGCGAGCTGGCTGCCCGTTACCGGTTTTTTGAAGGTAATACGGACGAGTTCAGTGACAAAGGGATCATATTTCGGCAGACCGCTGTCATCAATCTCTTCCAACATCGGGGAAGTTTCAACAGGCTCCTCTTCCTCTTCGGGTTCTTCTGGGAGAATTTCCCGGACTTCTTCGACCGTCTCTTCTGCCTGTAACGGAGACTGCGATTCAGGCTGCGGCTCTTCAAAAGGAGGTGAGGTCTTAATCTCGTCGACTTTGATGTCGCCGGAATTTATCAAATCTTCGCCGAAAATCGGCTCCTGAGGAATCCTCGGAGGTGTCTTATCTTCGACTTTTTCATGACTTGCCGTCTCTTTGATGCGAAGCCAATACCAAACGCCGACGCCGCCGACCGCAAGGATCAGGACTATCGTTACCCCCATTCCAACCATATTCATCTTTCTTTAGCTAAATCCTGGACCTGCGGCCACGCTCGCCGCAGGCTACTACTTAAGACTCAATATTCTACAGGCTTATGAAGAAAACCACTGTATTACGAACTGATGCAATTTTGTTTTTCTCCGGGTTACCCACAGCGGTTCAAATCGTTTTGTCTTTCTTTTCGCGACCTTATAATTTGTGTCCTCTAATTAAACACATAGCGGAAAAATAATTTTCATGTCTACTGCTCCTAGCAAGAATCTTGAGACTTTCCCGAATCCTCAGCCAAATCGGGATTATTTAATTCACATTGAAATCCCAGAGTTCACGTCGCTTTGCCCGTTAACCGGGCAGCCCGACTTCGCCACACTTCTGCTCGATTACATTCCGGACCAGAAGAATGTCGAACTCAAGGCTCTGAAACTCTATATGTGGAGCTATCGTCAGGAAGGTGCTTTCCATGAGGCCATCACCAACAAGATCCTGGACGATCTCGTTGCAGCCACCTCCCCGCGTTTCATGAGACTTAAGGCTAAATGGTGGGTCCGCGGCGGCATCTACACGACAGTTGTTGCCGAATACCGTAAGGAAGGCTGGACACCGGTCAAGCCGGTTGAACTGCCAGAATTCGAATCAAACGATCCGACTCGCGGTTAATTCGGTTTTTCCTCAGCGGCCCGTCATCGACGGGCCGTTCTTTTTTGCACCGCTTCATTTCGTAGTTTTCAAGCGCGGCAATTGCTTCTTCCTTCGCTAAAATTTTGTGGATATTCCAACGAGAAAGATCAGCAAACATGAATCCGCTGCTTAATACACTTCAGCCCTATCCCTTTGCGAAGCTGCGCAAACTTTTGGAGGGCGCAAAACTGCCGGAAGGACTCAAACCGATTTCCCTTTCCATCGGTGAACCGAAACATCCGGCGCCTGAAACCGTCAAACAATCTCTCTTCGATCATCAGGCCTTGTTTGAAAAGTATCCTCCGACAGGCGGTTACCCTGAGCTGAAAGAAGCGATTGGGAACTGGATTGAAAAGCGCTACGGCGTAAAACTCGATCCGGCTTCCCAAATCCTGCCGACCAACGGATCGCGTGAAGCTTTGTTTGCACTGACCCAAGTTGTCATCGATCCGACTAAAGACCCGGTCGTCGTCACACCGAATCCTTTCTATCAAATTTATGAAGGCGCCGCAAAATTAGCCGGTGCCGAGCCGTATTTTTGCCCGATGACAGCTGAGACAGGCTTCAAGCCTGACTATTCCACCGTACCGGAAGAAGTTCTAAAACGCACTCAGCTGCTGTTTGTCTGCTCTCCCAATAACCCGACCGGAACGGTACTTTCACTGGAAGATTGGAAGAGGCTTTTTGACCTTTCCGACAAATACGGCTTTGTGATCGGCAGCGACGAGTGTTACTCGGAAATTTATTTTGACGAAGACAATCCGCCTCTCGGCTCTTTGACCGCTGCCAAACTTTTGGGCAGAACTAACTTCGACCGCCTGATTGTCTTCTCGAGCTTGTCGAAGCGCTCCAACATCCCGGGCATGCGTACCGGTTTTGTTGCAGGTGACGAAAAACTGATTAAACCGTTCCTGCTCTACCGAACCTACCACGGCAGCGCAATGGGGGGCGCCGTACAGCACGCAAGTATTGCGGCTTGGAATGATGAAGAACATGTGCGGGAAAACAGACGCCTTTATGTCGAAAAATTCAAGGCGGCTGTTCCGCTTCTGAAACAAGCACTAGAAGTAGAAATGCCCGATGCAAGTTTTTACTTGTGGGCGAAAACGCCTATAGACGATAAACTTTATGCAAGACGGCTTTATGAGAAAAAGGGCATCACCGTTCTCCCGGGCAGTTTTCTTGGCCGAGAGGTCAACGGTGTCAACCCCGGGTCCGGCTACATCCGTATCGCTTTGGTTGCCACCGTGCCCGAAGTCACAGAGGCCGCTAAAAGAATTGCAGAATTTGACCCCTTTGAGGAATAACTATGGAAGCATTGAAGCAAATTATTGAAGAATCTTTCGGCCTTCGTCCCGAACACTTTCCGCCTGAAGTTCAAAACTCCGTCGATGAAGTCATCAAACTGCTTCAGCAGGGAAAACTTCGCGTCGCGGAAAAAATTGACGGCAATTGGGTCACGCACGAATGGATCAAAAAAGCCGTTCTTTTGAGCTTCCAGCTTTATCCGAACAAAATGGTCCGCGCTGGCGACCTGTCCTTCTTTGACAAGGTGCCCTCCCGCTTCGATCATTTTTCCGAGTCCGATTGGAAAGAATCCGGCATCCGCTGTGTTCCGACCGCAGTCGCCCGCCACGGCAGCTACATCGCTCCGAGTGTCGTGTTGATGCCCTCTTTTGTCAACATCGGTGCCTACATCGGCGAGAACACCATGGTCGACACTTGGTCCACAGTGGGCTCCTGCGCACAGGTCGGTAAGAACTGCCACCTTTCCGGCGGTGTCGGTATCGGCGGCGTGTTGGAACCTTTGCAGGCCTCCCCGACAATCATCGAAGACAACTGCTTCATCGGCGCCCGCAGCGAGATCGTCGAAGGTGTCGTTGTGGAAGAAAACAGCGTAATCTCCATGGGTGTCTTCATCGGACAAAGCACGAAGATTTATGACCGTACGACCGGCGAAATCCATCGCGGCAGAGTGCCTGCCGGTTCCGTTGTTGTCCCTGGAAGCCTGCCTTCTGCTGACGGCAAGTACAATCTTAACTGCGCGGTTATCGTTAAGCGCGTAGACGCCAAGACGCGTTCGAAGACAAGCATTAACGAACTTCTTCGCGACTAATTTTACGGGCCTTGAAATTTCAAGGCCCTTTCTTTAGAGCCTCTGTCTTTCCCGGCAGAGGTCTTCGCATTTTTTCTCTACTTCTGAATTTGAGAATGTTCAGCATGCAGCAAGACCCTCTTGAACTCACTAAAAAACTCATCGCTTGTGAATCCGTGACGCCTTCGGATGCAGGTTCTTTAAAGATCTTTGCCGATCTCCTCACGCGTTACGGCTTTATTTGCGAAGAGATTAATCGAGGAAACACAAAAAACCTGTGGGCAAAGTACGGTTCAGGATCTCCCGTATTTCTCTTTGCCGGACATGTGGACGTTGTGCCGCCGGGGGCGGACGGATGGAAGTTCCCGCCGTTTGAACCCACTGAAGACGAGGGCTTTTTGTACGGACGCGGCACTCAGGACATGAAAACCTCCGACGCTTGTTTTGCTGCGGCCGCTTGTGAGTTCGTATCCAAGCATCCGCAGTTCAAAGGAACCATTGCACTGCTGTTCACAAGCGATGAAGAAGGCGACGGCAAAGACGGCACCAAGTATGCACTTGAGGTTTTAGCCGAACGCGAAGCCGCACCTGATTTTTGCATCGTCGGAGAACCCAGCTGCTTCAAGCAGCTGGGCGACACTATTAAAAACGGGCGCCGCGGCTCTTTGAACGGCAAACTCACCGTTCGAGGCATTCAGGGACACGTTGCTTATCCAGAGAAGGTTAAGAATCCTATTCACAGCGCCGCACCTCTGCTTGCCGAACTCTCTCAAACCGTCTGGGATGAAGGTCTTCCTCCTTTCCCAGCTACTTCATTCCAAATCAGCAACATCCATGCAGGCACAGGAGCGGTCAATGTGGTTCCGGGGGAATGCATCATTACCTTCAACATTCGGTACAACCCCAAACACACCGCGGCGTCACTGGAGAAACAGATCGAAGACATGTGCCGAAAACATGATTTGGATTTCAAGATTGAATGGCAGGAAAGCGCCTCGCCGTTTTTCTCAGAAAAGCCTTACTTCAGAAACGAGCTCGCCCGGGCTGTTCAGGATGTGACCGGCATCAAACCTGAATTCTCAACTTCCGGGGGCACCAGCGACGGCAGATTTATTCGACAGTGGTGCCCCCAAGTTGTAGAGTTCGGACCGGTGAGCGATCGCATACATAAGGTCAATGAGCGCATTCCGACAAAGGATATCGCCTGCTTATCTAAAATTTATTTCAGAATACTGGAACGCATTTTTTTAAGTGAACATGATGGAAACTAATACTGAACCGCTTAAAACCATCCGGGATTTCATTCGGTACTGCACGACGAGGCTTTATTCTTCTGAAGCCACATTCAATCACGGCTACCAAAATCCGGAAGAAGAAGCCGCGTTTTTGGTCCTCCGCACGCTCCGTATTCCGCTGGAGTACGAAGATAAATTCTTAGACGCCGCACTAACCAACAATGAACGGGAAACGGTATCAAATAACATTTCCCGCCGCTGCGACGATCTCGAACCGACAGCCTACATTACGAAAGAGTGGTGGCTCACAGGTTTCCCCTTCTACGTAGATGAGAGAGTCTTGATTCCCCGCAGCTACATCGCGGAACTGATCGAGAAAAATTTTGACGGTCTTCTTCCTGACCCTGCTCACATCCGCTCCATTTTGGATATGTGCACCGGTTCCGGCTGCTTGGCCATTCTGCTGGCAGAAAAGTTTCCTCAGGCCGAAGTCGATGCCGTCGATATCAGCAGCGAAGCACTAGAAGTGGCAGAAATCAATATCGCCGACTACGAACTCGAAAATCGTGTCTATCCGATTCAGAGCGATCTTTTCGAGAATCTGCAGAACACGAAATACGATCTCATTATTTCTAATCCTCCCTATGTCACCGAATCCTCGATGGAAGGACTGCCTCAGGAGTATCGTTACGAACCTTCTTTAGCCTTGGTCGCAGGAGCCGACGGCATGGATATCATCGACCGGCTGCTTAAAGAAGTTAAAGCGCACTTAAATGACAACGGTGTTTTAATCGTTGAACTCGGAGACGGAGCCGAAAACTTCAAGGAACGTTTCCCGAATATTGAGGTCACCTGGCTGCCGACTTCCGGCGGCAAAGATCAAGTCTTCATGATTAAGAAAGAACAGCTTCCCAATGCTTAGACTTCAGAATGTGAGCCTGGTTCGAGGCGTTAGAGTTTTATATAAAAACGTCAATCTCACGACTTCGGACGGAGAAATTATCGGATTGGTCGGGCCTAACGGTTCCGGCAAGTCCACCCTTTTCGCAGCCATTCTGGGCGAGCTTTCCACCGAGGACGGCGACATCCTTGCGCCTCCTTTGAACCGCATCTCGCACGTCGCTCAGCGTGTCGTCGAGACAGATCTTCCGGCTTTGGAGTACATTCTGGAAGGACATGCACCTTTGATGGAAGCTAGGGCAGAGCTCAAACGCGCAGATAAAGCCGGCGACGATATGGCTTATGCGCAAGCCGTCGCCCATTTGGCCGAAATCAATGAAGGCGCTGTCGTCGCCAAGGCCGAAGAAATTCTCTACGGCCTGGGTTTCAAGCCCAATGACTCATCCCGCAAGGTCTCCGAGTTTTCCGGCGGCTGGAGAAACCGAATCGCGCTGGCCCGTGCGCTCATGCGTCCGGCCGATTTGCTTCTGCTGGACGAGCCGACCAACCATTTGGACATTGACTCGGTCATCTGGCTTGAAAGTTTCCTGAAGCAGCAGGAAGCCACCGTCATTGTCATTTCTCACGACAGAGAATTCCTGGATCGAATTGCAAAATCCATTTGGTCGGTTGAAGACAACACGATCAATCGGTACGGCGGCAACTACTCTCAGTTTGAGGTAACCAGAGCTCAAAAACTTGCGCTTCAGCAAGCCGCCGCTAAAGCTTACGAACGCACCGCGTCGCATCTCCAGGCCTACATTGATCGATTCCGCTACAAGGCCACGAAAGCTCGTCAGGCCCAGTCGCGAATCAAAATGCTGGAAAAACTTCAATCCGTCGAGCCTGTCTTGGCTAAGAACGAATGGAGGTTTTCTTTCCTGCAGCCGGAAAAAGTGCCTCAGCATTTAATCACCGCTGAAGGGGTTGCCTGCGGATACGAACCCGACCATCCCATCCTGACTCAAGTTAAATGCAATATTTCGGCAGGCGCTCGAATCGGTATCCTAGGCGTAAACGGCGCCGGGAAGTCGACGCTTGTGAAGACCCTCATCGGCGAGCTTAAACCTCTAGCCGGAGAAATCCGCTACGGACAAGGTCTGGAGATCGGCTATTTCGCTCAGCATCAGCTCAATGACTTAAGAGACGACGAGTCTCCTCTGCAGCATTTAACGCGCATTGCTCCTCCGAATATGCGCGAACTGGACTTGAGGAACTTCTTAGGCAAATTCCGCTTTTCCGGAGACCAGGCTCTTTCACCGGTCGGTCCAATGTCCGGCGGAGAAAAAGCCCGCCTCTCCCTGGCGCTTATCGCTTGGAACAAACCAAATCTTCTCGTGCTGGACGAACCGACCAATCACCTAGATATGGAAACTCGCGAGGCTCTAACCGTCGCCCTCTCCTCTTATGAAGGCGCCGTCCTCCTCGTCTCTCACGATCGTCATTTGCTCAGAGCCAGCTGCGACGAACTTTGGTTAGTTCGCGACGGCAAGCTCACTGAATTTGACGGAGATTTGGATGAATATGCCGAAATTGTCTTAAAGGACAAGAAAGCGAGGAATGCGGCACCTGAAGATTCCGGGGCACCTGCTCCTGTGAATCGTAAGGAGCAGCGCCGAAACGAGGCTCAGGAACGTGCCCGCATCAGTGCCCTGTCTAAACCGCTCAAAAAAGAGCTCAGCAAGATCGAGAAAGAACTCGATTTAGCCAACAAAGAGAAGAGTGCTTTGGATCTCAAACTTGCTGACACTGATTTTTATCAAGGAAATCAGGAAGAGGTTGCAGAAGCCTTAAAACGTCACGGCGAACTCTCTTCCAAGATTGACGAACTCGAAGGCCGCTGGCTCGAAATTTCCGAAGAGCTTCAGAACATCAGTTCATCGAGCGCCCTTTCTT